>Ga0307512_10006108_pt1 | contig 12317 bp, 15 predicted proteins | sample 14_EM_MG_FD_200267 | JGI IMG/M metagenome (GOLD analysis project Ga0307512, IMG submission 200267) | Populus trichocarpa ectomycorrhiza microbial communities from riparian zone in the Pacific Northwest, United States - 14_EM | ecosystem: Host-associated > Plants > Roots > Unclassified | place... | reverse complement strand
AGGCGAGTGATCCGGCGTTGGCGACATTGGAAAACGAGATGGCAGACATTCGACGAAGACGTGCAGAAGTTGTGGCGCGATACGAGGCGAAACTTGAGCTATTGCGGGCGAAGCTGAAGGGAGCAGAGATGCATGAGAAGTTGCTGAAGCGATAATGGCCTGTAGAGTATTATGGTCGAGATTCCGTTGGGATACCTTACATAGTGACATTGGAATAATTGGATTTTTTTGAGTGATTGAGTGACTATGATCCATGAGGCTATGACCGTGGATGAACGAATATCTAGAGCCTTTTAAGGGAACTGTCAGGACCCCGAGCATTGCGTCGGGGCGTGGAAATTGTTTCCAAACGGCTTCGGTCGTTTCGCTTGAAACTCGGTCAACAATGAGGAACGGGAAGGATGGAAACCCTACCCACCACATGCTGGTGTCACCTCGAGGCTTGATTCTCCAGTTTCATTGGTCTACACGATGTGGAAGTTCTCCGATATCGAGCAATAAACCTCGGCTAATGGCTTACGATGGATATAATATTATCTAGCTATGATGAAATGAAATAAAAATTTAAAATAATATACACGTGTGTCATGTGATCGATCCCGCCTTTTCTTCTGCCCTTCTGCCATAGACCTGACCTCGCCATGTCTGCAGCTGGAGGTTCTGGCTCCTCTGACGACAGACATCTGAGGCATGAGTCCTCCTTCACTTCTCCTATCCAGACCACTCCTTCCAACCCCACCAGAATCCCGGCACAACTGGTCCGCAGTGCGAGTTCTCAGTGGTCACCGGCAGAAACCCCTCAGCATCACCATCAAGGGACTTCCTACTTCAGCTACAGCCCCAACCCGGCCGCCAGCACATCAGTCTCCCCTACCTCACGTAGGACCCTCCACGGACACAGGAGCATGTCGACGAATACGACCAGACGTCGAGGTTTGAGCATCAGTAGTAGCGCCACCGCCCGGGGAGCCGTACACGACGACCCTACTGGGATCCTTAGCGAGGAAGAAGAGGACGACTACGACGGAGGGGACAGCGAGATCGGTAGCCGTTCGAAGCGGAACAAGGACCAACACGTTTCGTCAGACTGGGACCGTGACCCTCGCAACAGCCAGGAATTTGACGACGATGACGGCGATGCCGTTTTGTCTGCCCTCTCCCACGACGAAGATCCGATAACGGTCAAACAACGTCAGTCGCTGATCAACGTCGAGCACCCTTTTGGTCTGCCGATTTGGAAACCGGCGTTATACAAGAAGAGCAGGACGGTCACGAGGAATGCCGAGGAAGCGTTACACTCCATCCCCTCCGCCCAAGCCGAAAAGCACCTATTGCCCGGGAATATCGTCTGGACGGTGTTGTTTGGATGGTGGCTATCACTGGCATTTTTGGTGGTCTCCGCTGTCTTGTACCTCGTTCCGAGGGGAGGCAAGAATTACGCCACACTGGTTTTTGGCTTGAGCTGGTACATCTTCTGGCCGTTTGGAAAGTATCTCGAGGGAGAGCTTTCCCAAAAACCCAGCGGGGAGGACGAAGAACAGGCGAACGGAAACCAGGAGGAGGGTAGTGTCGGTGGAGACGACAGCGAGGGAGCCGCTACCCCGAGAGGCCACGGACCACAGTCGAATGCCTCTACCATCACTCAGAGGAGTACTGTCTATCAACAGCGAGTGTCCGCTTCCAGTGTCGTTTCCGAGCCAAATGAAGCGACCTCCTTACTGTCTCGGCAAGCGCTCGTTGACGTTGGGAGCCAGAGGAGTTATGGTGCCGTTCCTACGAATTCGAAAGCCAGTTTGAGCAAGCAGACCCATGGGTGGTTGCTGGGAAGGCTGTGTTTCTGGCTTTTCCTGTTATCGATAATCGTCCCACTCCTTCTCATCGTCTGTATCATCTGCTATGCCCTCGTCTTCACGATTCCCATGGCTAGGTTGAACTGGGCACTCATAAAACACCTCATTCAGCATCCTACCTCCGTCCGATTCTGCGCTGCCCCCGCGATTATCAGTGTCTCTACCCCAGTGGAAACCGAGGGTGATGCCTCTACAGGGACGAGTGCTTTTACGGTCAAGAGCACACGTCTCTTAGCTGGTCAGCTCGCCCCGTCTGGATCCCCCACATCCACGGTGTTGCTCTGCATCTACAGAGCGACCGGGTGGCAATACTACAAGTACACGATTGGAGGAGTTAACATCATCTTCATCAATCTCATCCCCGTGATCTTCCTGGTCATCCTCGATGGGATGATCCTTCTCCCTTGGGTTGAGGGTAGAGAGGCAGCAGGGAAGCATGTCCCAGCATTCGTTGCTTTCCTCGCTTCTCGTGCATTGATCTTCATCCTCTGTCTCACCAGTGTCATCCCACTTTCTTACTTCATTGGAATGGCTGTTGCCTCGATCTCCGCGCAATCTTCAATCGGTATGGGTGCCGTCATCAATGCGACCTTCGGTTCGATCATCGAAATCCTGCTCTACTCGGTTGCTCTCATGGAGGGCAAGGGCCGGTTGGTCGAGGGGTCCATCGTTGGTAGTTTGCTGGCTGGCGTTCTATTGATGCCCGGTATGAGTATGTGTGGAGGAGCGGTTAGGAGGAAGGAACAGAAGTTCAATGCGAAGAGTGCTGGCGTGACAAGCATGATGTTGATGATGGCGTTCATTGGGACCTTAACGCCGACGCTGTTCTATCAGACGTATGGAACTGTGAGTCTATCCCTGCCCTTCACCGCAGCCTTTGTTCGGGTGTTGACGACTTATGTCCGTGTGACATCCTTGGAATCCCACTAGTTCCGACTTGTGTGTCACGGATGTCCTCCGCATACACCGGAGGGAAGCGAGTCTTGGAAGTGCCAGCAATGTTACTACACCCATCCTGAACCCGTATACGATCCGCTCTACCATTCAACTGTCAAGTCTTTGGTCTCGTTCTGTGCTGCCATTCTCATATTCGTACGTACCACCTCCGGTCGTCATCTCGCGGTGCCTTTCATTCACGTGATCGTAACTTCTAGTCTTACCTGATCGGGTTATGGTTCTCTCTCCGCACCCACGCTTCCCAAATTTGGCAGAATCCTCAGCTCCTTCACCCTGAGATTCCAGGGCCGGGTAGCAATCGCATTTCCGTCTATCAGAAATTCGTCCCCGCGGTGCTTAGACATTCCGAGTCTGTCGGCCAGAAAATCGGAAGGAATTATTCGGCATCCATCCCTAGTCAGCCGAATGCGACCTCCATCCCTCAACCTGAGTTGGTCACGCAGTCCACCCCCACCCCATCGGACCGCAGGATTTCCTACGTTCAACCACCCTCGGTTAACCTCCCACCCCAACCGTTAACACCGGGAATTGCTCCGTTGTTGGAGACCGTTGACCATGCGATTCAACACACCGGGTTGCAGCCCACTGCTCTCCCGGAGAACATGACCCGTGAGGATTTCACCCGTGCTGTCGCCGTTGCCACCGTTAGCGCGTTAAGGCATCAGGAGGCTCAGGCTGCTCCTGGGAGGTACAGGGCTTCTGGAGGTCATGAGGTTGACGATGGTACTGCAGGACATGGTGGACATGAGGCCCCATCTTGGAGCAGGTTTGTGAGTGCTAGTGTGCTTCTGACGTGCACTGCGCTCTATGCCATCATTGCGGGTGCGTCCACTTTCATTCGCCTCGGGAGATGTTTTATAAATCGCTTCTTACAGAATTGCTCGTCGGTGTGGTCGACGTTGTACTCGAAGGGTCTGGGATTGACGAAAAGTTCCTCGGAATCACCTTGTTCGCTCTCGTACCGAACACCACCGAGTTCATGAACGCTATTTCGTTCGCCCTGCACGGAAACATCGCCCTCAGGTGGGAGGCCTTGATCGGTTCCTCGCAGCTGCTCTATGTCGCTAACTGAGACTCCTTTAGTATGGAAATCGGTTCGGCATATGCTCTCCAGGTTTGCTTGCTTCAGATTCCGGTTATGGTGGCTTTCTCTGCATGGTACAATCCGGAGAAGATGGGCTCCGTCGCGGAGACTTTCAGGTATTGTCTTTTTTTTTGTGCTCCCGTACCTTCCTCTCCAACCATCTGATGTGTCCCTCCAAGTTTGATTTTGCCTCGATGGGATGTTATCTCCATCATCCTTTCCGTGTTCCTCATGACCTACACCTACATCGAGGCCAAGAGTAACTACCACCGTGGAAGCATTCTTATCCTCAGGTGTGTTGACCTCTCATTCTCACGAATTTGGTTTAACTCTGTTGGTTGTTAATCAGTTACTTGGTGCTCACCGCCGGATTCTACTGGGCACCGAGTAGTGAATCAGAGGATACGTTCAACTTTGGACCGCTCAAGGCGACCTCCCAATATCTCGGACAATTCTTTATTACTTCATGAACGAACAACACATATGTATCCCCCTTCTCCCGCCATACGTCCAACTCGTACTCACACCTACATTCACTATACATTGGATCTCATACCCTCGACCATTCCTCATGTGGTTTTCCACCGTCCTCTCTTCCACCCACTGCCACCCAATAAACCCGTATTCATGTCACAACTATCTATCGTGTTGCACCCGCTGTGTACCCACTCCGTTTCTTCTTACGTTTGACTTCTGTTGTCCAAGTTTCTTTTAGAAACTGGTCGCCTCGTTCCAGCCTTCTTGACAAGTCGTCTCTCGCTTATTCCCGCTGATCTCTTTCGGAAGTATTATAAAATAGTTGCGCCTTTTCTCTTCGGAAAATTGATCCCCATTCTGGAGTACATACTGATACAACATTTTTTTCCTTCGAAATAAATCCTATCCTCGCTACAGCTCTTCAACTCAAATTCGTTCCATACAACGTGCTATGATACAAACCCTCCCCTGTAACGACCTTTACGACCAGTATATATCACCATTATTTTTCATCTGTTATCGTCGTAGCCGGAGCACGCCGGTGTAAGGTGAAAATCAGGGGGTGTTAATGGATTCGCTGGAAATCTTCAAGGATCTGGTCGATCGAACGTTCGGACAAGTCCATGTGTTCCGCGGGATTTGCGCCCTCGACGATCCTCTCGCGCATCTTGGGATCCAAATTGAGGAACCGCTCGAGGAAATCACCATCGAGGAACCCGGCCGCGGGACGGTTCTTCCTCCCTACGACCGATCTGTACCTGCCGTCCGCAAAAATCGGAATGAGTGATCTTCGTTACCTTCACGCACGAAACCCGCGGAATACGCAAAGGACGGACTCACGTGTTCAGTGTTGTTCCACCTGGCCCAATCAGTTGGTCGTTCATGTTGCTTTGCAACAACGTCATGTCGAGGGAAACCGAAGGGTCGAGTTCGGATATGATCCCAACGAGTCCCGAGTTGGTGCAGAACAGATGGGTGGGTTTCAGCGTTCCGCCTTCACCCTCTCTCGAAACGGAACCTGGGATGAATTTCGATATGAGCTGGTGGAGACCGAACACCCCATCCTCTTCCAGAGTAGTCGACCCGTTATACTGGAACGAGAACAACGCGCGGCCGAGCTATTTCAAAATGAGGGCGAACGTTCGACAATACTGATTAGGATCTCTCCCTGACCGACAGCCACCGAAGAAAGTAGACTCACGTTGGACCCGATGATGCCCTTATCTCCAGCAGCCGCAAGCCTATACGGTCCCAAATCTTGGTGATCTCTAGCCTTCATAGCCAGCTTCCCTTTTTCCCAGTCGATATCGAGCAGAGAGACCGACCGAACGATATCTCCAAGTATAAGAGTGTCACCCGAAGCCGCCATGCACTGAAGCACGTAGCTGTAATCCCATTCCATCACTTGCTCAACGTGCAATGGATTCTCCCCTTCTTTTACCTCCAAGAGTTTGAATATCTTGACCTTGAAACCGACCTTCAATTAATCCCCCTTCCACTCTCATACGGTTTAAACCGTGGACCTACTGCGGAGTTGACGGACAACGCTAGAGTGTTCCTCTTGGAAACCATCGCATACACACAGCCTTGAACGGGTGTGCTCGAAACCAGATGCAATGACGGTCTCCCCTCGTCTGTATGCACTTTGAAGATTATCAGTCGTCCTTTCGTAGGCTCTAGATCGTGCGGGTCCACAACCACCGTCCCCACACATAGATAAGTCGCCTTCGACAACGTGACAACATGCATCGCGTTGATATGTTCCACAGGATCGCAAGGAACCTCGCAAAAGGCTATGGGCGATAACCGTGAGCACTGGAACCATGCTACCATAAACCATGATCCTCACGAACATTCAAACGAATTCTGGTCAAGCAACCGTAACACCCCAAATGATTGCTCGGTAGATCGGATCCCATATCTCCGGACGTAACCAACAGCGAACAGCTGAGCGGATTTTAGGTGAACGATAGTTTTAGGGACATCTCTACCCGTCGGAATCTATGAAGAAACATAAGGCACTTACGAAACGGTGGCAATCGAGTGGTGACTCACGGAGCGGATGCTAACTTGGTTCGTGTGTGTGATTCTGCCAAATGTGATCTGGGTTGGGGAACACAGGAGCAAACAGAGAGTTCCGTGACGAGGCCTGAAGGTTGATGCCCATGTGGCATCCTGCGATTCGTCGGCGGAAGTCACAACATGTTCGGTAGGTTCGTAAGCACATACGAACCTTTAATGAGATCGAAGATCGTTGCAACCTCGTGTTATTCCAGTAATAAACTTCCCCGAGGCTCCCACACGCGAACACACACCGCCTTCCGTCGACGTCGTAGGAGGTGAGGTAGACGGCCATGCCTCCAAGGATAGAAAGATTCGGAGGTTGAAGTTTATACTCTAACGTGTTATATGCCTGCGAAACTACCGTGCCGTCCGCTAGTCCGACCATGAGGTGGGGCCGGTAGTCCGGTTGGTTTCTGTCGTGACTCGTCCCAAAATTATGTAGTAACACAGATCGAGGTACAGACAAGTAAGGCTCGCTGGAACATATATGTTTGAAGGGACTGGAGCTGTCGATGGTGCTGAGGATTTGTACACGGTTAGATCCCCAAAATCCGACCACAACTTGGGGCGTGTATGGTTTGGTAGGGTCCACCGGAAGACAGGATACACAGGATATCTCGTCGTCGAAGGTTTTCTCCCTTGTTGGAAGATCGTGGTCATCAACGGCACTACCGGGGAAGACGGTCACTCACTGTCTCATTTGCAAGTGCCCGTGTTCATTCAGACTGAAGGACGCTATGACTCCACCTTCAAGGGCAATAACAACCTGGCTGGAATTTATAGACGCAGCCACTATTCTCTTGTTCTTCCAAGTGGTTGTTTCCTCGAGGATAAGTGACCCGATAAACGATGTAGTCCCCAGCTCTGGATCCATTTCCAGAACGGAAACCCCTGCTGGCGTGACCTGAGCCACGAAAGACGAATCACCGTAGGCTGAGGCCCCAGACATGCCGGGCACCCGCCGCATGACATTTGCCAAGGCAAGTGTTGGTTGGTTGGTAACGAGCCCGCTGACGGTGATCGGGTCCATGTACCACAGCCTTTCCTCATCCTCGTCCACACGGAAGAGATGTGTCTCTCGGGGTGTAGAGACCACGATGTGCGTATCCGCCCTAGAACGATTCAGTGACCGGGTGGGAGGCTGATCATCGGCAAGAGGCTCACATCCCGCGGTAAGTTGGCCGAAGTGGGAAAACCGAAATCGCGTCTGTAACGTATGCAGACATTGCTTCTTGCAGATTAGCTCCGTGACCAACGACCTTGATGCTCCCAGAATAACCCTCTCCAGAACATGTGACCACCTGGGACTGGGAAACAGCTGTTGGTTCCCTTATCAAACAATAGAAGCATTCGACAAACCTGCCCACTCCCTGTCAGATCCACAAGAACAGCATCTTCTGCTGGAGCCAGGTTCGGATACTCTTCCAGAATTTCAACGTAATCGCCTTTTGCATCAATAACTACACCCTCCTGAGTGACAGGATGAGTAACTTTCTCCGGAGACACCGTGGCGATATCCAACGGAATCTCGAGTGTTGGTTGGTCGGAATTCCGCAATGGAGTGTGATGCAGTCTGATCAACAGCGAGTCTGCCAGGTAAGAACCCACATAGACCACTTGGGAGGTGAGATAGGTGAAAGTCGATGCGGGGGAAGTCTACGATGGTGAATGAGCCAGAACCTGTATGTTACTGAATGGAGAGCTCACCTCCCCTAACGGAAGTAGCGTCAGTCCTGAAGGTGGGGTATAGACTAACATGGCCAGCCGTCCCATGACATCTCCCACAAGGAATCTGTGCTTATCAGCTTGACACCACCTGGCGGGTGAAACCAATGACATGAGGAGGGGGATAATATTATTTTGAGACACCTACGCTGAAATCTCACCCCATGGCCAATCAACGACCGACCGGGCTTTCCGCCGTTTCGTTGGTTTCTTTTTCGGCAGAGGACTTGCCGACTCAAAGTCATCGTCTTCATCCATTTCGTCCGAGGCACGCTTCAGGTCCTTCTTGGATAGCCTCCGCACATCGAATAAGTGTAGTTGACTGTTTCCTATAATTAAGATCCCCGAGGTCTTTCCGGAACTCGACTCCAGAGGGGCAAGGGAGGGGGATATCCCGAATTCTGGGGACATTGTGGAAGGGAGAAGGGTGGTAGGTATATAAACCGAAGGCGAGGATGACAGTTCGGATGTTGTGATATTAAGGTTTTTCGATGCCAGATGTGGGCGGTTCTCATGGTTAGTGTAGAGAATCGCGAGCGAGACTGTGTCTGCGTCCGTTGACCCGTTAATGAAAGCGATGGAGAGTAACCTGGGTTCCGTGATGCTATGGGAAGGCGGAAGGTGAGCCGGATCGACTCAACACTAAGCCGAAGATATAGACGAACAGGACATCGTGACTCTCCCCAAACCTGTGGTTATCGAGGAGGATGACCCGTAGCCTGCGTGCATAGCAGACAGAAATAACGACAGAGGCGTCGTTGTTGACGATGACATCGGTCAATTCCTCGGATTGTTGGGCCCCGACTTCGTGTAAACTCCTCCAATCGTCCTCCCGCAGTGTTGGTACGCCATCTTTGGAGAGTACACACGACAACAATATCAGTTTCGGAAAGGGGTGATCTGTGAGAAGGAGGAGTTTCGTTTCTGCTGGATCCTATCCAAGATTTGAAGGTCAGCGTTGAGAGCAGCGTTAATCAAACGCCCTGTGAAGTGGGCTGACCGAGAATTCTACCGGCCGTATCGTGACGATATGACCCCACACATCCAGGGTAGATTCTAAATGCAGGCCCTTGGGTTGCAGAGAATAGAGCTCAAGACGATTCGCCTTTCCTACGACGAGATACTCGCGATTGTCAGGGACGAACTTGCATTTGGCCGAGCAGCTGACAGCGGAGGGAGGGTGGAACGTTGAAACGACCTTCATCTTTGAGATAGCGAGTACAATAGAGGATCAGTTTGGAAAATGCCTGTTGACACTCGTCTCGTCTGTACGGCCGGGTAGAGGCAACAGTGTGCCTGTGACACGGTTCGGGGGAAAGATATCTGAGGGCGATCGGCGGAACAATTATGGGTTTCTCCCGCCATCTATACTGTCTCAAGGTAGATACATTTACAGACTCAACTTGTGATGGAAAATACTGCAAGGCCTTGATGAGAATGACCCTTTCTCTGTTATCAAAATGTGTTGTTGACTCCTGCCAGTGCATCAGGAAAAGGGACATGAGTTTATTTACTTATTGTACTTATTTGATCTTATTTGTGACAGCTCTCTACCATTTGGACTGCTCAAATTATATAATTTTTGGACCTACATTATATAATGACAAATAATCAACAAAGGGCTTGAATAAGCCACAAGATTTGAGGAATAAAGTGTTTGTCATATTTACTGATAAGCCTGAACCTTCTGTATTCTTTGTAGTGACAGTGAGGGCTATCCTACACTATTCATACTCAGTTTCACATTCCATCAGGTTCCATCAGCAAGCAAACAGAAGATCTTGATCCATTTTAGTGGATTTTGAACCTCATGATGTAATTATGGTCATAAAGTGCATGGTATGTACACTTAGCAGGCTACACCTTGCTCCTAAGTGTGTCTTGGCTAATGAGGGTTGGAGTGATTGGGATTTAATCAACCTTGGCTTTGTCTATGACTCCATTCATGATGCAAAACTCATCTAATAAGGGGATACTGATTCCTCCAAAGAAGAACACAAGTCCATGTTATATCTAAGCACTCAATGTACAAGGGAAGATAAGAGGCAAAGTTCAAAAGAAATGTCTATCTAATTCTCCTGGATAGGAACCAGTTATCATCACACTTTTCTTTGAACTTTCCTTTTCTGGCCTATTCCTCACTACTTTTCACCAGTTCCCTTTCTTGTGGCCACTCATTTATTATTTTATCTCTATTTTTTGGGTTTTGTCTCATGATTTCACTCCCATTTCATAAGCTGTTATGATCTTTGATGGCTATTATTGTCAGGGCTGCTCTTGCCCCACACTAGGTTACAGACACAACAAAAGGATAGCTTGGCTACTCTGCTCAAACAAAAAGGGGTGAACTGCAATAAGATTAACACTCACTTAGATCCTCAATGAGGCTAAGGGGTCAATTTGCTGCTGTGATTGAAGGGGGAAGCTTCAAGAGATCAAGTTTTCACAGTACTGGTGATAGTACAAGCACTCTCTAACTTGTCCTAGGTCTTGTAGCAAGAGCTAAGGTAGAGGAGAAACCTGTAATATTCAGCTTGCTCTGGTAAAGTAGGAAAGACAGCTCTTTAAGTACTATAGCAATGGTACACACTTTAGGCATGACTAAAGCTGTCCACTAATGTAAACTAAGGTAACTCTTACTAAAACCAGAAGTCATTTCTCAGGCGTGAAGAGAGAGATAAGAGAACAATCAAGAATGTGAAATGGACAAGAGTGGATCATGGCAAATGTCTGCAGCATCAAACCATCAAGGCCAAAAGATAGGGGTGGGAGTGAAATGAACAGGGGATAAATAATAAAATATCAAATGAGCAAAATTAGAAGTGGGTTGAAGATATAAATGGAAAACACACAAGTTAAATAAATGATGGCAAACTGGTGATAGTTGGGTTCTGTGTGGGGCATGGATAGGGGGTTGGGGTTGCATCAGTCCATTGGAGCTCTGTCTTGATAATCAATAGATTTCTGAAGAGGATATTAGGATGAGGTCTGAGGTTTGGAAATGCCAGCAACTTTGAGTTAGCTTTCCTTGTCAACCAACTATCCTTGCGCCGTGTCTTTGAACACAATCAACATTGCTCAACCAACCTACTCTTTGCCTGGTATGATGACTTGTAACATGACTCATTACAATGGTTGTATCCACGACACTGCTTGTTCTGATGGACATAGGCCTTATCCTACCATGTATCAGGTAAGACCTAGCATTGGTGTACCATGCTAGGCAACAATCTAACAATCACTGGCTGGTGCAGATGGAACAGCACATGAACCCAACCGCCATTAACCCCAGGGATGAAGGCCTGGATGTTCAAGGTTGTCAGGCTCATTGAGATAGTGATATGGTCAATGACCTGTATAACAACAATGCTCTATGGCTTTGGGCTAGGAAGATGTCTCACCAGTGGATGGAGTGCCATCTTAATGGTATGATGGACCCAGTTCTTCATTGCCTCTTTGCTATGGGACTTTTTGATTGGGATGGAGAAGACAGTTGTCTCAACCAGACTACTCCAGCAATACATCATGTGACAATGATGGGTTGTCAACTTTTCAAGTGTTCCCTAGAGATCAAGACAAAGGTTTGTCTTGTACTTGCTTCTCCAGTGAATGATGAGAGCCTGACAAGACTTCCTTAGCATGATAACTTAGAACAAGAGTTTTGCATGGCCACTTGAGAGGCCAATGTCATCTTTGATCGCCTGGATGCTGATATGACCACTGTCAATGAGCATTTTGACTGTCATCAAAGGAGTCTTCAGGCTCACAATAGATGGTTGACTCAAGAGGAGGTGACACAAGGGGAGATTCAGAAGGACATGGAGTCATACAGGATGGATTGGGACTTGTTAGTTGCCAGGGTCACAGCTTTAGAGGAGGAGGGTTGTGTCAAGGACACCTATATCAACAGGTTGGCTATGTCATTGGACAAGTTCTATGCTCAAATCAACAGCATGGAGGATTGGCTCTGCCACTGTTCAGAGGGGAAGGGGAAGGAAAGGGAGGTCATCAAGGCTGAGGAAGTCATCCAGGAGCTCAAGTATGCTTCTGAGGATGAGTACCAGACAGCTCCTAACACTGGGGGTGCCACCATCATTGAGCTTCTTCTGATTGACATGGAGGAAGGCAAGGGTATGGTGGAGGGGACTTCTGGGTGTCAG
>Ga0307512_10006107_pt1 | contig 12320 bp, 11 predicted proteins | sample 14_EM_MG_FD_200267 | JGI IMG/M metagenome (GOLD analysis project Ga0307512, IMG submission 200267) | Populus trichocarpa ectomycorrhiza microbial communities from riparian zone in the Pacific Northwest, United States - 14_EM | ecosystem: Host-associated > Plants > Roots > Unclassified | place... | reverse complement strand
TGCGTCCTGAGATGCAAGCGACGCCGTGGGTCCCGGACGTCTCTTCACAAGTGGTTTCTGGACCAATCCAGGGAACCGGAAGCACACTGCCTAATCAGCCCTCGTCGGAGTCGCCGCCACAGTATAGCGAGCTGCCCCCTGTCCCTGCTCAACCTCTAACAACCCCTATCCCTGACCAGTCACGGAGCCCGCGCCTGCCCCAGAAGTGAGGTTTTACTTTTTTGTGATGTGGTTCGTCACAGAGGCACGCTCGCAAGCGCCATCTATGACTTCGGTGTGATGTATCATGTAGCGTTACGTCCTCCTGCATAACTTTTTGATGAGTAAACATTTTATGGCACCATTGACACCTGTTGGGCCGACGCCAACGGAACGAGGGGATTTATTAAGAATGACCGACTGCATCTCGGGACCGGAAGGCTCGTGGTAGTATGGGTCAAGTGTACGGGCCATCAATCCATCAATCCTTGGCAAAAACCATGAGCAAAGGCTGGATGTTGTAAGGCCAGCACGCGCTGTAGCCTCGGAAACGACTCCAATGGAGATCTCGCATCTGCTCGACCACGTGACGTGATGTGACGTGACGCGCGCCCACCTAGCCCCCTGCCTTTCGCCGTGTTTTCTATCCTCATTTTACATGCCTCGTCTTCATCCACCCTCATTTTCATGTGCTCGACCTTTTTCTCCCTCACGACCAAGCCTCTTTCCGCTGCACCCCAAATTCTCCGGCCGAAGACACGCGGATCGCCCCAATCATCGTCGGCCGACGCCAGAACTGCGCGCCACCTCGAAAAGTACACCCGTTCCACGTCGCACGCGTCATACATGGTCCCTCGCAAGACAGTCCTCAGTCAGGGCCATGTCTCGGTTGGGAAAGATTCTTACCGCACATAGGGTCGATCGAGCCCTCCTTTCGTACGTACCCTTGTCTCCTTTTCATCTTAGACCTCCCACACCCCGTCTCCCTCACACGTCGCCGCATCTCCCACACCCTCGTTGACCATGCGCCCGCTGTCGTGCACCTAGATAAGATTCAGTAATTTTCCTTCATTTGGACACCACTTCCTTTCGCTGCCGTCGCCGCGCGGGTCTGTTGCCGTGAGGACAACATTCGCACTCGTTTTCCTCTCATTCTCTCTCCCGACTCGTTTTGCTCGTCTCTACTGCCTTGGTCTCGCATATATAAATCTCCTCGCCTCGTCTCGTCAAGAGAGACGACCCGTTTGCGTGCTTTCGTTCTCGTCCGACCGTTGGGCGAGCCGAGCTGCCATGCCGTTGCTCGCCTTACTGACTCTGCGCTCTAAACCCTCTCCTCACGTCCGCTCAAGTTTTCTCTAGCACGTTCTCTGTTTTTCGGGATCACGTCCTTGTTTTCTCTACCTTCCTTCCTAACTCACTGCTAGGCTACTCCCGCCTAGCTCCTTGCAGTGTCTCGAATAGCATATTGATACAGCAGGAGTGCCAGTGGTGATCGCATGCCAGTTGCATGTTCCACCTGAGACGGCACCACCCGGACCCACCTCAGGCACATAACTCGTCATCTCCTAACCGTTGTGGACAGGCAGCAAGCGCATACAGCCACTGAGCGCTGAACCCATGAGTCCACGCATCGGATTTATGCCAAATCGGCGACCGAAAGCCCCAAGCCATCGATTCACCCATGGCCCTTCGTGATACCACACGCAGTGCAGATATTGAGGTGGTTAGATTGTTATAGAATTTTGTCGTTTCATCCACGGGGAAGGGCGCTAGGCGCATGCGTTCTAAATATGTATTGTTGCTCCTGAGGAGCAGAATATGCTAGGCCTTTGCCTTTGAGACGTGCGCTACACGTTCCTCGGTTCAGCGGCCTAATCTAGAGATTTTTATAGAGGTCCGAGGTGCGTGATGACGATGACCTGCAAAAAGCATGCGACGAAACGGTGATGAAACTAGTGGCCGAGAAACGTCCGCGCACTCAGCTGCTAAGACCGCCGCGCTAGTACTACTATTGTAGTATATCCACGTTGAGCCAAGAATGCATGAATCTCATGTACTGCACATCCAACTCCTTAGTAGACGCCCCGCTCGAGGCAGAGAGCTATCCCAAAACATTTCAAAGTCATCGTCAACCTGTCCTTGCGGACGCTCTCCGTGATGCGCCCTTCACCATAAGGTTAGCGCTCAGCTTTCAACTACTTCTGCCATACTCAGTGCAATTGCATGTTTGCCCAGGCCGCGGCCTCGCCGTCTCGATGCAGACAAATTCGAGTTCCTGTCAGTTCCTGAAGCCACCGTCGGCCCCGAATCGGATAGGCGCTGGGACGGTTATCTGTTCTTCATCGCCTGATTGTAGAGTCCGAGAGAGGAAGATGTCGAGGACACGGATGTCTTATTTATGGCCCCAAATGAGGGATCAGCTTCGTGCTGCCAAGGATGAAAAGGCGGGCTGGCGGCCCGACTCGGAGTAAAGATGCTGTGCACAAAAGAAAACCCTGTGCCCCCTTCCCGAGGCGCCGGTTGATCGTGCCAAACAATAGCAAGCATACTGCGCGTTCTTGGCAGGTCGCAAAGGCGTATCGTACTTACTTCATTTGTGTACGGTAAGTTAGCATGGTCTTATCTCTCCTGCATAGTCCGTCTTGCCTCGATTGCTCTCCAGTCTCACCACGGCCACGCGGATCGATGGGTAGCGCAAGTACGAGAATATGCATCTGTTTCATCGTGTCCGTGGGAGGTCATCACCATGAAGCGACGGGTTCGAGGTCTACTGCTCATGGTAAATATGTACTTTAAATGTCAATCACTGACGATAAAGTAAGATTTTCTTATAACCGCCACATAATCCTCGTGCTGATGTACCCGTTTTCCCCTTGTCCCACCAACCTCCCGCTCCCCAAATGTCAACCCTCGCCGCACTCGCTACCATACTCCTCTTCTCCGGCTTTGCGGTTGCCCAGGTATCTTTCCCGTCATGCACCGTCAGAACGTTGGACTGGGTAGGAGACCGCAACATCTCTCTTTCAACCTACCGTCGGCAGCTCACGGGATGGTCTTTCCAGACATATAACTCAATCTCCCAAAGTCCTTGTGAAGTCGTCGCATACCTGGAATCCACGTGTTGGCGAGGGGGTAGGTGTCCGTCTTGCGTAAACCAGCGTGGCCTTCTCATTTCTTGCAGAGTTCTCCGTCCCGGCCCTCCCCTCGGGGTACCACTACACAGGCCCGGATGGTAATGGCGATGACGACCCGTGCACGTGTAACACCGTTACCTATTCCCTCCTAAGTGCATGCGGCGCATGTCAGGGAGAAGAGTGGATAACGTATGATCCATTATGTCTTTCTCGATCCTCGTTTATGTACCTTCCATCAGGTGGTCTGTATGGAAGGCCAACTGCTCTACCACTCTGCCTCCTTCGACGTGAGTTTCCAGTTGCGACAGAGTGCTGGGGGCACTGGGATTGATAATGTCATCGGCTCACAGATTCCCTAACCCTGTCCCCTCGGGGACATACGTACCTTATTGGTCTACCCTCGACGTCACAGTTCGTTTCTAGCTATATTTCCCGACGTGAACTAACGTTACATGCCAGTCGGGGAATAGTTGGGATGCGAATAAATCGATGTCCGCCGGTGGTAAGAACTATTCTCTCCATCCTTTTCTCCCTGCCATCTTCACACCTACGTTCTCCAGACAGCCCAGAGATAGGTCCTGGCGAGTTAATTGACGCCTCAAGCTCCTCCTCTTCTGCTCGGGCAGGAAGTACCACCCAGGCTCCACCCGCAACGGGTTTCCCAGCCTCCACTACATCTCCCCCAAACTCGCCCACTTCTTCGTCCTCAGCGTCCTCCCGGAGCAGCAGTTCAAATACAGGCCCCATCGTAGGTGGGGTTGTTGCTGCCGTCGTGATAATTGCCATCGTTATCTTTGGGATCATCTACCTGCGACGGCAGCGGCGTAGGAACTCGCCGTATGGTGTATCTTCTGTCACTACCCCGCCGTCCGCCCCGTTAGTACTCGGTGGCGAATTGCAGACACACAGCGGAGCCAGAAGGGCAATGTCAGAGGACGGGACCATCGCATCATCATCGATGCCGCCTGACTCACCCGTAACTGCGACTTCGATGAGGATCTATGTACGTACTTCGTGCCTTCCTGTTGCGTTCGTGCTTGTTCACTTTTTTTTTTTTCTTGTACTACGCAGAATCCGAGTGACCCAACCACATTTCCCGACATACAAGGAGCCCCGTATGCCCCGCACATAGCTCCCCAAGTGATTTTTGGACCGTACCAGGGGTCAGCAAATACCCTGCCCTCACAACCCTCGATGCACCAGTATCATGGCCTGCCCACTGGCGCCGCTCGACCTTCGCCTCTCGAATCGCCACGGGGCTCGCGTTTTCCGCAGAAGTGACCTTTTCCTTTTTGTTTGTTTGGTTTATCACGGGCGCACCAACCAATACACACGACGACTTTGGTGGTGCGTCGTATAAGTACCACAGTACCATCTTCTCTTGCGTGACTTTCATAATGAACGAATATTTTCTTGGTACAATTGGCTCTTGTTGAGACCAACTTACTACGGAACGGGCAGATATATTAAGGTATGTCGGGTGGTGGCGGCGTGCAGACCTGAAGTTCTGGATTGGATGTCGGGTCCGGTAGGCGCGCGGTGGTGTGAGTCAGGTGCCCAAGTGGACAATTCTTGGCAAAACCAGGAACAAGCGCTGGATGTCTCGGATGACAGATCAGAACAGCGCCCGTCAAGTGGGAGAGCAAGTGGTGATCACATGTCATTTGGCACGTTCCACCTGAGACAGCACCACCCAAACCCCACCCTCAGGCGTGCGACTCGATATACTCCCAACCAGGCAGCAAACGCGCATAGCTATTGAATCCGTGACACCATGCATCGGATATTGGTCACATCAAAGAGTCATTAATCAATGATCGAAATCTCCCTAGTCATCGATACACCTGTTGCCCATTGTGATTCTACACGAGGTGCAAATCTTGACATGATTGGGTCATCCGAACTTTCTGTCGTGCCGTCCGTGGAGAAGAGCTGTATGTCGTGCCTGTGATACCGACGTATTGTCGCTCGTGAGGAGCGCGAGACAATAGACCATCACCTCGATGGGTGCCCTGTTCGACGCGTCATCTAGGTACCCCGTACAGCCTCTCGTCAACCCGTCTGCATGGCACTCGAAACTGTGATTGTACTTCTAGGCGTTCTATCCGTACAAGACCACCGTACGAAATGTAAGCTTCGAAAAGTGGCATTGGAGGCATAGCTGAGGAGCATTGTCCGAGGAATAAATGTAAAAGGAGATATAAATGGAAACAACCCCCATCACGCGCATTTATGTGCGTATAGTCATCTTATCTCTCAAAGGTCTGGACGGTCTGTCCTGTTGTTGTGGTGCTGCTGGTGCGCTCCGTGTGGCCGCGAGTTCAACAACGTCTCCAACATCTTCGTAACCCAGACACAAATTCCCGGCTCCTTGTTATGATTCTTGAGTTCTCAAGTTCTCAGAGGGTGCCCAACCTCGCAGTCACCGTCCATACATTGTGTGCTGAGTGTGGGTCAATGTAGTATATGACTTGGGAGCGCGCAAACCTCGCGCTCATCGTCACCCACATCAATCGGCCCTATGACTGCAACATAGCACGTAGGAGCGTAGTTCACAATGTCCGAGTCCTCGTAGAATTGACTCCTCTCCAGGACCGGAGAAAACGTGGCGCGGGTCAAAAAGGTTGGAGAGGACTAACGAACAATGCCACTGTGTTCATAATAGATATTCTATACCCATGGGGGCACCGTTCATTTGATGTTAAATAGCCCAGTCAAGGGAAGTGCCTCATGGAAATGGTGAGGTGGGTCTCCCCTCTCTACGTGATGGTAATTGTAGTCCGCGGAACGAGGGCTGTCCTACGACGGATAGGGGTTACTTTCAATTTCATTGAGCAACCGACATTCTGGCGGGCATCGAGTCGATCCAGGCTCTGAATTTGATAGTCGAAAAATCCGATGGCTTTTCGCTCTGGTGATACGTGACAGTTGTGCGGGTTATTGGTTCTCGCCTGATTATAGAGTTCCGCGACGCGGGGTGTCAAGCATGCAAAAGGTCTTATGGCCTTTTGAACATTTCGGGCTGTGTGCAGCGGTCGTATCTCCAATCCGATGATGAGCGTCCCTCTACTCTACTTCCAATTGTCGAGGCGTTATGAGTAGGAACTTTGCGCCCTAGTAAGTTCCGCCTGCCACGTAAATGTCGCATGCAAGTCATCAGTGAGGTTGTACGTGCAACTTTCACACGCTACCTGAATAGTGTCGCGTGGCGTAGTCTTATCTCTCGCACTTCAACGCCAATCCTTGGGATAATAGTGCACTACGGAGGCCCTGATCACATCGAAGCAGTACAGCTTGCGAAGGTCAATTGTTCTCTGTTCTCAACAGGATTGGTGCTTCAATGGCCAAACTCAGTACAACAAAAGGTATCTATATCGTCTCCTCCGGTTGAGTCCATGATCACGAAGTGACGAAGTCAATGAGAGGACACCGTAAAGTCCACAGCTGCTGAATTTCATTAGGTAAAAAATGTGAAGAAATGATGAATAAATGATTAAAAAATGCCGAGATTTAATGAAAAAAATGACTGAATTTTCAGTAGTTTACCAGCTGAAATTTCAGCAGGAATTAATGTGAAACTGCAACATATTCACACATTTTTTGTTGGAATTTTCATGCGTTTTTTGTTGGAATTTTAATGTGTTTTTTGTTGGAATTTTCCCATGTTTTTCATTGGAATTTTGATGTATTTTTTCATTGGAATTTTCACACATTTTTCATTGTTTTTTTTACAAGAATTTTTATTGAAAATAAAATCCAAATTTAATTACTTGTTTACTGAATTACTCACCATCCTTGCTGCCCTAGCTGCCCTCACTGTCCTCAGCATCTTGATCACTGCCAAAATTGTAATAGTCATCATAGTCAATCTGGTAGCATGTCCTGCCCTTGCCCTTGCCCTTACCAGCTTGGGCTGCCTTATGAGCTTGGGCCGCCTCATAAGCTTGTGTTGCCTCACCCCCCTTCGGACAGTAGTTCCTCTTGTTGCAGAGATGTTGCTTGAGGTACTCATTGACTGGCCAGTAGCCCACAAATTGATTGAGGAAATCATGGTGTTTCCTAGCCTACAAAATATGGGTCAGTTTGCAAGAATCAGACAAAAACAAAACAAAACATACCAATTGAGTGATATGAGTAATCTTTTCTCCATTTTGAACATTCCAAGTTTTCTTGGGATCAAGGCCTATGACTGACACATAGTGTCTCATATTACTCTATAAAATGCATGGGTCAGTGACAGTACACTTCGCAAGAAAAAAAAATAGAAAACTTACAAGCCACCTATTGTACTTCGCTCTGTCACCTGCAAGGCCCATTGCAGCTTGAAGGTTCTTGTAGTTTGCTGGGTATTCAATTCAGACATGAGCCATGCTGGGGCCACTAGCTGCTTGCTCTTGGATCGCTCTGAGCTCATTCCTTGCAGTGAGAAGTTGAGCTAAAAAAGAAAAGGAAAAAATTAGTATGACATGTGCATAAGACAAGTTGAATACTCACCTTGCAAGGTCACGACATTAGCAGCGGCGTCAGGACTTGGATCCTGAACAACATCAGGAACAGGATTGCCCAGGGCAGGGACAGCAGGCTGTGCCAAGGCTGGGGCAAGTACAGATGCCTGGGAAGTCATGGATGCAGTAGTGGCCACAGGAGGGTGATTCCCCTCACTGGGAGCGATGTGCCCCTCCCCAGAGGCAGCCTTCCAGGCAGATGATGCCTGGGTCGATGCCACTGTCTGTGGTGCATAAGACTTCGCCGCAGCCTTCTTCTTGACACCAGACATGGTTTGGCGGGCCATTAAAACAGTGAGACAGGTTTGAATAAGTTGAGGGTGAGATGGGTGAAGACAGACAATGCACCAATGCCCAACCTTTTATGTCCTCTGTCTCACCAGCTACCCCAATGCAAAATCCCACTCATAGGATCTGTGGACTGTCCTGTTGACAAGAGATGAAGTTGCCGCCACAGCAAGTCAATTGGTAACAAGGGGGCAGACAGTCAATCATGGGCTTGAGGATAGAACAGACAAGTTGAAGTAAGTTGAACTTTCATTGTCACCAGAAAAAACATGGCAAAAGTCATGCAATGTGTTTATGTCCTGTCTCACCAGCTACCCCAATGCAAAATCCCGCTCATAGGATCTGTGGACCATCTTGTTGACAAGAGATGAAGTTGCCACCGCAGCAAGTCAATTGGTAACAAGGGGGCAGACAGTTGATTGTGGGCTTGAGGATGGAAGGAAAAGTTGAAGTTGAACTTTCATTGTCGCCAGAAAAAACACACCAAAAGTCATGTGATGTGGTGTCGAGACCTACTACTGTTTAGGGTAAGTAGTGGGCGACGACTTGGTATTTGAAGTGAAGGTAATTGATCCAAAGGATGAGCAAAGAGATGTTCAAGAGGAGGACAGTGAGGTAGAGGCTTAGGTGCTCAATTGTGAGGGGTAGACAAGAGAACAGTCTGAGGACTGTTCGCTCAATTTTGCAGGTCTTATATACTAATACAGGGTGGTCTGTGCATACATGTTTAGGGGAGGCATACATACTCAAACGGGTGGCCCATACTTTAGGGCAGGTACAAATACAGGTAACAGGTGAGTGCCTTTACTGTGCTTCAAAGTCTTGTGACTTGTTGGTTGATTCGTTGGTCCGTTGATCGTTCCCACGGTCTTCCACATGTTGATCAATGGACTAGGCGTGCGTCTAAAGCACATACGATCAGGTGATCATGTGATGACTTGTGATCGCGTACATGACCAATCCCTTGGTAGGTCATGTGATACTTTCCCGGGGTCACGTGTTTGTACATCATGTGATCCCCAAGTTGTTGAGGTGTCACGTGATCGAACACGTGATAGGTCAGGTGATAGTTTCCCAGGGTCATGTGGTCGAAGAGTAGATTCTACCACATGACTATACTTTAGCTTAGGGGCGGCTTTGGGAGGACTTGGGCTTGGGATTCTTTGAATGCATGATGTTGCAGACTCTGTCCTTGACACGTGGTGCTGCAGCTGTTCCACGCTGAGCCGATGTTGACAGTTTGCTTCACATGATAATCATCAGTCACCAGAACTACTCTGTTACATCCCTGATGCCGTCATGGACACCAGTTTCTATACATTTTCTTCGGATCATGGGTTATGAGCCATCTGAATTGAGATGGCAGTAATCCTGGCATTGTGCTGCTCACTCTCACCACATCTCCGCTGATGATTGTCTTTGTTGATTTCAAGTCCTTCACAGCTCTCTTATGGGATTTCCATGTAAGTTTTGTGCCTTTTGCACCAACTGGACATCCACATAACTTCATCTTAGCACACTCTGAATTGTTCTCTTGCCGATTTACCTTAGATCGTCATCAATGGCAGCGTCAGATCTCATTCTATGCCCTTGTTGCAAGCAGCTGAAACACCAAATGACGGTATACCATCACAAGAAAGCTGCCAAAGCCAAAGCCAAAGCTCAAGCTCAAGCTCAAGCTCAAGCTCAAGCCCAAGCTCAAGCTGAAGTCAAAGCTCAAGCTCAAGCCCCTTCAGTGCAGCATGAATCCCTTCCACCTCCCAAGCGGCGTTGCATCACCTATTTTCAGGCTGATGCTGGCCCTTCCTCTAGTGGCTGTCCCCAATTGCACACACCCCCGTTTGACTCTGATCCCCCCCTGCCATTGCTTGATCCAGCAGCAGACTTGGATCTACCTCAATCGCCAGGGGATGCATATACTGTACCATCCCGTTGCTTCACCAATGATGCCCTTCTGGGTCTTCATGCTCAGGCACATCGAAATCCCAATGAAAGTGATGAGGAGGATTCTGAAGATGCCCCTGAGGGGGATGCAGTTGAGGGTGCTGACACCATTGATCTTGGAACTGATGACTTCTGGAATGAAGAGGATGCTGACATGGAAGGCGAAGTAGATCCACATAAGGGCATTGTCTCAGATTGGGTAATTTTGGCTGAAAAGTTCATTGTGGAGGCAGAGGAATTTGGTAAGTTTGTGCATTCTTTATTGCATACTCCATGACTCAGGCCAGTCTTCTATCTTGGAACATGATCTGGATATCCTGCATCTGTTTGTGATGAAGATCAGGAACAATCTAACTGCCTTGGCCTTCAATGAAATGTGGTATACCTTTTCCAAAGCAGGCATGGAGAATCTTGCCAGGACGCGATCCCATGTTTGGTCTCTCTCCTGCTTTGAGCCCATAGTATTTGCATGTTGCATCAATTTGTGCATATGCTATACTGGTAAATATGCCGACCTTGACAAATGCCTGAAGTGCAAAATGTTGTGTCTGAACGAGTCCGGCCAAGCACAGCATATATTCTCATATATGCCCCTTATCCCTTGTCTCCATGTGTTAATGTCAAATCGCACCTACGCTACTTGTCTCCAGTACCATGCCAATGAATATGCAAAGACGTCAACTCACATGCCTGGGATGACAACAGATATTTTTGATGGGCTCCACTATTGCTCACTTCTTGGAGAGCGTGTTGTTGTTGGAGACCGAACATTACCCCATAATTACTTCTCAGATTATCATGATATCACGCTTGGCTTTGCCACCGATGGCTTCGCTCCATTCAAGAAGCAGAAGCATACCATGTGGATCCTTCTCATTTTCAATTATAATCTCCCTCCAGACCAATGCTTCCAAAAGGACAACATTCTGTGTGCTGGTATCATACCCAGTCCAAAAAAGCCATGGGACACAGACTCCTTCATCTATCTGCTCATACAAGAACTGCTTGAGCTTGTGGATGGTATGTCTGTATATGACACCCTCTCAAGCAGCCTCTGAGCCCTCCATGCCTATGTCATTGCTGGCTTTGGTCACATTCCTGCTGTTTCCATGCTCATGCACATGAAAGGACACAATTCCCTGTTTTCCTGTTGAATGTGCAGGATCGAAGGCATTTGCATCAAGGACTTGCGAAACAGGATGCTCTATGTGCCGCTGTCCCACTGCAATCACCCTGACCCAACCAATGTTATTGAGTATCATCTGGAGAGGTTACTGCTGTGCTCACATGATTCCTTTATGGCGCAGGCCAAATCAGTGGAGTCTGTGCCCACACCGATACAGCAAGAGGAGCTTGCAAAGGCATATGGAATCAAAGGAGTCCCTCTTCTCAGTGCTCTCGGGTCCCTGAAGCTTCCCCAGTCATTTCCATATGACTTTATGCATTTGATCTGGGAAAATCTCATCCCAAACCTTGTCCTCTTCTGGTCTAGCAATTACAAGGGAATGGATAAGGGTCAGCCATATGTCCTGGATCCACATATTTGGCAGGTCATTGGTGCTACCTCCGCAGAAGCTTCAAAAACGATACCTTCATCATTCAGTGCATCCATACCTAACCCAGCAAAAGATTGTTCATATTTCACGTCTTCAACATGGTCTGTGTGGTCCTTGTTCATCGCCCCCACTGTGCTTCAATGTTGCTTTCCCAAAGAGTGCTACTACAAACATTTCTGTTCCCTCATTAGAATCCTTAATCTATGTCTCCAGTTTGAGATCAGCAAGGAGGAGCTCAACGAAATCGAGTCAGGAATCTGTCAATGGGTGGTAGATTATGAGCAGTGCATTCCCCCTTTCATTTCCAAAAAATTGAAGGCTGACTTGATCCACACATCCAGCCTCTACTACCAGCATGAGCCTGAACGACTCCCAGTGTGCCCACTTACAATACATGCCCTCCTACATATTCCTGACCAAATCAGATGGATGGGACCATGCTGGACAACATGGGCTTTCCCCATCGAAAGGCAATGCAGGTACTTTCAATGCAGCATCCACAGTCGACAAAACCCATATGTGAGCATGGACCAACACCTTACTGATCTGTCGCAGCTCTAGCAAGTCAAGGTTTTGTACAATCTTACTGATGAGCAGCTCGGAAAGCCTCCCAAGGACCCCTCTTTGCAAATGAAAAGGCTTGAAGATTGTAAGTTGCATCCCAGTACCTTTACCCTAATCTAAAGGCAATTCATTGCAGACCCACAATACAAACTTGTGGCTCCAAAGGTTGTGGGTCCCCTTGGTGATAGCATGTGCAAAGTCCTCACAAACAGCCTGGCAACCCGGTTCTGTATCTTGGCAAATGTCACCAGGAAACTTCTTCCAGACAACATTGAGCAGTGGGGCAAACTGTGTTGCCTTGAAGGTGGGGATATCATGCACGTGCATGATATTATTTCCAAATGCATGGA
>Ga0307512_10006106_pt1 | contig 12321 bp, 12 predicted proteins | sample 14_EM_MG_FD_200267 | JGI IMG/M metagenome (GOLD analysis project Ga0307512, IMG submission 200267) | Populus trichocarpa ectomycorrhiza microbial communities from riparian zone in the Pacific Northwest, United States - 14_EM | ecosystem: Host-associated > Plants > Roots > Unclassified | place... | reverse complement strand
AGGTCGAGCGCGCCCACTTCGACCGCACGCTCGCTGACTTCGCCCGCGACTCCGGTGCGATCCTGCTCGAGGAGGCGCCGGTTCACGAACTCCTTCTCGACGACGAGAGGGTCGTCGGCGTGCGGTACCGGCACGAGGACACCACGTACTCGGTACGCGCCGAGTACGTGGTCGACGCGGCCGGGCGGGCCAGCAAGACGGCCAAGGCGTTCGGCCTCCGCAAGCCCAACCAGCGGCTGCGCATGGTCGCGGTCTTCCACCACCTGAAAGGTCTGAACGAGGACAACAATCCGGGCGTCGAGGGTGACATCCAGGTCGGCGCGCACAAGGACGGCTGGCTGTGGGCGATCCCGATCTGGCCGGACACCATCAGCGTCGGCGCGGTGACGCCGCAGTCGGTGGTCCGCGGCAGCGAGCCCGCGCAGGTCCTCGAGGACCACACATCCCGGGTCGAGCGGATCACCCAGCGGATCGCGGGTACCGAGCAGGTCGGCGACGTCCACGTGGAGAGCGACTACTGCTACTACTCGGACACCGTCGCCGGCGACGGCTGGTTCATGGTGGGCGACGCCGGCTGCTTCTTCGACCCGATCTTCTCGGGTGGCGTGCACCTGGCCACCAGCACCGGTTTCGTCGCGGGGCAGGCCATCGACGCGATCCTGGCTGATCGCTCCCGCACCGAAGAACTCACCGCCTGGTACCAGAACTTCTACAAGACCGGCTACGACGCCAACGGCCGGATCGTCTACGGCTACTACGAGTCCGAGCACGACCTGCGGGCGCTCGTGTCGGGGATCGGCCTCGGCGAGATCGCCGACCCGGACACCCGGCACCTGGTCCAGGAGGTCATCGCCGGCGACTTCTGGTCGCTGGACAACGACTTCATCAAGCTGCTGCGACAGGAGTCCAAGTGGGACACCTTCGCACCGTTCGAAACCGTCGGGCGCCGGGAGTTCCAGCCGGCCTGACTGTGTCTGATGATCGCTCCGCAAGCTCTGCGAATCACGTCAACCTCGAGGGAGGTTCGGAAGATGAGTGGGCACACCGACAACGCCGTGCTGATCGACGGCCCCATGGACCTGGTGTGGGACATGACCAACGACGTCGAGTCCTGGCCGAACCTGTTCACCGAGTACGCCGAGGCCGAGGTTCTCGAGCAGCACGGCCCGACGACGCAGTTCCGGCTCACCACCCGTCCCGACGAGCAGGACAGGGTCTGGAGCTGGGTCTCCGTCAGAACTCCCGACCCGGCGACGCACACGGTCCAGGCGCACCGCGTCGAGACGGGCCCGTTCGAGCACATGTACCTCCTCTGGGAGTACCGCGAGGTCGACGGTGGCGTCGAGATGCGGTGGCAGCAGGACTTCCACATGAAGCCTGGCGCGCCGTTCGACGACCAGCAGATGACCGACCACCTCAACCGCACCACCCGAGAGCAGATGGCCGCGATCAAGCAGAACATCGAAGCGACTGCCGCCACGAAATCCGGGAAGTCATGACTGACCTTGCGAGCGAGTCACGGAACGTGGCCGCTGCCGACGTGGTCGGCGACGACGACGCCACGGCGTGGGCCGCATGCTCACGCTGCCACTCGGTGATCTACGGAAAGCGGTTCGACCGGCAGCTGCGGGTGTGCGCCGAATGCGGCTCACACGAGCGGCTGACCGCGCGGGAACGGGCATGTCAGCTGTTCGACCCGGGCAGCTGGGAGGTCGTCGACCTCGGTATCACGCCGTCGGACTGCCTCGGTTGGGTCGACACCAAGCCATACGTCCAACGGATCGACGACGCGCGGGCGCTGACCGGCATGCCCAGTGCTGTGTTGTGCGTACGCGGAACCGTGGAGCGGCACGAGATCATCGCCGCGATCATGGACTTCCGCTTCCTCGGCGGCAGCCTCAGCTCCGCCGCCGGGGAGATCATCACGGTGGCCGCCGAGATCGCGCTGCGTGATCGGATCCCGCTCCTCATCGTGTCGGCGTCGGGCGGCGCCCGAATGCAGGAGGGGGCGATGTCCCTCATGCAGATGGCCAAAACCAACCAGGCCCTCGCCGATCTCAACGACGCCGGAATCCTCAGCGTGTCGCTGGTCACCGACCCCACCTATGGCGGTGTGGCCGCGTCGCACGCCACCGCGTGCGACATCGTGCTCAGCGAGCCTGCTGCCAGGATGGGCTTCGCGGGTCCGAGGGTCATCCAACAGACAATCCGTCAGGAGCTGCCCAAGGATTTCCAAACCGCGGAGTCCTTGCTGGAGCAGGGGTTCATCGACCAGATCGTGCCGCGTTCGGATCTGCGGCACACGCTGGCAAGGCTGTTCGACATGGTGCACACGCCGCCCGGGTCGGCCCCGAAGGCCGCCGGGCCGGACCCGGTGATCCGGGACCCGGCCGCGTTACCTGAGCGCGAACCGTGGTCGGTCGTGGAGATGGCCCGCCACCTCGAACGCCCTACCACGTATGACTACGTGGCCGCACTGGTGGACGGATTCGTCGAGCTGCGGGGCGATCGAGTGTCGGGCGACTGCCCGGCGATCGTCGGCGGAGTCGGCGTTCTGGATGGCCTGCCGGTGATGGTCATCGGGCACCAGAAGGGGCACTCGGTTCGCGAGCTGACAGCACACAACTTCGCGATGCCCAGTCCCGCAGGATATCGCAAGGCCGCACGCCTGATGAGGCTTGCCGGCAAACTGGGACTGCCGATCATCACGCTCGTCGACACGCCCGGCGCGTATCCGGGGCTCGAGGCGGAGCGCAACGGCCAGGCCTTCGCGATCTCGGACAACCTCGTGCTGATGGCCGGACTGCCGGTGCCGATTGTCGCGGTGGTGACCGGGGAAGGCGGTAGCGGCGGCGCCCTCGCCCTCGCCGTGGCCAACACGGTTCTGTTGTGTTCCAACGCGATCTACTCGGTCATCAGCCCTGAGGGCTGCGCGGCGATCCTGTGGCGGGACCGTGCCGCGGCGCCGGAGGCGGCAGCACAGCTCGGTCTCGACGCCCACCGGCTGCTGCGGTTGGGCATCGTCGACGGTGTGTTGCCCGAGCCGGAAGGCGGCACGCAGAACGACCACCCGCGGGCGTCGGCCATGCTGCGCGACGGGCTCGTGCACGCGCTGCGCGAGCTGTTGCCACTCGACCCGGCGCGGCTGCGCCGGGAACGGCACGCCCGGTTCCGCAAGTTCGGCCAGGTGGCACTGGGAGATGAGCTCTCGTGACCGACACGGTGCCCGAAAACCACGGCGAGGCGCTCGAAGCCGCCTGCCGCAGCGTCTCGAAGCTGATCTCGTCGGCACACGGACCGCTGCGCAGGATGCATGTGCAGGTGGGCGAGGTGGCCGTCGATGTGGAGTGGCCGGATGTCACGGGCACACCGGCATCCGTCACCGCATCCGCGGCCACGCCCGCGCCCGCCCCCGAACCGTCCGGTGACGGGCAGACCGACACCACTCCATCCACAGCGGACGAAAGACTGCACCACGTGTGCGCGCCCGGCGTGGGTATCTACTACGAGGCCCCGGAACCGGGAGCCGACCCGTTCGTCAGGGAAGGCGACCGGGTGGAGCAGGGCCAGCAGATCGGGATCCTCGAGGTGATGAAGCTGATGGTCCCCATCGAGGCCGACCGCGCCGGGCGGGTCGTGGAAACACTGGTGGACAACGGCCAGGACGTCCAGTTCGGCGAGCCGCTGATCTCGATCGAGGCGGGGTGACGATCGACATGTTCGAGAACATCCTGATCGCCAACCGCGGCGAGATCGCGGCGCGGGTCGCCCGCACCTGCCGCGAGCTGGACATCGGTGTCACGGCCGTCTACTCCACCGAGGACGCCGACTCGGCGGTCGTCAGAATGGCGGACCAGGCGGTCTGCATCGGCCCCGCGCCCGCGAAACACAGCTATCTGAATGCCGCCGCGATCCTGGAGGCGGCACGGCAGACCGGCGCCGAAGCCGTGCATCCCGGATACGGTTTCCTCTCCGAGGACCCCGATTTCGTCGAGCTGTGCGAGGTCGCGGGGATCACGCTCATCGGGCCGCCGGCCGCCGTGATGGCCAAGCTGGGCGACAAGTCCACGGCACGGGAGATGATGGCCGCCGCGGGTCTGCCGCTATTGCCGGGAAGCGTCCGGCCGCTGGACGGTGCCGCGCAGGCGAAGCGCCTCGCCGACGACATCGGCTACCCGGTGATCATCAAGGCGGTGGCAGGCGGCGGCGGACGGGGCATGCAGATCGTCCGGAACACCGCGGACTTCGAAGACGCCTACCGATCGACCCGCACCACCGCCCAGGCGATCTTCGGCGACGGCCGGGTGTATGTCGAGCGGTACCTGGAGCACACCCGCCATGTCGAGGTCCAGGTCCTCGCCGACAGGCACGGCAACGCCGTGCATCTCGGCGAGCGGGACTGCTCGGTGCAGCGGCGACACCAGAAGCTGATCGAGGAGACGCCCGCGCCGGGGCTGCGCCAGGAGACGGTCGAGCAGATCCACGCCGCCGCCGTACGCGGAACCCTGGCGGCCGGCTATGTCGGGGCGGGCACCTTCGAGTTCCTTGTGGACGGACGGGGCGACTTCTACTTCATGGAGGTCAACTGCCGCATCCAGGTCGAGCACCCGGTGACCGAGATGGTGACCGGCGTCGACCTGGTCGAGGAACAGGTCCGGGTGGCGGCCGGCGAGCCGCTTCGGTTGCGGCAGGACGACATCCGGCCGCGTGGCGTCGCCATCGAGTGCCGGGTCAACGCGGAGGACCCGGCACGGGACTTCGCCCCCGCACCCGGCGAGTTGGTGGAGTTCGAGCCCCCGTCTGGCCCGTTCGTCCGGGTCGACACGTACGGCCGGCCCGGTGGGCGGGTGTCGCCGCACTACGACTCACTGCTCGCCAAGACCGTTGTCCATGCCCCGGACCGGGGCCGGGCCATCGCCAGGATGCGCCGCGCGCTGAGGGAGTTCCTGGTTGCCGGACCCGGTGTGGCGACCACGCTGGACTTTCTCCAGAACGTCCTCGACCACCCGCTGTTCCAGAGCAACCGGCACACGACCGAACTGGTCGAACTGATGTTGTCCGAGAACACGGCAAGGAGACAGACGGAATGCCACACATCGACCTGAACGACAAGGTCCTGACCCTGATCAACACGTTCACCGTCAAACCGGAGAACCAGGAACGTCTCATGGAGATCCTGGACGACGCGACCAGGAACGTGATGAGCCGCTTCCCCGGGTTCATCTCGGCGAGCCTGCATGCGTCGCCTGACAGGACACGGGTGGCGAACTACGCGCAGTGGCGCAGCGAGGAGGACTTCATCGCCGCCATCACGCATCCGAACTTCCAGCCGCACTTCCAGGCCTGCGAGGAGATCGCCTCGGCGGACCCGCGGCTGTACCGGCTGTACGCCACCGAGGAGGGGTGACACGATGACCACGCTCGCGAAGGTGTGCAAGTCCGACGTGCGGCACAGCACCCGCCAGGGTGGGGAGACCCGCATTCTGCTCAGTCCGGTCACCACGAAGGCGACCTCGGGTTTCCTCGGCACCCTCGATCTGGCGCCCGGAGAGCACGTGTCCGGGCACTACCACCCGTACTCCGACGAGTTCCTCTTCGTGGTGCGCGGTGAGCTTCTGGTCGAGGCCGACGGACAACTCCTCGAGCTGACCGCGGACGAGGCGTTGATGCTGCCACGCAACACCACGCACCGGTTCACCAACACCGGTGAGAAACCGGTTTTCGTGGTGTTCCACATCGGACCGCTCGCGCCGAGCCCTGAGCTCGGGCATGTGGAGACCGAACTGGTGCCGCGGCCTGACGCCCTGCCGCCGAAGGTGGGTGGTCCGCGATGAGTGGTCGCAGGATCGCGGTGACCGGCATCGGGGTCACGGCTCCTGGCGGCATCGGCACGAAGAACTTCTGGGAGTTCATCACGGCTGGTCGGACCGCGACTCGCACGATCTCCCTGTTCGACCCGACACCGTTCCGGTCGCGGGTGGCCGCGGAGTGTGATTTCGACGCGGCCCGTGAGGGCTTCAGCCACCAGGAGATCCGCCGAATGGACCGGGCCGCGCAGCTCGCGGTCATGTCCACGAAGGAGTCACTCGACGACAGCGGGTTCAGTCCCGGCGAATACTACCAACCGGACCGCATTGGGGTGAGCATCGGCACGGCGGTCGGCTGCACGATGGGACTCGAGCAGGAGTACTCCGTCGTGAGCGACAACGGCCGCAGGTGGCTGGTGGACCACGAGTACGGCGTTCCCCATCTGTACGGCTATTTCGTGCCGACCTCCATCGCGTCGGAGGTCGCCTGGGTCGCCGGTGCGGAAGGACCCGTCGCGGTCATCTCCGCCGGCTGCACCTCGGGACTCGACTCGGTGGGACACGCGTGCGAACTCATCCGGGAGGGCGCCATCGACATGGCCGTCGCGGGCGCGACCGACGCGCCGATCTCACCGATCACCTCCGCCTGTTTCGACGCCATCAAGGCCACCACACCGAGAAACGACGACCCGGAGCACGCCTCGCGGCCCTTCGACGCCGACCGCAACGGCTTCGTGCTCGCCGAGGGTTCCGCGGTGCTCGTGCTCGAGGAGCTCACCGAGGCGCGCAGGCGCGGTGCGCACATCTACGCGGAGATCAGCGGATTCGCCTCCCGCTGCAACGCGTTCCACATGACCGGTCTGCGCCCGGACGGGCGGGAGATGGCCGAGGCGATCACCACCGCGATGGACGAGGCACGGATCAACCCCGGCGACGTCGACTACGTCAACGCGCACGGCTCGGGCACGAAGCAGAACGACCGGCACGAGACGGCCGCGTTCAAACGGAGCCTCGGCGAGCACGCGTACCACACGCCGGTCAGCTCCATCAAGTCCATGATCGGCCACTCGCTCGGCGCGATCGGCTCGATCGAGATCGCCGCCTCGGCGCTGACGATCGAACAGGGCGTCGTGCCGCCGACCGCGAACCTGCACCGGCCCGACCCGGAGTGCGATCTCGACTACGTGCCCTGTGTCGCGCGGGAGCAACGGACCGACGTGGTCGTCTCGGTCGGCAGCGGGTTCGGCGGGTTCCAGAGCGCGATAGTGCTCGTCCGTCCTGATCGGACAGAGCGGTGAGCGCCGCCGCCGTGGTGACCGGCATCGGTGTCGCCGCGCCCAACGGGCTGGGGGTCGACGACTACTGGGCGGCCACGCTCCGCGGGGACAACGGCATAGACCTGATCACCCGGTTCGATCCGTCGGGCTACCCGGTGCGGCTGGCCGGCGAGGTGCCCGGATTCGAGGCCGGGGACCACATACCCGGACGGCTCATCCCGCAGACCGATCACATGACGCGGCTGGCGCTGGCCTCGGCGGACTGGGCGCTGGACGACGCGGGCGTGGACCCGGCGACACTTCCCGAGTACGGCATGGGTGTGGTCACGGCAAGCGCCTCCGGCGGGTTCGAGTTCGGCCAGCGCGAGCTGCAGAAGCTGTGGAGCAAGGGGCCCGAGCATGTCAGCGCGTACCAGTCGTTCGCCTGGTTCTACGCCGTCAACACCGGCCAGATCTCGATCCGGCACGGCATGCGGGGGCCGAGCGGCGTGCTGGTCAACGAGCAGGCCGGCGGCCTGGACGCCGTCGCACACGCCCGCCGCATGATCCGCAAGGGCACGCAGCTCGTGGTCAGCGGCGGGGTGGACGCCTCGCTGTGCCCGTGGGGCTGGGTTGCCCAGATCGCACTCGGCGAGTGCAGCACCGTCGACGACCCGAGCCTCGCGTACCTGCCGTTCAGCGAGGATGCCAACGGCTACGTGCCGGGTGAGGGTGGCGCGATCCTGGTGGTGGAGGACGCGCGGGCGGCGGCGGAACGGGGAGCGGGCGAGAGCTACGGCGAGATCGCCGGCTACGCCGCCACCTTCGATCCGAAACCGGGCTCGGGCCGCGAGCCGGGGCTGCGGCGGGCCATCCAGCTGGCGCTGGACGACGCGCGGATCACCGCGCCGGACGTCGACGTGGTCTTCGCGGACGCGGCCGGACTCCCGGAGCCCGACCGAGTGGAGGCCGAGGCGATCACGGCGGTGTTCGGGTGGCGTGCCACGCCGGTCACCGCCCCGAAGACCATGACGGGACGGCTGTACTCCGGCGGCGCCCCGGTGGACATCGCGGCCGCGTTGCTGTCGATGCGGGACGGCGTCATCCCGCCGACCATCAACGTCGACCACCCGTCGCCGCGGTTCGGGATCGACCTCGTTCGTCAACCGCGGCCGGAGTCGCTACGCACCGCTCTGGTCGTGGCCCGCGGAAACGGCGGATTCAACGCGGCGATGGTCCTGAAATCGCCGAACTGACCGCTTATTTACGCAAATCCCATTTGGAAAGGAGTCAACCCATGCCCGCATTCACTGCCGACGACCTGGCGACGATTCTGATCGAGGGAGCAGGCGAGGCCGAGCCGATCGACTGGCAGGACACGACCGCGCTGGAGACGTCCTTCGACGATCTCGGCTACGACTCGATCGCCCTGCTGGAAACAGCCGGCCGGGTGCAGCGGAAGTTCGGCGTGCTCATCGAGGACGAGCTCCCGAACCTGACGACCCCCGCCCAGTTCGTCGACCACGTGAACGAGCTCGTCGCCGCCCGGTGACGACCCGAAAGGAGTGGACCGAGATGACCAACCAGCTCCTGATGGTCAGCAAGATGGACCCGGAGAACGCGGAAAAGGTGGCGCGAATCTTCGCCGAACACGACGACACCGATCTTCCGCGCCAGGTCGGTGTCACCGCACGAACGCTGCTGCATTACCAGGGACTCACGTTTCACCTGATCGAGTCCGAAGAGGACATCATCGCCAACGTCATGAAGGCGCATGAGGACAACCCCGAGTTCCGCGAGCTGAACGAGCAGCTTCGTCCCTACCTGTCACCCATCGTCAGCGACTGGCACGACATCCGGGACTCACAGGCACGCGAGTTCTACCACCGGGACTGGGCTGGATGACCGCGAGCACACGGACGGAGGAGCGGACCGAGCCGCGTGATCCGGCGGGCGGCAGCAGGCGACGGCGGTTTCCGACGCTGGCTGGACTGCTGATCCTGGCCGGATCCGCGGTGTTGTGGGTGCCGGCCCTGACGCGCGGCCACCCCGGCATCGGCCACATCGACCCGACCATCGCCCGCTTCCTGCTCGCCATCGCGTTGATCGTCCTGCTCAGCCACCTGCTTGGCGCGCTCATGCGGAAGATCGGCCAGCCCGCGGTGATCGGGGAGATCATCGGCGGCCTGGTACTCGGGCCGTCGGCGTTCGGGCTGCTCTGGCCGGCCGGCCGCGGCTGGCTCTTCCCAGCCGACGTCGTCGACGCCCTCGGGATGGCCGCCCAGCTCGGGCTGGTCACCTTCATGTTCCTGCTCGGCAGCGAGTTGCACGTGCGGCAGGAACGCACGCACCGCAAGGCCGTCGGGCTCGTCGCCGCCGGTGGCATCGGCCTGCCGTTCGCCGGTGGGATGGCCATCGCGGTGCCAGCACGGTCGGCGATGGCCGGCGCGTCCGCGCAGCCGGTGGCCTATCTGCTGTTCTTCGGGCTGGCCGTGTCCATCACGGCGTTGCCCGTGCTGGCAAGGATTCTCGTCGACCTGCGCATCGACCGGACCGGACCTGGCGTGGTGACGCTGGCGTCCGCGGCCATCGGCGACGGGGTCGCCTGGGGTGCGTTGACGCTGATCCTGGCCGCGTCCGGGGTGGGCGGTCCGGGGGGCATCGCCACGACCGCCGGACTGGCCATCGCCCTGGTGGCGTTCACCTTGGTTGGCGTGCGGCCGGCGCTGGCCTGGCTGCTGCGATGCGCGGTGCGGCGGCCTGCCGTCGACGCGCTGCTGCTGCCCATCCTGGTGGCCGGCGCGTCCGTCTTCGCCGCGCTCACCCAGCTCATCGGTCTGCATCCGGTGCTCGGCGCGTTCCTGTTCGGGGTCGTCATGCCCCGGCGGTCCGCGGCGGTGGCGCGCATCAGCCGTCAGCTCCACGGTTTCGCGGTGACCATCCTGCTCCCGGTGTTCTTCGCCGGGGTCGGGCTCGGCACGTCGATCGGGCTGTTGACCGGCTCCCCCAGCCACTGGTTGCTGTTCCTGGCGGTGTTGGTGATCGCGAGCGTCACCAAGTTCGCCGGTTCGGCCGGTGGCGCCCGCCTCGCCGGCATGCCGGCGGGAGACTCGCTGCGGGTCGGGGCCCTGATGAACTGCCGTGGTGTCACCGAGCTCGTCGTGGCCACCATCGGCCTGCAGTACCACGTGATCAACACACTGGGGTTCACGATTCTGGTGCTGGTCGCACTGATCACCACCGCCGTGACCGGCCCGATGGTGCGGCTCAGTGGCCGCCGTTCGAGCCGCCATTGGACACAGCGTCTGCCAGTGCCAGCAGGGCCTCCCGATCGGTGATCTTCACCCGGGACCGCCCGCCCTCACTTCCCAGCGCCTGCTCCGCGGCCTCGATGGCCTCCCAGCCCTGCCAGGTGACGACCGGAACATCCCTGCTCCGCAACAGGTCGAGCACGGCATCGGGCTCACGTCGGCAAGCCCGGGGCAGCGACTCACGGTCATCGAGCATGGTCGCCACGGTTTCCTTGGCATCGCTCTTGTTGGTCCCGATCACGCCGGTCGGTCCCCGTTTGATCCAGCCGACGACGTACTCGCCAGACATCTCGGAATCCGCGCGCCGGACCCGGCCCCGCTCGTGCGGGATGACGCCGGACGCCTCATCGAACGGCACACCCGGCAGCGGTTGGCCTCGGTAGCCCACCGAGCGCACAAGCAACTCGGCGGGCAACACCTCGGCCGAACCGCGACCGGCCACGGGCACACCGTTGGACCCGTTGGACCGCAGCGCGACACCGGTCACCCGTTCGGCACCGAGCACCGCGACCGGCGAGCGACGGAAGTGCAGATGCACGCGACGCGCGCGGCCCCGCGGTCGGCGGCCCGCCCACTCGGCGAGCACGTCCATGTTGCGGCGTACGACCCGGTCGGATTCCACGATGGCCCGGTCGGCCCCGTCGAGCTCCAGTTGCTCCGGGTCGACGATCACGTCGGCGTCGGTCAGTTCGCCCAGCTCACGCAGCTCCTTGGTGGTGAACCTCGCCTGGGCCGGACCGCGCCGGGCCACCAGGTGAATGTCCCGGATCGTGCTGGCGTCCAAGGCGTCGAGCACGTGGTCGGGCATGTCGGTGGTCTCGCGCAGCTCGCCGGCGGACTTGGCGAGAATCCGGGCGACGTCGATGGCCACGTTGCCGGCCCCTACCACCACGGCGGCGTGCGCGTTCAGCGTGACCTTGTCGACAAGGGCATCCGGGTGGCCGCAGTACCAGGCCACGAAGTCCTTCGCGGAAAAACTGCCGGGGAGGTCTTCGCCGGGAATGCCGAGCCGGCGGTCGGTGCCGGCTCCGGTCGCGTAGACGACCGCGTCGTAGTGCTCCGGCAAGTCTTCGGCCCCCAGGTCCGACCCCAGATCAATTCCCCCAAGAAACCGTACTTCGGGTCGCTCCATGATCCGCCGGAGCGCGGATTCCAGCGACTTCATCTTCAGATGGTCGGGCGCCACACCGTAACGCAACAGCCCATACGGGCACGGCAGGCGATCAATCACGTCCACCAGCACGTCGCCGTGTTGGCGGCACAGTTCGTCGGCGGTGTAGAGGCCGGCCGGGCCGGACCCGATCACCGCGACTCGCATCGCATCGGACACCAGGAACCTACTTCCCGCATATCGTCGAGTGCTGCCGGGCGGCGGGTGTCAGCTGGCCTGCTCGGTGAGAATCTCGTGCTGAATGCCCCGCAGTTCCCGGTCCGGCTCGATGCCGAACTCCTCGACGAGTATCCGGCGCGCCCGGTGGTATTCCTCCAGGGCTTCACACCGCCGGCCGGAACGGTGCAGCGACACGATGAGCTGTCCCCGCAGCCGCTCGTTGAACGGATACGTCTCGACCAGCGACCGTAGCTCACCGACGATGTTCCGGTGCCTGCCGAGCTTCAGGTCCGCCTCGATACGCAACTCCAGTGCCGCCATCCGGCTTTCCTCCAGATGGACGATGTGAGCGGTCAGCAGCGGGCCGGGCGAGACGTTGGCCAGCACCGGCCCGGTCCAGAGGCTCAGGGCCTCCCGCAGGCAGTTGTCCGCACCCTCGTAGTCGCCTGACTCCAGCTCGCGGCGCCCACGCAGCAACAACTCCGTGAAGCGTTTGAAGTCCAGGTCGTCCGAATCGACCTTCAACAGGTAACCGGGCTTGCGGGTCAGCAGAATCTCCCGCGCGGCACGAACCGAGTCGCCGGCCCCGAATAACTTGCGGATATGGTGGATATAGG
>Ga0307512_10006105_pt1 | contig 12321 bp, 7 predicted proteins | sample 14_EM_MG_FD_200267 | JGI IMG/M metagenome (GOLD analysis project Ga0307512, IMG submission 200267) | Populus trichocarpa ectomycorrhiza microbial communities from riparian zone in the Pacific Northwest, United States - 14_EM | ecosystem: Host-associated > Plants > Roots > Unclassified | place... | reverse complement strand
ACGATCAGGTGATCGTGTAGTGACTTGTGATTGTGTAGATGACCAATCCCTTGGTAGGTCATGTGATACTTTCCCAGGATCACGTGCTTGTATATCGCGTGATCCCACAGTTGTTGAGATGTCACGTGATTGAACACATGACAAGTCAGGTGATAGTTTCCCAGGGTCACGTGGTCGAAGAGTAGATTCTACCACGTGACTATACTTTAGCTTAGGGGTGGCTTTGGGAGGACTTGGGCTTGGGATTCTTTGAATACGTGATGTTGCGGACTCCGTCCTTGACATTCGGGTTCTCCGTCGAGTATTTCTGGTGGGGGTTCTAGAAAGTTGGGGCCGTGTTGTTCTGTCTCCTTATATGGCATAAGAAGAGAAGCATGAAAGACATCGTGAATTTTCCAGAACATAGGGAGTTTGAGGCGATAAGCCACTTTTGATACTTGGGAGACTACTTTAAAAGGTCTGTATCTCCTTGGGGAAAGTTTGGGGGTGATGTTGCTTGGGAGTCTAAGATTAGTTCCTTCTAACCAGACTTTTGATCTGATAGGGAAGGGGGAATGATGTGGTTTTTCTTTTATCCAGGATTCTTGCGCTTTATGTTGTGCCTCTTGGGTGGCTTTCCTGGCTTCTTCAATTGATAAGAGTCATTGTTCTAGGGATGGCATGGTGGTTTTTCTAGTTGGTTGGTGTATTTGGGGGGTGTATCCGATAAGCAGATCATATGGTGTTTTCTTAGTAGTTGCGGATGGCCAGGAATTCTTTGTGTACTGTGCAAGTAGGAGCCACGCATGCCAATTGTCCTGTTGTGTTCCGCAGAATATTTGGAGATATTGTTCTAAGGTTTGATTGGTTCTTTTGCTAGATCCATCCATCTGAGGGTGATATGCCATACTGATGTTTTGATGGATGTTTAGGAGTCGGCAGAGTTCTGTAGAGAATTTTGAGACGAAGTGGGTATCACGGTCTGAGATAATCTTTCAGGGAATGCCGTAGTATGGAATAACGTGATTGAGATAGAGTAATGCGACCCCTTCTGAGTCGATGGCCTTGTGATAGGGGATAAATATAGATGCTTTAGAGCAATTGGCGTCTGTGATCGTGAGAATGGTGTCGAAACCACCTGATTGTGGGAGTTTAGTGATGAAATCCATTGCAATCGTTTCAAAGGGTTGTGCGTTGTCTGCAGGAGTGATAGGGAACATGGGAGGATGGGTTGGATGGGTGTTTACTTTGTTCATTTGGCAGGTAGTGCATCCTTTGATGTACTTGGTAACGAACGTTTTCATGCCAGGCCACCAGTAATATGGTGAAATTAATTGGAGGGTTTTGGTTATTCCAGGATGTCCCACAGTCTCGTGATTGTGGAAAAGGGATGTTACTCCCCTCCTAAGTCCATTGTCTGCCACGACAACCAGGGCGGTCCTGTGATGCCAGTGAGTGCCGTCCAATAGCGAGAGATTATGTAATGGGGCCCATTCTTTGAGCCTTGATTGGTTGGGGTATTGTGCTAGTTTTACTTTTTGGTCTAGATTGTTGCCTATGCTGTCCATATCGAATACTTGGATGGAGGTGTGGGTGTTGCAAAAGTACTGGTCAGGCCATACAGTGATGTCTTCGTTTGCTGGGTTTTTCCCTTTATAATCAGGCCGTCTGGATAGTTCATCGGCCTGGTTCGTTGCTCCTGGTTTGTATTCCAGGATGATATTGTATTGTTCGCGTTTAGGTAGGTATCCTGTGACCTGTGGGCCGATCTTCCAGGGGTCTCTGTAGTAACGGAGGTTGTTGTGGTCTGTGAATACTAGGACGGGGATGGTTGTTCCTTTAAGAAGGTGGGACCAGCACTGGAGACCTCGCATGATTCCTAGGAATTCTCGATCGTATATGGGGTAATTTTGTTCTGTTGTTGAGAATTTCTGGGAGTGGAAGCCTATTGGCTGTCATGGTCCTGGTTTTTCTGTCCCATTTGCGCATTTTGTTGGGGGGTCTCGCTGGTAGAGTATCGCGCCAGTTCCTACTTGTGATGCATCTACTTCAAGTTCGAATTGTTTGTCAGGATTTGGCTTGACAAGTACAGGGGGATTAGTGATTCGTTTGATAATTTCTTGTTGAGCTGCTTTTTGCTTGGGTCCCCATTTGAAGGGAACATCTTTTCTGGTGAGTGCTGTGAGTGGTGTGGCGATTATAGAGAAGTCTTTGCAGAACATGTGGTGGTAGCCCACCACCCCTAAGAATCCTTGTACTTGTCTGAGATCCTTGAGTTCTGTGGGATATTCCCTAAGTCCTGCGACTTTAGCGGGGTCAATTGTAGCTCCTTCTTTGGATATGCGGATGCCTAGGAAGTCCATTTGAGGTTGGAGGAAGACAGATTTTGATAGTTTAAGATGAAGGCCATGTTTCTTGAGCAGGTTAAAGAAAAAGTGAATAATTTCGATATGTAAGGGCTTTTTCTTTGAGAAGGGTCCCCAGGCCACAGTTGTCCATGTAATTTTTGAAACGTCGGCGGATGTCTGGTACACGTTTTTCGAAATGCTGGTAAAGCTCTTCTAGGATTCCGTTCATGAATCATTGGAAACTGGCTGGCGAGTTGCTCATTCCAAAGAACATTACTTTTGGTTCAAAAAGTCCTTGGCATGTCTTGAATGCCCCTTTCCATTGGTCCTCTTCTCTGATACGGATGTTATTGTATCCCCATCGTATGTCGAATTTGCTGAACAGTTCCATTCCTTGCAAATCTTCAATGCATTGGGCGAGGTTTGGCAGAGGTGTGACATCTTTTCTAGTAACGGCGTTTAGTGGTCGGTAGTCGATAATATATCGCTTCTCCTTTGAGTCTTTCTTTGGGACCATGAAGGTGGAGAAGCCATAGGGGGAGTCTGATGTAGTAATATATCCTTTGGCTAAGTTTTTGTCTAGGAACTTGTCTTCCGTTTCTTGTTCTCCTTGCGATAATGGGTAGACTTTACAATTGAAGCGGGCGGGGGCATTTTCTAATAAGACAATTTTATGGTCACCCTCTCCTCTGGCAGGGGGGAATTTGTTTGCTTCTTCGTCAGAAAAGAGGGCTTCATGTTCTTTGAATTCTAGAGGTAAGGTGACCTTTTCTTTATTGTTTTCTTGTGCATATTTGTGCGCCATTTCTACCGCTGTGTGTGTGTGGTTTACTTCTATCGGGCCTCCCTTCATTTCTGAAGGGGTTACTCCCGTCCATAGAAGTGTTTCTTCGACTTTGAGTATGATGTCTTCGTTTTTCTTATCTCCTAGGTATTTCTTGGCTTGTTGGAGGGTTCCAAAGAGTAGGGTTTCCATTTGAATTGTCGGTCCTTTAAGCATTCCATCCGCCCAGTTGATATCTGGTTGGAATTCCCTAAACCATGGGTATCCTAGGATGAATCTGTCACATCCTAGGTTAGTGACGTAGAATCTTTGTCTTGCTTTCTTGTTTCCTCTAGTGACTAAGAGGTTGCATGCTCTGTTGATAGTTCCGTAACGGTTTAGAGTTCCGTCTATGTTGTATACTGCTTGTTTGAAGGGGAGTTTCTTGGTTCCTAATTGTAGTCTGGCAACCGTTGTATGATCGATGAAATTTTCGGTTGCCCCGGTGTCGAGTAGTCCGATTTCTTCTGCCTTCCCTCGATAGTGTGATAGCAAAATTTTAACTTGTATTGAATTTGACTTGTTTACAAACACACTATCAAGTCGGAATGCCCTAACTACGGCAGCTAGTTTTGGGCTTGAGTAAAATCCTTTGGCATAAGAGATTCGACGATGCTCAGCTTGGTATCTTCATCAAGCAAGCCCATGTTTTCTTTCAAGAAATCAGAGATGTTGGTGGGGGTCATGTCTGGGGTAGGAGCACTGGTACTGGCGCGGTTATGAATGGGGGGTGGTCCTCCAGGGTTCTTTTCGCTGAAGCTGCGTCAATCAGCAGCTTTCTTGCGACAGTCTTTGACGCGATGGCCTCGAATTTCACAGTAGAAGCATTGGTTATTTTCCATTAGCTCTTTCTTCTTGGCTTCAGAATGCTGTGGTCCTCTGCCATCTTTGGTCGCGTTGGCTGCGTTGACATCCATGTGATATCCTCCTCGAGAGGTGGTGCGTCATCCATCTTTGTGACTAGTGTTCCTATTTCCACTGTATCTCTGGGGTGGTATTCCGAAGGCTTTGTACATGGCCTGTCATCTGTTTTGACTGTATTGTTCTGCGGTTTGCCATTTGATATGCTGATTGTGTGTTTCTTTCTCCCAATCTTTGAACTTCCAAGGGATTTCTGCAGTTGGGTTATAGTTGGGGGAGTGTATGACTGCTTTGATGAGTTCTCCTTTGAGGTTGTTTTTCAGGATTTCGATGGTTCCATGGTTGTCAAGTTTAATATCGGAATCTTTGACCAAGTGTTTGAAATCGGCAAAGAAGTTGTCAAGACTTTCTCCATGTCTGAGTTTGCAGAGTTCTTGGTACGCTTCTGCCTTCCTATTGGTGTTAGTAAAGGCTCTCTGGAAGGAATCCATGAAGTCGTCCCAAAGGGTTTCGTTGATTTCAAGTGTTCCACTGTTGACTTCATTGTCGAGATGGACTAGTTGTTCTTCTTTCCAGGAATCTACTTTGGGTCCATCCATGTAGGAAAGTGCTGCTATAACCCAGGAGTATGGTCATTTCATGGTGTCGTTTGCTTTGTTGATCATTCTCCAAAGCTGAAAGGCCATTAGAAACTTCCTGCTAAGTTGTCGATTTCCGTCGAAGATAAAAGGAGGGTTTCCTTTTAGTGCTCCATTAGCATTACTGGCAATGACATTTATATTGGGGGTGTTTGTGGCTGCTCCTGTGGCTGTGTTTATTTCAGCGGGTTGTTCTGTCATGGTTGGTGCTTGAATGGGTGGTAGTACTGCTGCTGCTGGGGGAATGTTTACTGGGATGCTGGTTCCTTGGGAAGCAGTTCATTCGATTACTGGAAGGATAGGTTCTTGGGGAGAAAGTAGTTGCGTTCCTTGGAGGGTAGCAATGTGATGGATTCCTCCGGCAAGAACTTCTTCTTGGGGGTCAAAGTATTTGAGTTGTTCTGTAGCTTCAGTCTGTGGTTCAGGTCCAATGTAGTCTGGGTGCTGTGGATCATTGGGATTCCACCAGCCAAGGTAGCTGTTGTCGATTGGGACTTTAGCTTTCCAGTTGGTGTAAAAGGTACCGTCGTTATTCTGTCTGAGTTCTACCCAGAAGTTGTTGTCTCCTTCTGTGACGAATTCTACAGGGAGTTTTCCTTGTCTTGGTTTATCGACGTAATAGCCTGTGCATGGATTGGTCCTTTCTTCGATGAGAGGGTGTACCTTGAAGTATGCGTGTCGTTTAATGTGGATGGGAAGGTCGTCTGTTTGTCTTCTGTGGACTGTTTTCTTTGCGTTGGAGAGTTCTCCAATAAGTCCAACACCCACCACAGTGAATATGCGATTGACCCTGTGTTACAAGGGTCCATAGGGAAGCCTAACTTGTGTTATAAGCGGTTTAAGCTTAAAGGTGCGACTTGCATGAAATAGCGATGGCGGGACAGGTTGCTATAAGGGACTTCCTCAATAGAGATGAATGTGTAGTAAAACAAAGTGGCACTTAAGCCAGGGTCTGGGAGATGAGCAAGAGGATAAGGGAAAACGCTTCAAAGAGAGTTTGAAGTGTTTTAAGAGAAATGAGAAGAAGGGCAATGAGAAGGAGGAAAGTCCTAAGATGCTCAGACTCAATCGCGGTGGAAGCAACAACACTTGTGGATTAAACCAAGTCAGGCTTAAAGCCCAACTCTAGATATAAGCCTGCTTATATACATTGGAGGCAGCTACCATGACTAAGTGGCTTAATGAAGAGAACAATAATGCGTAGGAGTCAAAGGGAGTCAGAGGGAGTCAGGTAAGAAGTAGGAGTCAGAGGCGAGTCAGAATGAGTCAGAGTAAAGGTAGAAGTCAAGACAAGTCAGTTATATGAGGAAGGGAGACAATGGAATACCAGCACATTGGTGCCCAAGATAGGAGTCAGGTGATATAGTAGTCCAGTGATCATGGGATAACCAGGTCAGGTGATCGTGGAAAAAAGGGGGAAAGGGGGAGAAAAAGAAAAGATAATCGTACAAGGCCAAGAACGTAACAGCGTCTTTGACTAGACGTTTGAAGTCCGCGAAGTAACTGTTGAGGCTTTCGTGCTGCTTGAGTTTGCAGAGCTCTTTGTATGCTTCTGCTCTTCTGTTGGTGTTAGTGAAGGCCGCAAGGAAGGCCTCCAACCAGTCATCCCATAGGGTTTTGTCGGTTTCAAGTGTGCCACTTCCAACCTCATTGTCAAGGCAAATGGTCTGTTCTTCCTTCCAGGAGTCCACTTTGGGTCCATCCATGTAGGAGAGTGCTGCTATGATGTGGGAATATGGCCGCTTCATGGTGTCGTTGTTTTTGTTGATCATCCTCCAGAGCTGGAAAGCAAGCAAGAATTTCTTGCTGAGCTGGCGATTTCCATCGAATATGAATGGAGGGTTTCCTTTGAGTGCCCTATTGCTATGGGCGATGACGTTAATGCTGGGAGCGGTCGCTGCCACGTCTCCTACATTGGTTTGTTCTGTCATTGGTGGAAGTACTGCTGCTGCTGGAGTGGTATGCAGGGGAATTTCGATGCCTTGTTCTACAGTGGCTTTGATCTGGGGGAGAATGGGCTCCTGAGTCATGAAGGGGTTGGCTCCCTGAAGTGTGGCAATGTGATGAAGTGCTCCGGTGAGGATTTCTACTCCTACGGATGTAGAAATGTCATGTGTCTGGTATTCTGGGTGCTGAGGATCTGTGATATTCCACCAGCCTGTGTAGTTGTTGTTGCGATTTAAGCAACTGTGGATATTGGTGTAGTAGTTGGGGTCGGTGTTATCTTCGGGGTTACAGCGAAGTCCTACCCAAACGTCTTCTCCTTCAACTGTGATGAATTCGACAGCTGTTTCTCTGGCTGGATCTGGGAGTTGAATGTAATATCCGGTGTCTTTGCTGAGGGCGTGTTCTGTTGTCCTCCAATGCTGGAATTCAGCAAGTTTCTTGACGTGGGACGGTAGATCGTCTCTCTGTCGTCGTTCAATAAGAGTGAGGGCTTCTGTCAATGGCCCTGTTACTTGTATACATGCCAGGGTGTCTGTGATATTGACTCTGTGTTTCAAGAGTCCGAAGGAAAGCCTAACTTGTGTTAAGGTCCAATGGCCTTAAGGTGCGACGTGCACGTAATAATGGTTGGCGGGACTTGTGTGCGGATACTGGGGATTCCTTGTATCGGCAAAGGGGCTGGTACCCTTAGGATAGCCTTGAATAGAGCGCTCTTGAAGTGAAGTACGGCTGCAGCCAAGTGTACTGTTATGCAGTGAAGAGGGAAGAGCTTCAAAAGGGGCTTTGAAGCGACTCAAGGACAAGGGGGACTCTCAGGAGAGAGACAGGTGAAGCTACAAGTCTTGGATTGAAAACCAAGTTAGGCTTAAGGCCCAACTCTAGAGATATGGTTGGTCTTATATACAAGTGAGAGGTCCCTACTCCTAATTGGGAGAACAATGGAATGATGGGACTTTCCGCAGTAATGACATATAGTAGTAAGTCAGATGGAGTCAGAGATAAGGGACAAGTCATAGAGAGTCAGAGATAAGAGTGAGTCATTGCTAAGAATAGAATGCGCAGCAATGACATAGGACAATGAGGGATGGACTAGCCAATAGGGTTTGAGGGTGATGTGGCAATCCAGGAGGATACGTGGTACTCCTTGGGATGGTATGACTTGGGGTCAGATGAGAGGTCAGGTGATGGGTCAGGTGATGGGTCAGGTGATGGGTCAGGTGATGGGTCAGGTGATGGGTCAGGTGATCTGGAAAAGAGTGAAGTGGGCGAAAATGAAAATTGGGGCCCAGGATCGTAACACATGGCACCAACATGGAAACCCAGGACCAGAGTGGGTGGACTCTACTCCATCAGGCATCCTTCAATGGTCATCTCGATGTTGCATGGTTCCTTGTCAATCATGGCACCAATGTGGCAGCCCAAGACCAGGGTGGGTCTACTCTGCTCCATCTAGCATCCTCCAATGGCCATCTTGATGTTGCATGGTTCCTTGTCGAGGGTGGTGCCAATTCAGCAGCCCAGGATCAGCTTGGGTGGACTCCTCTCTATGAGGCATCGTTCAACGGTCATCTCAATCTCGTGCAGTTCCTTGTCGAGCATGATGCCAATGTGGCAGCCCAGGATCAGCATGGGTCAACTCCACTCCATTGGGCATCCTTTAACAGTCATCTTGACCTTGCGCAGTTCCTTGTTGAGCAGGGCACCAATGTGGCAGCCCAGGACCAGGGTTGGTCGACTCCACTCCATGGGGCGTCCCTCAAGGGTCACCTTGATCTCGCACAGTTCCTTGTTGAGCAAGGCACCAATCCAGCAGCCCAGGACCAGAGTGGGTTGAGTCCACTCCACAGGGTGTCCTTCAACAGTCATCTTGATCTTGCACGGTTCCTTGTTGAGCAAGGTGCCAATACAGCAGCCCAGGACCAGAGTGGGTTGACTCTGCTCCATCTTGTGTCCCATAATGGTCATCTTGATATCGTGCAGTTTCTCGTCAAGCACGAAGCCAATATGGTAGCCCAAAACCAGAGTGGGTGGACTCCACTCCATCTGGCATCACAACAGGGTCACCTCGATCTTGCATGGTTCCTTGTCAAGCAATGTGCCGATACAGCAGCCCAGGACCAGAGTGGGTTGACTCCGCTCCATATGGTGTCTCCTAACGGTCATCTTGATCTTGCACAGTTTCTCGTCAAGCACGGAGCCAACGTGGTAGCCCAAGACCAGAGTGGGTGCACTCTGCTCCATTTGGCATCACAACAGGGTCATCTTGATCTTGCACGGTTCCTTATCAAGCATGGCGCCAATGCAGCAGCCCAGGACCAGTATGGGTGCACTCTGCTGCATCAGGCATCACAATGGGGTTACATCAATGTTGCACAGTTCCTTGCCGAGCATAGTGCCAACACCACAGCCCAGGCCACACCACAGATCCAGCAGTCCACAAGGACATGAATTGAGGGACTTACTATGAAGAATTGGTGGGAGGACGTTACTCTATTCTACAATTAACAGAGCTTATCTTCAGGAATAGAACTACCGGTCTCACCCTTGACAACATGTGCCCAGAACAAGGGTTTCCCTCAATCTACAGTAGTAATAGCCCAATCGCAGCAACATAAAAAACAAGGAAAGAAGCTGACACTGTGTTCTTTCTGTGTGCCCATGAAAGCAGGCCCCAACCTAATCTGAATCAAAACCTGGTCGGATAAAATTGTATACCAAATAGGATGCAGTGGCAGATTCACCTGGGGCCTTTGTCATAATGATCGATGGTCATGCATTTAGCAAGCTTCATAACTTATAATACTTTGTGAATCGTGTTATTCTTCCTTATCTTGGTATAAGCCTACAGGGTCATTTAGTTTCCATCTTAGTGATATGACTTTCTGTCCTCACCTTGCTCTTGTCCAATTGTTCTAACCAGCTAAGTGACCAGAACATTTTCGGATTTTCTCTATTCTCCCTTCTGCAGAGGTGACAGAGTATGAAATATCCATGTGGCTGAGTGATGAGGTGCTCAGATGTAGTCTTGAACTGGGGACAGCCAGCATCTACTCACTCACTTTGCTGCTCAAAATCTACATCTGCCTACCTGCCCAAGCTGGAACAAGAAATTCACCGCTATCTCCAAATGACCTTCTTGTTCTCACTGCTCCAAGCCAAGAGTGATGGAGGCTGGGCTGGTCAATTCAACAATATCCAATTGCAAAAGAATGGCAGCGGGAGCCTCCAGTCAAATTTCTTAAACAAGTTCTCTTCTTGGTAACATCCTTCTTGTATCACATCACCTTCAAGAGTATAGACCTCTGATATTTCGCTGTTACTAGGAACCCCCCTGCCATGTAGGTGGTGGTAGCATACTCCCTAGTACTGTGAAACAGTCCATGTTCTGAGAAGAGAAGACAGGGTGTAACCTGGAGCATGGAGATATTCCATCAGGGGCAATGCGCAGATATTGTTTTCCTACCTCATCATGCTCCGGCTGGGGATTATAATCATTCCACATATCTGCCTTACTCCCCTGCACATGCTGAGGATCCGATGCTGTCGCTGTCTTTGGTGGTGTCAGAAAAGTCTGTGTCTGCGCATCGATTTCTATCAACTCATCCGAGGTTCTTTGTATTGGACTATCATCCTCATCAATCATGATTGGGGCACTGGATGGACCTGGTTCAGGAGCATGCACTGGTACATCAGTAAATCATCAGGTTTCTTGTAAGGCATTGTGAGTTAATATCCATAGGTGTGAGTTGATATCTGTGATATAAGTTATTCGTCATCTTGTATCGGCGCTGCGATGCCTCAAAATCTTATGTCAATTTGGCAAGCAAGTTAATAACTCACAAGTTACTACAAGCAGACACAGACTCATGAGCTGATACAACATGACATTTGAAGTTTAAGATTAATATTATCTGATTTTGAGAGCATGAGACCAGCAACAACAGTTGGTGGGCCTGTGAGGTCTTTTCGATTATATAACAAGGTTGCAATCTCCCATCACGCTTGTATTGCCCTCATCTGATCTTTTCCAGATTGTTATTGCATTGAATCAATTTACAACATAAAAATAAAGCTATTCAAGTTTCTGGAAGTAATATAAACATATTGGACCGGTTACACATGAGCATATCCTGTCGGGCCTCCTGGGGTCTCTCTTGGGACCACTCCATTGTGTGTCTAAAACTTCTTCACCAGGATTGCTGATCATGGTGGGAATAAGTTACTGCAAGGGTTACAAGGATTAGGATATCAATCCAGGTATATATGGAAGCAAAACGTACCTGGTCCACCACTGAAGGAGATTATTCACACTCACCCTCATTGCTTTGTCATCTATGCTTGCAACCTAAAAAAAAGTTGACACTGAAGTCAGAAAATGAAGCACAATGGACATGTAAGACACTCTTTCTCACCCATCTGGAAGACAGTTGATGGAGGGTGGGGGACACGCTTAATGAAAGGGGGGAAACACAGTTGATGGAAGGGGGGGGGAAAGATGTTCAATGGAAGGGGGGGAAGATGGGGAAGATGGTCTAGGGTTTTGACTGGAACCCATCTCTTTTATAGCATCAGGGAAAACCTCAGTTGTTAAGCGAAGTTTAGTGATGTTAAGCAAAGATAATTTAACACTTGTTAGAGATTTAGCACCATTAACATTGCTTAACATCACTTAATTTACCCCCCCATAATTTAGAGATAATTTAGAGATAATTTCCATTAACGACCTCTAAAATCAGGGCAACTCAAGCCCAATGAGTGTTGATAAATGAACTCTAGAACCACTAAATTATTCCAACTCTGAAACTTAGTGATTTGATAATTTCCTCTAAAGCCCACTAACCTAGCGGAATTTATTCAAAATTTTTTTAAATTTTTTGACAAAAGAATGAGTGACAACAAGTGAAACAGTATGGTATATCAGTGGAGAGCCAACACAGTTGACATGCTAACACTAAGGAAGGTGTCAATGGGAAAGAGAGATAACAGAACAGTGACAAGCAAACAGAGCAACAAGTGACAAATGATGACAGTACGGGAAAAGGGGTATCAGGTATGACTTTGGGCTGTTGAGCTGTTGACAGGCATAAATAACAAAGAAAGTAGGAAAGAGAGCAGGCAACTTACAGCTAGCCATAATTTGATTGACTGGTTGTTGAAACCAGTCACAGATAAACTTATTCAAGTTTGTCAAGGTTGATCAGGGCAATTTGCATGCCCATCATCACCAAAGGAGCCATACTGTCACTGGTCAGCACAGTATTGCAAGTCTGGCCAAATAACACTTGCCTTGCTTCAGTGAAAATCTCTGCCATCATTGAGTGGTAGGCCTTGCTTTTACAGTCCAGAATGTGTTGGAGTGTCTGTATGTGGCCTGCATAGACATCAACAAACAAATTTGCTGTGAAGTCTGCGATCTGTCATTGGCCAGTCTGCCACTTGTAAAGAGTGGCATAGAGCTAAAAAAAGAGTTAACATCACATTGAGACATCCAAGATATCTGAACTTACACCTATCACAACAAGAGATAAGAGAGGCATAGGAACCTTATAAGAACCAGTAGAATCCTCATGGATTCTGTTATGCACGGACTCTGCGTATTGTAAATACTAGCACCGGAGTATTTACAGGGAGTTATAGAGTCTACCTTTAACAATATAAAGGTCGCACAGTTGTGTTAGTGCAAAGCTAAGTTGATACTAACTTAGATAGTAAAGCAGACTCTAAA
>Ga0307512_10006104_pt1 | contig 12321 bp, 10 predicted proteins | sample 14_EM_MG_FD_200267 | JGI IMG/M metagenome (GOLD analysis project Ga0307512, IMG submission 200267) | Populus trichocarpa ectomycorrhiza microbial communities from riparian zone in the Pacific Northwest, United States - 14_EM | ecosystem: Host-associated > Plants > Roots > Unclassified | place... | reverse complement strand
TGAGTGCAAATACGGCTACTGAATCAGTTCCATACGAGATACCAAATAGCTATAATATGACAACCTAATGGGACCACCAAACGAGATTGAATACAACTACCGAGCGTAACAAATGGACTGCTGAATGGTCTACCAAATGGTCTACGGAATGGCACCAAGAGAGACAGTCGAGATAACTACCAAAAGATTATCACCGAGATCTCACAGCGACGGATATCAGTCCCGAAAGACTTCACAAGGAGATCGAGAGGATTGACGGAGCCCTACCGTACCAATCCACTGAACAAGATTCTTACCAAATGGCCTTCCGAATAATTATGAAACTATCGCCGAACAGCACACCAAACTGAATGCCGAACGAGACTACCAGAGGCCTACCACATGACCACCGAGAGGCCAACGAATAATCTAATGACGTTGCCTACCGCGATGTCCACAGAGAAGTCGACTAAGAACGCACTGAAGCTGTCATCCGAATAACTATCACTGAGAAATGGTCCACTCAGACCCTGCCGAATCAAGAGATGCCGAGATCTTCAAATGAAATGTACAAAGCGGCATTCCAGAGCCGAAGCGCGCTCCTATCACAGTGGGTATGACCACCCACTGTGATGCTTACTTGTTAGATATGGATCAATGATACACCGCCCACGCCTGATGCAATTGGCGTCAATGCGGCCACGCCCGAGTGCTCACCGTGTGGGCTATATGCGAACCACAGCAACAATGCCATGAGCGGAAGCTCAGATTGCTGTCCAAAGTGAAGACAAAATCCATAGGATGATCGAATTTTCCCGATATCACCCCAGCCAATTCCGACAATGATCAATGCCTAGACTCAACTTTACGAAGCCAAAGCTGAACAGAATTACGTGCCGAATCGCAAATCAATTGCAATTCCAATTTGGAGATCCAAGTTACACTGCTACCGAGCCATAATGGCAATCGGCAATGAATATGATGGAGAAGTCGTCGATGGAACAATGAATTTTCGAAGAGGGCGATAGCCATGTCTACACGATCAGGTCCTACAGACAGTACGAAGCCCTCCGAGAGGCAGTCCTCCGAGACACGCCCCGAGAAGTCGACAGAGATATTTACGTCAACCAAGATTCTACTGAAGCCGCCGATCGAGAGCGTTGTGGTGGGAAAACGGCTCCCACCACTACAAATCCACGCAATTGAGTGGGTACGTGACTGGGGTTAGGGTTATCGCGGCTCTGCATCACGCCATCGACAAGGTTGAATAACCTTCACTGGACGGCATCCGACACCACGATCCAGAGACCTCACCAATCACGTACCAATCATCATCTCATCTCTTTCCTTCTTCTCTCTTTTGTTTCTTAGTTCTAGTCAATCAACTATCTCGCTGCGGCTACTCCCTCCCTACGCTCCTCGAAACGAAACCTCCATTTTCGTAGCTTCCTACGGAAGCTACCGTGTGCGATCTCCTGATCCGGGATTTCCGCCACAGCGTGCACCCATGAAGTCAACCGGATGGTCAGCGATGCGGACTTCGAACGCGGATTACCGCATCACGCATCATCCACGAGTCAATGCCACTTACCAATGACTACAGGCTACAGGATATACTATACCGAGCATGCGGAAGCACTGCACAGAGCTCAGACAGTGATAGCGCGCTTGAACTTGATAAGTATAACCATCTTTGGAGAACCTAACTTGCGTGGTGTCAACGAATGAGACGAGACTACACGATTGACGTTTACAATCAATGATTACTGATGGCTACAAACGATGCCAGCAACGGAAGCTCCCATCGATGCCATGTGATGAGCGGAAGCTTTACCACCCTGATGATTCCGGCCAAGGACCACGCCGAGATATGAACCACACGGCATGTTGGATGCCTGCTGAGTTTGGGAGTGCAAATAAGGAGACATTGAGGTCCGAGACTCAGGAGCGGAGGAAATGGGTCGTTAGAGTTTCGGAACTCGGGACCACAGGAAAGTAATCAATCGGGCGTTCCTTTCTTTGTTTCTTCTCTTCTCTTCTCTTCTCCATACTTCTTTGCTTTGGATCTCGGCCCAGTACAAATGGCGTTGGCAAAGTGGAGATGGAGTTTCCCCGTGCGCCGGATCCGCCGAAAGGTCACCATGAGCTGTGCCAATTGGTAGCGGGACTTTTGAGTCTGTACGAGTTCGCACGCGGCATGATTGTTTAATGTTGTCTTTCCATTCCTTTCCCTCTCTGTTTTGCGGTTTATGCAGCCCAGGAGGTCTGCGCCAAAAGAGGGGTATAAGGTAACGGTGGCACATGACCCGGGGCCAGGTAACGGCCATTGTATATACTCGGCTCGCCACGAACCTTATATCTCTAACGATAATTCTACATATACATCTACATCTAATGTCACTCACATCCACCTTTGCAATCATATTCAAATAATCACCACACGTCAGCCTGGGAGGCCAAAGGCTGGCATACGTGCCCTTACGTGACCAGATTCTCCCTTCATGTCTCGGCAAGCCGGTAGCAGTCATTCAAGCACCGTCACTGTGTCAATCTTCTGCCACAACTAAAGCCGCTGCTCCTGCTTGTGCATTCAGCATCCTGGGGTTTCTCTCGCCTTTGGTGATGCCTTCCAGAGATGCTCCCAGCAACCCTGGACATTCTCCAAGTTGTATGGCAAACGCCGCGACCACTTCCTCATTAGCTACGAGGTGATCGTGTGCGGTAGCCCCGAGTAGTTGAATATTCGGGGGAGTCTCATCATTTGTGTTTTCCTCACCGCGTTCCGGCAGAGGACTTGTGCGATCAGCTTCGGGAATCTTCGTCCATTGAGGTCCATTTGGCGTTTGCAGGGTGGGAAATCGACCTTGGGTCCAGTCGATTTCCGTGTATCTCGCCTGAAACCATGGCAAGCCCAAGACTCGGTCGTATACCTTCATTGGGACGACTAAAACCTCCGATTTGTCTACCAGTTCGCGGGGTTCAAATATCTGAACCAAGAGACTTGCGTTTCTCCTCTCCTTTGCAGACATCATCACCTGGCCAATGAGACCCAGGGTGGAGGTGAATGCTGGTTCGCGTGGCAGTTCCAGTTTCCTGAGTAAGCTTGGTGATATAAAGATCCTCGTTACACAGCAGTCGATTAGTGCTTTGACTCGCTGCATGTTGCCGTGTATATTTCGTACAAGGACTTCATGGAAGATATGCGACGAATCGGGTCTCTCTGTACCGCATTGGTATTGGCTTGACATCAGAGCCGGACCTTCCAGAAGGACTCTTGATTTTAAGGTGATTCGGTGGGGTTGTATCTCATCCAAAGTTGCAAACACGGCTCAGTTTCCCAAGTTTTCCAATCCTAACTCCGTATCGTCCAGCCTCGCCATTCAAGTTACATATCGAGAGAGGTAGACTGGTTGTTTTACTGCTGCTTGGCGAATGACTTTTGACACTTAATTTGTTTGTCGTCATAGCCGCTGTTACTGCTACAGTTCTGCTGAGTTGGGTTCGACTTGCCGTATTTGGTTCAAAGGTAGGTTTTGTGGTCTCCACTGCCGCAGCGAGTGCATTGCCGGTGTGCCTTTCAGCAATTGATAGATTTCTTTTGAAAGCCACGGCGCTGGAGATACGTCGGCACGGCTGCCTCCACTGGACTTGTTGGCCTTGCCCGATTTTGAATTACCGGTGCCGGAAGGATTGCCATTTCCGGCACTGTTGGAATGGTCGGAAGTGTTTTCCGCATATTCGGAGATGCATGGACAGAAATTACATTTCTTATCGCCGCCTTTGTGAGACTCCCCTGTTTGCCTTTGCTGTTTCTGTCCTCCGAGCTTCCAGTCGTCCCGTGTGAACTCTGGGGCCGCCGCACAATTCAAGATTTGGTCAAGTGTGTCGAATCTGTCTTTGCCGCTGGAGATCCAAGGTCTGACTTTCGTTTTCAGTGAGTGTCGCAGGCCCGGCCATGCCATGTTGTATAGAACCACTTCCTGCGTTATTAGGGTCCAGCCAGCGTGGTGGGAAAACGCCTCCCACCATTAAAAAGCCACGCAATTGAGTGGGTACGTGACTGGGTTAGGGTCATCGCGGCTCTGCATCACGCCATCGACAAGGTTGAATAACCTTCGCTGGACGGCATCCGACACCACGATTCAGAGAGACCTCACCAATCACGTACCAATCATCATCTCATCTTTTTTCTTTCTTCTCTCTTTTGTTTCTTAGTTCTAGCCAATCAACTATCTCGCTGCGGCTACTCCCTCCCTACGCTCGTCGAAACGACACCTCCATTCTCGTAGCTTGCTACGGAAGCTACCGTTTGCGATCTCCTGATCCGGGATTTCCGCCACAACCGCACTCCTCGAATTTACTTTCAACTGGTTGGCATAAACTCGGACTAATTCGTTTGGTACTTGCTGGTATTCCTGCATGGCTTCTGTCGCTCAATTGACAAACCTATCATCATCTCCATACATCTTTTGATGCTCAGTTGCGAAGAGTTCGAAATTCCCCAACCACGGGTCCTTGGCCTGTCGTAGGTCGTTAGCCCACTCGGATGTTTCCGTATTTTCCCTCTGTCCCGGAGTCGGATGTGGGTGGTTATTCCAGGTGTCAAGGAAGGAGACTGCATAGCTGACTTGATCGGGATCGCCTCTTCGGAATAGGTGCTTCTGAGAAACAAAGTTTGACCATAAAGCTTTGAGAAGCTTGTCCAGCTCTTTCGCTCCCCCTCAGTACCGTAAGTGATCAGCCCTCTTAACGATCTTTGACTGGTGACCGGGATTCTGCAGTCAGGAGGTGGCTCGGCAGCGGTCGAGTTTGGTAAGCGTTCGGGTTCCCTCGTCCTTCCATTCTGCCTGTTGTTCGAATAGGAGTTCAAGTAGCATCCGATTCTGGTCAAGCATCTCCTTTTAGTCGGCCTCAGTAATCTTAGACAAGAGGTCGTCACGGCCGCCATTATCCTCAATTTCTGCGCACGCTGAATCTTCTTCCTTTTCATCTTCATCTTCATCGTCGAGATCTCGGGCGTCATCGTGAACTTGACTTTCGACTGGGTCGTCAGCATTGATTTCATCTTCTGGTTGTACCGCTATGTGACCCGTGGGAATAGGCGTACTTTGGCTCAGCGATGCTCGAAGGGATTCTGTGCTCGCACGTGTGTTAGCCATACGCAACTGGGTCCTCTGTGTTCTCATTGGAGGCATGGAGGGTAATTGACTGTAATTGATTGATTTTGTGTCTGATGCGACGCGTCAAATAAAGGGGTGAATTCGGGGCATCTCGTGAACGAAACGTATCCGATTTCTGTAAAACCGACTATAGTGTAATGGCGCGTATGTGGGCGCGTGGCTGTATAATAATATTGTATTACGTATGCGGTTGAACGCGGATACGAGTGAGGTCAGAAGATGAAGTACGTGGTCAGATATTCGGTACGAAGCTAGATCTCTGTCCCAATGTCAATTCAAGGTTTGCGGTCACTCAGCGCTGGACACCTCATGTGACCACCCTGCAACCCTAACCACGCATTCACAACAACGCCGTTACACTGTGGCTGAATTTCGCACTGGATCTGTCTCTGGGTCGAAGAAGGACCATTGCCAAAATGGCAGTCTGGGTTGGAAATTTGGGAACAGATCAATGGTAATCTCCCGACCCGTTTGAATTAAGTGGGTTATCAGCGGGTCCTTGTTCTCCTCCATCTCAATTTTCATATTCTGCTCTCGTTATGGTGATAATTAATAGTATATTATCAACATCGCGTATTCAACATCCAGAAATCACATTCAGCATCTTTTGCAGTTGCTGATTACAAATATTTTGGGATCCGGGGTGTTGCATTTATTTTTGGAAATTTTGCCTCGTGAGGTTGTCAATAGTTCTGCTATGAGCTCTAGTATCCGCACAATGCCTTGTTACCCCAATATGCAAGACTAAACATTTTTCACACTGCATTGACCCTCATTTTGATGATGGAGTAGGGTTTACATCTTCTACTGTTTTGTCTGAAAAGGCCGCCATTAGTTTCAATATGAATTGGTACAACAAAGTGACTCTTAGATCACTGAAGATGGAAGACCAAAGAGCAATCACACCTCTTTCACACTCATTTTCAGGATGTGGCAGGGAGCCGTTTGCTACTGATTTTGCCTCTTAACGGGGCCAATCAATCTTTTCGGAATATCTGCAACAAATCGGCACTCAGATGATCAAAAATGCAAGTTCTGCAATGGTTGAGGCTGCATTGACATTCATTTTCCGAATGTGGCAGTTACCATTTGGCTTGCTCTTGTGCCAATAATGTCTCGCAATATGTTGGTAACAGATAACAATGACTAAATTACTGTCCAATTACCTTTCTCATAAGACCAACAGTTGTTCACACGTCATTGATGCTCATTTTCTGACTGAGGTGGGGACCATCTAGATTTCCCCTTTGTCTTTAAAGGCTGCTAATGCATGTATACCAGCGACAAAATCTCTTTTCAGAAACGTTACTTACAAGGCCGTCAATTGTTCGCTCTGCATTGATGATTGTTATCAGAATGGAGCTTACCGTGTATCACTGTCACTTGGGCCTACAATCGCTGCCAACTCTTCTGTTATGCACAGCCACGACAACATCACTTTCTAATCAGCTCACGTACCAGAAGAAAAATCGTTGACACTCTGTCGACACTGAATATAATATCTTGTCCATCCAAAGTCAGTCACAATCGATAATTCTAATCATATTCAGTCAAACATATTCGTTGCCTACCCGACTGATTGGATGTGATCCATTTGGCACAGCCGAGCCTAGTGATATTCTTGGACATGTTGCTCTCTTTCATTTAAAATTTATACATATTGCGAAATGAATCATTTTGCCCCCAATATGTCTCATTATTTTCAACTTCTCACATGCAACTGCTCACTATAATCTGGTAATATTTCTCTAAGTGAAATTCTTAGTCAAACAGAATACCGAATGCCTTCAATATGCATTGATACAGTCTGTTTGCCTGTGTGCTATTCCCTTAGTGTCTTCTTGTATGGGTTGGATTGACAGTCAACAACATATTCCCCACCATCTTCTTCGTCCCCCTTGTTGGTCAATGAATGATGAAAGATTTGGTGCAGCATGGAAGTCCCGCTGTTCTGCGCTTTCTGGACCCTCAAACACATTGTCTAGTTTGATGTTGGATTCATTGTTTGCCTCCCAGTTGTCTTCACACACAGTTGGATTGTCCCAGTCACCATTCAAACAAAGCAGACTTGAAGTATCTGAAATACTTTGATTTTGACTCTTTTGATGACTGTGGGCTGGATGGCTGTCGATTCTTTTGTTTCAGCACAGGTTTTAAACGTGAGTTTGTCCACTGGTGAGGTCCTTGCCACAGAGGGCTGGTGACAAAGGTAATGTTTCCGACAATTCAAATCCAACCCCACTATCATGTTGACAGTTGCACATGGACCGTTCAAGGAGATCTTTAGTATCTGAAATGAATCCTACAGCTATCATTTGCTTGTTTTGATCACGAGATTCCTTCTGTGTAGCACATTGGCTGTGCAAGCCATCCCTCATTCCAAAATTATTGTGGATCTTGGCCATTTTGAGCAGTTATATTTCCACACCTTCTGTCTTGATGTCGAAGTTTTATTTATTAATTTTGCTTTCCAGTACTGGGTCATCACCTACCAAAGATCCATTATGCACTAAACCAAACAGCCCTACCATGACCGTGTAGCAAAAAGTGTCAGCTGTGGTTGTCCACAGCCACCAGCCGATAAACTCTCACGCAAGAGACAAATCAGCCTCCCGTCCAATATCAAACGTTGTGGGAGAGAACATATCCTGTGCCAGATTGGATACATCACCGAACTGTGTCTGCATTTTCACTCATTGGCATTGCCAGTAGGGGATATCGAGTATCGAAATTACCCTGCTAATTTCGATGCATTCCGAGTGATAATAATTATAAATCTTCGTAATTTGCCTCCAGTTCCGTGGTAATTCAAGTGGTGAATGTAAATAAAGACTTGTGGCTGACAATAAATGTGTTGCGCAAATACATCGTCCAAGTGTCATTTCAGCCACAATTATAGGCTCTGAGTGTTCTTCATCATCGCAGGATGAATCTTAAGAATGATAGGAAGAATGACAAAATCTGCATGTCAACATGGAAGGAAAGAAAATGTTGATCAGTACGCTTTCGCGTTTTGAGACGTACACATGTCTTTGTTTGGAACATTGTTCATTCTCCACATACTGCACGCATCGCTCATGATCTGGGTTAACACAGATCATCTCATCATCAAGATTGTTGTCCATGCCATCGTCCCACCTCCGAAATGTGAGCAACTTCGGGAAGTGATTGAGGATATGTGCTCAACTCAGTAGCAGACCCATCTTCTGAGTAACTTCAGTAGAATATTTGAACAGCCGGTGTCGCACAATCTTCAAGGCCAAGTATAAGTCTTCCTTCCATTGAGTCTTCTTCTTAGCTACAGTTCGCTTAACACTATCCATATGGGTGAACACATCAGCGAAATGTAATTCGGCCCGGAAGGCACACGCAATCCTCCCCGACACTCCAGGCAACCTCACCAGTGCTTCTATGTACTTTCAGACGCTCCCAGACCCCCCTGGAGCTAAGCAAAGTGCTCTCAGACTCTGCAAGAGCATTCTCAGGTGCTCCTCAAAGCACCTGCAGTTATGGAGGTGCATTCAGGATGCTCCATCTGGGATAGTCAAATTTGGGAGCTCTTGAGACCTCTGCACAGATCTGCAGGAGACTTCCAGAGAGGCTGAGACCGCTGCGCAGCTCTGTGGAATACTTCGAGAGCGGCCGAGACCGGTTCGCAGCCCTGCTGGAGCCTTGATGCCGTATTATCACAGCACTTGTTCTTATATAACCACAAAACATTTCGTGTGTTACTGTCCCATGAGTCGCTACATCATAATATCGCATGCATCGTTTAAGTCTCTCATTATATATACATACGGTTGATCTAGCCGCATATGGTACTCGAGCATAATTGGAGGAGCACCTGGATACCCCCATTGAGAACTTAGAGATGCACCACTTGGAGGCCATTGTGGTGAAACGATGCAGCTAGAAGGCAGAGAGCCCACCTTCAACACTCCGCCGCACGTCTCGCGACATTCACACTCAATTCATGAAGAAGAGCGGTTTTGGTTCAAGGAGCGTAGAAATCTGGTGAGAAAATATGATACTAGCCGGCGTTGAGGATCCACACCATTGTGACGCTCCATGAAAGCTCTCGGACAGAACGAGTGAGACCAAAAGTTGGGAAAGATAGAGTGTGTATTGTGATTGTATGGTAGGATGAGATGGAAATGAGATGACGTCTATCTACTCCGGGGTCTGCCGAATGAATACTCCCCGTCACTCTGTCCACCTCCGTTACGCCATATCTCAGTACACCGTCCATCTCTCATTGAAGATGTACTTGGAGGCTGTGATCGAGCGAGTTTGGAGATGCACTTGGAGGCCATGATTGAGCGAGATTAGAGGAGGACTGGGCGGCGGTCAACTTGGAGGGGGTAGTTCGGCAGGGAGGTGCGATGGGAGCTGAGATTCTATTCACTGGTTAACTCGTAATTGTGTGAAAGTAGACAATTGAGTACAAACATCGTCTGGAGAGTGACTGGCTGGGCGCAGGAGACAGTCAATCTTGGGATGATGCAGTACGCGGTGTATGCAGTACGCGGTGTATGCAGTACTCAGTGTATGCTGTACTTGATGTAAGCTGTACTCGGTGTATGCTGTACTCGGTGATGACTCTTGATCATGGCATGGAGAGCGATCACTTAACTTCGTGTTCTTAGGTAATGGTAGAATTGAGAACGAGAAAGAGAGAGATGGGAGGAGATGGGGGAAATCATCATGAGAAACTGGGACTTGAGAGAATTTCATGTGCGAGTCGATTGACCATCCCCGATGCAGCAGGTACGAGTCCCAATCCGGCATGTAATTCCACTTATACAAGGTCTGCCCAACCCAATCTGGCAGGTCGTACCCCTGATTACGCATATCCGCTCATATCATCCACCTCGTTCTCATCTTCATACCCCATCTCTCTCTTTCTCGTCCACAACTCTACCATCATTGCAGAACACAAAGTTGATTCATCGCTCCCTATCTCTTCCGTGTCATGATCATGTGTTGACACTGAGTACACCATACACCGAGTACAGTATGCACCAAGTACAGCATTCACCCAAGATTGTTTGTCTTTCCTTCATTCTCTCATGATTACGAGTTGACCCCTGGATGTAGCTTCAGCTTCCGGCCTGCCTCCCTACACGATCGACCGCCATCAGCCAGCTCTCTATGAGAGCTTCAAGGTGAAGTCAGCTGTCACATTCACACGGTTGCGAGTCAACTACCTGATGAACAGAGTCTCAGCACCTGGTGCGCCGTCCTTCGACCGCCTCTAAATACTCGTCAAACCACGCATAATTACGGCCTCCAAGTTTGCATGATCATGGCCTCCACGTGTATCGCCAAACTCGCATGATTACGCCCTCCAATGTTCGCACACTCATAGTCATCCATGATCATATCTCCAAACTCGCTTGATCACAGCCTCCAAGTGTATCTTCAAACTCGCTCGATTAAGGCCTCCAAGCGCATCTCCACATTCGCTTGATCACGATCTCGTAGTGCATCTCTAAGTTCACTCGATCACTGCCTCGAAGTGTATCTCCAAATCTGCTCGATCACTACCTCCAAGTGCATCCCAAAATTCGCTCGATCACGGCCTTGGAGTGCATCTCTGAATTCACTTGATTGTCAATTTCAGGCGCACCTCCAATTTGCTCTCAAGCACCGCGCCTGCAGCCAGTCCTGATATACTGTGTAGATGGGTAGCTATATAGATACATAGATGAGAATACAGACTCAATACATGAGTTTCAAAAATCGTTGAGCGATAAGTAGTAGCTATGATTTCCAGCCGCACCTGCAACGTTCCCAAAGATGTCGTTTTTCCCAGACTGCCAGACAGTGTTTCGAGGTGGATCCAGGCTTGTCGCTGGCGCACCCAGGTGCTCCCAGGCTTGTCATCGGCGCTCCCAGGCCTGACATCAGCGCTCCCAGACGTGTCATCAGCACTGCGAGACTTGTCGTCATCGCCCCGAGGCTTGTCGCCGGCGCTCCCAGGCTTGTCGTCGGCGCTCTCAGGTGCTCCCAGGTGGACCCAATGTTCTCTCCAGTGCTCCGAGGCGATCCCAAACTTATCACAATTATTCCCATGGCACTCCTGAACAAGTCATCAGAGACCCCACTTACTCCGAAGGCCGCCCGGAATGTCCTCCTACAGTCTGATACTCTCCCGAAATTGACCCGTCTAAGTTTACACTCCGCATCCTCTCAGACACTCCTCGAGTCTTCAAGTGACCAAAATACATTCACTATGAATCGAAACAACAAAAGTCTTGGCGAAACAGAAACAGCGCGATAAGTCGACAGCAACGATAGTAATTGAAAAACGGACGGCGGCAATCGATTCTAGACGTCGAATTGACCCCGGAGCGAGCGTCCCAGCACCAGCGAGACGGCAGGAGGAGGGCGCGCACAGGAATCCACACAACGGAGTGGGTTCGCGTGAAGGCTGGGCAGAAAACGCGACTGGCGCGACGCGTCGGCCAACGAGCAAGCGACGACGAGGACTGAGAGGCTTGCCTCACAGAACTGATCACCGAATTCAGAGTGAGCGGGAGGAGTGACCTGGACGCGGGAGAAGCGGAGAATGGGAGGAGCGACGCGCCTATGGATGTGGCGATGGAGATGGCGACGGCGGCGACATCCATCGCCGCAGAGACTGCGGGCGCAACCATATTTGAACCGATGGAGAGAAACGAGAACGGAAAACGGAGAAGGAGGAGCGAGGCCCTGGTGGCCCCCAGCGACTGGAGGAGCCGCATGGAGAGGACAATACGACAGCAGGCACAAGAACTGACGCAACTGCACCGAACAGTTGGACATCTCGCAAACCTGGTGGAAGCCCGGGCAGCCCGCGAGGACGCACAGCGGCTGGCAATGATGACGTGGATGCAAGAGAGAGAGCAGAAGTGGGACGCCAGCTACGAGGACGACAAAGTGTTGGGGGCGGGCATCACGAACATGATCGCGAAGACCATGAAAGGGGTACCACAAGGCCAGGAGGAGAGAGAGAGAGAAAGAGAAGCGACTGCGAGGACGGACGGTGGGGGGCTGGAAGCCTCCCAACATGCAGACACGACGCGAGAAGAGGGACCAGAGGAGCGCCAGCAGCCCCAGCAGCAGCAACCGAAGCCCAAGCCCAAACTGCAGCTCAAACTGCAGCCAAACCCGCAGCCCG
>Ga0307512_10006103_pt1 | contig 12321 bp, 11 predicted proteins | sample 14_EM_MG_FD_200267 | JGI IMG/M metagenome (GOLD analysis project Ga0307512, IMG submission 200267) | Populus trichocarpa ectomycorrhiza microbial communities from riparian zone in the Pacific Northwest, United States - 14_EM | ecosystem: Host-associated > Plants > Roots > Unclassified | place... | reverse complement strand
AGATTCGACGAAAACTTCTTGCTTGAGCGGTGTGATCGGAAGGTGATGCCGATGCATGATGTGTGGATCGTGAGCATGAGCAACCGGTCCGGAAACGTGGTACGTACGTCCGCAAAAGGATTCACCCCACCGGATTTGCGCGGTTGACGCAGATACGACGAGGACAAAGGATCGACCTATCAAGTCCTTCCCGCTCCTACTGTGACTCTGACCACCAAAGTCATCTCAGGCTGATGCCAAAGAAGTCTCAGCAATCTCCTTCGGGCTCATCATTCTTTCCACCGAATGACCAGGCCACCTACCGAGACCTCCTTCTCTTTGAAGAGCGACTCAAGACTAATGCGCTCATCCTCAATCGCAGAAAGTCCCGTTATCAGTGTATGTCCTGTCTACCATTCACGTGGTCTCGTTGACATATCATTTCACGCGTAGTCTTCCTTGCTCAGTTGATATTCACCATCATCTTCCTGCTCTGCGAGGTTCTTCTGGATACATCATTCCTCTCGGTCCCTTATCAGTATCTCCTTCGCCGTGCTATCCCAAACGTCTACGGGCCAGATGTTGAAGTCCGCCTACATCCATACGTCGCATCAGGACTCCTTTTTGTTTCTGTGACGACTTTACTCCTTTTCTTCGCAATTGGCCTATACTCCGAAAAGATAGGCTATGCCAATCGGTGCGTCCATGACACCTTCCTTGGCATACTCCCATTTATTTTACGTAGCTACGTTCCCCACGCAAATCGCGCTCTGCGTAACTTCAATATGTATCTCAACATGCGTCAGGCCCCTCGCAGGTCGCCGTACAACCCACTCTCCTACCTCTTCCCCCGCCCTTCTTTGGCATCGGCGTCGCAAAGTCGACCGAGGTCTCCTTCTCCCACGCAGTTGGGACAGCGGTCATCATCCGCCGTCCCGATGCCGTCGATCCCGCCGACTACAAATCCTCGCGGGGAACTCATCTTCTCGTCCCGTGTAGACCGTACCTTCCGGGAAGCGTACGAGCGATATCGCGCGGCATTCGAACGCAAGCGGGATGAGCGCGAGCGGCAGGTCGCTGCGCGCACCTGGAGTGGATGGTTCTCGCAGAAAATGCCATGGAATCGTGCTCCAACGCCGACACCCGACTCTTCTACACCCACACCCTTACAGAGCCGCGTCGGGTCATTGGCCATGCGAGGCCGCACGACACAGTCATCGAATGCCTCGGTTGCACCTTCGAGGAGGTCCACACCTGCTCAGTCTCCAGAACCTGATCGTGGGAGACCTTCGGTGTCCTCCGTTGGCGTGTAGTTCATGGACAAAAACTTACACGTGGAATGTGTTATACTTCTAGATCTCCTGTTACTTGTAAAATATGCAGTACTTTAGATAATGTTTAGTCAACATAGGAAGGATTTCTATATGCTAGGGTGCATCTAAAATACAGTATCGAAATGAAGGATTCACTGTTGACTCTGACGCGATCATGTGACGAAACGCGGTTGTGGTCACGTTTCGAGTGTCTGATTGCCCGGTTTGAAGACGAGTTTCGGCTCACTGGTGTTCTCTCTACTGCTCGTAATCCTCTTTCTCTTCCTCACTTCCTCGCCGTGATGGCTTGGAATATCGACTATGAACATGACTCAGAGGAGGTTATTATCCTAAAGAGGCACATCGCAGAACAAGGTAGTCGGCATCGCCATCCACCTGATTTCCAGTCTCCTGGACTCACGCTTCATCGCTGTCTCAGATAATCGTTATTCTACTCTTCAAAGTCAATTAATCAAGACCAAGAACGCGCTTGATGATAATAATGCCGCGCTCGATGAGACCACTTGCAAGGTACGCTTAACGTTCCGTTGTGACTGGACAGTTGGTTGATGGTGCGGCTACTCAGCTGCGCCTAGAGGCCGATAGGGCCCTCCGCCTTGACGAGGAACTTCGAGAATGCAAGGAAAACCTTGATAAAGAGAAGGTCATGCGGCAGAACGCGGAACTTACCAATCGCTCAGCGGTTGAGAAGGCGAAACAAGAGGAGGTCACTCGAGGAGAGCTTGAGCAAGCACTCGAATCTATCTCTTCTCGCGACACCTCTTCGAACGCCGTCATATCTAACCTACGAAACGAGAAGGTTGCCCTCGAGCGTCGCATGTGGGAACTCGAGGCGAATCTACAGCAGGTTATCACTGCCGCGACTCCCAAAAGAAAAGGCCGCGCGCGCTCATCCTCGCTCTCAGACGTGCGAATCACCGCGCTCGAGCGAGACCTTGGGGATTCACAAGCTTCGGTCGCGGAGCTCCGGGCAGAACTTGACAAGGCCCGAGAGAGGCTCAGGCGCTCCGAAGAGGACCTTTGCCGCGCCGAGAACGACAAGACGGTGCTGGAGCGCAGGACAACCGACGAGATAAAGAATTTGCAAAGGGCGATCGCGAGCAAAGACGAGGAGATCATGCAGCTGTCGGGTGGGGTGGATCCTGGACTCGCACAGCAGCGCGAAGAGGAGCTCATCCAGAGAGTGGAGGACGAAGAGGCCAAAGTGCTCGCATTGGAGAGACTATTGTCGGAAACTCGGAATGTGAAAGCGGTGGAGAGCGCTCTACAGAAGGCAGAAAAGCGCCTCGCGGCAGAGACAAACAAAGTCAGAGGTCTGGAGGAAAGGAATGTTGCCCTTCACAAGGACGTTAAACGAGTGCGGGACGCGTTGGAGGAGACTCGCTCTCAAGCCCACGGTTTCAAGGCAGCATTAGATGACAGTACTACCCTCGTCCAGGCTCTACAGGAGAAGGAAAGGTGCGCCTTAATGTCGTTTTACCGACTGACGCACTCTCATCCCATTTCAGCCTTCTTACAGCACAGCTGAACGCTCAACAAGAGAAAATTCGATCTCTAAGAGATTCTCAGTCAAGTGGTTCGCTCCTGTTCTGATATTTACTATGGGAATTACTGACAAAGGCGGTCATTAGTGCATGCTTTGAATGCTCCATCGCAAGACGACTGCGAAGACGCCACAACTGATGTCGAGACAATGGAGAAGCTCCTTTCTGCCGTTGACCGGCTGAGGTGCGAGCGTGACGAGTTGCGCAGACAACTCGATTTCTTGCAGGTGGAATCCAAATTCACCATCGAAACCCTCGAAAACAGGATGAACTCAGAAGCCACGTTGATAAAAACGACCGCCACCATCGAAGATCCTCGCATTTCCCAGCTCCAGGGTGAGGTTCAAGAGCTTCTCGAACGATTGGCGCAGACGGGCTCGACCTCAAGGGCAGACGTGCCCTCGTCATCTGTGGATTCATCTCACCTCGGTCTTATAGCCTCTGCGTCTCTAGTGATGGTAGGAGATTTACAAACCCGGGTCGATCACGACATCGAGCTGAAGGTCCAAGCCTGCACTGAGATCGCCCACCTTCGCTCTCAATTGCAAGATGCAGCTGCTTCTCACGACGAGTCCCTACGCACTACCCATGGCATACAACAGTCGGTGCTTGACGTGCAGCATCAACTTCATGACACCCAACAGCAGCGCGACGATCTGCTTCTCAGGGTGGAACATTTGCAGTCTCAAGTTGCGGCGAATGATCGTATCAGAGAGCAATGCAGGGAGTTGCAGTCCGATCTCGAAGGCATGACTGCTAGGCTCTCTGACGTCACCAGGGCCCTTGGAGATGCGGAGTCCGAGCGTAATTCTCTCAAAGTCGAGCTGGTTAACCTTCATGACGACATGGCGGTGGCTCAAAGAGAGCTTCAGCAGGCTGAGAAGCGTTACAGCGACCTACAGAACCAACAACTCTCCTCTATGTCGTCTACACAGATCAACCGCAAACTGAAGGAGCAAATCGAGGAGCTCGAGGGCCGTGTGGCGCGTCGTACGGAGCAGATTGGGATCCATCAACATGACATCAAACGCCTCGAAACCAATCTCAGACTCCAAGAGGACCGCATATCAGAGATGACCAGTGAGCTCGAGGTTGCGATGTCGGAAAAGGAGAGCATGGTGGAGGATTGTGCCGATGCACGGGAGGCGCGCGATCGTGCGCTCAAGAAGGCAGAGGACCTCGAGGATATGGTAGCAACTCTGGAAACGCAAATCCAAGCGTTGGAAGAGCAACGCGATCTCGAGGTGGCCACTTTGGTCGAGGTCTGGTCTTCCACGTTGGCCCGATCGCGGTCATCTACGACTCATCTACGTACCGTCGCTCATCGGATGGGTGCCGCGGAGGCAGGCACGGTTCAACAACTCCAGCTAGTTTCGGCAGAGTACGATCACGCCGCAGCACTCGTGAACCAGCAGGCCTCCGAGCTCGAACTGGCGCAGAAAGCCGCAACGGCTCACAGAGAAGATGCTCGCGGAGCCATCGTCGCTCTTGCAGCCATTCAAACAGCCAGTGCAGAATCTCGACGCGCCATGGCACACGATCGAAACCAAATCTGTGCTCTTCTCGCAGCTACCCAGAACGAGCTCCATAGTCGCCTCGAGGATATCAATTCCCTGCAAGATCAGTTACGAACGATGCATTCGCGGGAGGAGGCGGACAGCGCTGAGCAACAGTCGGCGCATCTTGTAGAAGTTGCAACGTTACAACAGGCTAAGACAGATCTTGACGAGTTACGCACCAAGCTGGAAGGCGAGCTGGTGCAATCTCGGAAAGAGCTGTGCCTCACAATCGAACAACGGGATCAACTTCACACCGACATGGCTACGATCAAAGCACAGATGGATCAACTCCAGTCAGACCACGCGGAGGAACTCGAGTCTTTGCGCGGTAAGCTTCAGCAAGTTGCCGTAGACCTCCAGGAGGCTCGGGAAGCACATGCCGCTGCGGAGAAAGCTTGCTCAGAGTTATCCGCAGCAAACGCCGATCTTGAGAGCCGCCTTGACAACATCTCGCAGCAACAGGACACAGACAACGAACTGATGGCCGAGTTCCAGAGTCGTGAAGCAGCGCACGCCAAGCAGACGCTTGATATGCAGAGCCGCCTTGATAGCTCCTCGGAGGAACTGCAGCAGGCGAAACATGAGAAGTCTGAACTCGAAATCCTTCTCCACCAGACCAAAACGGAGCTCTCACGGGCCAAGGACGCCATGGAAGACCATGTCTCCGAGTTACTGGAGGAACGCGATGCACTCCAGGAGCGTCTCGATGAGGTCGAGTCTCGTCACGCGCAGGAAATGGCGCAGGAACGAGCGCGCTTGCGGGATCTCGAGGCCGAGGAGGAGTCACTTCGAGCTCAGTTGGACAAGGCAATCGCAGACCAAGGGCGTATGCGTACCACTTTCGAGACGGAGCTCCGAGAGTCTGGCGAACGCTTTGAAGAATCGATGGCACAACTTGATGACGCCAAAGCCCAATGGTCCGCTCTTGAGGCTGAACTCGATGGCATGGAAGGTCGCCTCCAAACTGTTCTGGATGAGAGAGATAGACTGGAGGAGAACAACACGAACCTCGAATCCGACATTCAACGCGCCTTCTCTATGCAGCGATATCTCGAGAGCCAGCTGAAGGACAGGTCAGCAAAATCTAGAATATGTCTGTGTATCTCCCGCTCATGCCGTCATTTTTCAGTGCGCACGAGTCTACTGCTGTCAAGACGGAACTCGAGCAGGTGAAGGAGAAGTATATGCAAGCCGAACGTGAAGGCAAAGCCGCAGAAATGCAGCTCACTTTCCAGACGACACAACACAATCAAACAGTGGCCTCCCTCAAACGCGAAATCCAGCTCCTTCACGCGTCGCAGCCGGATGAAAGGATTCAGGAACTTGAGGAAAAGATTAGCTACATGGACGAATTGATGCGCTCCAAAACTCAAGAGATCGAAGAGAATGATGACCGCTTCATCGAGTAAGTCCTTTGCATCCCCGGTGTCATTCGTAGTGGCTCAATGCTCCGTCTTGCAGACTCCATAAGGAGAAGAAGAAACTGACCGCCAAGGTCGAAACACTCACCCGAAAGGTGCAAACATTACAGAGCAAGTTAGCGACGCTCAAGGATGCTGCGGCCAATCAGAACCCCCCACAACCCACCGCGTCTACCTCCCAACAAAAGAGTCCTGTCGTTCAACAACCTCTTGTAGCCGGCCCAGCGCCGTATACGAGACGGTCATCCTCCACCTCGGCAGTCTCGTCGATCTCTCCATCTCGTTCTCGCACAAGATCCGGGCCTTCTACGCTCGTTGTTCATAAGACACCAGAAAGTCGGCCTATGCCATCAGTTTTCCACGCGAAGACTCCTGAGCCCGTGAAGCCCCCCAAGTCCGGACTCCCAAATCCTGCACTAGTCTCCGTAGTCGCTGGCAAGAAGCGCGCCGCGCCAGACGATGGAGACGAACCTGCACGGGTCCAGGGGTTCACGTCTGAGGGAGTGCTTGCCACTGAGCGTAGCACCGCGACCACGCCCAGAAGACGAAAAAGCCCACGTACAGGCTTCACGCCCGTTCGAAATACCACAGCTCGTCCGTTGACGACAGTCGTACCCGGGCCCGCTGCACAAGTGGCCTCCGTGGCTCCTCCTGTTATCTCTGATGTCACAAACAGTCCGCGAGGTCAGCCACAGCCGCAGACTGATGGAAAGGCCAAGCGAGGCTGGCTAGGTGCACACAGAGCGAAGCCTACATCATCTGGTATCAACACGACGACAGCTCGAATGACTTCGGCGCGGCCTGGTGCCGCACAGACTGAGAGGTTCAGCTGACGCAGTGGACTCTTAATTAACTTTCTTGTCTCATCGCTGTCGATCCATGTACTGTTATCCAGCATATTATATTTAATTTCAATCATACATGCACTTCGTTTATCTCATAGACTGATTGTTAGGCGGGTCCAGTAGTACTGATTGGCGCCAGTTTCAAGCAACGGTGTCACCTCGGGTCCGATCTTGGCACGGTATCTACGATTCACGCGCCTACTGTAGTATGACCGTGAACCGTACCGCATGATGCCGAAGTCAGTCCTAACCAACTCCACCACGACACAGATATCGCCTTAGAAATAGTTATCTGCCCAGTACCCCGACGTCTTGCCACGGATACGCGATGTTCAAGAGCATTGGCAAGTCTCTTACGGATTTCTCCTCAGACTTGCGCGAGAGACAAGATTGGGAAGTTGGGACGCTCCGTACACTTGACCATGTCCTGAACGCCACCACCCTTGCGTTTGATCCTGTGTCGAGCATACTCGCGGTTGGTGAGTGACTATGCCGATGATGCTGTTTGGCCTGATAGACATCATTTGGCTCGATAGGTACGATTGATGGGACAATTCGCATATTCGGGGCTCCTGGCGTCGAGACGAGCTTGTCGCTCCCGTCGCGCACACCCATCAAATTCCTGCAATTCGCGACGAACGTATTCAAGCTGGTCTGTATTGGTAAGTACAACGACAGACGGCACTAGCCCCCGTTAATCAAACGTATCTTATTTTATGAACCGAAACGCAGATGAAAATGACAAGTTGCATCTATGGGACCTTACGGCACATGGACAAATCAAGATGGACGCTAGTATACGCTTTGACCGACCAGTAACGTCAGTCTAGTCCCGTCTCAGGGGCGATGCGCGAAGCTGAAGGTGTGCCACCGCCAGCTGCCTCACGCTTTCCCCTTCCCATACCCATGTCAGTTCCTCAGCTCCCTTCACGCATAGAGTCCTGAAACCTTCGCCCTCTAGGCGTTCGTCGGATTGGAATCGGGAGAGATCAAGACATACGACTTGTTGTGTCGGCGCATCTCGACATACGTAATCGCGAACGCATGGGAGGCCTACGAGAAGGACTTGATCACTAGCGGGATGCTAGTCGACACCGAAGGCACATCGTGAGAACATTGTATGCTCTCGGAAAACCCTTCCAATTATATCTGTAGGAGGATTCCAGTCGATGTCGTTGTTCATCCGAGAAACCTCAACTTTGTATTTGTTGCGTACGGAGGTACAACCTCAGATGAGATTTTTCTCGTTCGTCTCTGGCTGACATTTACTCCCTTCCAGGTGGAATTGTGTTCTTCGATCTTGTAATGCAGTTATTGAGCTAATCGACGAGGATATTACTGAAGGACTTTCACAGAAAGAACAGAAGACACTACAGACATACGAGCTTCTCATACCTGCAGGGGCACCAGGAGGTTCTGGCTACACTGACCCCGTGATCCATTTTTTTGTCCCCCTAGAAACGAAGGAGAGCTGAGTTATCGTTTGACAGGACCTGCTCAAGCATCGAAGACCCATTGTTTCGTCTCTTTCGGTACATCCAGCCGGCCATTTCTTCGCTGTTGGCCATGTGGATGGATCTATAGCTTTCTGGGCGGTAGAAGACGATGAACAGCCGCTGATGGTTCGAACCTTGGATGAAGTCGATGTCCACAAAGTGGATGGCGAGAAACTCGAACAGTACCTCCCCGATGACGAAGACACTCCCAAACTTCCAAGTAAGGTTCATGAACCGAGAGAGCCCATCTTCAAACTTGCTTGGAGTGGGTATCCCAACTCTTATGATCCAAGAGGAGGCGAGACGTCTCTAGTCATCCTTGGTGGTCAATTCGGCCATGATACCTCCGGAGTCAATGTTCTCTGGCTCCCTGCATTTAATCCACCTGCACCACCTTCTCCTAACACTCAACAGTCGTTGCATCCGTTCTTTCGGGACGCGATGCGAGGGTCCCTTGATCCGCTAAGCGCTTACTTTTATCGTACGCCCGGTCTTGTGCAGGACTTCTTACTCATGCCACGGGACAGCCCACATTTCTGTGGGGCTTGGAACCCCACGACGATTTTGATGCTATTCGAGAGTGGAGAACATGTCCGCGCAGTGGAGGCACGACAATTTCCGCCCCTCGAGTTCCTAGCAAGTGCACAAGAAGCGTCCCAGAGTGCGGAACAAGCCAAGGAAAAGGAAGGCGATGACCAGGACCCTCTTTCCAAAGACCTTGCCACCATCTTGCAGTCGATGTCGGTAAATGAAGAGCCCAAGAGGTTTAATCTTCCCTCTTCATTATGGAGCGGCCCGGACGCTATTGTGGATGCTGATCTCTTCTTGCTTGATCGCATTGCATATGAGACGCTTTCCAGAGCTAATGATCACGGGTCAAGCGATCTCCTTCTAGAAGGTGGGATCTCTGAACCCGATGAAGAAATTTCTGGCGCGATTAAATACGCCAAGGTAATTGCAGATCAACCTTCCCGTTGTCAATCTAACATAGCCGCTCATGCAGTTCGAACCCCATCGTATCGTCGTCACGCGGAACGCCGATCTTACCATACGCTTCCTGGACATATCTGTGCAACTCCTTATCCCTACATCGCATTCCCCCTTCACGTCGGCATTTCCTCGCGCTCTTCCTCTCCTCTCTATCGATGTCCTCGCTCTTGCCAGTTTGCCAGAAATCGCAACAAAACTACCCCCCGGTTTTGCGGAGCGAGCACGGATTGACGGCGTACAACTCGCCATCGAATCTTTAGAGGTTGGTTTTGTGCTCAGTGGAGGAGAAGTTCTGGTATATAGGATGGCAGACCGCCAGAGTGCTACCTCCAGACACCTCCCTGACAAGCGACTCGTTTCACTGGAGCACGTACCAGTTACTGATGGCCTCCGCTTCAAACCCTACTTTTTGGTAAAAGCTGAGTCGCCGGTTACCACCTTCGCGATATCAGATGTTGGTGAGCACCCCAGCCGCATGTATAGACCTTCCTCCTTACCTGTGTTTGCCAGGGTTTATTTCGGTCGCATATACAAACGGGTCATTGATAGTGATAGACATGCGCAGTCCCAGAGTGATGCTCGAAGTTGGGAAGGCTCAGCAGACGTCACAACGGCATTCATTCATTCACCGTAACTCACCTAACATCGATCCAGTTTTGAGTCTTAAGTGGGCAATCAGCGGAGTCAAGTCAGGTAAGTCACCACTTTACCTCATACTCGAAAGATATCCTCAAGCGCTCACTTTCACAGACGCCACACCACGAATCCGGCTAGTCGCTGCCCGCACTTCGGGACGCATTCAAATATATACCCTTGTACGAGGTGACAGCGGTATATGGTCGATCCCCTCTACGCCATCCGAGGTTGAAGGCGTGCCAACACCCCTGAATGCCGGGACGTTCGTACTCAACGCACATACGGGTGCGCCGTGTAAGGCCGACAAGGCCCATCTTGCGGTCGCGCTCGAATCCAAAGCGTCTTCACACGCTTCGGAGGAAACTATACGATGCCTGCTTCTCATAGTCGGTGTGAAAGGTGCTCGGTGCTTAGCAGATCTCGGCGACGAACGGATAGCGAGAGTGGAATGGGGCCAAAAGGCAGGTAACGTGGTACGCGCGCAAGTCGTAGAGCGGAACGGTAGTGACATACCATCGTTCGATCCCCCGCGCCTGCCTTCTGACACCATAGATTTCAGGGTCTTACGCGTTGGTCGCGTTCCCTGACAGGCATGAAGCCTTTGTGTATTCTCTCCCGATGCTGGAATACTTGCACACGCTACCATTACTTCCTGCCTCATCAGTGTAAGTGTTCCGGTCTGGACAAAGCCTTTCGCTAATCGAGGGCTAATGGCCCGTCTTACAGTCCCCCGTCAGTGGATTCCACGGGCGACCTCCTTACGCCCGTCCCTCTTCGCGATCCCGCAAACATTACTGCCGCTCCAGCCGCGCGCGCAGCCTCTCCGACGCCTTCCTCCACTAGCACCGCTGCACATTCCGTCCTTTCTGCAACGACGACCAGCACCGCTGTAACGTCAACTATCGGCGTTGCGTCGCCATCTCCCGCGAAGCGCCTACGCCTTGATTCGCTCTTCAACACGCGGCGCGGATACCACATCCCGCTCGTTTCGCTCACGGAGCGCAAAGATGGCTCACAACACAACGCGCCGCCTGCACCGGAGCCAGTAAGCCTTGGTCCGGCAGACTGGCGGTCCTGGCTCGGTGGACTGGTTGGCTCGGGTAGCGTAACCGGTGACGAGATCGACGCACTTTGTACGTGACCACGTTCACATCATGTGGCATTCCTTTTCGATGTGGCAACTGATTGGTTCTGATGTGCTTGTTTGTAGTGGCGGGACCCGATAGACCTGTCCCAGAAAAACCTGAGCCCCACGCTGCGCACACAAGTTACACGGAATGGGAAGCGACGTCGAGCAAGGCGGGGGCAACAGCCGCATCAGTTGAACGCTCTAAAAATAATCTATACGACAGGCTGCATAGCGCTGTTTCGGAGCGCGGGTAGGTATTTTTGGCCTTTTTCTTTCGCCTTGCACATGCTAAACATGGCGCTGCGTAAATCCAGGGAAATGCTTGGAAACTTGGAAACGAGTGTCAATTCCCTGGAACAGGGAAGCAAGGATATGCTGGCCCAAGCGAAGCTTCTAGCAGCAAAGCAGACCGGCAAGAGCTGGCTGCCAAAGTTCTGACATGCTGAGGGAATATTGGCGAGGGGCCGACGCCGAACCACGCGCAAACGAATAGCGATAAATATACATAGTTGATATTCTGATATGATGTACAAGATAGATGGATGTGATAGTGCGCCATGCTTGTATTGATACACCACATGCCCTCGTCTACGGGTCATCACAGCTTGTCATCCTCTTGCGGTGCTCGGTGAGCATACCGAGGAAGCCATCGTCTGCAGTTGCCTCACAATTGTGATTCCATTCCTCAGTATGACGAGTTATCTGACTGGCATCATCTAGCTGAAGGGTTACGAGTGAATTGACAACCTGGTGGGGGATGTCAATATGCGCGATAGAATGGACAAAGTCCTAAATAACCTCGAAGGGCGAAGTGGCCTGGGCGTCGCGGAAATATGCGACGCCCAAATCAATAAGGACAAGGTTAGCATGCGTTCCTGGAGGGTTTTCCAATAAGCGGAGTTTTTGTATGTCGGAGCGAGGAAAGAGCTACAGGTCGACAATCAGGTGCCAGTGTGGGTGATGGTGCAGTCACGTGTTACACATACCTTTGGGAGCGCATCAAACTGAGCACGAATGGAGTCTATCCCGCACGCAGTGCCAATAGGGTCATGAAAGACTGCGTCATGGGTGTAAGTTTCATATGATCCCTGTGTAAACGACTTAGGGACTCCATGGGGATGCGGGAAGCACAGGCGCACGTTTCGGGCCTTGCACGAGTACAGCTCGCGTAGAGAACGTACGATGCGTGCTTCTGGGCCATCAGGGTCGACACTGCGCTCAGGGAGTGCCCGCGTCTGATCGGGGGTAAGGCCCGAAGCATTGGGTTTCTCATTGGAGGCCTTTGTGCCGACGAGAACCGTTTCTTTTGGGACACAATGATGGTGTATGGGTAGCTTTGCGTTCGACACACGACGAAGAGATGTCGTGCGGGTCATTTGTAGGTGAGG
>Ga0307512_10006101_pt1 | contig 12325 bp, 20 predicted proteins | sample 14_EM_MG_FD_200267 | JGI IMG/M metagenome (GOLD analysis project Ga0307512, IMG submission 200267) | Populus trichocarpa ectomycorrhiza microbial communities from riparian zone in the Pacific Northwest, United States - 14_EM | ecosystem: Host-associated > Plants > Roots > Unclassified | place... | reverse complement strand
ATACATATATTGAAACTGTAGAGTGCGCGATACAAGATATAAATAGATTTATCTATATTTCTAGACTCTCAATTAGTAGTAAGCATTCAGGTTCGGATGGAGCAGATGTTAAAGGATCTTGCTTCACAGTCAAGATAGTGGAGAAATGTACTTATTATAACTGAATATCTATTATGTATGATGACTCGCAAATCATCAATGGATGTCGGCCGATGACGGCCGTCCCTTCCGTCCGTCCCCGTCCGGCCTCAAAAAAGACGGCGCCGTTCCGTCCTAGCTCAGGACGGACGGCAAGCCGCCGTCCCGTCCCGTTCTCAGTGATGTCGGACGTACGGGACGGTTGACAACACTGATCTCCAATCCATTCTCGTCAATCACGTCATCCCAGAAAGCAGCATTCCGCTGCACTTGGCACCTTGGGTCCCATTGTGTGCAGTGGGTGTTGAACTCTCCTGTGAGGATAGTGCCGGTCGGCGTGATGACTATCTGCCAGTTCAACTTTCGGCCTGGTCTCTCTCTCTCTCCCGACTGCCCGCATGGTTGATCGTAAACATTGACCATCCTCAGTATCTTCTCACCCCTTCTCCGGACGTCAGTAGTGATATCATCATCGTTGGCACCTCTGCTACAATCGGTCCGCTCATCAACCACCGGGCCACACCCCTTCCGGATTGCCGTCCAAACTCATTTGTGTTTTCTTATTTCTTATGCCGAATAGCTGATCTCAATATCTCAACTTTCTCTCGGTGGGTCTTGAAAGCACACTACATCCGCCCTGGATTCGACTCCAATCTCCAGCGGCGCAATTGTCCATTAGTATGACCATGCGCAGTGGTACTGGATCACTTTAATCATTAGGAGCCAGGGCTTCCGTTTCAGTCTCAGTTTCGGTATCAGTCGCAGTCCTGTTCGAAGTCTCAGTCTCGGGCATCGTGACATCTCTTGACTCCCCCGCTGCCTTCTCTCCTTCGTCCACATCCGCCGTCTCTTCTTCGTCTCCATCTGCCACCCCATTTGGCCGAGGGCCAAGCACCACTCTGTTGGAGCCCGTTGCCGTTACGATGTCCCAAGCTGCAATCGTGGCTGCTCGTAGTGCAACCCCTGTTTTTCGGCTCTGCCTTGCCCATCCGGTGGCTTCGGTCTTCTTCACACACCTGCTGTCAGGTACCACGTTCGTGTATGTTTCGACTCGGTACCGCACCTGCGTTGCTTTGATGTCTTTCTTGACTAAGCTCTCTGCCACCTTGCTCCCCATTACAACGACAACTTCCGATGACGCGGCAATCTTTCCGTTCTGCCTCCACTCCCTGCTGGTGCGGGAGTTCGCCAGCCACCTTACTTGGGTGGGGATCACTATACCCTCAGTCTCCTCTTCGTCTCGCATCTTCTCCAGCCCATCTTTGTATTTCTCCATGTACCGTTTTTGTTTTATTCATACTGTATGCACTCTAATTAGAGTATGACAGGACCCAATATCCCCTCCGCCTCCGGGCGAGCCGGCTAGATGGCGGAGCTCCCCCCCCGCTACCATTCATCCCCGCTGACAAATGAAAAGACTAAACGGTAGACCCGCCCAAGCCCGAACAGAACGGAAAACAAAAGAAACGAAGGTATACGCCCACAGCCGCCGCTCCCCGCCCCTGAGTCAGCCTCTGCGCCTGCTCCATTCCGCTCCTTCATCTGGGTAGGAACTTCCCGACTTCAGTAGCCGCTAGGAAGTCCATCACCGCTTGGTCGCACTCTTCCACAGAAAACAGCTCGGAGATCTGCACGTGTCTGGATCTGCCCGCTTTCCAGCCCGTCGCATTTCCCACAGCCTTCCATAGTGCCTGTTGCTGGTCTCTCCACCAGCTGCAGTGGCAGAAGAGGTGTTCCCGCGTCTGGGCCATCCTGGCTCCACCGCCACACCACCAGCATTTGTCGTCCTCTCGGTGGGCGAGGAGTGCCCGCACTCTCCGATTGATCTGGCTCGCTAATCGCTGCCCCGGGCCTGGCTCCAGGTGTGCCTCTCATCAAATTGTGGTCTGCGAGTTGCTGAAGCTAGCCACCGTCTTCACTGCATGCCTTTGCAATGTTTCTCTCTTGTTGATCATCTCACCAAGCCCGAGTCCAATCGCCCACAGCTCGGCGTCGACGAGCTCCATGCGCCCAGTGCCCAGAAAGCTGCTGCGGGACCTCCATTGATTTCCATGCTTGCACACTGCTGCGGCTCCCACTCGGCCATCGTCTGAACCCGATCCATCTGTCCACCACATCCAGACCCCCGCTCCTATTGTGGCTTCTTTCTCTCTCGCCCAGAGCTGCGCCATTCTCTTGGCAGCGGTGGTGTCATCCAGTATGATGGTCCTGACCACTGATTCTTCGCCTGGGGCCGGCCACATCATGCCTTCGGTTGTTCGGCACTGCTCATGCTCGTCCTAGACTACTCTGCATATCGGTGCACCGGAGGAAGGGTTTTGGTGTAACTCTTTCAGCTTGCCGCTACATGCGTCTGCTAGTCTCGCTGCGAATAGCTGCTGTCTGGAGTCTAAGACTACAGGCGCGGGTGTAAGCCCTGACTCTCTCATAAGTGCACCCCGTGGACTTGTGGGCAGCGCGCCAAGGATGGACCAGGCTTGTCGATTGAGGAGGAGTTGGAGGTCATCCCGGCTGCCCGCTTCTTTGTGATCCCACCAGAGCTCACCCCCATACAGTGCGACCGCTTGGATGCACGCCACCTGGACGGCCCTTAAGCTCTCAGGAACAATGGGGTATGTCATGGTCAGGGTTCGGAGTCTCGCTTCTGCTGCCCTAGCTTTCTTCATGCATCAGATGTGCTGCTCCTTGAACGTTGAATGTGTGTCCATCCAGACGCCCAGCCAGGGTGTCGCCTGTGTATTAAATCGTAGGACCCCGCTGCCGACTCTTATCTTTGCTGTCAGGTTTGGCCAGAGGTGTTTCCTGTGGCCTCGTCTGCGTGTGAATAGTGCCGCCTCGGTCTCTGCTGTGTCCAACTGTAGCCCTCGTCTGCTTGCCCAATCGATGTTTGTTTCTGCACACCTCTGAAGCATCGAGACGACATGGTTGACATCGCATCCGGTCGCCACCCAGCCGAGGTCGTCGACAAAGGACAGCCCTTCGGCTTCTGATACATACTCTTCGACCCATTTGATCAGTCCTGTGGTGTAGATTGAGAAGAGGATTGGGGACACCGGTGAGCCCTGCGGGACCCCGCTTCCATCGGATGTCTCTCCATGGCATTGCCCTCGATTATCATCTCCACTGTCCTTTCCAAAAGAAAGCTCTCCGTCCATCGTATAAGGTCTCCATCCATTTGCCTGAACTTCTTTAGGTTGACTAGCCTTCCTTTTGCCATGCTCGGGAAGGCTGCATTAATGTGCATGAGAAGCACGCCTGCTATGTGGCTGCCTTGCCAGGCTGCATGAGCTCTGACAACCGTGCTGGCTGCTGCGGCGATGGCTGACCGCCCTCTTCTGCTTCCGAATTGTCCGTCGCTCAGTAGTTCTCTTCTCTCGGCCTCATCTGACAGCATCTCCGCGACTACTTTTTTGACCACTTTTCCCATGCAGCACAACAGCGATATGGAGCGATAGGCCTTCAGCTGCGTGTAGTCGTCTTTGCTAGGCTTGCGAATCACCACGCCGCTAGCCCGCGTCCACACCGATGGGTGTCTTCCTGTGCGAATGGCCACCTTTGTCAGCCTGACCATCCTCTCTTTGTCCCCCTTCCAGAGCAGCCGTATGGCGCCGAAAGACAGCATGTCCGGCCCCGGTGCCTTTTTTAGCCATTGAGAAAATAGGGCTCGTTCAACTGTTTGCTCTGAAACGCCTGTGTGTGCGCAGCCTGCGGGAGGTAGTTCGTAGTACTGGTCGTCGTCATTCGCGAGAAAGGACTCACGCCTCAGGATCTCCTCCTTTTCCAGTGCCGTGTTTGCTTGCTTGCCTTCCCTATCTGTTAACGCCTCCACGGTTATGCCTGCCCGAGGCTTCGTTTATCGCGCTGCTCTCCATACCTCGGCCCCCCTCAGGTTGTACCAGTACCCGCTTCACATTTTCCTCTTGGACTGTCGAGTCAACTTCTGGAGTTCTGCTTTCGCCTTGGCGGCCGCTTCCGAGTTCCGTCTCCTGCGCTTTTCCCTTCCGACCGCCTTCCTTCTCTCCCTCACGTCGGCCTTCCACCACCTCTTCCATTGGGCGCAGATCCTGATCTTCATTGCTGTGACGTCGAGAACGTTGCCCATTGCTTCCTTAAACCATGCGGCCTCTTGGTCCACCTCGTCTGCTGTGCATTCTGCGTCCACCTGAGCTCTCTCTTTCGCTAGCTCCATCCATAGCTTCTCCGCTGCCTTTGCGTCCTCCACAGTCATTGCAGCTAAGTTCCACCCCACTACCCTTTCATGACCCGCCTCCTCTTGCCTGTCTACTTCCACCGCCCACTCTATGACCTCATGGTCGGATCCTGTGGCCTGGTTGTCGGCCAGTATGGACCATTTGGTTATTGGTCGATTCGCCAGCGTCAGGTCGATGACCGACTCGCCCTCATGACCTTCTCTTGTCCAGTGGTGGGTGGCCTCACCATCGTGTCCTATTTCCAGTCCGTTTTCGTCAATTACGTCTTCCCAGAACTCAGCATCCCACTGCACTTGGCATCTTGGTTTCCATTGTATGCCATGGGCTTTACAGTCTCCAGCGAGGTTGGTGCTCCCCTGCCGAATGACTCTGGGCCAGTCCGACTTTCGCGCCGGTCTCTCTCCCGAATGCGTGTTCTTTTGGTCGTAAATGTTGACGATCCTCATTATCCTCTCCCCTCTCGTCCTGACGTCAGTAACAATGACATCCTCGTTCGCACCTCTGCTCAAATCCGTCCGCTCATGAACCACCAAGCCGCTCCCTGTCCATATCGCTGTCCAAACTCTTTTTGGTTTTATTTATTCGTATGCCGAATGGCTGATCCCGTTACCTCCTCCAGCTCTTTCTCTCTGTGGCTCTTCCAAGCACACTACGTCCACCCTGCGTTCGACTCCCGTCTCCAGCTCCGCAATGGTCCACTCGTAAGACCTCGTGCAGTTATGCTGGATCACTCCAATCATTAATAGCCAGGGCTCACGCTTCAGTTTGAGTTTCAGTTTCAGTTGCAGTCGTGACCATGGTCGCAGTCTCGGTCTCAGTCATCACGACGTCTCTTGCCTCCCACGTTGCCTCTTCTCCCTGCACATCAGTCATCTCATCTTCTTCACTCCCCCCCTCTGCTGCCGCTCCTCCCCTGGGTCTACGACCAAGCACCACTCTGTTCGTCCCCGTTACCGTGTGCATAGCATCGCTCGTCGGAGCCCGTCCTGCTGTTCCCGTCATTCTGCTCTGCCGCGCCACTTTGGGGGCTTCGCTCGTCTTCGCGCACCTGCTGCTGAACGCAATATGATTTCCTTTGCAATTGGGGCACTTTTCCAGCGTGTGGTCGCAGAGTGATCCCTGATGGTGCGGGGGTTCGCGAGCCATCGCACCTGGGTGGGGATCGCTATGCCCTCGTTCGCCGCCTCAGATTCCTCTCGCATCTTCTGCAGGCCCTCTGTGCCTTTTCCCATGTACCGCATGAGGGGTACTGCATGGATCTTCTGCCTCTCCTAGGTCTCGTTTTCTTCGACATCCACGACTACTCTGTCGACAGTCCTCGCTGCCCTGATGACGATCTCGCGGTACTGCATAGCCATCTCCGCTGTTGCATTCTGGTGCGTGATTGCCGTGATTGCGCCCTTTGCATTCCTCATCGCGTTCATGATCCTGATGTGGGCCGGGGCCTGCTGGGGGAAGAGCGCTCTGTTGATCGCTGACGCAATTTCATGGTCCATCTTATTGGGGAGTGGCACACTGTCGTCTCTCCTGATGATTAGGCGTCTGTCTGCCATGCTCGGGCCTGTTGTCGGTGCTGGGCCTGGGCTGGCCGGGTTCTTTTGTTTTCGTGGTGGGACCGTCTCCCATCGTCTGGTAGGTGTCGGTGTTGGTGTTGGTGTAGGCGCTGATGTCGTCGCCCCTCTTGGCGCCGATGCGGCTCTCGGCGTCGGTGTCGGCGCTGGTCACGGTGCTGGTGCTGGTGCTGGTGCTGGGTTCGGCTTTGAGGATGGGTTTGGGTTGGATTTTGGTTTTGGTTTTGGTTTTGGTTTTGGTTTTGGCGTCGGCATTGATTTGAGCTGCCTTCCAGGCTGCAGCTGCTGGGGCTCTTCCGGCACCTTTGGTCCACCTGTCTGGGTCAGATCTGCGTGTATCGAGGCCTCCAGGCCGACACCCTAGGTGTCCGCAGTGCTCTCCTATTTCAGGCCCCGTTCTGGAGCAGCCACTGCTCTTGCGACCATGTCCGTGATGCCCTCGCCCCGCTGTAGGTCATCCTGGTGATACGCGTCCCGCTTTTTCTCTTTTTCCTCCAACCACGATTTCATCCCTCGCCACTGCGCCTCCTGCAGTGCAGTGTGCGTCTCCAGCATGTTCGCCATTTTTGCGATGATTCGGTGTAGCTGTGCTAGTTCGCGGGCTTGCTGCTGAGCCGCGCGCTCCATGCGGCTCCTCCAATCTCTGAGGGCCCAGGCGGTCGCTGGGACCTCACTCCTTTTCCACTTTCCATTCTCGTTTCTCTCCATCGCCTCAAATGTTGCTTCGCCTGCAGTCCCCGCGGCGATGGATGTCACCGGCATTGCCATCTCCATCGCCATATCCATCGGCACGTCGCTCCTCCCGTCCGCCCCTTCTACCGTGTCCAGGCCTCTCCTCTCGCTCACTCTGACTTCGGTCATGACTTCTGTGAGTCACACACCTCGTCCAGGGTAGTCCTCGTCGTGGCTCGCTCGTTGGTTGACCCGTCGGGTCGATCGCGTTCTCTGCCAAGACTTCGCGTGAACCCACACAACTGTGTGGATTCCTGTGCGCGCCCTCCTTCTGCGGTCTCGCTGGTACTGGGACGCTCGCTCCGGGGTCAATTCGACGTCCAGAATCGCTTGCCGCCGTCTGTTTTTTAATTGCTATCATTGTTGTTGACTTATCCCTCCATGTACCGTATGAGAGCGACTGCGTGGATTGGTAGCCTATCCCAGGACTCATTCTCATCAACGTCCACGACTTCTTGGTCAACCATCCTCGCTGCTGTGATCATGATATGGTGGTACTGCAGAGCCATTTCTGCTGTCGTAGTCTGATGCATGATTGCAATAATCATGCCCTTGGCATTCCTTTTGGCGTTCATGATCCTACCGTGGGCCGGTGCCTTCTGGTGCATGAGCGCTCTGTTGATTGCTGTCACAATTTCCTGGACCATTTTATTGGAGAGCAGTAGATTCTTGTCACTCCTTACTTTCAGGCATCTATCTGCCATGCTCGATTCAGCCGTCCGGGCGGGGCCTGGGCCTGGACCTGGGCCGACAGGTGCCCTTTGTCACTTGGCTCGGGGTGGGAAAGTGTCCCTCCGTCTAGTAGGTCTGGGTGCTGACTTTGGTTTGGGAGCGCATTGTAGTTAAGGCTGCTGTTTGAGCTGCTGTTTGGGCATCGGTTGCTGCTGCAGCTGTTGGCGCTTCTCGTGTCCCTCTTCCCGCGCTGTATCTCCATGTTGCGGGGCCTCAAGCCCCCAACCGTCCGCCCTCGCAGTCATATCTCAGTCTTTCGCTCTTCATTCCTGGCCCGGGGCTACTCCTTTCATGGCCTTTGCGATCATGTTTGTGATACCCGCCCCCCACAGCATGTCGTTCTCATGCTGGGTGGCACACTGCTGCTCCCTCTGTTGCATCCACGTCATCATTCCCAGCGACCGTGCTTCCTCGCGGGCTGCCCGCGCTTTCAACAGGTTGGCAAGATGTCCAACTGTTCTGGGCAGCTGCGTTAGCTGCTGTGCAGGCTGTCGTATTGACCTCTCCATGCGGCTCCTCCAGTTGCTGTGGGCCGCAGCGGCCTGGCTTCACAATCTCCGTTTTCAGTTCTCGTTTCTCTCAATCAGGTCAATTCTGGGTGCGCCCACAGTCGCCCGGGCGATGGAGGTCACCGCAATCGCCATCTACATCGCCACATCCCTAGGCGCATTTTTCTTCCCATCTCCCACTTCTCCTGCGTCCAGGTCGCTCCTCTTGCTCACTCAGAATTTGGTGATCACTTCTGCAAGGCAAGGCTTGTATTCCTCGGCGTTGCTTGCCTGTTGGCCGACGCATTGCGTCAATCGCATTTTCTGGGAAGCCTGTAACCGAATATACTCAGTTGCGTGGATTCATGTGGACGGCCGCCTCCGTCGGTCGAAAAGGGGCTGGGAAGCCCGTTCCAGGGTCAATTCACCATTAAGAATTAATTGCCGCTGTCCGTTTTTTGATTACTATCGTTGTTGTTGACTTAGGGACCCATTTCCTTTTTGCCAAGACTTTTGTCCCGTTCCACCTGAAACGTTTTGCAGCGCTGACATGGTTGAGAACCACTCCTTTAGCCGTCCGCAGAATTTCCACCACATCCGGTATGTCAATCTGTAAGGTGAAATGTGAGTTACTTTTCTTGACTAAGGATTTAGCCCAAAGGCTATCAAGTCTAAGGCAGGCACTAAATGAGCTTAGTATGGTATTGGACGCTCTGCCTACAGTGGGTTTAGTATTGGAAATCAGGTCAACCCAGTTCCCATGTCCTCCCGAAGGCGAAGCAGATATTGTGGCCTTGTCATTCTGTATACAGAGTGTCCTCTAGAGTAGAGAGAACGATATCACTTTTGGACCTTCTCACAGCGCCCGCAACCATTTCCAACATTTAGTACAGTATGCACCTAAACACCTCGAGCTTAGTACGGCACCTTGTTCTATTCAAGTCACGGAGGATATACCTCCGCGGAGGGACCAGTCTATTCACGGAGTCCCACCCTCTGTGACTACACTGGTTCATTCGCAGAGCGAACCCCTGCACCCCACCTCCGTGTATGGACTGGTCCATTCACGGAGTGTACACTCGATGAATGGTCTTTCGCGCCCTCTCAGGAGGGGAGATTTTCACTTCGTTTTGTATCTTTCGCTGCGGTGGCGCGTTCGCTGCAGTGGATCTTTCGCTGCAGTGACTTTTTTGCTGTAGAACCTCTTTGGCATTAGATTCCGCTGGTTTATCGAAGAGACGCAGCTGATCTTGTGCCCACTGCTGCAGCGACCTTCACCGCTCTTTGCGAGCATCGAGAGGATTTCCACGAATGAAAGGCATCTTCGACCCAAAGAGCCTAGTTGATGTATAAGGTTACTCAGCAGATGAAGAGTGTTCTCGAGAATCAACTACAAGTAAGTTAGTGGATATAGAGTGCTTATTCAGAAATCATGATGTCGATAGACTTTGAATTGAAGTTTAGTCCCGTGACCAACTCCGTGACAAACTCCGCAACCAACTCTGGCACTCAATCGTGCTGTATCAGTCTAGGAATATCACGATGCCTAACAGCCATGGTTTTGGTGATTCCAATCGATGGTGCTAGGTTAATGGCGATACTTGGACTCATGTGGAGAACAGATCTCCAAATCAGATTTGCAAGCGGAATCAGCAGCTCGATTTCCATGGTAATCGGCATGGTGTGTATGGTGATAATCAAAGTCTACTAGATGTTCATGAGCATGGTGGTGACACTGTTGGCTCTATGATAGTCAGTAGTACCTCTGGGCAAGGACTCCAAGTTGGGCTCACATGTTGAGTTAAGTCCGCATGCTCAGGGTGAGAAACGGGCCTGGCCAGCCCGAGGGCTTACGGGCGGGCGTTGACACAGCGGGCCGGGCCGGTAATTGCAAAGCCCGCAGGCTGTATGTGCTGTCTTCAGACAAGGAGTCACACGAAGCTATTTTGAGCCGAATGGGTGACGTGGAAGCGATTATAAGAGGTTGAGGTGCAAGGAGGGGTCGTATTACTATACAGCCAACATGATTATGTAGTTTAGACAAGTGTTCAAAATGGGCCCTGCCGGCCTGAGGGCTTTTTACCAGGCTTTGTGAGGGCCAGGCCCTCTAATTGCAAAGCCTGGGTGGGCTGGGCTTTTAAATCAAAAGCACACAGGCCTTACAAAAGCCTGCGGGCAACCCTGCATATCTGGAACATGAAAAATAGGGTACAAACGTCATTGGACAACGATATATTTCATTATTTTCAGTGGTGCGAGGAGAACAAGCACTATTATTAGGGTTCCGTAACAAATTTTGGGGCGTCATGTCTCATAACTCAGCCCGCGGGCTTCCTGCGGCCGGCCGGGCTTCTCCTTCCAAAGCCCACGCTAAGGAAGGGCGGCTGGGCTTTTTCTAAAGACTGATGGCCGAGCCTGAAGAGGTCAAAGCCAGCCCGGCCTGGCCCGTTTCGAACAATGCGCATGGTATGCGGCTAGCTCGGCTGCTGGCCAGATCTTTCGACTGCTGCTAGAGGTACAATGCTGGCCAGAGCAACACCTCTAGACAGAGCTAGAGCTGCACCACTGGCCAAGGATTAAGATTCGGATGGGGGCCAGATCTTTTGACGGCTTTGGTGGGAGCTGAACGTTGGGTTTACCGTGCCCGATAACCTTGAGTGTATTGCTGTAGCCTCATCTGCAAGAAATCATGAAAGTATATCCATGCGAAAGGAAATACGTAGCAAAATCCGGCGGAAAGCCTGAAAGTTTGCTATACTTTCAAAGTTGGCTCCCATCTGACAATCTCTAGATTTGCGTTCGCGCCGGTGAAAGCCTGAAAGCGTCCTAAAGCATCTTTTACAATTTTGCGATGTTCTATTGATAATGTCGAAAAGAGCCCAGAGGAAAACGATGAATGCGATTTGACACAACTGGATATTGAGGAAGGAGAGGGTCTCGAGGAGTACCAGGATATAGACGAGGAGGCGGAGAAGGAGGAAGAGGAGGATGAAGAGGGCAATATAGAGGAAGAGGGCAACGAGGAAGAAGAGCCAGTTTCAAGTCAGGATATGGAGCACACAGTAATTGTAGTTGCACCACGACGTTGAGTGTAATTAGCGCTTTGTAATAATGCTCCGCGAATGAACCAGTCCAGTCACGGAGGTGGGGTGCAGGGGTGCACTCCGCGAAAGAACCAGTCCAGTCACGGAGGGTGGGACTCCGTGAATGGACCGGTCTCTCCGCGCAGGGACATCCTCCGTTACTGGACTAGAACACACCTTATTCTCACTAAGTATCGAGTTTCCAACCAGGGTATTACTTCGCTCTAGGAAGGATATCCTTTTTCTTTGTCCGATAGACAATTCAACCTTGTTACTTCTCACCTCTCCTATGATTGGTCCCACCAACACTGAAGTTAAAATAGATTTTTATGTTGCGATGAGCTCAAACATTGTTAACGAGTGGCCTCAGAGATTGGCCTGGGCCTGTCAATACATCCTAGCTCTACAGCAAACCAAGATGACACAACCTTTTCGCGAGAGCCAGAGTGTGCGCAGCGGTAATTAGTGAATACTAGGTATTGTGGCGGCTTTGCCGCCCCCTTCGGTACAAAAGAATCCTAAACCCCAAAACCCATGAAATCCAGCCAGCTCTCAGCCGGTTCACATTACGTCCATGCAGCCAAGAGCCAGCCCATCAAGATTGCGTCCAGCCAGCGCAGAGTTAGCCCGTCCAGATTACGTCCAGCCAGCCAAGAGCCAGCCCGTACAGAGAGCCAAGAGGTAGCCCGTCCAGATTGCGTCCAGCCAGCTGAGAGCCAGCCTGTGCAGATCGCATCCAGCTAGCCAAGAAACATCTCAGAGTGAGTATGTCAGCGTTGTCTAGATCGTCTCCAGCCGGCCAAAAGTCAGCCCGTCCAAATCATATTCAGTTGACCAAGGTCAGCCCGTCCATATCATATTAAGTTGACCAAGAGTCAGCTCATCCAGATCATCTCAAGCTGGCCAAGAGCCAGCCTATCTTGACCATGTCCAGCCAGCAGAGAGCTAGCCTGTCCACCCGTCTCGATGGTCTCCAGAAATTCGAGAGCCAGCCCGTCCAGATCACGTCCAGCCAGCCGAACCCGTCCAAATTGTATCCAGCTAGTAGAGAGCAAGCCCGTCTCGATCAGCACCAGACATTCGAGAGCCAGCCTGTCCAGATCGCGTCCAACTACCAGACGGCGAGCCCGTCCAGATCATATCTAGCCAGCCGGGAGCCAGCCCGTCCAGATCGCATCCAGCCAACGCGTCTAGATCGTTTCCAGCAAGTTGAGAGCCAGCCCACCCAGATTGGTTCTAGCCAGCTCAGATTGCTGACCAATAGCTGTTGTGAGAGCCACACTCAAGCAAAGCGCCACAGTTCACTAATCATGACCGAAAAAGACCATCTGCCAACCAATGAGCATTCTGTAATTTGCCACAGTAAGATG
>Ga0307512_10006100_pt1 | contig 12326 bp, 10 predicted proteins | sample 14_EM_MG_FD_200267 | JGI IMG/M metagenome (GOLD analysis project Ga0307512, IMG submission 200267) | Populus trichocarpa ectomycorrhiza microbial communities from riparian zone in the Pacific Northwest, United States - 14_EM | ecosystem: Host-associated > Plants > Roots > Unclassified | place... | reverse complement strand
TCATCTCCAGCTGAGGTATGGAATGACCATCATCTTAGAGAGATTATGCATCAGCCCAACTGAAGCCATACGCCAGGGAGATAAACCATATATGCAACAGAAATGGTGATGGGAGCAGTGCAGGCATTATTTGAATTCTCTCTACTTGTCATCCCACAAAATTACTCAGATATATCCCTCGCAGCACTAGATTATGCACTGAAGCGATTTTACTTGAAGAACAATGCCTTTCGAGATCAGAAAATGTCAAAGTCTGGGAAGGCCAAAGTGGATGAACTATTGGCAAGAGAATCCCATCATGTACAACAACAAAAGATTCATGAAATCCGTGCTGCAATGGAGGTTCAGCTGTACGTGGCTGAAAAGGTTTCTACATCAATACGAACACAATGTGAGGTGCACCTGAATACAGCCCAACGAGTGGCAACCAGATGGTCAGATGCTGATCGGCAAAGGGCAATCAAGCGATTGGAGCGTGAAATCCATTGGGTGACACCTGCTAAATGGAAGCTTTTCGACAAATTATTCCAACATTTTGAGCGACAACCATTGCAGGAAGTCGGGACAAAGGCAACCGGTCTCAGAAGCATATTCGCTAAAAAACTGGCTCAAATGAAGACTGCTGCAGAAAAAGAGGCTTATGGGGCTGTACACATGACCGCCGACAAGCGTGTACAATTTCAGATCTCTTAATCCGATGCTGCGATTGAAGCCACCACTTGGAGTATCACTGATACGGACCGCATTGTGAATCAGCTCCAGAGAGAGATGTATCATATCACTTTGAAAGACCAGATGTGGTTCACAAAGTAATTCACCATCCGCTTGGTCAAGTCTGAAGCTTGGTTTGCAGGCAATTGGTGTTCAGGAGCTCCGGAAATCCATCGGACAGCATGTAATCAATTGCGGATATCCAAAGATGCATCTCGTGAGCCTTATATCAGAGTCAATTCGGCAAATGGGTTCCCTCGACAATTTCACCACCGATATTTCCGAACAGCTACATATCGGCAATGTAAAAGAGGCATATCGATCTACCAACACAGTCAATTACATTCAACAGATGGTCAAGCACAATGACCGGTGCACCAGTCTTGACTATATGAAGGAGACACTGTCATATGTTGCCCTTCAATGCTGGTACAATATTGACTCTGCGAAAGTTTTCAACCAACTGTCAGCTGCCGATAAACGGCAAAATACCCGCTGAGCCCATCTTCTACGCCTCCACCATGCTCAGAAAGAGCCATTTTTTCGCCCCGTATCACAACAGGTACATCATTTGACCGAAACTCATGTCCTTGGTGTTTGCAGAAGTATCAAATTAACTTCACTCAGAGATGCATCAGTAGATTTCGGAATTCCCAACTTTGGACAGCTATTCCGTACACAAATTGAAGACGACTGGGGACATGAAGTTAGTGGACTGGTGCTCAGATATGATTAAAATGTACTCATAGACAGTGTATTTATTAAGCTTCAGAATGGGCTGTTGTACTACCGTCAACCATTTCACTGCCCTATATCTGTTGAGCGTCTGGGACTTGATTGCAAGGTAGAATATATGGATGCCAACCAAGGGATCGTGACTGAATCTCAAAACATCAGGGTCCAATATACAAACAGTGATCTCGATAACACCTTCAAAGGCCGAGTTACTTGGTTTCCCGTATTATACTTCAGCTCGACTCCGCCGAATCAGATCCTCCAATTTCAGGAGTGCCTGCCACCTGGAAAATCGATATCCAGCTTCTCTAAGGGGTGCAAGAAGACCCAACACTGGATATTACGTCCTCAACCTCAAGAATATGCGGTGGTGATTTCAACAAAAAACAAAGATCGACATGGTTGGGCTGTTTGCGTTGTCGGGTTCTACCGGGTTTTCAAACAGACTGACACGCTGCATATTGTACCTGTCGAAGCAATTTTTGAACCTGCACATTTGGTGCGAGAGAATAAAGCTGCATCAGATAGAATTGATAGTGCATGGCTTGTAAATACTCAGCTGGATTTAGATATCTACTGGACTGTGTATTAAAGTTACAATGGCTGAATCAAGGTGTGCAGAAGATAGTTAATTGAATTGTACTATATGATAAAAACATCATAATAATCACTCCCGGAGAGTATGCCTCCAGGTTTTGAGGTGCACCGGAATACTCTCGGAGACGCGGCCAATACTGCCAATAGCTCCGAAATTTGCACATCCTAATAGTTTCATATGGAAGCATTTTGAAGACAACTATACACTCTTAAGAATGTTTATAGATTCTGTTCCACAACTTCCGGAGTATTCAGAAGCACCAGCGAAGTAGTCCCGGAGCACCTGAGCGCACATCGCTTTGCATTCAGCCTATCTGGGAGCATCTGGGAGCATCTGGAAGCATCAGTGTTGCTGTTCAGAGTTGCGGAGTTGTTCGGTTATGATTTCGAAACCATTTTACACTTTGGTGATGGTTCACGACTTTTAGAGATGCAGCAAGGCTGTCTAAACCTACACGCTACACTGATGGAATCTCGCACACAAACCAAGCGAATGACTGTCATAGGATACATTTCAGATACTGAAGACATCATCAAACCATCCTGGTCAGACTTGGAACATGATGGCGCTGCTGCATTTGAATTGGCTGAAAGATCACCTTTACCACTAGCTGTGTATGCAAAAGACCACACTGGAGGAGAAAGTCATGTATTAGATATCTGCTGAATAAAAAAATTTCACTGTCATCCAGCCGAAATGAATGAGGCTAGTATATCTGAACACATTCCAAAAGCCACACATTGACATAACTGGGATGGTAACTCAGATAATCAAAATGAGAGGGAAGACGAGTGGGAGGCAGACTCTGAATCTAATACAGAGCTAGACAATGGTATCGAGAATCGGGAATGCCCAGGGAAGCGGGATGTGAGTGCTGCAAGAAATGTTCCCGGATCGATACAGCCATTACGGAGGTCAACACAAATTCCTGGAAAGTGGTTGATGACGGTCAATGTACAGGAAACGAGGAGATTTACGGGAAACAAGAAGATGTAGGACAGAATGCGTCAATATGTTTTTACGAGGTTGTTTCAGTCGCTTGACCAAGAATTTCCTTCAGAGAAATCCTATGGGAGAATAGTGAGCAGTCACATGTGAATATTGGTTGATGAACAGAAGTATAGCAGGCAAAATGAATCATTTAGCAAGGTATACAAATTTTAATAGAATGAGAGCGACCAGTGCAACAATATTACTGGTCATGGCTTTCCCTAACGGCTGAGGCTCACTCAGTCAGAAAGCAACCAATGAGTCTAAATAAGCATGAATGCAAATATTGATGGCAACAGATTTCGAATGGACAATCCAGTGAAATAAGTGTCAACGGAGCATCAACGATTTTTGTTCTTGTAAGTTAAGTAATTGAAAAGTGATTTGGTCAGTGTTATCCATAACGAATATATTGGTAGCCTTTATACGCAAATGAGAATGCGACATGCTGACTGCCCCATTCTGAAAATCAGCTTCCGCTGAGTGTCAACAATCTTTTGCTTTTCATCTTGCGTAATCTAAGTGGCAATTGGTTGCAGACATCCATAAATGAGGTATTGGCTGCATGACGGCGCAAAAACAAAAGCAACATGCTCCATGCTTGATCCAGAAAATAAGGGCCAACGGAGTGGCAAAGATATCTGGTCTTGAATTTTGTGTGATCTATTTGTTGCTTTGTGGTAATAATTCATATACGAAGTAATGGCGGATTTCTCAGGCAAAACAGTGAATGCCATTTATGTTAACCTATCATAAAAAGGAGTATTAATGGAGCATCAAAAATTCTTGGTCTTGCAAATTAGGCAATGATCACATCACACTGATTCATGAGCTCATAACAGAACCAAAGACCGTGTTTATAGGCTAATATACAAACTACAAAAGGAAAAGCACAGATTCTAAAATTATCAATATCGCTCACTGCAAAACATGCAAAAAGAGATTACTGGATGTTGAATAAGTGATTGTGCTAAAACACTATTATCAAACAGCAAAAACAACAGCATTATATGAATCTACAGATGAACCCAGTTGGCGACGTGCTGACAACCCACCCAAATCAGACGACTTGGGAGATTTCCATTGGACCGTACCCGAATTGACAGTTCAGGTGTATTGATGACCCTTACAACACATTTCAAAACAGCTCAGTTTGGAAACTTGGCAGCTACCAAAGCCACCGTCCGGAATAAATGCAACCACTAGTTAACTATCTTCCATAAAATTTCAGTTTGTTCTTATGATTATATGTTGCACCATGACTGTAGCCTTAACTTTCTGCTTCTATACAGAAAGTTTAATTACCTCCTGCTGGTACATCTGTAACTATATATAGAATCTTCCTGAATCTCTTTGATGAAGTTCATCTGCACATTCTCTCATATACCTTCTGCAGATACTCTACCAAATACACTTCAGAACCACTTGCTGCCAAATCAACTATTTGTACATATACAGACAGACTCAAGTAGCATGGCCTGCATGTTCATTCAATTACAGCTTCCAATCACTGTACCACAATACACTGCATCATTACCTCATCGTTTGTATATATCATGTCCTCCATGTTGAAATTCAAACTTCTTCAATTACTACTAGCAAGTTTATCTCCAAATTCACTCAAATACCACCTTCAAGTGCATATCTCAAGTTCACACAATCACCACGTCAAATATCACTTGAGTCAGAAAACCCAACGATATTTCTCAACTTGGCTGATGGCTCTATGTACGTGGATCTTTATGTTCACTCATTTACAGCCTCCTAGTTTTGCACATTTACAGTTTCCACTTGTATCACTAAGTTTATTTAACTACTGACTCCAGGTGCTACTCCAATTGTATTTCAGTACATTTTTCAGCCATGTCCACTGTTCACAAACAAATTGATAGATATTGATCAACACTAAATGCTGTATTAGAAAGTACCAAGTCTTGTTGTATTGATCAAATACTCATGTCTAATAAGGAGCAATCAGATAGGCAAACTAGCATGTAGTAATAGAATCTAAGACTCTTAGAACCATGGCTGTGAGAGAACAGTACCAAGGTTAAGGTTTTTAGCAGATCTGTACAGAGATCTAGGCTGCTGTGACATTTATATATCATATCAATGATATGTTGTATTGTCAAAAATGTACCTGCACAACAACAGGTAGTGTGAAGCTTACCAAAACATTGATTTGCAGTATGGGAGAGCACATAATTGGGTGCTGAGGCACCAGAGATATTCTGAAAGGATCTAGAAGTACGAGAATTGTCAAGAGGATAATTTGGAAGGTTTGAATGTATCTTGTACATGAGGTTACATTTCACGAATGCTGCAAAATTCTCCTGCACAAAGCATAGAGGACATGATTAATCTGCACCACTGCATTTTGTCCACAAAAAGCCACAGTAGGAAATTGAATGTCTAGACAGGTTGAATATTAGATACAGTGTCGAATCCAGTATTTAGCAGATCCTAGTCATAGCATGGTGGGAAGTGACACTTCCAGGGCTTGGTAACACTGGTGTATGCAACGGGTCTGGGTAACCCACCAGCAGTCCGGGTTGGGAATGCAAACACGGTTTGATTCAGTTCCAGACCGGTCCAAAATCCCAACCCTCTTATTCTTGGCTGGCGAAACAGTGACCCATACAAATGAACCCGCAGGTTTTGCTGGGATTGGCTGGACCCATCAGTTCCAATCTCTGGTTCAGATATTATGGATTTCCAATTTATAGTCGCATTCAGATATCCTACTGCTAATCGCAAAATATTGGCGTTGGTATGTCATCATCTCTTTTCGATGGATAGGCCTCCTTTATGATCGACTCAAGTGAGGTATGCTCCCGGCCGCATCCTGACTATGAGAGTCAATGGAGCGTCAAGAATTTTTGGTCTTACTTCTTGGGTAATCTGAGTGGTGATTGGATGCAGACATTGTTAAATGAAGTATAGGCCCCATTCATACACAAAAGAGGAAGCAACACGTTTCCTACCCGATCCCGAAAACAGCATCAATGTAGCGTCAAAACAGTTTGGCCTTGCATCACGGTTAATCTCAGTGGCAATTGATTGCAGACACTCAGAAATCAGGTATACACCACCTGTATTGGCAAAATAGAATGTGACAGACTCCCTGCCTGATTCTGAAAATGAGCATCAAGAGAGCATCAATGATTTGTGGTCTTGTAAGTCAGGTAATTAATCAGAGACTTGGTAATTGTAATGTGTAATGAACATATTGGCCACCTGAATGGACAAAAACGCGTGGGAATACATCTCAACTATCTCCAGAAAATGAGCATCAACAGAGTGTCAACGATTTTATGTCTTGTAAGTCAGGTAATAAATGAGTGATGTGGTTATCGTTAGACATAATCACAGTATTGTAAGCCTTCATAAGCCAAAGTCAAGGCGACACGCTCCATGCCAGATCTTGAGAATGAGCCACAATGGAGCAGCACGGATTTCGGGCCTTGCATCATGGCTGATCAAAGAGCAATGTGGCCGTTACCGTCTTTGACCATGATTTGGACTGGTTCATACGCTAAAATGCTCCCAAACACTGGGTTGCCTCTTTGAGGATGAACTAAGTTTTGATTGTCCGAGAGGGTGTCGCGAGAACATCTCTTGCTTGTCTGCTTATAAATGCTGCCAACTCCATTTTTATAGATGTCTGCAATCAAGCACCACTTAGATTACCCAAGTTGCAAGACAAAAAATCATTGATGGTCTGTTGACCCACATTTTGGAGATAGGGCAGCAAGCGTGAGGCTGGCTCATTTGCCGATAGAAGCAGGCTACGCTTTGATAATGGGAAACAACGACCAACTCACTTTGTAATTACATGACTTACAAGTCCAGAAATCATTGACGCTCGGTTGACGCTCATTCTTCCATGTGTGTATCCACAATATGCAAACATATCATTTGGCATAGAGTATCAGTAATGGTATTTTGGCAGCCGTTCTATCGTCTTCATGTACTTTCTCCTTTATCACTACATCGTTCTTTTATTTTGCAGATAAATATATCCTTTAAAATATACTTTAAACTGTCCGCTAATTGTAGATAATAATAAAACTGAAAAATCCCTTTCCTTTCTATCAATGGTCGTCATCACTGTCAGGTTCACTCAATAGGCTGCTCTTGTCTGCAAAATGCATGTTAGCTGACTGACTACACAGCAGAAAGTGCACTAACCAGTGGATATTCGTTCTTCAGTCAGCAAACCTGGCATAAAATCTATATCGTGCTTGCCATCCTTGGCATATACATCAAGATTGAAAAATTGAGCGTCGTGAAGAGGAATATTTATTTACATATATCTGGGTGGCACACCTTCGATTTCAGAACTTTGAGCTCCTTCATTGGCGACAGCTGAAGGAGGCAGCATTCCAGGCGGAGGTGGCGCCAGGTCTGGTGGAGGTGGACCCGTTTCTTTGCGCCTCCAGCGTGTCTGATGATTCCTCGATGTGCCATGTTGGCAAGGAAGGCAGCCGTCTGTTTGGTTCTCATGAACCATTGACGGGTGATGATCCATCGCAGCCTTCACCTTTCTATGCCCAGGACACTCAAGTTCCCACTTTTTCTCTTCTCCGACTTCAGCATGAGGTTTCTTGATCAAGTGTTACGTATCCTCGATCGCGGCATGCGACAACCCTTCTTTGGCCATTTTGGCCATATTCGATGCTATGCACATGTTGAACTGTTCTGGCATTACCGAACCTCCCTGCCTTGCCATAGTTGCTGATATGTTGAAATACTACCAGAAATAAGTTGCTGCTTCTAAAAATGAGATTCGGCTAGTACCTCTACCATATACATCTCTGTTGCCTCCCCTATGCTCTATAAAGCCTGTTTCATTCTCTCGCTGGGGTGCATATTACCAAATGAAACCACGAACATCCCAGAACTGACAACGTCTTGATGTTCGATTTGGTGGACTGTGCAGACAAATGCCATGGTGAACCAAGGAGATTTCCCATGACGGGAACCGATAAATTTGGTCACGTAGCTCTCTCCCTACACCAGCTGTACATTATTTTGTCATTTGATGGCCATCTACCTCAGTATGGATTTAGTCACATTGGATCATATACTGCTTCATATTCTTGCAGCTTCTTGTTTTACTGACCATTTGAAAAGGTGGGTCCCAGGTCATATTGTCTGTCACTGCATTGGTAGCGTCGTGGTGGACTCACTGATGTCTCCGTTGTTGCTGTGCCTCAGTGGGTGGCTTGTTGGACAATAAGCTTGTCATTCAGCTCGATTCAGATCCGTTCGCACCTGGCTGAGGTGTGTGTGGGGACATGACCTGCCATTGTGGACCAGGTGAGGATGATGATAACGATAAGAAGCAGGGAAGTATTGAGGAATATATAGTTAGCTTCAAGTCAAACTGGAATGAGTGACAGCTAACTTGCAGGTTGTATGTTGTTACAGCTGAGGATGTGGCCTGGCTACGCTGGCACAATCTCATTGTGAATCCTCCCGCTGATAGCTCTTTCGCCAATAGGCAGTGTACAAGCAGCTGCCCTGTGGCAGATTGGTCATTGTGAGGATGGGATGCACTGGCTGGATGGTTGTTCAATGATTTGCGTTGTGGTCAGGTAATGTTCTGGCACTTTGGAGGGTGGATGGGTGATAATTTGGAGTTTTTTGGAGAGACTTTGAGTCTCTTGTTGGTGATGAATTTGTTCTATTATTACATCAGTCATATTCATGGATGAAGATTGGGGTTGACAGTCCACGATATTAGGATGAATCGTTGAGACACTGATGTATGGGAAACACATATTAGCAGCGATAGGACTCCATCTATAGCTATCATGTAATTGGTAGTTTGGTATGTTTGCACACCAGAAGTTGGCCCGAATGATTCGTTAGAGCGGAAAGCGTTGTACCTTGTTGTGATAGTGATTCTTGTCAAAATAAGTCAATCAAGAACCCTGTGGGATGCATATCACCGGCCATTCTTAATTACGTGTTCTTGTCCATCCAAGTTGTTGGAAGAGATGGTGGCAGGACAAGTCAACATCCTGGAATCATTGACAGGATAAAAAGAGGCATCACAACGATGCTTTCAATCATATGAACACTTTCTTTCCTTTACACAACACTTTCATTCCCTGACTATACATTGATTCACATTTCCTTTACTCACCCATTTAATTTTGTTGTACTTATCATTGGCCGCCTTTTTGAATCATGACACCAAAGCGCCGCATGTGTACTCCTCCTCCTCTTCAGTCCAGCGGCAGGAGCAGGAAACGATATATCCACATTGAGGATATCAATGACAATCTCAGCACCATACACCATGATGATAATGATTGTCAAGATGACAATTCAGGCTCTAATGACAATCCTTTTCATCGACTGTCTGGGAAAGCAACGGGAAAGCAGCAATCAAAAGATTCCTTCGCGTAAATGCTTGGATAACCGGTCTGGGCAACTCAATTAACTCCTTCATCAGTGGACCCCCTGCATCCTAAGAGTCAAGAGAACTATACTGTCTCAGAGGAGGAGCATGTACCCCAGCCTACGCCACTGGCATCCAAGTAGGTGATAGATTCTGTGTTTGAACAACTGATTTCGCCCTCCATTGTAAATATTTACTAGAGGAAGGATTCAAACGAAGCCAGTGAGCAATTGGTTGCATGGACGGATGGAAATCTGTGGCAATATGAGACCTATGATGATGATGTAACAGGCCTCATCATCGGGGCAAAATACAACACCCAGACAACTCTTCCAGGTGTTCTGGCCATGGCCATGGCACGTTTAAAGCGTATAGTTACCAATGATGCGATGTGTGGGAATCCCTTTGCCACAAATGCCGTGAAGCCTACCTAGATTCATTGTTGATGGTATGAGGAATCCGCCAGGTTTGATCCAGCCTAGGGAATCTGAGACCCTCCACATGCCTACATGGCAGTGGTAATTAAATCATCTCAATGATTGTTTTCATTGCAGACATTGTGCATCAGGCTCCCACAAATATTACTTCCTCCCATGCAGCAATGGTATACCGCTGCAAAACTGCAATCGACTCTATTTATGGATTTCAAACAATGTTGACTACAGAGACCCAGAAAATCATAGCCTGGCTATTGGGCAACAGGTTTACATGCCCCACAAATGTTTGCTAGGTAAGTTGAATGTTCCCATCTAGTCTAACCATTATCTTGACAATCAATTTCAGAGTGCAGGTTTCGATGTGCAGCGACTGACAATGCAAATCTTGTTCATCAGACATACATCTATGACATACGACAAATGGGCAGGAAAGATTGATCGTTGATTGGTAAAATCAACCCGACATTCGTTACCCTCACTGTCACAGCCATGCACCTTTGTCGATCGGCCTGGAACACAGGCAAGGTTAGGATACCACCGGAGTGTAGTCCAGGAGGTGGAGCACAACACAGGTGCAATTCGAGTAACATCGATCACACAGTGAATGATCCAGGCACAGATGTAGTTCGTCATCTCAACTCAGATTTCAGTTCTTCCTCACCACTGATTAAAGACAAAATGATAGACAATATCCACAGGATTATTCCGAGAGGGATCCACCACACCAGTTTGGACCCAGTGATGGCACAACCTCACAATGATCACAGCAGCATTGATGATGACTTCCTTGATTACATCCCGGAGATGCTGATAGCGCAGCCCAACGATTCTTGTATGTCTTGCAGGACAAGAACTAGAGGCATTATTAAATGTACGAAGCGAGTACTATCATTATTCTGAGACACAATGGAATTGGGTAATATGGGAGTATGCCGACAGATGATGTGTGATCTTGTACAAGGACATGTGAACCATTCATCAAGTGCTCATTGTCACATTCACAAACATGGGTACACTGGTTGTGACACTTGAACACAGCATTACAACAACTCAACGAACACTCAGGGATGTTAAACCAATGCCATAATTCAGGGAAACCTCATTTTCATCTTTCTGAGATTGTGGGTACCGTAAACGAAATAAATTTAAGCAGGAAATGTAGTTTGTGCTGACGTTGCACATGGATGAATCACAAAGTGTTGAGTAAAAAATATTTGAAGTAGGTGATTATTGAGTGGGAAATATACAATCTTAATGGGTGTGAGTATCTATTACCCATTTGGTAGTAAGCTTCACAGTGACCAAAACTTCAGCTGGTTGGTTTTCCCATAACTGATCTTTATATCATATCTCGATTTTACGATATTGTATATACCAATCATCCTCTAATTTGATTAGTATCCCATGGATCTTAACGGTTCCCGGCCCAAACGGGCCGCCCACACAACCACCTCACCACACGTCCAAAAATGGTAATCAGAGGCCATTCTTTTTATCATGTCTTCTTCAGTAGCAAATAAAACTTTCTGTCAAAGTGAATTGTAAATTATATGTGATGTGACTTTGTAGGTCTTACAGCCCCACCAAAATTTGCTCTCTGAACTGGCAACCCACCACATGTCTATGCACCACTACCCACCTATCTTCTTTACAGGTGATTGAATTCCGCAAAACGATGTGTTTCATTATTGAGACACCACAGTTACTTGCATTTTGAACATGCTTAGCAACGTTTGGCTGGAGATTTGGTATTTCTGGCTGGGCTTTCCTGCTGGCAAAGCCACCATCCCAGCTACTTTCCCTTCTCAAGGTGTACTGAAAATTGCCCATGACTGCAACTCTGGCTGAGGGGTAAAGATATGCCCTCTTTGATGTTTGACAAAGTGGGTTTTAGCCACTACGAAATAAAGTTAGTTTAGCTTTGGACGGATGGACATCAATGACCAAACTAGCGATAACGTGAGTCATTGCTTACCAGATGGATCGAAATTGGGCATTGCGTGAAGTTCAACTCGCTTTCGATGAGGTTAATCGCCTGTTCATTTCCCGTTTTGAAAGCTAATTAAGGATGACAGGTTAAGGGCCAACATACTGGAGCAAGGCTAGCCGTACATTTGAAGGGCGTGGTTGATCGTTTTGAGCGTACTGACGGCCGTTTGCTTGGTATTACGACTGACAATGTTTCCTCAAACTACTCGATGACACGCGAGCTGCAATCAACACTTGAGGCCTCTGGAATCGAGTGGCCTGCATTGAGGAACCATATACTGTGCATGGCGCACGTCATACAGCTGGCTTTAGGTGCATTCATGAGCAGTCTCAGTGTAAAAGGCCGCACCAAGTCCTGGGAAGCCCATGAGCGCGATCAGCAATTTGGCGAGAATGAAAGCATAGACATTGGAAAGAGTCAAAGACTTCGAAAGGAGGGCAATGCTAGAATCAA
>Ga0307512_10006097_pt1 | contig 12334 bp, 13 predicted proteins | sample 14_EM_MG_FD_200267 | JGI IMG/M metagenome (GOLD analysis project Ga0307512, IMG submission 200267) | Populus trichocarpa ectomycorrhiza microbial communities from riparian zone in the Pacific Northwest, United States - 14_EM | ecosystem: Host-associated > Plants > Roots > Unclassified | place... | reverse complement strand
CTCGGCGCCGAACGCGATCAGGTCGAGCCGCTTCTCGTCCGCCCGGCGCAGCCGGATCACGTACTGCTCGGGGGAGCCCTCGGCGGCCAGGTAGGACAGCGTGCCGTCGGCGCCGGTCTCGGTCAGCCCCCACAGCTCGGTGTAGAACGCGCGCTGGGTGGCGTAGTCGGGCACCGCCAGGTCGACATGCCGCAGGTGGGTGATGCCGAACTCGTTCCGCTGTCGGTTCATGGTGTGCTCATTTCCGGTGCCTCAGCCCAGGACTGAGGCGCCACCGTCGATGACGATGTTGCTGCCGCTGATCCAGCTCGATTCGTCGGAGGCCAGGAAGATCGCCGCGTTGACCACGTCCTCGGGGCGGCCATGCCGGCCCAGCGGGATGCGGTCGAGCACGATGCGGCGCATCCGCTCGGGCGGGTCGGCGATCATCGGTGCGGTGTTCGGCGTCTCGGTCAGGCCGGGGCTGATGACATTGGCTCGGATGCCGTGCGGGCCGCCCTCGACCACGAGCTGCAGGGTGAGGGCGATGACGCCGCCCTTGGCCGCGCTGTGCGCGTTCTGCGGCATGAACTCGACGCCGCGCAAGGCCGCGATCGAACCCACGTTGATGATCGACCCGCCGCCCCGGCGCTTGAGGTGCGGCCAGGCGGCCCGGACCGTGTAGTAGACGAGGTTCAGCTCGTTGCGCATCGTGAAGTCCCAGTCCTCGACTCGCAGCTCGTCGAGCGCCCCGAAACGCTGGGTGGACGCGTTGTTGTAGAGCACGTCGACGCCGCCGTGGACCTCGGCCGCCGCGTTCACCCACGCCTGGGCCGCGGCCGCGTCGCCGAGGTCGACGCCGCCCATCACGGTGAGGTCGCCGCCCCCGGCGCGCACCAGAGCCTCGGTCTCGGCCCCGGCCGCCGCGTCGATGTCGCAGCCCACCACCCGGGCGCCGGCCGCGGTGAACATGCTCGCGGCGGTGCGGCCCATGCCGCCGCCCACCCCGGTGATCAGTGCGACCTTGCCGGCCAGCCGGTCTCCCATCAGGCCACTCCCTTCGCGACGGTGCGGTCCAGCAGCTCCAACAGATTTCCCTCGGGATCGGCCACGTACGCCATCCGCACGCCGGGCTCCGGCGACGGGCGCGGCGACATGCGGTCGCTCGCCCCGGCACCGATCAGGGCGGCGTACGCGGTGTCCACATCGGGCACGTCGAAGGCCATGTGGCCGTACCCCCGGGTGAGCGCGGCGTCGACCGGGTCGGCCGCACGCATGCCGGCCGCGTTGCCGGATCGCCACAGCAGCTCGAGCCGGAAGCCGCCCGGACCGCGCAGCATCACCCCGCGGAAGTCGACGTGTTCGAGGGCGAACTCGAACTCGACGGCCAGCCCGAGCGCCTCCGCGTACCAGCGCGTCATCGCGGGCAGGTCGGCCACGTTGAGCCCGACGTGGTCGAGCGCGGATTCGATGCTCATGCGGTGCCTGCCTCAGGCCTGCGCCTCTGGCCCCCGCCCGCGACGCCGTCCGCCGCTGGCGCTGAGTGCCGCTCGATGCGGGCGTTCATGCGACCACGACCGTACGCACGTTTCGGCTTGCCTGTGGCCGGGTTGACCGTGCTGATCGTCGGCACGTCAGACCTCCTGCCGCAGCCGGCGGCGGGCGGCCGGCACCGGCGGCACGGCCTCGGTGCCCGCGACGATCCGGTTGCGGATCACGCCGACGCCTTCGACGACCATCTCCACCACGTCGCCCACCTGCAGCGGGGCAGGCAGCAGCGTCCCGGTGCGGCCCCACGTCTCGGCCAGCGCGCCGGTCGAGCAGGTGCCGGACGCGAGGATCTCGCCGGCCTTGACCCAGGACGCCCGCGACGCGTACGAGATCATCTCCTCGAACGTCCAGCTCATCGCCCCGGACCGGTCGGCGCCCACCTGTTTGCCGTTGACGCTGACGGTCATCGCCACGTCGATCAGGCCCTCGTCGTTGCGGAAGCGGTCCAGTTCGTCGGGTGTCACCACCCACGGGCCGATCGTGGTGGCGAAGTCCTTGCCCTTGGACGGGCCGAGGCCGAGCTTCATCTCGCGGCTCTGCACGTCCCGGGCCGACCAGTCGTTCATCACCAGGTAGCCGCCGATCGCCGACGTCGCCTCCTCAACGGTGGCGTTGCGCACGTCCCGGCAGATCACCGCGCCCAGCTCCAGCTCGAAGTCGAGCCGGGCCGTGTCCGGCGGCATGGCGACGTCCTGGTAGGGGCCCTGCACCGCGTGCGGCGCCATGAACAGGAACGACGGCGCTTCGTACCACTCCGCGGGCACGGCACTCAGGCCCTGCATGCCCCGGCTGACACCCTCGATGTGCGCCTCGAACGTGATGAAGTCGCGCATCGCCACCGGGTAGACCGGGGGTAGCAACGCGACCTCGCCCAGCGGCAGGCCGTCAGTGGCGGCCGCGGCGTCGGCCTCGGCGTCCCGCACCCGCGGGTCGGCCGCCAGCAGCTCGACCATCCCGGTCCCCGACGGGAAGGCATGCACCCGGGCGTCGGCGCCGACACCGATCACCAGGCCGACGTGGTTCCGGCCGGCGGCGTCGCCGTACGGCCGGAAGGCAGCCAGTCGCATGGTCAGCCGATCGTCTCGTAGAACTTGCGCTCCCGGCCGGCCAGCACCGGGATGGCCTGGCCGTGCCCGTACTCGGCGAAATGCTCCGACGCGCCGTGCGCCACGTACGCCGCCTCGTCGTCGTAGATCTCGAACAGGTGGAAGACCAGGGGGTCCTGCGGGTCGCGGTAGGCCTGGTACAGCTGGTTGCCCGGTTCGGCCCGGGACGGCGGCGTCAACCTCTCGATGGCGTCGAGGACGACGTCCTCCTTGCCGGGTTGTGCCGTCCAGGTCGCGGCCACCACGTACCCCATCGTGTTTCTCCCTACCTCGACTGGTTTCCACGCCGGCGATGGTCCGACGCTAGGCGGGTACGCGCGGGTCGGGAACCAACGGAAAACCCATGCCAGCCATTTCATCTCGCTGGTTTCGCCGCCGCCCCGGCGCCCCTACGTTCACCATCGAACGCCCCCCGGACGGAAGGAATCCGCCATGACGGACGACGCGCAGGTGTCCCGGGTGCTCGTCGTGGGCGGTGGGATCACCGGCTCGACGCTGGCCCTGGCGCTGGCCCGGCGCGGCGTGCGGGTCGTGCTCGTGGAGGCGCGCGCCGAATGGGCCGGTATCGGCCACGGCATCACGATTCAGGGAAACGCCCTGCGGGCGTTCCGCTCCGTCGGCGTCCTCAACGACGTCCTGGCCCGGGGAGTGCCGTTCCACCAGATGAGGCTGCGCGAGGCCGACGGTGGCCTGATCGCCGAGCTGAGCACCCCGCACACCGGCGGCGGCGACCTGCCGGCCACGCTCGGGGCGCTGCGCTCCGACCTGGCCGGGATCCTCGCCGAGGCGGTACGCGCGGCCGACGTCGACGTGCGGCTCGGCACCACGGTCACGGCCGTCGACGACGACGGCGCGGGCGTGACTGCGACCCTGAGCGACGGCACCGCCGAGCGGGCCGACCTGCTGGTCGGGGCGGACGGGATCCGCTCGAGGACCCGGGCCATGCTCGGCATCCCCGAGACGCCGCAGCCGGTCGGCATGGGCATCTGGCGGGTGGTGGCGCCCCGGCCGCCGGAGATGGACTGCGCCGAGGTCTACTACAACGGGCCCAAGTTCAAGGCCGGGTACAGCCCGATCTCCGCGGATCGGTGCTACGCGTACCTGCTGGAGGAGAACCTCGACCCGGCGTTCATCGGTGAGCGCCCGTTCGGCTGGGTCCTCAAGGAACGCTCGGCCGGATATGGCGGCACCTGGGGTCGCATCCGCGACGGCATCGCCGACGACGCCCTCGTCAACTATCAGTGGATCGAGGCGATTCTCGTGCCCGACCCGTGGTTCCGGGGCCGCTGCCTCGTCGTCGGCGACGCCGCGCACGCCTGCCCGCCGCTGATCGCCCAGGGCGCGGCCATGTGCGCCGAGGACGCCGTGGTGCTAGCCGAGATCCTCACCTCCGGCCTGCCGGTCGACGAGGCGCTGCCGGCCTTCATGGCCCGCCGGTTCCCCCGGGTCAAGCTCGTCCTCGACAACAGCCTCCAGCTGGCCTACTGGGAGACCCATCCGGGTACGCCGGGCGCCGACCCCGGGGGCATCATCACCCGTACGCTCATGGCCCTCAGGGAGCCCGCGTGAACCTGATCCTGCGGGGGGAGCCCGATTTCGAGGCCGCCCGGACCGAGCGCATCTTCAACCGCCGCATCCCCGACCGGCAGCCCACCGCCGTGCTGAGGGTCGCCACCGAGCGGGACGTCGTCGACGGGGTCCGGCTCGCCCGCGAGCGGGGCTGGCAGGTGGCGGTCCGCTCCGGCGGGCACAGCTGGCCGCAGTGGTCGCTGCGCCAGGACGCGCTCGTGCTCGACCTGGCCGGGCTGCGGGAGATGTCCTACGACCCGGCGACCGGCATCGCCACGGCGTCCCCGGCCGTCCAGGGCGGCCTCGAACTCGACCCGTTCCTCGCCGGCCACGACCGCTTCTTCCCCGGCGGCCACTGCCCGACCGTCGGCATCGGCGGTTTCCTCCTGCAGGGCGGCCAGGGCTGGAACGCCCGCGGCTGGGGATGGGCCGCCGAGTACGTGGCGGCGATCGACGTGGTCACCGCGGACGGCGAACTGGTCCGCGCCGACGAGCACCGCAACAGCGACCTCTTCTGGGCGGCCCGAGGTGCCGGGCCCGGCTTCTTCGGGGTCGTCACCCGCTTCCACCTGCGCACCCGGCCGAGGTTCCGGCACGTCGCGCAGACCGTGCAGGCGTACGCCATGGAGCAGTTCGACGAGGTGATGACCTGGCTGCAGGGCATGCACGCCACCGTCGTCGGCACCGTGGAGATCGTGGCGCTCACCAAGACCGACCCTTCGCTCGGCCCGCGTCCGGTGCTGCTGGTGACCGCGGTCGCGCTGGTCGAGAGCGCCGCCGAGGCCGACGCCGCGCTCGCGCCGTTCCGGGCCTGCCCGGCGCTGCCCCGTGCCCTGATGGTGCTCGACTGCCAGCCGACCACCCTCGCGGAGCAGCGGGAACGGCAACTGCACGACAACCCCGAGGGACACCGGTGGGTAGTCGACAACGCCTGGGTCACCGGCGAGCCCGCCGAGGTAGTGCCGGCGCTGCGCACCGCGTTCACCCGGCTGCCCAGCGAGAAGGCGTTCACCATCTGGTTCAGCATGGCCCCGCTGCGCCCGCTGCCCGACATGGCGTTCTCCCTACAGTCGGAGATCTACATCGCCGCGTACGTGCCGTCGACCAGCCCGCACACCGACGAGACCAGCCGCGTCTGGCTCGCCGAGGCGATGGCCGACCTGCAGCCGGTGACGCTCGGGCAGTACCTCGGCGACGGCGACCTCGCCCGGCGCCAGGTGCGGTTCATGACCGAGGCGGCGTGGGAGCGGCTCGCGGAGATCCGCGCGGTCCACGACCCGGACGGGCTGTTCGCCGGATACCTGGCCGGGCCGGACGGCGCGCGCAACGCCAACCACTGGCAGTGACTCACCCTCGCAGCTGCTCGCCGACCTCGTCGAAGCGCTGGAACAGCCAGCGGTGCGCGGAGTCGGACAGGCGGCTCGCCGCGAACCAGTAGCCCTCGATGAGCTCGACGTGACCGAACGGCGGCTCCACCATGACCAGCGGGCCGTTCGGCGCCGCGTGGAGGCGGGCCAGCCGCTCGGGCAGCACCGCTACCATGTCGGTCCCCTCGATCACGAACGGCAGCGGCAGCCAGCCGCTCACCTGCACCTCGATGCGCCGCTCGATGCGCTGCTCGTCGAACGCCCGGTCGACCGGGGTGAGGTTGCCCAGGCCGAAGGTGGCCACCGCGTGCGGCAGCGCCGCCATGTCGGCCAGGCTCAGGGCGCCGTCGCGCAGCCGGGGGTTGCGCGCGTCGACCAGGCAGACGAAACGGTCCTGCCACAGCAGCCGCGACTGGCCGGGAAACCCGTAGCCGAGCGGGCCGACGACGATGTCGTAGTCGACCAGCACCCGCTCGGAGCGGCGCACGTCGGGTCCGAGGTGGTCGACCCGCAGCCGGATGTGGGGGGCGAGATCGCGCACGCGTGCCAGCAGCGGGTCGTGCACGACGGCGATGGCGTAGTCGCTCATGGTGAACCGGAACTGCCGCTCGGACGTGGCCGGGTCGAAGTCCTCGTCGATGTGCAGGGCCGCGCTGATCAGCCGTACCGCCTCCTGCACCTCGGGCAGCATTTCGGCGGCGAGCGGGGTCAGATCGTACTCCCGGCCGCGGCGGGTGAGCAACTCATCGTCGAAACGGCGCCGGAGCTTGGCGAGCGCCACGCTCATGGCCGGCTGGCTCATCTGCAGCCGCCGCCCGGCCCGGGTGACGTTGCCCTCCTCGATCAGCGCCTTCAGACAGGTGAGCAGATTGAGATCCATGCCGCCGAGCGCCAACGAAGTCTCCTCCCTCCACCGATCCGGCCCCTTCTCTACCATGTGAAGCTCGACACCGGGAGGACCTCTATGCGAAACAGCAGCGTCCGCACCGTCGACGTCAACCTGCTGCTGGCGCTGCACGCCCTGCTGGAGGAGCGGAACCTCACCCACGCAGGCGCCCGGCTGCATATGAGCCAGCCGGCCATGAGCGGGGCCCTCAGCCGGCTCCGCGCGCACTTCGACGACCCCCTGCTCGTGCGGCACGGGCGCGACTTCCAGCTGAGCGAGTTCGCCGAGCGGCTGCGGCCCGTGGTGGCCGAGGCTATGCAGTCGGCCGAGGCGCTGCTCGGTGAGGCGCGCGCGTTCGACGAGCGGGAGGCGGTCCGGCGTTTCACCATCAGCCTTTCCGAGTACGCCATGACCGTGCTCGCCCACCCGCTGATCCGCGCCCTGCAGCAGCACGCGCCCGGCTGTTCGATCTCGTTCGATGGGCTGCCCGGCGGCCGGGAGGATTTCGAGAGCTACCTGACCCGGCGCGACCTGGTGATCGGGCCGCTGGGTTTCGACTTCCCCGGCGACCGGCAGCCGGTCTTCACCGACGAGCTGGTCTGCGTTGTGGCCCGAGGCCATCCCCGGCTGGCCGGCGACGAGCTCACCCTCGACGACCTGCGCGAGATGCCGCACGCCGTGGCCGAGTTCGCCGCCGCGGGAACGGTCAAGCGCCCGCTCGAGGTGGTCGCCGACCGGCACGGCCTGGGTGAGCGGACCGTCCAGGTGACGGTGACGAGCCTACTCACTCTGCCATACGCGATCGCCGGGACCGAGCTGTGCGCGTTCGTGCCGTCCCGGCTGGCCTACCGCTGCCTCGACACCCTGGGCCTGGTGGTGGCCCGCACGCCGCTGCCGACCGTGCACATCACCGAGGCCGCCCACTGGCACCCTCGGCGGGCCGCCGACCCCGGCGGCCGGTGGCTGCGCACGCTGCTGCACAACGTGGCCGTCGACATCGAGGACGCCGTCGCCGGCCAAGTCCCCACGGCCTAGTCGACGCGGCCGCGGTGCCGGCCCAAGTAGGTGGAGAGGCCGACGGCGGCCAGCAGGGCGGCGCCGTTGAAGACCGGGCTCACCCAGGCCGACGCGCCGGCCAGGGTCAGGCCGCTCACCGCGACCGACACGAACAGCACGCCGATGATCGTCCCGACGACGTTGAAGAAGCCGGGGCGTACGGCCGTGGCGCCGAGGAACGCCGCGGCCAGCGCCGGGAACAGCAGGTTGCTGCCGCTGTCGGCGGTGGCGCTGCCGGTGCGGGCCAGCTGCAGGACACCCACCACGGCGGCGATCGTGCCGGCCAGCACGAAGGAGATCGTCACGTACCGGTCGGAGCGGACCCCGACCAGCTTGGCCGCCTTCGGGTTGGCGCCGATGGCGTAGAGCGACCGCCCGTACGGGGTCTGGGACAGCAGGTACCAGAGAAGCGCGGCGACGACCAGGACGACGTACACGACCTTGGGGATGCCGAGGAGCGTCTCGGAACCGAACTGGACCAGCGACGGGGAGATCCCGGCCAGGATGGTCTGGCCGCCGGTGTACCACTGGATGATGCCGCCCAGCAGGGTGGCGGCGGCGAGCGTGGTGACGAACGAGCTGAGCCGGTACCGGGTCACCAGGACGCCGTTGATCAGGCCGATCGCGGCGCCCAGCAGCAGGCACAGCATGCAGGCGAGGGCGAGCGGGACGTGGTGCCGGGACATCAGCCCGGCGCACAGCACGGTCGCGGTGGCCGCGTTGGCCCCGAGCGAGAAGTCGAAGTAGCCGCTCACCAGCGGGATGATCGCGGCCAGCGCGAGCAAGGCCACGGTGGCCTGGTTGCCCAGCAGCACCGACAGGTTGTCCATCGAGAGGAAGACGTCGCGGCTCTTGGGCAGCACGGCGAAGAACGCGCCGAGCAGCACCAGCAGCGCCACGAGCGTGTAGCTCTCGGCGAGGCCTCGCACGCTGAACCGGCGCGACGGCCGCACCACCACGTCGGCGTCCTTCTCGGCCACGGATTGGCTGTTGGTCATTCTGGGACTCCCGTCGAGAGGACCGACGACTGGGTGGCGGCCGTGAGGTGCTCGGGGGTGAGCCGCGTGCCGCGCAGCTCGGTCGCGACCCGGCCGTCGGCCAGTACCACGACCCGGTCGCAGAGCCCGCTGAGCTCGACGAAATCGGACGACGCGACGAGCACGCCGCAGCCTTCCGAGGCGGACCGGCGGATCGTGCGGTAGATATCGGCGCGGGACATGACGTCGACGCCCTGGGTGGGCTCGTCGAGCAGCAGCAGGCTGGGGGTGCGGCGCAGCCACCGGGCCAGGACGGCCTTCTGCTGGTTGCCGCCGGACAGCGCCGAGAACGGGCTCTCCACCGAGGTGGCCTTGATGCGGTGCTGCCGGACAAGGCCGGCGGCGCTGCCACGCTCCTCGGCGGTGGCCATCCCCCAGGGCCGCCAGAAGCGGGCCAGCACGGACGCCGACAGGTTTTCCCGCAGGCTCAGCGAGGCGAAGGACGACTCGGCGACGCGGTCCTCGGCCACGTACGCGACGCCCTGCGCCATCCGAGCCTTGACGTCCTCGGTGCCGCGCTGCTGCCGGCCGCCGATCCAGATCGTGCCGCCCTGCGGCGGGTGCATGCCGAAGACGGTGCGCAGCAGCGAGGACCGGCCGCTGCCGTGCAGGCCGGTGACCCCGACGATCTCACCGGCCTGCACGGTGAGCGACACCCCGCGCAGCGGCCCGGCGACCAGGCCCTCGACCCGCACCGAGGCGGCCCCGGCCGAGGCCGGGGAGGCGCTCGGCGTCTCCGCCCGGTGCTGCTGAGTGGTGATCTGCTGCCCGGTCATGAGCGCGACCAACTCGTGCTCGGTCGGCGACGCGGCGACCAGCGTGCCCACGGTGTGCCCGTCGCGGAAGACGGTGAAGTCGTCGGCCGTGTCCAGGATCTCCTGCATGCGGTGGCTGACCATGAGGATGGTCTGGCCCAGCTCGGCGCGTCGCCGGATCGCCGCGAGCAGCAGCTCGGACTCGTGCGCCGGCAGCGCCGCGGTGGGCTCGTCGAGGACCAGCACCGCACCGTCCGTTTCCTGGTCTTGAAGGGCGCGGGCGATCGCGACCATCGTGCGCTGGGCGGGCCGCAGCCGGCCCACCGGCGTACGCGGATCGGCGGCTATCTCGAAGCGGTCGAGCAGCTCGGCCGTCCGCTGCTCGAGCCGGCGCCAGCGCACCGACCGGACCCGGGTGGTGGGGTACCCGCTGTCGAGGGCGAAATTCTCGGCCACCGACAGCGAGTCGAACAGGCCGAGGTCCTGGTGGACGAAGTGCAGCCCGGCCCGCCGGGCGGTAGCCGCCGACCAGGCGTCGACGGCCCACTCGTCGTCGCCGACCTGGATTGTCCCGGCGTCGGCCGGGAACACCCCGGCCAGGATTTTGATCGCGGTGGACTTGCCGGAGCCGTTCCCGCCGAGCAGGGCGTGGATGGTGCCGCGCCGCAGCGCGAGCCCGGCACCGTCCAGCGCCCTGGTGGGCCCGAAGGACTTCGACAGCCCGGCCAGCCGGACCAGAGCGTCGCCGGCCATCGGTCAGCCCACTCCCCAGAGCTTGAGGTACTCCGTCTTGAAGTCGACCCCGCCCTGGTAGTCACCGGAGGCCGGCAGGTTGTGCTCCTTGTCGACCATCTGGAAACCGTCGCCCTCCACCTGCGGGGTCTCGCCGTTGAGCACCCGGATGGCGGTGTCCACCGAGCCGTACGCGCCCCACTCCGAGGCGTAGCCGAGCGCGCCGAACGTGAAGCCGGCCGTGCGGATCAGATCCATCGTCGAGGCGTCGCCGAAGCCGCTAGACACGTAGAGCTTGGCCGCCCGCCCGGAGGACTGGATCGCCTGCGACAGGCCCGCCTGCATCCAGCCGCCAACCGGAATGGAGATCGCGTTGGCGGTCGTGTTCTGCAGCAGGGCGGTGGAGAACTTCTGTGCCATCGCGTTGCCGGCCATGTCGTTGTTGGAGATCTCCAGGGTGCTGGCGATCAAGCAGCCGGAGCACTTCGCCAGCTCCGTCTTGAAGCCCTCGGTGATCCACGGACCCCACAGCGGGTCGGTGAAGGTCAGCAGCACGACCTTGGCTGCGCCGTTCGTGCGCCCGATCAGCCAGTCGGCCTGCAGCTTGCCGTTCAGCTCCCAGTAGTCCTTGACCGAGACGCCCTGGAGCTGCAGCCGCTCGCTCGCCATGGCCTTCGTGCCGCCGGCGGCATCGCAGTCGGCGCCGCCACCGCCGATGATCTTCGAACCCGCGGCCACCGCCTCCTGCATGGGCGCCTGCACCGAGACGCAGTCGATGCCGATCGGGATGATCACATTGGCCTTGGCGCTGCCGGCCTGGCGGATGCAGTTGCCCCAGCCGGTCGGGTTGAGCTGGCCGTCGCACATTTTTCTCTGCCACCCGAGCTTCGCGGCGGCCTCCTGCACCGCGGCGGTCGGGGTGGCGCAGGACGGCACCTGCTGGCCGCAGGAGACCACCCAGACGGTGGCCCCGGACTTCGGCTTCGTGGCGACCGTCGGCGGGGTGCCGGTGACCCCCTTGTACGCCGCCGCGAGCGCCTCGGTGGCCGCCGCGTTCGTCGCGCTGCCCGCGTCCGTGCCGCCCGAGGTGGAAGAAGAGGACGACGAGCAGCCGGCCAGCAGCAACACGCCGACCGTGACAAGCGCGCCCAGCACGCGGAATCCCGTTTGTCCGTTCATGGATCGCTCCTGTGCGAGTCATTCAGCCCGCTGGGCTGCGCCCACGGTGGGGTGCAGCGAGTGAATCAGCCTCCGCTTGTGTTACGGAATTCTTTCCTCGACATGACAGTGATCCGCCCTGGCTATGGCTGAATTCACCGCCCGGGGGTGGCGACCACGAACCGGCCGGGGTAATACCGGCCGCACCGTGCTTGCGCGTACTGGCTGATCTCGGCGGCGGAGGCCGCGAGGCGGGCGGCGACCTCGCGCGCCGGTGCCGAGTCGGCGCTCAGCCCGGCCTCGCTCAGCCCGGTGCGGTGCGCGACGTCCCCGATGGGATACAGCTCGTTGTCGTCCACACGCGCGGGTCGGGCCGGCGGCGGTGGGTGCTGCGTGGATTGGGTACGACGGCGAGGACGCCGGCCAGCCGGCGGCCACGATCGGCAGGTTCACCAGGAACACCGAGCCCCACTCATCGAACGGCACCCGCACCCCACCGACCGGCGCGCCCAGCGGATCTACCTCACCGACGCCGGGCGCAACCGGCTGGCCGCCGCCGGCCCCACCGTGCGCGGCGTCGAGGACCGGCTGGCGGCCGGCTTCACCCCGGAGCAACTCGGCGTCGTCAGCGCCTGGCTCATCCGGATGGCAGCCGCCTCCACCGGCGGCGAGGAGTACTCCACGCTCTGAGCGACGCCGGTATCGTGTCGACTATGCCGGATCATCGGAAAATCTCGACCGCTGCCGGCCCGAATCGGCCATCCCTGCGGGAAGCGCTGGCCTCAGCCGCAAGCGGGATGCTGCTGATGGGGATCACCCCGCCCCGGCGCAGCGCCAGTCACGAGCAGGTCGGCGAGATCGCCAAGGTCACCCTGGCCCGCCTGGCCGACCTGGATCTCGACGGTCTCATCCTGTACGACATCGATGACGAGAGCGACCGCAACCCGGACGAGCGGCCGTTTCCCTATCTGCCGACCATGGATCCGGCGGTCTTCCACGCCGAGCACCTGCGGGACTGGCGGCGCCCGGTGGTGGTCTACCGGTGTGTCGGCAAGTATCCGGCCGCCGAGTTGCGGACCTGGCTGCGGTCCGCCGATGCCGACCGGGTCGCGAGCGTCTTCGTCGGCGCTTCCTCGGG
>Ga0307512_10006095_pt1 | contig 12337 bp, 9 predicted proteins | sample 14_EM_MG_FD_200267 | JGI IMG/M metagenome (GOLD analysis project Ga0307512, IMG submission 200267) | Populus trichocarpa ectomycorrhiza microbial communities from riparian zone in the Pacific Northwest, United States - 14_EM | ecosystem: Host-associated > Plants > Roots > Unclassified | place... | reverse complement strand
TCCTCAATTTACAGAAAAATCTTAATTACATCCTCGACCTGTTCTCTTATCTCAATTAAGCCTTTAATGTTACCTATGTATATATAGTTAAAACTTTATAAATCACTATCTTTAGGACCATTAGATATTATTTAGACTTTAAATTTAAGTTGGGACCGAACAAAAATGTTATTTGATTGATGTATTGCATATCAATTTTAGTTAATAAAATCATTAAATAATTATATTATAATTTTTATTTCTTAATAGTATAAAAAACCCATCAAATTCTCTTAAATTCATCGTTGAATCACATCACATGAAGCTCTATATATGTTTCTTTTGTATAGCTTGTTCAACTTCATGATTTTTTTATATAAAAAGAGAAATCACATGATTTCACGCGACTACTAAACAATTTTATTGATAGAAAGCAATATCGATACATCGAGGATCTAATCGGAATCTCCCTTATAGATTGGGGACTTCTTTCAAGGTTTGCCCATTATCTCTAATCATTTACTTTAAGCGTAATACGGCGGGTAATAACCACCAAACTACGCACAACGCGCGTGACTTTAAATCCAAATGGAACACGTGTCATCAAACAAGTGGTGCGTAATCGATTACTAATACTTGTCAAAATTTGATATCAAATTTAAACAACACAAGGGTCCCGCCTGGATTCTATCAATGCATAAACGACATTTATTTAAGGTCGTTTCGAAGAATTCTCATGCTCTCTCCCTCCCGCTCTCAGTCTTTCTCTCGCTCGCTCTCTGCTCAGCCTCTCCCCTGGCAGCTCCTCCTTTCCTCATCTAATCCTTTTAAATTCCCAAATTCTTAACTAATACTCTACAACAACTACTATAATCAGGTAATTTTGTGTTCGATTTCGCAATTAAAAGCTTAATTGTAACTTGATTTTACGTAACATCGTTTGATTCTCTGTTAGCGATGGGGTGGGGAAACATCTACAGAAGACGCGTGAAAGTGTTCTCATTGGCTGTGTTAATATACCTCGATTATAAGGTAATTTCGAATTAACTGAGATTTTAATTATTTTTTTAAGTGATGACGCTCCTGTGCTGAGACTGTGATGATCATGAAGGCTTTACAGAAAAGAGAGGAATTTATGAAGAACAATGAGAAAAGCGAGGAGTTGTGGAAGAGAGCACACGAGCGGAATGCTAAGCGTGTGCGTAATATGATGATACAGTTGGGAGGTTTGTGGGTGAAGCTCGGACAGTATTTGTCCACTCGTGCTGATGTCCTTCCTTCTGCTTACATTTCGCTTCTCAAGCAGTTGCAAGACTCCCTCCCGCCTCGCCCGTTGCAGGAGGTTTTTTTTTTTTTATAACTTTTTTCCTAACATTGATCATGGGAATTTGTTGAGCTGATGTTTTTGAAGGATTTTTAGTTTTACTGTTGTTTTAGTATTTGTCTTATAATGTCAGTTGTTTATTCGCGAGTGTTGTTGGTTGATTGGTTGGTATAGGTTTGTCGTACGATAGAGAGAGAACTAGGGAAATCCATGAAGGAGATTTTCTTGGATTTTGATGAAAATTCACTGGCAACAGCGTCGGTAAGATCCTTAGACTGTGTTTGTGGTGCGAAGTTAGTGTGGAGATTTTGCTTTCTTATTCTCACAAGGGGTATTTATGCATTTTGGAATAATCTCGTGGTTTTTATGTTATGTTTTGTGCAGATTGCGCAAGTGCATCGTGCTACGTTAATTGATGGGCGGGAGGTGGTGGTTAAAGTTCAACATGAAGACATCAAGGCAATCATATTGGAGGTTTTGAGACTCTTTTGTGTTTGGGTTATGAGATGCTAGAATGGAAAGAAAATGTTGCAGTCCTGCATGGTTATGTTGTATGCTATTGTTTTGCAGGACTTGAAGGATGCAAAGTCCATTGTTGATTGGATAGCCTGGGCAGAACCACAATATAACTTCAATCCCATGATTGATGAATGGTGCAAAGAAACTCCAAAAGAACTCGATTTCAACCATGAAGCAGGTAAACTTTGTCTTTTTTGATATTTCCATTGATGAAATTCTGTAGATGACATCACAAAGTTGCTATTTTCTTTTACAACCAATAGATAATAAATGAGTGTTAAGGCCGGGTCTGGATGAGGGTATTGGGACTTGAAATACTGAAAATGGAATCCAATTATTTGGATAGTCCTGAAAATGGAATCCAATTATTTGGATAGTTAAATCTGATCATGGTTAGAATCCATACCATGCATAGCATATTAAGTTTCTAATATATCAATGAAGTGAATGGGATTATAGCTGTATGGTGTCAGCAGTGATGATGATTGGCGGTAGCAAAGTTGGTAGTTGTAGTGATCATATTTGGGTTTTGGTGGTTGTATATACTCTTTGGTTGTGGAGGCAACAGCTGGGCATGGTGGATACACTCTATGAGGGTGGTGAGAACAGCAGTGATGGTGGCAGTGTGAGGTTGACTTTATTTACAGTGGTCAAGACAGTGTGATGCTTTCATGGTAACTTTTCAATGACACCAACTTGGTTCTGGTGGTGATTTGGTGGCAACTGTTGTGAAGGCTTTGGCACGGTGCTGTTATGGCAATGGAAGCATTAGTGTTAGCACTACTGTGTTGCAGTGGTGAGCTTGGATGTTGTAGAGATGAAAGTGATGGTTAGCGATGGTGTATTCAGCCAGTTTCTAGCTCTTTTATTGAAAGTGAAACTCCCAACTCCTAATGATGAATTGGTATCAGACATTCCCAATCAATGTAATAACACCGTGCAAGGACAATACAAGGAATTTTGAATTCTTAAATTCTACAATCTCTTCTTCCATTAATATTCTCTTTTTGATTTTCATATCTAGTGCACTGATATATATCTCTACTGTTTAGTATACTTTTCTCTCTTACTGACAGTGGTCTTTTGTATTTATAGAGAACACCAGAACCGTGTCTAAAAATCTTGGTTGCACAAACAAATATGACAGCGACAAGTCCATCAATCAAGTGGATGTTTTGATCCCTGAGGTTATTCAGGTATCATTTTGCTTTAACCTCTTAATATAATGAAGTTGCGTGCTAGAGTGGAGGTGCAACAGGATGAAATCCTGAAAACATTTCTTGTCCTAGGAATTTATTAACATTTCTCACTGTCCAAAGAAACTATTGAAGGCCTTATTGCAGGCATCTTTGTTGACATTTATGAGTTTTGACAAATCTCCATTTTAACCACCATTCTTGGAAAAGGAATACGTAGGAGAAAAAAGAATATCAATGCAATTGTGAAGCCTGGGCAGAGTGGCGGGGAGGAAAATGAATCATGCAGGAGGCCACAATTATGAAGCCTAGTTGTGCTAGTTTCTTCTCTTATTTTGACATAATATGGATAGTTTCTACTTTCTATATAGCATTTTGATGAGTGGGTCTTAAAAAGAGAAAACTCCTCACTTTTTATCTGCTGGGTACCTCTTTTGCTCTGCCTACATTGATAATTTTGCACAGTCATTTCACTCATCTTACTGCATGTTATGTTCCTCTCATTGACAGTCGACTGAAAAGGTTCTAATTTTGGAGTATATGGACGGAATTCGTTTGAATGACCTTGAATCCCTAGAAGCTTGTGGTGCTAACAAACAAAAGATTGTTGAAGAAATCACACGGGCCTATGCCCATCAAATATATGTTGATGGATTTTTTAATGGTGACCCTCATACTGGTATACCCTCTCTCTTGCTCGCTCAACCACTGGTCTAGTGTTTGCTTACTAGTAGTATAACAGGAAGAAAGGAAAAAGAATCTCTGGCTGTTTGCCTCAGAAAAGGAAAGAAAAAGAGAACGTGTGCCCAGATTTTTCCTTGTTGATGTGTATTTTACACCTACTGATATTCTTTCAGGGAGCTATTTCGATGAATGAAACTTGATAATGGGTCTGAAATTGAATATTGAAACATATGTTCTTTCTCCCATTTCTTTACTTCACGTTTCTCCCCTTTCTTCTATTATATTCTTCCTAATTGTGTCCTACATCGGAATCATTTTACTCTGAATGCTTTTGTGTTGGTTGTGTTGCAGGTAATTTTCTGGTCAGCAAAGAACCTCCACATCGTCCAATTTTGCTTGACTTTGGGTTTACAAAGAAAATATCAAGCTCTATGAAACAATCACTAGCTAAAATGTTTCTTGCTACTGCTGAGGTTTGTGAAAATTTTCCTGTCAGGGTACTGCCAATAATTCATTGGAATCATAGAGAATCAGTGTAACAGATCTGATGATTGAATGTGTTAACCAATAACATAATTTTTCTTGCAGGGACAGTTTTCTGTACCCCCCTATAGCATATTGTTTACCCTGTCTCTGTCTCTGCCATTACTCTGTATGCTGAACCTGTTGCTGGTATTCCATATTTTGCTGAGACTTGCTCAAAAGTGCACATTGGTCATTAAAATCAAATTACCAGTCAAGTATAGCTGAGAATTATCCATTATTTTCATAATCTTTCACCACCATTTTGCATAAAATATGCCAATTCAACTATGTACAATACTGTTGGTTTTGTCATTGCTCCTATGTGTTTCTATTTTCTACAATTTTTGTTTAATTTTGCATTATTAAGTAAATGATATGCTTTCTCATCCAGGGGGACCATGTTGCTCTTTTGTCTTCCTTTGCTGAAATGGGACTTAAGCTGCGCCTGGACCTTCCAGAGCAGGCTATGGATGTGACCAGCATATTCTTCCGTGCCTCAACACCAGCAAATGAAGCTGCTGTAAGTATGCACTGCCTGCTTCTAGAGTTCTTTTTGGATATAAGCAAGTCCAATCTTTAATGGTGCTTCTGTAAAGGAATATGCTAAAACTTTGAATGAGCAAAGAACAAGAAACATGAAGGTGCTACAGGAAAAGATGAATCTCAGCCAAAAGGAAGTTAAACGCTTTAATCCAGTATGTCCTATCATAAGGTTTTAATTCTATCAATACATTTCTTGATCTTCTTATTGGAAATTTCATCAAAATTGAGTAACAAGTGTTGGTTCAGATTGATGCATTTCCTGGTGATATGGTAATATTTTCACGGGTTGTTAATCTTCTGAGAGGTCAGTAACAGAATTTTTACACTGGTAACTTTTACTGTAAAATCTTGTGCATTTCTTTACTTTTCCTTTGATGTGGGTTTAGGGCTTTCTTCCACGTTGAATGCTCGCATAGTATATCAAGATATCATGAGACCGTTTGCCGAATCTGTTTTGCAAGAGTGAGTCTATCCAGAACAAATGTGCCAATTTTTTAACTCTTTGTTTCTAGTTCATCTCTGTTTGAACTGTAAACTCAATTTCCAGAAAGATTGCTAAGGGACCATCAGCAAATGCACAGTGGATCTATGATACACCAGTTCATTCTGAAGTGGAGGCAAAGCTGAGGCAGATTTTAGTTGAGCTAGGGAACGAAGACAAAATACTCGGAATCCAGGTCTGCTTGGTTCAACAATTTCTGACAAAGTAGCATGAATGTAAAACTTAAGAATAACTTGTTAACAACACTAAAATTAATCCTTTAGTTAATTTATACTGCTTTTATGCTTTTTATATGGAAAAGATAACTATCTTATTTGCTGTTTATTTTGGTTACTTTATCAATTTGATTTCTTAAGGTATGTGCCTATAAAGATGGAAAGGTTATTATTGATACTGCTGCTGGAGTACTCGGTAGATATGATCCTCGCCCTGTACAGCCTGATAGCCTTTTCTCCGTATTCTCTGTAACAAAGGGCATCACAGCAGGAATGTTACATTGGCTTGTTGACAATGGGTATGTAGTGGTAATTGAATGAAAGCAAAGCCTTTTTTGTGTTAAAATTTACTGAACTGTTAGGCAAAATATTTAGTTTATTTTTTGATTAATTTTCATGTTGCAGGAAACTTTCACCTGGAATACTGGGTGCATGATCCTTCCTAAAAAAATAATGATACAAGCACTGGTTTTCCTGCATAATCTATTTCGAAATTTTGGTTATATGACTAGATGATTTTCTTTTCTAGTTAGCACATAGAACTATTTGCAATTGATTTTTCATTCCGTATATGATAATCTATTGCCATGCATTTGTTTTGGGTCAAAAGTTTGTGTGTTTGTGGTCCTTGCCAGTTCTTAGATAGGATATCATTTTTAGTAGGAGTAATTCTGCAGAATATGAAGTAATTTAAGGTAAACTTAATGTAAAATGTGAGAAAAATAGTGTGTACTGGGGAGATACAGGTGGGTCAGATATTCTTGATTAGATGGTCAGGTTTGATCTTTAAGTTTTCCCACTTATAAGGAAATTTCATTGCTGGAGTGATCTTGAAAGTTCTAGAATCCGAGGATTACTTCCATATTTGTGGTTTGTTAGAAATGTCACACACTGTCTTGCAGAAAACTCAACCTCGATGAAAGTATTGCTAATATTTGGCCAGAATTTGGAACAAATGGAAAGAATCTCATCAAGGTGTGAAAGTTTATGTTGTAAGACCTGCTAAACTTGTCTGATTACCACTGAAGCTCTATATATGTTCGCTTATTTGTTTTTTTCTCTCGTTTAGGTCCACCATGTGCTTAATCATACAGCTGGATTGCAAAACGCTTTGGACAACCTCAGAAAAGAAAATCCTTTGCTACTGACTGACTGGGATGAATGTCTGAAACAGATTGCAATGTCAGAACCTGAGACAGAACCTGGCCAGGTGCAGTTGTATCACTTTCTGTCTTTTGGCTGGCTTTGTGGTGGAATAATTGAGGTACAGTCCCATGCTCAAGTGTTTGAATATGAAAGAATAACGAAGCTGACATCTGCATCTGTTTTTGGAGGGATTTTTGATTTGTTCTCCATTTTAATGATGTGCTTAAATGAAACAGCATGCTTCTGGGAAGAAATTTCAGGAGATCCTTGAAGAAGCATTTGTTCGTCCTCTCAACATTGAAGGCGAGCTATATGTTGGAATTCCACCAGGTATCTGTTAAAATCTGTTTATTCAATGTTCTTGCTTTGCTAGCATAAATTCTACAAAGATTTGCACGCACAATTGTCCTTTTTCAAGTTGACATATTCTCTACTTGTTACTCCTTCCATGGATAGAGTTATAATGCTCCTATAAATTGTAAATTCAAAGTTCCTTTCATGATTGGAAGTAATGCTTGTTATGCGTCTCCTTCAGGTGTGGAATCTCGACTTGCATCGCTGACAATAGATAAAGATGATTTTAGCAAGCTATCAAAAATTGGTAGTCTCTCTGCACTTCCCTCCACCTTCCAGCCAGAGAACATTTCTCAACTAGTAACTACACTGCTTGCTTTGTCTAACATGCTCAACATTCGTCGCGCTATTATACCAGCCGCTAACGGACATTGCTCAGCCCGTGCCCTTGCACGCTATTATGCAGCTCTTGTTGACAGAGGCCTCGTCCCACCACCTCATTCCTCATTGTCCACGCCACCCCTTGGTAGCCACCCCCACATTCCGAAATTTTCTTCAGAGATTACCTCCAAAATGCAGAATGGTAAAAAGAGCAAGGCAGTGGGTTCTGCTTCAAAGAAAAAAGAAAATGGTTATGAGCAGAAGACGAAGCAAAGTAAAGACTCCAAGGACAATGGTAGTGGTAGAGAAAGTAATAGTGATGGTTATACCAGCACTAGTGGCAGCAGCAGCGCCAGAAACACTAGTTCACCTGACAATAGCTCTGCATCCAGCAATGATTCTCGCAAAAATAATGTCATCTGGATCTTTAATGACCCCAGAATTCATGACCAGTTCATGGGTACGGGTGAATACAGTGATCTAGTCCTGCCAAATGGGAAATTTGGATTAGGGTTTAAGAGATTTAGTTCAAGTGATGGATCCTTTAGTGGATTTGGACACTCAGGTCTGGGTGGATCCACAGGTTTTTGTGATATTGAAAACAGGTTTGCCATTGCAGTTACCTTGAACAAAATTTCATTTGGGACCGCAACGAGAAAAATCATTCAGTTTGTTTGTTCAGAGCTAAATGTTCCATTGCCGGACGAGTTCTCAATTCTTAGTGGAACAGAAGCTGGTGAAGAGTTAAGTACATCAAGGGCTCTCTTTAACTGACGATCAGAACGAGTCTTCTCATTGTTTAAATGTATTATTTCCAGAACTACAGATATTATTTATACTGATCACGACTGTACCAAAAGGATATTTGTAAACATTGACAGCCATTGTTTATAAGGTTATACGTGCAGGTGCTCCTCTGCACACATATACAGCCATAAATAACTTGATTTACGAGATTCACTGGTGGGATTTAATTCGTTCAATGAATTAGATTGTTTAAAGAGTTTTTTGGTACTCATTTTGAAAGAAGAAAAAAAAAAAAAACACACTTGGAAGGCAATTTATAATCTTTATAACTCTAGATTAACCTCCTTCACCACTCTGTGGATGGCTCTCTACTGTACAGTAGCTTCTCAGCACATGACCATGTCCATGATGAAGCTCAAGGTCTAGGAGAGTTCTATGTTTCTGATTGCTCAAGTTGCAGAGTTGTGGCGGCGACACCATGTAATTGCAATGACAAGTGCATGATCTTATAAAGCTGAAGTCAATCGTTATTAACTTGGAAGATGGAATGCTCTCGATACTGAAAGCGTTATGCAAAACTGAAGGTATTTTGCTGGCTGCTTGATTTCCGCATTGGGTGCATTACTCTTCCAAAGTTTCCATGCCTTTTTGCAGCTCAGGTGAGCCGGAGGAAAAATGCAGTGGAGGTGGCAGTCATAGCTTTAAGTAAGAAAGCAAGATTGTGCAGATTAAACCACAACTGTAAATTTTGTAAAACATGAAGCATGAATGGATGATTCTCAAAACCATTTCTTCGGAAGATTATTTTGTACCATTCTTGGAAAATTTATTTTTATGCAACCTCATATTCATGGTTCATATCTAAGAGTAAATTACATGAAATTTTCTTATGAATACAGTGATTTTGGGTATAAGGGAGACTGGGAATATCTGGATTGTTGTAGTTTAATCATGAGCATGTATCTTTGACATTGTATCCGACTGGATTCAGTAATGATCGGTCCAACCCTTTTCTGTTTCGTGAACTGTTCTGTGTAACAGTGGTCGGAAAACGGAAAACTGGATCGGATTTTGCAACATCTAGTCATAAAATAGAAAATTAAGGCCAGTTCTACCTAATTCTATCCTATGCAAAGCCTCGTTTCGGTCTTGCACATTGAGTCATGGAATTATTATGCGTGTCAGGAACTTCATTTACATTTATGCTATACTTGATTTCTGTTTTCGTTAGTCTTTTCCTTTTGATTCTTGATGGACCTTAGCTAGAATCTTGCATCAGCTCTAATCATGACCAGTTTCGATTATCGAGAACTTTTGTACAGTGTTGCTGTAAACAATTTTGCTGCTGAAGAACGGAATTAGGGGAGTTCTAGGATTTACCATATATGTGCCAGAGACAGCGGCACACCAAGCAAGCTTCAACAGTAGTGTACTGGTAAGAAAATTTTCTTCTAGGCAGGAAAATCAAGATCCTTAGTCAAATAAAAAAAATAGTTTAAAAAATACAAAATTAAACTAGAAATTCAAAAATAAAAAGAAAATAATCAAATTAGCTCAAAACAAAATCCTCCGAGTTGAAATTAAAGCTTTTTCTATCTCGATTATTGATAGCCGATTCTAAATAGAATTTTTTTTATGAATTCAAGTATTACCCAACAATTAAATAAAAAATTATAAATATTTTTATTAAATGAATTATTTAGAATTACAAGACCTCTTCTTGGATTCATCATTCTCATTAATATATAAATGAGGGATATTTACATGGTCCAGTTATAGCAGGCCTGCAACTAAATGTTCAGAACCATCATATCCTTCATAATTACCTACATCAAGATTGTTGTTGGCTGTGTCATCCTTGAATTTGATTCTATTAATTAGTTGGATATTCTAATTTGAAGAACGACTGCAGCTTCTCTGTACTTAATTGTTTGGTTAGACTACATGTGATTCTTGGCGTTATGATCATAACATCATGTTTGTCACTGGTTCTATGCTCACATTCTTAACTTGAAATGCTTGCTTCGATGGTGGTAGACCTATAGCTTGGAGATCTTGTTTTATGGAACTTTTGAGGGCTAATACTTCATCATTACCACTAATTTGTCTCCTGCATTTCTGAACCCGTCTTGTGATTCACAGGCTTGGCTTTGTAATTAATGGCTTTTGCCCTTGTTTTATCAACGGAACTACTCTCTCGTACCATGAAAAAGAAGGAAAAAAACATAATTAACATTTTCCTGTGGATCAAAGCATGATGGCAGCATGGCCAACCATATAATAAATAAATAAATAAATAAATATACAGTAGTGACAAACAGAAGAGAATAAACAAAGCAAGAAACAGTGTATTAATGGCAATGCACGTGATTTGAGCAGAAAATGCAAGAAGAAAACATTATTGAACTCTTAAAATATGTAATCAGAGAGTAATAATCTTAACAGTACAGCAACAAAACGCGGTTTCTTCCATCTTTTGTGCCCTCAGAGAGAGTAGGAAAATCATTTCTCACCCAACTGGTGAGATTTGCAGGGCATTTCAAAGTTTTATCAGATATTCAAGGGTGGATTTCCATGACCCTCCAGGCTTCAACGAAGGTGCTGGCACTAGAAAGAATATCATTAGCTTGTACTAGTTGGCATCGTGAGGTAGTAGATTCGTAGTACTTGATGGCTTAAAAATCTTAAATCGTAATTTTGATGAGTTGTTAGCTGGTTTTCATGTCACCTTCAAATCTTATTACTGGGATTTTGAAGTTGAGTGATCAAATCATGTTGGCCCAGTTATGCCTTCAAAACTGAGAAGAAATTGAACCAATAATTTCATGTTCTCGCTACATTTAAGAATTACATCTATTTTATTTTTCTTGAATTAGGCATAACCAACACAAAAAAGACATTAACAAGTATAAGTAGTACGTAATTCTATTAAATAGGGCCAATATAAAAAAAAACTCAATTATAAGTAATACATAATTACATCGAATAGAATCACCATACAAAAATCTAATTTGAAATTTTATTATGGGACATTTTCTTTTCAAGTAATTTATATCTATAGAAGGTTTAAATATTTTTAAATAAATCTAAATCTAACCCAAACCAATTAAAAAATCTGAAAATAAAAGAAAAACAATAAAAATCATAAAAAACTAGAAAATTCAAAAAAAAAAAACAATAAAACTTGAACAGTTGAATGGAAAGTCATAAGTTTTTTTTGTCAGGTCAATCACCCTTGGTGACCCACACCTCTTCTTAGGTACCTAGTTATGGTAAATCTAATATATATATTGATTGATCAGAACCACCTGCTTCATTTCCACCTGTATCATTTCTCTACTTCAACTTAGGCATGCTACTGCGAGTTGTTGCATTTACATTTTGAGGCATGGGAAAAAATCCCAACACATAGTTGAATCTTGGAATGGCATGCACCTCATTTTGAGAAAACGAATGGCTTGATCGGATCTGTCATTTATTTTGCTAATCAAATGTTTAAGAGTTCAGAAAATTCTTGATCTACCTTCTGTTTTTTTAGAGTCAAATTAATTGCCTTTTACCTGTGACTGCATGCACAGAAGACTAACTGAGGTAAGAGGTTGATACACTGAACCAGATTTAATAAATACAGCATGCACGGTGAATGACCGACCAACAATAATGTAAGAGAACATGCCAGCTTTCTCATGTAAGATATTAATCAGATCAAATAGAAAATATTGAACATAAAATGGGAGGGAATATATGATGGCATTGGAGTGAATTTGATCAACACCAAGGGTTTTCTCTAAGAATTCTCACTATATAAGAAATGGACAGTAGAGCAGTGAAGGAAATCAAGTTGTTTATGATTATTTATTTTGCTGCAAAAGCAGTAGAGTTATCAGTCCCTTGACCGCTGTATTTTCTCGGGAATCCTGTGAATTTAGAGTCTGTTAGTAATCTTGTATTCCAATATGATTGGCATAACTGGAGTATGCAGCAGATTAGTGCAAGCACTAGGAGTTTCAGGACCAAGCTCATCAACTTGTCTTCAAACAACTCCAACTTGCAAGCAAGAAAAAGCGCGCCAAGCCGATGAGTTGATGATCCGGGCATTGACTGCTGTGTTTGGAATGGAAAACAATGGGAAAATAAAGAAGGAGAAAGCGCGACTGGTGGTGGAAAAGCTTGGTTTGATATATGTTGAAGCAGGAGGAGAAGAAGACCAGGCTATTTTTGACCTACCAGGTGGTGTAGACGATGAAGAAGTGCCTGTAGAGGAGGTGCTGAATGGATTGGA
>Ga0307512_10006093_pt1 | contig 12337 bp, 17 predicted proteins | sample 14_EM_MG_FD_200267 | JGI IMG/M metagenome (GOLD analysis project Ga0307512, IMG submission 200267) | Populus trichocarpa ectomycorrhiza microbial communities from riparian zone in the Pacific Northwest, United States - 14_EM | ecosystem: Host-associated > Plants > Roots > Unclassified | place... | reverse complement strand
CACATGCACAGACGCATTATCATTTCTTACAATATAGTCAGTGAAATCAAAGAAATTCTTTGACGTATCGAAATAGATACGCCAACTACTTTTTCAGAGCTATGTCGTCAATAATCACATAATGTGCAGGTTGTGTACACATGACCTACGAGCCAATACAATATGTTCACCTGAATCCATTTCCTGTATAGTACGTAGGTATGGAGGACATATGCAGGGGTGAATGCTTACGGGCTTAACAGGCTTCGATTTGTTAATCTGTGATGAATTGGGTATTGCCTCAGTTGTGCGAGCCGATATGCATATATGGGATGGTCATTTGTGGCATGCTATTTACATATGGCTACTCTATCCCGGGAGGTTCCTTGCGGCATTGCGATTTTCCGCTGACACTATCATGTATCTCCAACAGATCTCCAAATGTTGTCGGCGCAGTCGCATGTGCAAACTGATCAAATTCCGGCTGAGTGGCTGCCTTAGCAATCAATATGGCTATTCTGGACCTCGTATCTTACAAATGATGGAAGATGAACACTTGATCACACTCAACTTCAGGATGTAGCAGGGAGCATGTCTCTCCTTGTTTTGAGTATAAAGGCTGCCAATGAAACCAATAAAGAGAATGATGTACCAAAGTTAATATTTTGCACATAACAGTAACATATATGACTGTGACCATAAATAGAGAAACCCGAAAAGGAGAACTGGAGACTGGAACCGACGGGTCTAGCCAAACCTGGCAAAACCCGCGGGTTGACGGGTACGGTTACGGGTTTAGCCCGCCCAGAAGCTCCGGGTCGGGTTTTTGGACGGGTCTGGAACCGAACCGAACCGTTATTCAGGTCCAAACCCGGACCGCTGGCAGGTTACCCGGACCCGTTGCTAACACTACGCTCCATAGTGAGCCAATAGAAGTTCCTCGTAATTTACTCCAAGGTTCGTTCCCTCCCGCAATGTCCTGCCACTTTCGAATCGTGTTCCCATTTGATTATTCTTTCTCCCAATTGTTATGGTATGTAAGTCCTGTTCTTCCAACATAGGAACTCGTCCTTGATGGTATAATGCTTGTCTACGTTTTCTTCCTTAATTACCTGCTTGCATATTGTACTATACTGGTCATCGAGCATTGCTTGTTCCTTGATCTTGTCATTTGCTTCTGGTAATAGCTGTTCGATATCTATTGCGGCTATTGTAACTGATTTCACGTCATCCTGATCCAATTCCATAGCTCAAACCTCTAGCCATTGGCTTTTGTCAAGCATTGGCTAATTCGTTGCTGAAGTTGTACCTCCTTCCCTAGAGGTGAACTCCGGGCACCTAGAAAGTATATCGGCTTTGGCATTAGAAGTACCCTTTCGATAAAGCAATTGGAAATTATATTGCTTCAGTTCTGCAGACCACCTCGCCTGTCGTCGATTCAGCAGTACAGCGGTCTTAAAATACGTAAGATTTTGATGATCCATATAGATGGCAGTTTTATGGACTGCGCCTTGTAGATAGTGTCAATTTTTCCTGAGAGGAAATACAACCACAAGCATTTCTTGATCGTGAGTATCATAATTCAACTCTGCCGGGTTAAGTTTTCTTGACACGAATCTTACTGGATGTGATTTGCCGTCTTCAAACTGCTGTGACAAGATACCTGCAATTGCAAAGTCGGATGCATCGGTTTGGAGAAGAGCTAGTCTATCTTGATCGTAAAGCCTAAGAATCGGGGTCTTTCCTGATGCAAATAGAATCGCTATCTTTAGGAAAGCTGCTTCGTGTAATTGGCCCCATTGAAATTCTCGATCACCTCGAAGCAGATCCATAATTGGCGAGACTATGGTTGAAAAATTATGAATGAACCTTCGATAAACATTCCATAATCCAAGTAACTGTTGGACCTCCTCTCTTGACGTAGGTCTAGGCCAATCCGTTATTGCTGTCGCATTCTCTGGATCCATCCTTATGCCAGTTCCGCTAACCATGAATCATAGAAACAACGTTTCTGTAGCGTCGAAAAAAAAGTTATCTATTTCGATGCACACTTTGTTATCCATTAACTGTTGAAAACCCTTTGAAACCTGCTTATGGTGCCTATGAAAGGATCCTTTAGTAGCTATCAATTTATCATCGATATATGCTACTACCAGCATTCCGTTATCCTCTTCAACGTGTACATCGGTTCTAATAACCAGTTCCAGGCCCAAAAGAGGTCATAAAATTCGATCAATTTCTCGTTGGAAGGTAGCAGGTGCATTACAAAGTCCGAACGGCATGACCATATAGTCATATAGGCCGCACTTAATGCGAAAAGCTGTAAACTCTATGTAACGTAATGCCATTCTTATTAAATAGAATCCGGACTTAAGCTCTATCTTTGTAATGTGTGTTGCTCCTTTGACCCTGGCAATTAATTCTTCCATTTTGGCAATGGAGTTTTATCCTTTTTTGTATAGTCGTTCAGAGGTCTTTAATCGATACAAAGGCTTAATCCGCTTCCGTTTGGTTTCGGTATGAACATTATTGTACTCCCAACCGTGCTGCTGGAAGGCCTAATTTTGCCTTGTTTGATCATTGTATTGAGATATTGAATTAACAGATATTCTTCTTCAATCGAAAGCTGATAAATAGGTCCCATTTGTAATTCATCATCGGCTCCTAATAATTCAATGTGATGATCACAACCCTTATTATCTGGCAATTTTTCCAATTGCTCAGGATCGAACAAAAGTAGAAACTTATGATGATGCGAAGGTAGCTTCGGTATTATCGAAACGTTATTCATAACTATCGCTCCGATATGTATAGCATTATCGTTAATAGCTATTCCTTCATCATATGTCATAGAATATTGTGAGTGTATTTTGCCATGCCCATAACATTCTGGAGGGCAATGAGGGAAATGTAAATGACTTGTTGTAATTCCTTTTGCCTTATACGTTTCTAAATACCAGGCGGGTATTACTGCATCATAATATCCTCATGTTTTGACCACCTCAAAAGCATGATCGTCCTCGTCATATGAGCGATGATTTCCGAACACAACTGCCAGTGGTACCGTAAATAACCCCTCCGTAACGAAAATGTGTCCTGAAACATCGCCAGGTTTAACCATAATTTTTCGCTTTAGGACGGGTATCGAAAACGCTTTCGCCGCTTCTTGGGGTATGACAAAGGAAGTAGTTCCCAAGTCTAACATGCATCTTAAGGGAAAGTACTGAATATCGTATTCTATAAAGAATCGATATATCGGTCGTTTTCCAATCTTCGTACCAGATATTGTTTTTATCTTTTGATGCGTAGCTGATTGGTGATAGACAGAATCGGTTGATGAATTTAATCGTTTTGATTCCCTGGGTAGGGTTTCTCAGGATTTTTGTTTAACCATTGATATCCTTTCGACAATAGCAAGACCGCAACGGGTTTTGAAAATGTTTTGGATGATTTTTAATGGTTGATGGTAAGTAATGTTGTTATCGTATTTCCTTACTGACCAGCAGTTTCGACCTTCCAGTCATCCTCGGAGGAAAAATCAGTAACAAAGAAAAGGTCTTCCTAACTAGTAAGTATGTTAAAATATCAATTTTCAACCTTAAGCTTGATATGGCTTTTGAATCTGACTGTGAATGTGGTGGCGAATCCAACCAATTTCCTTCCTCTTCCTCCAGCTGATCCTTTGCCTCGGAGTCATAATTACTTGAATCTGATTCATCTCCTTCGCTATCCGATTCCAATTGCTCCTCTGAACCAGAGTCTTAATCCTCTGCATCCGAATCTGAATTTTCCGGGTCCGAATTATTATGCATTCCTAATCTGCCTATCTTGATCTTCGGGTATTCCTTGGCCTTTGGGAAGTTTGCCGTTCTTTTATTGAGTTTCATAGCCCGCACGCAGTCTTTAACTCGATGGCTTCCTTTCCTATCTACACATCAGCAAAAAATTATTCCATCTGGGCGGAATGGCTCCATGAGAGTGAACGCGGTCCATCAGAGCAGTCAGAGACATCGCGGTGGCGGCTTGCTCCACGCTGTGCGTCAATACCACGTGTCGCGTTGCACATCGCCCTCCCATCGCTATTTCACTGTTTCTTCTTGCTCTGTCGGTCTCCTATTTTAAATGAACACTCTGGCGTTGAAGGCCAACTGTGACCATACGTCGGAATGGGTTCATTGGGCAGAAGCTTGCATCGGGATTGCAATGCGATGGGTGACGCTGCGAAAACCTCTCCTTGTGTTCCTTCTATCTGCGCGCAAAATGCAATTCTCTCTTTACTAATTATCCACATCATTCCAAGTCGCCAGATCTATGTGGCTATTGACAACCCATCGCTCGTTTTCTCCATCTCCTGACTTACCACTAGTAGCTATCTCTGGAATTACCTGAGTGCAGCCGACAAGGTTTCCCACGCTGGAAACTTGCAAAGCAACTGCTGCCGGTGCTTATCTGACTTGAACAAATTTCGAGACCAGATCCAAGTTACCCCAGTTATCAGGTATCCTGGTGAGCGCCAGGGCTACCCAGTACTCAACAAAAGCTCCATCCTCGTTCAGGAGCTTCATTTTGAATAGTCGTTGCAGTTGCCATGAGAGACGACCATTCAGCACACCATAACTTCTCCCTGGGTGTTGCTTTACCCGCACCCAGTCGTTCCGTCAGTCCCCTCCACGCCAGCTCTGCCTTCCTGTGCATCGACAAATCTGTGATATGCGTTCACCATCTTAACACTCAACTTGAACCTTAATACCATGGTAAATACAGAGCTCCATTGCGTGCAGTTGTTCATCCGAGATATACGTCTTGTTACGACTCTTATGCTTCAGAAAATCCCGCGTGCCGTTCTATATTTTCACTCAGTGTGTTGCATCTTGCGTAGTGTCGAGTAATGCTCCGAAGTCTTTGATCGCAGCGTCAGGATGCTTTCCATCATGGCCGTTTTGGGGTCCCATGAATTTGGGCTTCGCATATGACTGGGAGCTCAGGGGGGCAGCCAGATCAGCGGCAGAAGGGAGGACTTTGCAGGTGGCAGCGCTGTTCTCTCCACGCTGATCGAGGGCTGGGAGATTGAGCTATCTAATTTCGAACCAGGGAATGCGACGCTGAAAGGTGTTTACTTGTGGCAGGTAGTTGAGATTGTGATTGGAGGCGTTCTAACCATCCTTGAGATTTATTTTATGTGCTTGTTCATGTCTCTTGGCAGAATACTGTTGTAAGGCTCCGTATCGACGAATCTGTTCGACCCAGTGAGACATCCAGTGGATCTTCGCAAAGTTGAAGTCTGCATCTCACTCCTTGGAAACATCTATCTTGTGGCTGATGTAATCCCGCCAGGCATTCATTTCGCGCCGCTTGTTGCATTGCGTCCAAGTTTCAGCATTTGTTTCCTCATCTACCTTTCGCTTCTTCACAGGGTGCATTCCCAGGGCATTGGCTTTGGCCTTCGCCTTTTTGCCGGCTCGCCCAAGTAAGGAAACATCTTTGAAGGTGTGAAAACGACACATGGCCTCTTCCATGTAGCTCAATGTTGCATCATTGTGAGATTTATATCGAGCATATATATAGAATTCAAAAAATGCCCGTGTGCACTCAATTGCGTGATTGAATTTGGGACGCTGAGCGGAGCTTCCTCCTCATATAGACTGGGTTACAACTCCAAGCAGGTTCCGGCTCATTTCCTTCATCTCCTTCCCATTCCATTGAGAAAGTGCCTCTTATAACTTAGGTTTTGGTGTGAGATCGTGGTAAGCAGGAACGGATAACCATATGGCATTGTACTTGTCGAGCCGTTCGTGCATCTTCATGAAGTGGAAAATCCACACCTGGAGGTGATCAAGCATGCCGATCTGCATTGTATGGAGGAGGTCGGGCTTCGGGAGGTCGCTCACGATACAGGGACTATGTCGAAACATGTTGAATCCTCGGTGAACATGGCGCGTCAAGAGTTCAGCATCGGCTGCCTTGGTGTTGGCATCGTTGAGAGTTCGACATAGATTGTGATCCCGCCGGGGGTGTTGCTTGTCAGGAGGGACATAATCTCCAAGTTCGTTCTTTGGACACTCGCACCAAAAACAGACATGTCGATCGAGATGATGTAGGTCACTATACTCAGGGCAATCTGCAAGCCATGCTGCTAAAACCGGTTTGCAAAGCCTGAAGTTGCCATCTGCACAGAGAATGTTGTAATACCTGCTCTCGGCGCTGGGATTGTATTTGAAGGTGAGAGGCTGAAGTACCCGCCAGAGTACCTCGTTCAGCACCTCTCGGTTTGTATGCCGCTGCTCATCCAGCTGTTTCTGAGGTATATTGCCGTTCTTGATCGGAATCGGCATGAGAGTGACCATTATGACGCTGTGCGTTGGGAGCATCTGGCGGAGCTTCGAAGATCGATTGCCAATTGTCACATATACAGGCCACTCTTTCTTGTCGCCAGCAAAATTTGAGAGATGCGTTCCATTGGACATGCAGATGACGGGAACCAGTCTATACTAGTGTTAGCAACGGGTCCAGTTTTGGACCCGGCCGGTTTTATAGGTCTGCGTGGCAACGGCCTTACCCCATCAAAAATCGACGATTTTTTACGCGAACCATCACTTTAAGGCCACGAATATTGATCAGAGAGTTTAGTGTTTGGTATGTAAAATATGCAGCTCAGCGCGGTGCATCTTTTGGCTGTCACCGATTTTCGATATCTTGAAATCTCAGCAAGCGGTCGCCCAAAAACCTCGTTTTTCGCCAAAAATGACAATAAATTCAAAGCAGCTTGCTGAGTTTTGAAGATATCAAAAATCGGAGACCGCCAAAAGATGCGCCGTCTGAAGCTGCATATTTCATGTACCAAACACTAAATCATTGCATGAAGATTCAAGGACTTAATTGAGGGAACCGTTTAGCACAAACCCGGACCGAACCGTCTGGGGCCGGGTTTTCTTGGAACCGCTATAGTACAAACGGTCCGGAAACGGAACCGTTGCTAACACTAGTCTATACCCCACTCTGAGCGTTGACTAAACTTTGATCAGCACGTCATAATGCTCGCGTATCTCTCCTCACCTGTGTCTCCCACCACCTGTTCACAGTGTGCATTTTGGCATAGAGGCGTTTCCGGGGCATATCGCTGTTAAAGCAACTCTGAGGGGCGTAAATAAGATGCTCGACGTACGCTGGCAGCCGCTTCAACCATCTCATGCTCTTGATGATGTCTCGACTCCAGTATTTGATAGGGCTTTGGTGATTGTCATTCCATTTCATATCCTCGAAAGTGGGTAGTTCCCACTCCCCGAGAGCCAGATCATCTGGCATGTTAGCCACGAGCTTCTGGATGCCATCCTCATTATTGAAGCTTGGGAAACGCAGAGCGGTGTTGTCTTCCTTTAGCACGTTGTCATAATACGTCTTCATGCCCTTCTTACTGATCCCACACTGGATATATTTGTACTCTTCATGCGTCGCAAACGGATAGTAGGGATTGTTCTGTAGGTTCGTTTCAAGGCAACCCTGAGCGTCGCATTCCCATGGCTCAGCAATGTAATTGCTCAACAGAGCGCCGGCGCCAGGGTATGTTTCCGTCTGCGGCGGAGGAGGCGGTGGTGGTTGAGACTCTGAATATGGGATGTCTTCAAGGTGTTTGAGGGATGGAAACGAGTCCAAGTCTTCGACTAAATCATTGTTAGCGTTGAATTCACGACGCTGAGCGGGTTCAACGTGTCGGGGTGCGCTGCGAACAGTCAGATTCTTCAGGTGTGCAACTTGAAGATATTCAGGATGGTGTAATTTGTTATGTTTTAGTCACCAGCTGTCTGAGGTGAACTTCTTTCGGCATGAAAATTCGGGGCAACGGAAAGGGGTCTTCTCTGGCATTGTCGACAACACGCGAGGGGTGGAATATTAACTCTAGACAGGAACGAAAATTGGTGCTGGGCCTGAGCAGTTTTGTGTGGGTATAAGCTCACGATACTTGAGAGATTTATTGAGCCTCAACACCATCACGCCAGCAGTTGCAAATACACTGCATGCGCGATGTCCCATAATACAATGAATAAATAAAAATAAACCCTTCGCAATCCAAAACCCTCGCGACACGTGTAATAATCAATGCCTTAGATAAATAGATTAGAACAAAGGAAACGCACAAGCCCACAACCCTAACCCAAACGAACCAAACACCTCCATGCGTGCCTTGATCAGTGCCTGATATGAATAGATTACAGCAAAGGAAACACACAAGACAAGAACCCGACCCTAACCTGAACGCAACGTGAGGACTGGTTCATTCCTCGCCTACTGGGCCATCCGGCCGCGCCTCAGGGAGAGGGACATCAGGGAGAGGGACATCAGAGAGAGGGACATCAGGGAGAGGGACATCGGGGAGTGAGACATCTGGGAGATTGACATCAGGAAGACTGTGGTCACCTGCCGATTTGCGGAGTAGCTGCTGCTCCACATCGACATCTGAGATGTTTCCGGCTGCCTCAGCTCCTCGCAGAGTCGGCGCTGCTGGGCGAGGTTTTGCGGAGTCCCTAGCCCCAAAAACTCCTGCCCACTGAGGGTATCAGTCTCCGGAGTTCGTGGTCATGGGCGAGGCTCCGGAGTTCATTGGCGTGGTGCAGGTGCCGGAGGTTGTGGCCGTGGGGTATGCTCCCACATCTCCTGGCCTTGCTCAGGTAGCATGGTTGTCTGATGGTCTACCATGGTATCGGCATCGTCAGCCGATGGAATGACCATCTCTCCCTGGCCAATCGTCCGAGGTTCTTTGCGATTATCCTCATCCTCATCCACCACCTCCTCCTCCAGCTCTTCATCTTTCTCATCTTCACCTTCCCTTGCCATATCCACATTGCCATCTAAATCAACGCCGTCCGGTGCGTCCACATCATCCTCCATGCGCATATCCACATCAGAGTCAAGTTCTGAGTCATATTTGCCGTCCAACTCGGTAGATTCTGTATCATCATCTGAGGAGACTGACACGGTCGGTGATGCTTCCAGCTCTAAATATACCCGCTCTAGTTAGCCCTCCTTGTCCAAGTCTGCCTCTGACATTTTCTTCTGCAACTGCGAAGCAACGGCACAAGAGATATCATCTCCCCCTGGGGTTCGGTAAACAATACCTTTCACTTTACCGTTTCCCCTCCCTTTGCCGTTTCCCTTCTCCTTCCCCTTCCCTTTCCCCATCCAGTCCTTTGTTCGCTTCCCTTTCCCGGTCCTTTTCTCTGCGCCCTGCATGTCCTCCTCACCCTCGCCGTCCTCATTATCATTGCCATTGCCATGATGGCTGCTTCCACCGCTCGTCACTCCGGGATCCGCCCAGTTGTCATCATCATCATCCTCATCGATTATCTCATCCCAATTCAATGGTCTAATGGCCAGGAAGTCGCCTGGTTTGTACTGCCGGCTCAATCTTTGCCCTGAGATCATCGCTACCATACCAAGAGAACCGCTCACCGGTGCGTTTAACCTTTCCCGAACTGGTTGTCTGCGGATTGGAGCGATCGACTTGATCCCCAAAGGCATGGGTGTTGTCCCACCTCCAATTGTTCATTTGGTCGCTGGTTTTGTCAAACATTTGCCCCATATATGAGCGGAAGGCAGCCTACCACTCCCGAAAAGGCGAACTCCTGCTCCTGCGGTGTGGCCACATCAACTGGAATTGTGCAAAGTGGCGAGTCGTGCCTGGATCAAGAAAGATTATACGATAAAAGAGGTCCCAGGCCCTTTCATCCTTGACGCCGCAAACACTGTATATCCGTATGAGTCCACGGATGGGTTCCGAGATGGATCCCTTTATAAGGTCTTGATCCAACAACAGGCGTCGATTTATAACCGATGTTGGCATCTTTGCCCTAGCCTTCCCCTTTGCTTTGCTGCTGCCCTTTGGTGCCATCGCTGTAAAATGAAAACGAATCTACATCCGAAACGTTAGCATTATGATACAGTTGGATGTAGCGGAAGGAAGCCCAGATGGAAAGTGAGGGAAAGTACAAAGTGGTGTAGATTATCGGGTGTGTTTTGGAACGAGAGGCGTTGTTTTGTGCAGGTCACGTGATGTCGAGAGCAGGATGCTGTCGGTGTGTCTAATACGGGAGGAAAAGAGAAAGGAGGTGTAGGCGGGAAGACAGGATATATATACTCCAGTTCCGGCGATTTCTTGGTTCATCTTGTGAGTTTTGTTGGTTAACGAACACCAAACGGCCCAGCATTCATCATGCAGAACCACATGCCACCTCATGAATGACAAGCCTCGAGACGAGATGTTGTACTCACGCAGATGACCGTTTACGACCCCGGGCATTGCTTTTGCATCACACATCATTTTTACCGCCCAGACCTGGTGCATCTCGGAGCAAACTGTGTAGTTCCCAGGTTGTCCTAACAGTGCAAGCATCCAACATGGCTACCAACGCCTAGCCATGGAAGAAGCACACACAACTGATGTCACAGGATAGAGAATACATCATTGTTCGCTTTGTGATGCTTTTAGCTCTGCTACAGGGGAATTTCAATCGGGGAGCTGAAGATATACACAATCGATGGTTCGAAGAATTCTGCCAAGAACGAGTGCAATACTATGAGAATTGAGCCAAGAAGGCATAAAGACCATTCAAGCGGTGCAAATAGACCTTCAGACGTTGCTGTAAAAGTGAATATCAATGCTGAGTTTAATCCGAGTATAATCACATGGCAGTGAACCCCATAATTGAATGCTTTTCAACGGATCTCGTCCCCGAGTATCGTCACGGGTGATAGTGATTTCGAGTCTAGCACGGTATACACTGCGCCTCCCTGTTTTTTCGAATCCCGCCCTGGTCCCTCAAATAGGAGTCTACCTCGCCTGCCATTGCATATGCATGGAGAGAAAATTATTCCTACATTCTCAACATCGAACATCTATATTGGACTATGTCTTCCCAACGCCCTCACCCTGGCATGACTCCGGTCGTATGAAGTGTTCTGAAACAACACAAGCTCAGGCCTTCGGGGAATTTTCAGCTTCCCCCTGCTAAGGGAGACTTTTCCGCACCGGCTGGCGAGAGGGATTCCTCTCATGGAGGGAGTTCCGTAGCCTCTACAATCCCTGGTCAGAACTCCACCCACTCATCTTCGCTGAACAATTCTGGCGTGGCAGATAGCGTGACTGTAACCCCATCTGCTACTCAGTGATGGTCAATGATTACACCAACCGCAATGCCGGGTATAAGCAGTCGTAGCACACCAGCACCCGGAGGACCCTCACAGGCAGACTCAACGCGTCGCGTTGCATCCAGCCTCGCATCCGGCATTGCTTGCACTCCCACTCCTCTCCGTGGTCTTGAAAACCTGCCTACCCCCATCCAGAATCCAGAATCCCGCGCGACTATTACAAATCCACTGAGAACACGAGCTACAGAAAGGAATCAGAGACAGAGGTAGTGGCAATAGCAACCGAAGGCGGTATCTACACCTCAATCAGTGGTCTCCGGCAGTTGCAGCATCCATCGATTTGGTCACTCCGACATGACGCGTCTTGTATTTGCATCTGGCAGACTCATGGAGCTATATATGTGGAACAGACGGCCGTTTATGAGTGCAAGCGACTTGGAGATGGTAAGTTATGGAACGCGATGCGCTGCGAAAGCATTTGCTGAAGCCCCACACTGGCAGATAATAGAGAAGTACTGGAACACCCCTATGCAGCAAAACAACATTTGGTCAATAGCATTTGAGGCATGCACAAAGGAGATCTTGAAAGAGGTATGCTGAAGAGACGGCCCACGTTGGATATTACACGCCCAATCCAATACCAGGTTCGAGCACAAGTCGACAAAGTTAAATCCCATTGTATTCAATCAGCAAGGGACGATATAGCAGAGCTTCATGATCTCCACCGCTTTGAATCCGATGTAGAGCGTTTCGAATTAATTGATTCCCTTCAGCATCAGCAATGACCCTAGATTCCGTCAGAAACACCCGGGTGTTCCGGACGGCTCTGACGGCTCTGACGGAACCTCGTACCGTCTGACGGAGAATTACACGCTACACGTCGCCCAGGCGACCGGTCGAGTTGCACACCTACCTCCTTTACTTTTTGGTGACGTATACGCACCATCAGAACGACACATGTGTTATACTCTTCGCAGTGGCTGCAGTTATGCTGAAGCCGTTTTATACAACGCCTGGCAATGTTTATGCCTTTCTCCGGCCGCCGCTTCTTTGGGAATGCTGCTGCTGCGCCTGGAAATCATAGCTACTACATATCGTTCAACGCTTTTCAAAACTTATGCATTCAGTTTGTATTCTCATCTATGTATCTATGTATCTATATAGCTACCTATCTACACACGGTATATCTGGACTGGCAGCACGCGCCTCCGTTACCCCT
>Ga0307512_10006092_pt1 | contig 12337 bp, 15 predicted proteins | sample 14_EM_MG_FD_200267 | JGI IMG/M metagenome (GOLD analysis project Ga0307512, IMG submission 200267) | Populus trichocarpa ectomycorrhiza microbial communities from riparian zone in the Pacific Northwest, United States - 14_EM | ecosystem: Host-associated > Plants > Roots > Unclassified | place... | reverse complement strand
CAAGTGAGCGGTTTGTCGTACATCATCGTTTTCGCTCCCCCTCACTGCCTTGCATCAGGTTTACATCCCTTCCCGAACAAGCATAATCCTTGCGAAGGTCTGAGAATGAATGGCTATGATATGACCGTTGTGGGTGGGTAGATCGGATTATTGGATGGTGGATGGGGTAAAGCAAGGCCGAGTCGTAGAGATACCTCAGATTTTCTTGATTGAGGGTGCAAATTGTACGTTCCAGGTGTGTCCGAGGATCGCATATAAATCAGAATAGCCAACTATTACATGTTTTCAACTGAGCTTCTGTCTCTTGGTACCAGCCCGGGTCGTAGACGTTGCCGAAGTGTCAACAGAAGACACGGACATTGACCTCCTATCATTTGAGGTCCCCGTCTGCAGAGCATGCCAGTAAGCCCTAAGGGAACGAGGGATGATGACCTCGTCTGAAACTTGCCTGCTTCCTGCTCCGCCCACTGCGCGTGCTGACCACGCTATGAGCCCTCCCTTCGTCCGGCGTATCTGGTGCCTGTCCGTCCTCATCCACATCCATGGGCATCTCGGCCGGGGGCTCGCTTTCGCGCATTCCAAGCCGCATTTTAGCCGTGCGAATATCCTGATCCACGCGGTCGGCCATCTTTTTCAGCTCGACGAGCGAGGTGATGGCTTCGAGTAGCACCTCGTGGTGCGCGAGCGTATCGCGAGTCGGCATCACCAGCCGCGACATGGTGACGCCAAGCTCGGTAGCGATCTGGGAAACTTTGGCCGCGACCGCGGCCTTGGGGTACGGGACGCGGAAGGAGCGCAGGTACGCCGCTTGGTGCGTGCTCTTGGTGGTGGTGCCCGCGGGCATGATGCCATCCGTGCGCTGGATGCAATTTAGTGCATCTTTCGAGTGAGAACCACTTGTCAGGATGCCCGAATGGTCGGAACAAGGAAAGAAGGCGGTGCCACGACGTTACCTTGCGCCGCCGATTTCGCCGACTGGGCGCGCTTGGGGATGGCGGATGCAAATAGTGCACTCGAGGGCGTCGCCGGGCTGTCTAGCTCGCCTGCGACACCTTTTTTCCTCTTTTTGGGATCGCCCAAGGGCCCGTCCTCGTCTATCGGGAGGTCAGGGAGCCCACACTCTGCGCCGAGTAAGGTGCGCAATAGCCGGTCACGATCCTGTTTGAAACGCCTCTCGTTCTGTTCTATGCGCTTCAGCTCGATGTACAGCGCTTCTTCCTCCGCGAGTTCTTGGGGCGTGCGGTTTTCAAGGCTGAGGAGGTATTTCTTCCGCATGACCTCGCGTTCTGGCGAAGTATGTTAGTATGGGGATAAATGTGCAGCGTTGGAGGTCACGCACCTTTGTCGAATTGAAAGGTCGACATGAGCTGTGATTTGCTGGCTTCGTCTCCTGCCCAAGGTCTGTTCCTGATGAGCTTGCGACAAACACTATAGTACCTATCCTTCAGATCCTGAGGCGAGCGCTGAGTACGTGAAAAATGAGAATCTATTGTTGTAACTCACCTCCATCGAACGAGGTGGACCGCCAGGGAACTCATAGCGGTCATTGACGATGTAGAATCGGGAATCATATTCGCGGATGAGATTGAAGAGGTAGTCTGTCTCTTCCTTGGTCCATTCTTGGTCTGCCAATGATGTGAGAGCGCGTGACGGAAGCCTAGTTAAGCCCCGAACCTTCCAGGAGTTGGGTATACTCGTCCTGTGAATACGTGTAGTCGGTTGACTTGGCATTGTACCTTGCAAATGGGTATTCTGAAGCCGTTTTAATGTCCAGGTGGTAAGAGGGGGTGAGAGATGATGAACGGACCTGCGTCCGGGTCCGTGTTGGCTTTGACCCAGTGACTGAGTTCTAGCCCATCGCTTCTTGCAGAGTTCTTGAAAGACCTCCACTCCCTACAATCATTTTCGCGAACTACGTTTTTGGGGCCTACAAGTCGAGATGGAAACACGTACCATTTTGAACTCCCGCCACTGCCGAGATTAGGCCTCTGCTTGAGACGCGGTTTAGCGACCTGAGCGACTAATGTAGGGGCGGAGGGGCCGATGAGAGAGTATAGCTCGCGAGAGATGCCCGAGGGTTTTCTTGACAGGGGAGTAGCGGCTTTCTTTGGTTGAGCAGGGGTCGGCGTTGAAGAGCTGGGCAAGGAAAGGATACTCCGAACGTCGGCAGCGGATGCGCCAGCCATCGTCCTACCACCGTCGTCGTCGCGGGTCAAGTTCCTATCCGGTCCGCTCAGACCGTCACCGGGTCGAGCTCGGTCCGCGCATCTGAGCTCGATCAAAGGCAAATGCAAAGGACACTGAAGTACTGAAGACCGGTGGTTGGAACAGTGCACCAACATTGAATGCATTTCTCACTTCTCACAACTATCAACCTTCCCACGTCGTCATTCACATCGTTCATAACTCATGTATTTGAACATAACAACTTTTGTGAATGGAATATAAGTTGTTCATAACCCGGACTGTACAAAACCATTGTGAAGTACATACTGCCCACCCGCCTCAGATTTATACACCCTCAAAGACTGAAATAGGGGACAACTGCCTTCTGTTGTGGATCAAGTAACAGTTATGCTCACTCCAGTGCTCGAGAGTTGGCAACGATATCTCCAACAATCTTCTTCATCTTGGCGAATCCCTCATCGGAGAGGATGTCGACGTTCCAAGCTCCTTCAAGAAAATCATGGGGGGGAGTACGGCCAGGGCTTGGACAAGTTGCAAAAGAAGGCTCAACTTCGCCAGTTGCAACATTACCGACATAGACACGAAGACAAGTTCCAAGAAAGCTCAAACCATACACGCGAGGGAGACGGCAATCCGGGAGTACGGCGTTGAACCACTGACGCATTCGGTCATCTGCTTTGGCACGTAGGTCAGCTCTATCGGCCCAATTGTCATCCTTGATTTCCGCCACGAGCACAGGACGGTGCCTCCAATCCCAGACGACAAAGCAAACCTTGGGATAGTCGGCGCCGCGGAGGGATAATTGAAGTGGAGGACTGCTGGGGGCAACAGTGAAGTTGAATGGATAGGGGCTGTCAAAGCACCATAAGAATAACATGGTGTATGCCCCATAATAGCGTGCTTCAGCCTTCGGGTAGGTCTGGCCGCGGCTGTGGCCACACTCGGCCTTGGCGAGCTATGTCGAAGTTGCTTCGTAGAGGAGAAGGCCAGGTGGCATTGGTTGAAAAATACATGCCTAGTTAATAGTGACTGTGGATGGTCATTTCGTCCAACCAGTGCCCAACCTCGGAGGCAGATTATATAACACCTATGTACTTTCGTATAAGATAGCATACATTTGGGGCGCAGGCGAGCAGCACAGTACACATTACACAACTTTATGTGTATTTTGGGGCCGGCTTGGATGCCCTCTCCACTCTCCAGTGCCTTAGCATTGTCAGTGATTTCTCCGACAATCTCTTGCATCTTGGTGAACCCTTCTTCGGAAAGAATGTCGATGTTCCAAATCTCCTCATTGAAATCGGGGGGGGGGAGTGTTGGCCAGGGCTTGAACGATTTGGCTCAACTTGGCCGGTAGCGACGTCACCGACATAAATGCGAAGGGAGGTTCCAAACAGGCTCAAGCCATACAGGCGAGGGAGAGGGCAATCAGGAAGGCGTCGTACCGCCGATGCATTCGATCGTCTGCTCCATTGTCCCAAGCGTCATCCTTGATTTCTACTATAAGCATAGAGCGACAGTGAGAATCGAAGACGACTAAGGATGCTGTGAAATCATCAGTGTCACGAGAGGAGGATCCAGGTGGAGGGTCTTCGATAGAGACGAAGAAATCAAATGAATCATGGCCAAAGCGGTAGTTGAGTAAAGCCAAGAAAGGTGCATACTAGCGATTTTCGAGTGGCTGCGTTTCGGTGACATACGTCAAAGATGGTTCGCGAGCCAGCAGGCCGAGGTATTCAAAGTCCTACCGCGTGGGCTCGTGACCAGCTGGCGCTTCATACATACAGGATGGTTGCGGTTCGGTTCTCACTCACAGATCCCTTGCAATGTTGTCAACCACACTCCGCTCAAGGGCTCCCATGAGAGCCTTACATACAGCGAGAGCGCTGAGAAACCAGAAATGGCCTCAATTGACGAATATCCTAGCCGGTGAAATACCTCCGCCAGTGCAAGTCACGTCTATCACGCCTGCTGGCGTACTGCTGCAGGACGGAAGATTGTTGCCTTCTGCGTGTATCTTCCTCGAGGGGGAAGTCCTGCTTTGGGATGTACCACCAATGTTGTGGGATGGTTGGGACGAAAGCAGATTCGAGGTCTTTGATGTTGTGGTCCCCAAGCCTGGTGCGTACCCTTCAGCCAGCCGATTCCTCCAAGAGGGAGGCTTGATCGCACTGTTCGTTTATCGTTCACCAGAAATTTTACTGATTGGCACGGGAAAATCGGTCAATCCCCTACCAGCCGTCTTGCGACGGTATCTCAACAAGCTGGGCATTCAAGTCGACGTTATGGACTCAGTGAGGACGAGTCTCTATTTGGTCCACCCCTGACTGACTCTGGGGTAACTCCTATAGTGGAACGCTTGCACGACGTACAACCTGCTGTCGGAAGAGGGTCGCCGGGTAGCTGCCGCCTTGCTTCCATTGCGCCATCGTCCATGGAGGACGACGCACTCTGATTCACCCTGAACACGGCGGTGCAGTGACCTCACTGACAGACTCCCAGTAGTGTCGATGGCCCGGCTATGATTGTCGGCTTCTCTCTGTATCGCTGTGGTACCAATAAACGCATATAATCCCGAGTGTTTCCTCAATTCGATCCAATGAGTTGCATTTTCAATACGGGTTGTGTTACACCATTCGTAAAGATATTGTACAGACAACCACGTCACCATGTAAGGCAGAATGCGTGATACCTCGGATGACTTGCTCACAGCAAACATCAGCCTTTCCGCTCTTGCAGATGACATTAGTCCACTGCTTTCCGTTTGCCTTTTCTGACGCTGCTTTCTTCGAATGTATCATCTATCTCCATCGCCAGATCTGTTCCACCATTGGGCGTGGTAGAGAACTCGTCGTCATCATCCGTTAAGGAAGGGATGGTAACTTCTACTGGCTGTATCCGGCCTGGAGATACAAAACATGAACCAGTGAAGTGATCGGAGACCGTGACATTTGCGCGCACCAGAGTCGTCTTTGAATTGTACGAAAAGAACTGCCCAATCACCCACGACATCTCTCAGCATCTGATCATTCGATAAAACCTCGTACGAAGCGCCTTGTCCCATCTCTACGACCTCCCGCGAGAGCACGAAATCATCCAAACCAGCGACGCCGGGAACATCACGAATGCCCTTGAAGACGTCGTCTGAGAAAGCCGATAGGACTTGTTCTTTTACCACCGAGATGGTGGTCTCGTTAGGTAGCGCGAGGAAGATCGTTAATTTGTGAGTTTTGACGAGGACCTGGAAGATTTTGGGGTGCGGTTGTCTTAGCGGCTGGAGGAGATGATCAGGCATCAAAGAGACGTTACGAGTTAAAGGCGTACCATATGCGCGAAATCAGGGTACGTTGGAACGTGTTGCAGTACTGCACAGTATTTCAAGACGCGTCGCGCCTGTGGCGTCAGTCATTTTCGGTAAAAATGTAGAAAATGGAAGACCCAGACCAAGACCGGCACCCAAGGGCCGGCGGGTGCGTGCGGGCGGGGAGAATCGCAAAAGGCGCGCGACGTCACACAACGACACAACACCGACGGCAGCGACGACGATGAACTCCTTTCATCCCGGAGAATCCTCGACCCACCCCTTCCGTGAACCAGCGCCTCTCCCCGCCTCTATTCCAAAGGTCAATGAACTTGGCGCTACGAGCGCTCCCTTGAAGAGCGCAGCGTTCTTCATTGGCGCATATTGCAAGGAGTTCAACGGTGGGCTTGAACACACTTTATATTCTACGGGACTATTTCATCTTAACCAAATTCTACACAAAAAATGCGTGTTTATGCAGAGGACTTTATGCTCTGCAAGGCGGAGAATCGAGACCCGGCTCACTGTCTGAAGGAGGGTCGACGGGTAACCAGATGCGCCACTGACCTGTACGCTCTCCCCATATCTTCCTTCGACAAACCTTATGAATGGATCCTTTTACCACCCTTCTTTTTCTACCGTTTGCTTCTGCAGTATCAGCAAGATGCGCGAAAACTGTCTGCAACAATTCGAGGCGCATTGGAACTGCCTGGAAATGAACAACCAGGTCCGTCTCCGAAACGTATACTCGAGAGTCGTACACTTCTTAACAGAAACCCGCTAAAATATAGCAATATCCACCTTGTAGAAAACCCGAGCGCACACTGAACAAGTGCATGTTTGAGAAACTGGTGCGACACTTTACTTACGTCCGCACCATCGCGCCCTTCGTCTCAACCTTCTTTCTTTCTCCTAGGGTCTTGTAAAGACTATTCCTGGGACCTCGCCCGGCCAGACACCTATACACGAGGTCGAAAACCCTCTTTATGGTCGCATGCAGAAATAAAGGACGAGCATGCATCGCTGCTCCGTGGCTGAGCACATGATCTTCGTAGAGTCAAGTAGACAGTTGCTTGTCTTTATACTTAGTATTTGAGGCAATTGGACTAACAAACAAACTGCGTTCCGTACATGGGACCTGTGTGCCATCGTGAGATATATGGGTGTAGCAGACATCTTTTTCAGCTGAGCCGAGAGCGTTTACGATAGTCCGACGAGGAGAGTTCGCACACCTTTAGCACACCTGCCAGTGACGTCGGAGGTCTTATGCTCCCCCCTTTGACGCGTCTCCTCCGACGAGGTCCCCGTCACTTCTCGATCTCTCAATCACCCACGCTAACCGCAAAACACAGTATCTATCTCTCACAGTCAACCGACCCTTACTTCAACCTCTCATTCGAGGACTGGTACGCTTCCACAATGGGCATCTACTTTGCGGTCTCTGGAATATAACCATCCGTGGCCCCAGGTTATTCAAGGAGAAGCCGATCCAGGAGCCACTCCTGCTCATCTACCGTGACGAACCATGCGTTATCATTGGACGAAATCAAAATCCTTGGAAAGAAGTAAACCTCCCTGCTCTACGCCGCGCCAACATCCCCTTCATACGCCGGCGTAGCGGTGGAGGAACGGTTTACCACGTAACGTCCTCCAGTCCAATCATCGTCCTCCGTAGACTCACCCTTTGCTGGGAAGGACACAGGAAATACAAACTTCTCTATCCATCTTCCGCGAGGCTCGTTCAATCGCCATGTTACCGCGCAGCTTGTCTTGCGCGCCGTACGCTCACTCGACGTCGATGCTTCTGTGAATGATCGCAATGACGTCTGCGTTGGCCCTTATAAGATAAGTTTCCGTTTTTTTGTGACTATCCAAGCATATCTCATGAACATACTGTCCGATATCCACGTGTCCGGCTCTGCCTATAAGATCGCGAAAGATCGAGCGTACCACCATGGTACCATGCTCATCTCATCACAGCTCAGCACCCTGGGAGACGTGCTACACGTCTCGAAAGTACGTCTTATTTGTCAAGCTACGCTAGTATGGACGCTGGATATCGTGCCACGTTGGTGCTCAGGAGTCTATGATAACTCGAGGCGTCGCATCAGTTCGCTCGCCAGTAAAGAATTTGCAGGAATTCAACTCGTCCATAACTCATGACGATTTCGTGGGGGCCGTGGTCCAAGCCTTCCGCGAGGAGTACCACATAGAGGAGCCCGTACGCCCTACATCATAAAGTCGTTTCCATCTGCTCAACATGCCTCTCCTTGCCCAGGCGCGTTACGTGCAGGCCGAGGATGCCACGGACATACCATATGTTCAAGACAGCATGGCCGAACTCCCTGTAAGTGTCCTCACATCTCCTTTGTTGGCCTGATCGCTGGATCTTTTATTTCCAGGAGTGGGATTGGGCGTTTGGGCAGACTCCAGAGTTCACATACTCGATTAACCAGAGTTTCGGATGGGGCGACGTGGTCAGTCCAATCAATCAACAAGTTGGCTTGTGTGTCATATCTTGACGGCATTGTAGACGGCGGAAATACTCTCAAAGCGCGGTGTCATTCTATCATGCATGTTGACCGCGAAGGACACACTGGATTCGGAGTTGCTGGAAAAGTTGAGTGGCAGGCTGGAGGGCCAAAAGTATGGGTTCCTCGAGGAAGCGACGGGATACGACGGCTGTGGGAGAACGCACGAAGTGTTGCAATGGCTGATAGAGGAGATGGGCAGCTGAGTTCAGGACTTCGATAGAGTGTTGAGTTGGGAATATGTATATATCTACTGTCTATTGAGTTTTCTCTGTGTACCAAACGCTATTGGTCTCAAAGCCCTCAGGTGCCACAGGGTTGGACTATGGCAAAAACGTGAATCAGCAGATTGAGGATTGGGTAAAAGATCCCCGCACGCACCGTCTGTTTCCGTGCGTGACCAGTAAGTCGCTGGTCTCTGTCCATCATCATCTCCTCCCAAGAGTCGATATGATATCTTGGGGGCTGAAATGAGACACACGGTCAATGAGAGGCTACGGGGCGAGAATAAGTATAATTGACTCACCTTGCCCTGGTTTTGTGCACGTTTAGACACGTTCAACAACGTCCCTGCAGCGCCGAACAATGCAGTGACCAAGCCTGGTTAAACCTCGTTTCTGAGAAGGACGCTTGGTAACATAGGAAAAAATGGCGCCTCACCGAAAGGAATGAGAGCCTCCCATGGAACAGGCATGCTAACGAGAAGTAGAATACTCTTTACTAGACTGTCACCGTGCGGGATGAGCACACCGTATTTGGCACTGTTTGATACGTCACGGAGTTTACATGACTACTGCGACTGCCTTATTTACTCCCACCCGATCCGAGAAGAAAATCACCGCGAGGGGAAAGGCTACAACGAAAGTACCTATTTCTAACCCAAGCAATACTTTTCTACCCGTATCGGTGCCCATGCTTTGAAGACAGTACGCCGACATTGCCATCATGAAGCAAATAACCGACCAAACCAAAGACGCGATGGGAACAGAGAGCATAGATGCCAGGAGCGTTGTGTTGGAGTACGTCCAGCCAGCTCCATCGTCCTTTCCACCAAAATATGTATACTGGAAAACGATCTGAATCATTCAAAGTCGAGCAACCTAGAGATTGCTTACGACGTCATCGTAGTCAGCGTTGGCCAGAATGCGGTGTTTCCATAAGTGATAGAGGCCGGTCACGATTTCTAGAAGTGACAAGAGAGTTGAGGTCAGAGACGCTGTCCTCTGGAACTTTGTGATCCCCTGCATGGAGTGTTTAATGGAAGCGGGTATGCCAGCACTCAAGTCAAGCTTACGGGAAGCGCTGTTAGGAAGGTCACGTTCGCTCTGTGTCCAACGAAGTTAGGTATTGTCCAGCTTTCATAAACTACGACGGACGCACGCCACGAAAACAGTTGCCTTTTTCCCCAAAATTTTAAGTGAGACCGAATCCAACCAAGGAGTTTAGAGTCAGCGAATTAAACGTACGAGTAGATTCGCGTCTGTAAGAAAAGATATGTAAATAGGACTCCGGACGCCATTGAAATCATCGCAGCCATACCGGACCACTCCAACAGGATCGCCCGTACGAACGTACGAAAATCTGCGAGAGGAGCGTGGGATGCCGGGTGTGCTCGATGAAGCCGCTCCCTGTATATCAGGTGCGTGCCGAAAAACACGCAAGATAAAAAGCCATCCAATATATTTGGTGGCATGGAGAAGGGCTGGGTACGGGGCTTGTTCGTGTGCTCTCTCTGTTTGCGGTGCACGTCGATGTCATACATGACCCTCGACAGGTGCCAGAGGATGGCACCGTTCGCGGCATTCTCGCACTCGGGTTCCGCTGCGAGGGCTAACGGCAAAGAACCTATGTAAGCACAACCACAAGCGTCAGGAAGGATTGGTCACACGCCCATACATTTTAGTTCCAGGAAAAGCTCGATGAGACGCTTACACTCCTGAAATTTGAATCTCCCCCTGGCGCCTCCTTTCCCAGAGATATGCTCTAAAGAAATCCATGGCGTTAGTAACCCTGATCCCAGTGATTCGTAGGTGACCGCGCCACGTCGTACCGTTCGTGCTGTATGCCAGGGCTTCGAAGAAGGACACTTCCAAGTTGGGGTGACAACGCGTATGATGCATAGGGAACGATTCTGACGCTATCCAGAAGCATTGCTTCCCGTATACTTCAAGGCCCACACCCGAGTCGGTAGACCTGGTGCCAGATAAATGAGATCGAGATGCAGTGTAAAATGGATTATGAAATACGATGAGGATGCGACGGAGGACTCATCGTCCTCTTTCTCCATTGGACAGCACGAGAACTTGACCTCCCTGTCATAGGATATGAAGCTCGCAACCGGCTCTCTACGGTGGGGATTATCGAAATGAATGAGGAGTTCGAGGTCCCGGCAAATCGTCCAGGTCAGCCTCTTCCAACCACTGGTGGTACTCGTGGCATCCATCTTCCATGGCCCTGCGGATATCTGGGTCGGTAATGTCTTCTTCGGTTATCGCCCGGCGAAAGAGTCGGTTTTGACCTTGGGTCTCTAGGCTGTAGTAGATGGTGCCATTGATATGTACGTGTCGTTTCCAGCTAGGTGCGCTTTGACGTGTCCTGCAAACCGACCAAGTGAGCACGAGGACGTTGGAGCAGCTGAACAGATGCCGCACATCAAATCGAACTTTGGATGTGAACCAAAGAGAAGACGATTGGAAGTATGATGGTATAGTCAAGGTCGCCATTGTCGCCAGAAGGTGCACTAAAGCCTGTCAGAAAACAATGAAAGAGCGCCTCGAGGGTCGGCTTGTAAGCCTCTGACAACAGGAGATAAATTAGACGCCCGTCGGATGATCCCATAGATACGGCCTGCGAGATCTGCCGAGGATTTATTATTGAACCTCAATTGGAACTGAATACATAAATGAAATAAAGAACTCTAGATCCTACAAAAGATACAGCACTGTACAAGACCAATTAATCCACACGTGTGCTAGGTCGCTTCTTTATCCACGCCGTTGTCTGTCCGTGAGGAGTCGCCCGACAAGGTGCCTCCTCCGGCTTTGGATGGAGTGGACACTGCGCCTTGGGTATCGGTGGAAGGCGGGTGCGTCGATGGTAATGCCGAAGTGGGCGGAGGCGCCCTCTTATGCGAGGGAGACGACAGTTCGATTTCGAATGTTGTCGGTGGGGGTGGGTCGTGACCGCGAGCCATTACAGCAGCAGGCTGAGTCGGAGGGGAAGGTGCGGAAATAGATCGACGATGTGAGGTCGCTTGGGACACTTGGTGTGGGGCTCGATCCCGCGAAGGAGGCTTTTGTCGTACCGATTCGCCAATTATGAGCGTCTCGTCGTCTAATCCCGCGCCGTGGCTATTTTGTGCTTTGGCTTTCCCCTTCCCTTTCCCCTTCTCCTTACTGGAGGCACTGTCGTGGTCCTGCGAACTGAATACGGCCGCTTGATCGGCGAGGACATCAAGCGCGGACCGCATCCTTCCCAACCGTTCCGAAGGGCCCTTGCCGTCTGGTGCAGAAACGGCATGTGCCAGAGAGCGTGTGGCCTTGCTGCTTGCCACCCGCCTACGCTTTGTTGGTGCAGGGCTGCCAAGGCCAGTATTTGGCGTTTGTTGCGTTGATAGTTTTGAGGCCGCAACAGGTGTCGAGTCCAGCCTCACACTGTCGCCGTCATGGCCGCCATCCTCGTCCGCGTCCTCTTTCTCAATCATTGAGATGGTGGACGCAGCGGTGAGCAATGAGTCCAACGAGGTGAGGGGATTTGCACGGACGGCCCTTCCCTGGGCCATCTGACTGCGGGCCGACTTTCTGGATGTGAGGGGAGTCTGGGCAGGGGAGAAATCGGAAGAGACTTGTTCCACCGACGCGGTGTCTGCTGTCGCGGGGATAGGACTGTTCAAGTAGATAACACCTGTGCCGATACCGTTACCGACTCCTACGGTTTGGCTTTTACGGGGAGTCTTCGGGACAGCGTCGGCCTGATCGATGTCATTCTTGAGGTCCTTGTCTCGGTCACGACCTGTGGCAGAGAACGCGCCAGCGAGAATGGAAGCGCGTTCCCTTCCCACTTTGCGCGCGGCAAGCAGCACGTGCTCAGCGCGTGCGTCAGCGAGGGTAGAACCGCCTTTCTTCTGAGCACGCCTTCGATGCCTTGAGTTGTCACCAAATGGGTCCATATCCCGACGCCGGTAATAGTCGTTTCTGGGTCTTGCGCGAGGAGCACTTGAGGCCATAGTGGTACTGTCGGGCTCCTCTTCGGTAGCATCCTGGTCCACATCGCCCTGCTTCCTCCTCTTCACACGTCTTGAGATATCGACTTTCTGGGC
>Ga0307512_10006091_pt1 | contig 12338 bp, 16 predicted proteins | sample 14_EM_MG_FD_200267 | JGI IMG/M metagenome (GOLD analysis project Ga0307512, IMG submission 200267) | Populus trichocarpa ectomycorrhiza microbial communities from riparian zone in the Pacific Northwest, United States - 14_EM | ecosystem: Host-associated > Plants > Roots > Unclassified | place... | reverse complement strand
TTCAGACCCGTGGAGAGTACCTGGCTAAGCTCTTCTTGAGGGTTTCTGGGCGTGAAGTGGACGAGAAGACTCGCAGGCTGATTGAACATGTCACTTTGACGTTGTACGGATATGGACATGCCAAGAGGGAGGATTACCTTCTTTTGAAGATGTTCCAGGCAAGTTCCGCTTGTAACGACAACAACACTGGCGCTGAAGCTCAGACTTCCAGCACTCAGTCACCCAGGAAATACAAGCCGCGAATACTCTGGCGGATATTCGTCAGGGTCACCCGATGTATATCAACGTCGCGGTGCAGTATATCCGACCCAAGCAGTCATTCTACATCAGAGAATCGCTGAAGAGGCTAATCTTGGAGATCGTGGAGGCCGACGACCTTGACTTGGAAGTGGACCCCTCCATCGTACGACTCCGTCAACCACCACTTTGGGTATCCTATTAATAACAACTCTTCAGATCTACCGCACCCGAGTCTCTGCCGAAGAGATGCGGACTGGCGTCCACCAACCGGACAAGGATCTACCTTTCTACCAGGCCTTGAATGATCCGGACACTCGCGCAGAATACATCCGCCGTACGATCATCTTTTCGACTCTTCTGTTTCTTTGAAGCTAATGGACTAATGGTGATACAGACCTTCAGGTGTTGCAATGGTGGAGCGAGAGCTTCGTGACAGCAATCATGAACTCGACTAACAAACTTCCATATCCCATGAGGTATCTTGCCCGTGAGACTCTTGCTGCGCTCAGGGAGAAGTTCCCCCATGCCACCCAAGAGGAATACGCCTCGTGCCTTGGGAGGCTTCTCTACTACAGGTCTATCAACCCCGCCATCGTGTAAGTCCCTAGTATGTGAGTATTCGCGATTGTTGTGAACAGTTTCCCCTAGTACGCCGGAAACCTTTGACATCGTCCCTTCCACTGTCAATGTCGAGTCGAGGAAGAACTTAGCCCAGGTTTCCCGAGTGTTGACGCAAGTGTGCAGTGGCATGGAGTTCGGGGACGATAATCCTTGCTTCCTGCCTGTGAACGACTTCGTGAGCAATGCTGTAGGCCAGATGTCGGCTTGGCTCATCGAAGGTTAGTACACATCTTTCACTACATATCCTAGGATCCTTAGCCGTTTGCGTGTTCTCCTTCCTCAGTTGCCAACGTCCCGGATGTCGAGACGCAGTACCACGCCCACGAGTTCATGGATGCGACTGTTCAGCCCAAGCCAATCGAGATATCGCCAAACGAGGTCTATTCGATCCACAGGGTACTTTCGGAACATCTCGATTATTTGGTGAGTATTCGTAAATAAAGTGCAATACGCTTTTTTCTAACAGATCCAGGCCCCCGAACGTGACGACCCTCTTCGAGCCATTCTCGGCGAGCTGAACGGTGTGCCTACCGTTGGTAACAATGAACTTACTGATGCTCGAGATCATCCGATCACTCTCGAGCTCACCAATCGGTTTGCCAACGTCCGAGACCCTCACGCGGATGAGAAGGCGCTATGGGTTCAAGCCAAACGGGCGGTGTTGGCTATTCTTCGTGTCCAACCGTCCAAGGACCTTGTTGAGTCGCTGATGCAAGCAGTCACCGAAGAGCATGAGACCGCGTGGGACTCGATTCTGGAAGAGATGGAAATCGAACAGTACCGACAGAATCGCCGCATGCCATCCACAACTGCAGCTGATACAGCTTACAGGTTGGAGGATATCAGATCGTGAGTTTATTTAAGCGAGTCCACCCGTTGAACGTCATTCACCCCTCCCGCATAGGATGACCTTCCGAGAAGTGAAGGCCCACGCCATCTTTCATCTACTCGAGTTGGAGAAACAAGGAAAGATCACTCGAGACGACGGCTACCAAGGGATCCTTAACGCCATTGCCAGCGATGTACGCACCAAGCATCGCAAGCGTCTCGACCGTCAGCAGGAGAAGGAGTACATGAAAGGAGCCCTGAAGCAATTGTCGGAGAGGAAGAAGTCCCTCGGGGAGAAGATCGAGAGTTACAACGCCTTCGTCGACGGAGGTATGAACACCATGCAGCGAGGAAACCAGAAGTGAGGATTTTGACCGAATATATCTTCCTTTTTCTCACTCGGATTCTTCGCAGGAAACGGTTCACGCTTCCGTTCACCAGGCAATCGAACCACCTTCGGGACCTCCAGCGCGCGGGCAGGGTTCCTCAGTTCGGCTCCTTCATCTATAGTGCCAGGTCTTGGTACGACAAGGGTATCCTTCTCTCCGTCGACAAATACTCCCCCATGCAATTTGACAAGATGGAGGTCATTCTCTCTTCCAACTCTGTCGGAGTTTTCAACATCGAGATCCGCAATAACGCCATGGGCATCAGCAACAGGATCGCTCAGGCCGACGTGAGGATGGAGGATTTGCTGCAAGCTCAGTACCAAGATCGCGCGTCGCTTTCGTTGTACAACGACCAGGTTAAGTTACATTTGGAGTCATTGTTATATCAGATCAATAAAAAGTGAGTGGAGTTTTCAACCGCTTTGTTATACGGACGGTTGCTGATGTGCATCCCCAGGTTCTCTGCCTGATGTTTTCCACCCATGCATCGTTGTCCTTTCCCAAACGCTTTCGATTGCATTTTCTTATCACCCATCTCCTTCTCGAAGTCTAGTCTTGTTTTCCTTCTCATACATCCTGACGACATTTGATGACCCCAGCCCTTTTTTCTTGCATCTTTGGCATCGCGCACATATAACTGTAATGAATTGTTTTTGTATACCGAAAGTCTGTATCATCAAATTCCCAACAAGTATCACTTATAATATGCATCTCAACATTTATTGCTCAGCATCTGAGAACTTCCACATCGCGCAGACCAACGAAACTGGAGAATCAAGCATCGAGGTGGCACCCGCGCTCCCGGAGCTCGAGTTTGCTTGACGATATCGAGGGACGAGTGCACCCATCAGATGAGCACGCCTTCGTCCGCTTTATACCCCAAAGGTTGGTCTCCGGACTTCCAGACCTCCAAACCACCGTCAGAACGAACGTCACCCGGGTGCACAGGTTTACCTAACTTCACAAAATCACCTCGTGCATATGATCTCCCCGGCGCTCGTTTTTCTCTCTTCCTCCGGTGGGGAACATGGCTGTATATATCCAGTATTATATAGTTCACTCATGCGGTCGACGACGTCCGAGGACGCACTCGTGATGCCCCGACTAAGGTGTTCCAGATTCCAGGTTATTCGTGTCCATACCTCTTTGCATTGATTCCCCAGCATGCGGTTGGGTTGCCGTCCTTCCCGTCCCCCATAGTTTGGGTGGTTGGGCAGGTTTCGAACGAGGCGGCCGAGCGCCGGACTGGAGATACGGTGCGGTTTGGGGACAATGTGCACGCCCCGGCGCAACGGTCGGGGTCCTGACAGTTCCCTTAAAAGGCTCTGGATTACAGTGTAGTCTTACGGGTAGTCACCCAATGCCTCGCTGGCTTTGAATTAAAATTTGGGCCTGATCGCGCGGATGAGTGGCTGTCCGTAAAGCTACACCGTGCATATTTGCATCTGAAGCCGGCGTCCCGGCCAACCTCCAAACTACGAGGGACGGCAAGGGCGGCAACCCAACCGCATGCTGGCGTCACCTCAACGCTTGACCCCCACACGATATGGAAGTTTCCAGGTATTGAACAATAAACTAATGACACCGTTCTACGACGGACATAATCCCCACGACCGTGGGCGAAGAGGACTTGTGATTGTCCGTTCGATCAGCCTTGCTTTCGTGGAAATTTGAATCGTTTTTACCCACGGCCTTTGATGGTTTAGTTTGGTTCCGAGGAGTCAGGGTCCGATCTGTCAGGTCCCTATACGCCGCAGTTCGCCTCTTCTGCCAGTATCGTAGCGACGCGGGCTCCACGGTGTGATGGGGAACGAGTCACAAGGAAATCCAAACAGGTAGAAAGCAACGAAATGCGGTGTGAAAACGCGTCGTATCGCCCGGTAAGCAGGTCGGAACCCGTGCCTACCAGGGTCACGGCAGTTCCCGACAGCGACAGTTCGATCGCGTCAGCGCCCATGACCGCCTCTCCCTCCCCGTGCGCACAATTTCGAGAGAACCTGAATAGACAGGGGTTGATTATATACCATCACGAAAGATTGCCCTGTTCGTTCTGGTACGTGATAGGCAGTGCTGTGGGCGGAGAGGAGTTGTTTTACCAGAATTGTTGATCTACTTCAGCAGCAGCTTCTCAGTCCTGTTAGTTCTGGAACGGTGGCTAATATGTTAGCGGCGCCGTTGAGGGCAGCTTTGACATCGGTCGTGGACTATGCCGCTTGCCGGCGCTACAAATCATATTGTCTAGCGTTACGGACAGTCACTCGGTCTTCAAAGGGACGATCGTGAATTCAACAATTCTAGATAATTCTCTTCACCAAATGGGTCCAACCGCACGAGGCGTGCGATATCAAGATGGCCGCTCATCTGTCAGGTTTCTGACTCACCCTTGCAGCCTCCACGCCGCACCGTTCCTCCACAGCTGCCTTGTATTTCGACCATGACAGAAAACCCCCGACGAACGAGGGAGCAGGACAATGCTCTTTCCTTGCTGAATATGGCCATCGACGGCCTGAATCTCGCAAAGGAGCTCTCATGCTTCACACCAGCCTCGGCTGCTTTTGGCTCCGTTAGCGTCCTTCTCACCATGATTCGGGTAAGCTTCCTTCTCTTCTCCGACGAGATGTTCCAGGCTCACACATAACCAGGACACGATGGCCAACGAACAGGACTATGTCGAACTTGGGCTGTCCTGCGCCGATATCTGTAAGGCCCTCGACCGGGGGATGAACGGAAAGAAATTGGGCGACCTTGGCCAGTCCGTGTGCGATGCGATAAACCATTTGACGACGTGAGTTGGACCGGCAATACACACTTCGATTCCTTCCGCCCACCATGTTCTCGATCGCAGGACTGTGGCAGAAATACAGAAAAAGATCATCAAACACGGCGGGCGGAACAAAGTCTTTCGATTTTTTCATGCGAAGAACGACATGGATTTGATTGTCAATTGGAAGTCGGACCTCAACAGGATCCTTGCTATCTTTAATGTGCGCTCAGTGCCCCTCCGCCTGGTCGCCGTTGACTTCTCATTCGCCAGGCCGAACTTAGCTTGAATACTCACATAATTGTTGCCGACATCCATCAGAATATGTTGAAAACGCGCGAGGCCACTGACGGACACAATCCGAGCGTGAGCGAGATTCGTTCTCTCTACATCGTCGAACGAGTTCTAACCGTCACTTAGACTCGAAAAAGGTCAGCAATCTCGACTGCCGGTGGATCCAACGCCTTACATGTACATTTAGTGCGCGTGGAGAACCTCCGCCTCCACCACCGAGGGTCTTCTTTGGACGCGACGAGTTGATTGACGAGGTCGTTGGTTTTTCGGAACAACTCACGCCAGTCGCTCTAATCGGCGCTGGCGGAATCGGCAAGACGTCCATCATTCTAACCGTCCTCCATGACGATCGGATCAAACAGCGGTTTGGTGATAACCGTTGGTTCATCCGCTGCGATCAATTCCCCCCATCGCACGCTTACCTTCTCCGCCGACTCTCCAAGGTCATCGGCGCAGGGACCAAAAACCCCAAAGATCTGACCTCCTTGAGACAATACCTATCCTCGAGGGAGATGCTCATTGTCCTTGACAATGCTGAATCCATTCTCGATCCGCAGGGGGCAAACGCGCAGGAGATCTACAGCGTTGTGGATGAACTGACTCGGTTCAGCAACATTTGTCTTTGCATCACCTCCCGGATCTCCACCATCCCCCCTGGTTGCGAGACCCTCGAGATCCCGACGTTGTCGATCGAGGCCGCATCCGACACATTCTATCGCATTTACAAGCACCACGAACGTTCCGATCTGATCAACGACATCTTGGAAGCACTTGACTTCCATCCCCTCTCTATCACCTTACTCGCTACTGTGGCCCAACAAAACAAGTGGGATGCCAACCGAATGACCAGGGAATGGAAGAGACAGCGAACGGGAGTTCTTCGCGCGCAGCACTCCGGGAGCCTTGCGGCCACGGTCGAAATTTCCCTCGCCTCGTCAATGTTCCAAGAACTCGGCCCTGACGCCCGAGAGCTCCTCGGAGTCATCGCCTTCTTCCCACATGGTGTCGATGAAAAGAATATCGAATGGTTATTTCCGACCATCTCCGACGGACCAGCTGTGTTCGACAGCTTCTGTATTCTCTCTCTGACATACCGAGGCAACGGGTTTATCATGATGTTGGCGCCACTTCGAGATTACCTTTGTCTCAGGGATCCACAGTCATCCCCACTCCTCGTCACGACCAAGGAATGTTACTTCGCCCGGCTGCTGGCAGTAGATGTTCATCCCGACAAACCCTTTTTCGAGGAATCGCGATGGATCATGTCAGAGGATGTGAATGTCGAACACCTGCTCGATACTTTCATGTCAATCGACGCAAGTTTGGAAAATGTTTGGAAAGCCAGCGAAGCGTTCATGGATCACATCATCTGGCATAAACCGCGGTTTGTCATGCTGGGACCAAAGATCGAGGCGCTCCCGGACGACCATCCCTCCAAGGCACAATGCATACGGAACCTCTCATGGTCGTTTCACTCGATTGGCAATTGGGTGGAACACAAACGACTTCTCAACCACTCCTTAAAACTCTGGAAGGTGTGGGGGAATGACAGAGAGGTTGCGGAAACGTTGTGCTACCTATCTGAAGCGAATCGGCTGATGAACCTCTACAAGGATGGGATACAAGACGGTAAAAATGCATCGGAAATCTTCGAACGGCTTGGTGATAAGTCGAGACAAGCGGAGTGTTTGATCTGCCTCGCCTACGTGTTGCGCGATGATAAACAGCTCGACGCCGCAGAAAAAACCGCATCCCGCGCAATCGATCTCCTCCCGGAGAAAGGTCAGCGATTTCTGGCCTGCGATGGTCACCGTGCTCTCGGAAACATCCATCAATCCAAAGGCGATACGAAGAAAGCCATTCACCATTTCAGGGTAGCCCTCGAAATTGGATCCCCTCTCAATTACCACACCGTGCTGTTCTGGATCCATTACTCCCTGGCCGAGCTGTTCTTCGAGCAAGGCAGATTCGACGACGCACACGCCCACGTTGAACGCGCCAAGTCTCACGCGGCCAACAACCAATACCAACACCTTCTGGGCCGCGCGTTGTTGCTACGGGCTAGGTTTTTGGATCAACGGCACTCGCTTGAAGAGGCGAAATCCGAAGCATTGCACGCCCTTGAAGTGTTCGAGAGTCTTGGGGCCGCGGACGATGCGGAGGAGACCAGAGAGTTCCTCGAGGAAATTGACTTGGAACTGTTTACACCTGCCGAATCTACTAGCAACGGTAAGCTCCTCGAAAAAAATTCTACCTGTCTCGTGTTAACTAGTGTTCGGACTAGATCACAAAATGGGGGTGGTGGTCGCGTAGACACTTGCCTCGAGTCCTTCAGCTCCACGAGTCGCCAATACCTCCCCCGTCCCTCCACCCCGTCTCCCGTGGCGTTCATAAATACCGTTACGCATCCTCACACCTCGCCACTCCTCTCCCCGCAGCAAAGATGTCCTCTTCTTCATCCACCTCATCCGACCACACATCATTCCATATCCGTTAATCCACTACTGTCGCTTTTCGATTTGCACGCCATGTTGTCTCCCCGTCTCTCGTGTTATCTCCCGTTTTACATATGCATATCTCGTAGGTGTTCTGTTACAATCCACGTTTTGATTTGGTGATGCAAAGATTGCTCCGACGAGAAGCTAGCCACTATTCACGGCTCCGTGCCACGACCCGATTACGGGTCAGTGATTTGGACCCCCGGTACGTCCCACCCGTGATCCATCCCCAATCCCCCAAAACCCTGCTATCTGAAATGTCCGACTCGAGCCAATGGTTTCTTATCTCCAGGAACGCGGAATGCCTGCGTCTGTGACGAACATGGGGTGGTCCTCAACTTATCTTCTATGAAGAAACGTTCCGAACGTGGCTTGCGATCCTCGCGAAGCCGAAATTGTACGACCTCAATATTGAAACCGCGTAAGCCCATTGCCAAATGGAGGTGCCTGTGGAAGCACATGTACACTGCCATGGGATCTGACTAGGACTCCTGGCAGCCGATCATATGCGTCCTCAGGGTCAGACGCTACGGTTGCGACTCTGATAACTCGCTTCACAAAATGGTCGCCAGAAAACCTACAAAGGTTTTTGATGGCGTTTGGGCTCGCTCTCGCGGGGCGTGCGATAACAAGATGGCCGCTCATCCATATTAGGGCTCCAATTATTCCTTGGAGCCTTTACTCCATATCGTTTTCTTGCAGCGACTTCGTATTCCGACTATGACAGACAATTCCCAACAACCAAAGGGGCGGGACAACGTTCCTTCCTCGCTGAATGTGGCTATCGACGGCCTGGATTTCGCAAAGGAGCTCTCAAGCATCACACCAGCCACGGCCGTTTTTGGCACCGTCAGCGTCCTTCTCACCATAATTCGGGTAAGTTCCCTTCACTTCTGCGACGAGATGTTCCAGGTTCATACATAACCAGGACACTATGACCAACGAACAGGACTACGTCGAGCTCGGGTTTTTCTGTGCTGATATCTGTAAAGCTCTCGACCGGGGGATGAACGGGGAGAAACCGGACGACCTTGGCCAGTCCGTGTGATGCGATAAACCAATTGACAGCGTGAGTTGGACCGGCAATATACACTTCGATTCCTTCCACCTACCGTGTTCCCGATCGCAGGACTGTGGTGGGAATACAGGAGAAGGTCATCGAACACGGCGGGTCTCTCTGTTTCTTCATGCGAAGAACGACAAGGATATGATTGCCGATTGGAAGTCGGACCTCAACAGGATCCTTGTTATCTTCGATGTGCGCTCAGTGCTCCTCCGCCTGGTCGCTGCTGACCCCTCATTCGTTAGTTGTCTCAAGGATCCGCAGTCATCCCCACTCCTCAGCACGACCAAGGAATGTCACTTTTCCCAGTTTTCGGCCGAGGTTCATCTCGACAAACCCGGCTCTGAGGAGTCGCGACGGATCATGCCAGAGGATGTGAATGTTGAGCACCTGCTCGATATCTTCACGTCAACTGACGTGGATTCGAAAAACCCCTGGGATGCCTGTGGCAGATTCATGGTTCACCTATCTTGGCATAAACCGCGGTTTGTCGTGCTGGGACCAAAGATCGAAGCACTTTCGGACGACCATCCCTCCAAGGCAGCCGATGCTTGCGAAACCTCGTGGTTTTTTCACTCGGTTGGAAATTGGGTGGAATACAGACGGCTTCTCACTTATGCCTTAAAACTCTGGAGAGGGCAGGGGGATGACCATCAGGTCGCTGAAACATTATGACACCTATCTGAAGCAAACCGGCAAATGAACCTCTACGAGGAAGGGACAAAACACGCCAAAGACGCATCGGAAAACAAGCAGAGTGTTTGATCTACCTCGCTTCCGTGTTTCGTGATGACAGAAAACCCGACACTGCAGAAGAAGCCGCATCCCTGGCGCGGTCGTTTTTCGAGCAAGGCAGATTCGGCTGCGCACACGCCCACGTTGAACGCGGTCAACAATCCATACCTTCTGGGTCGCGTGCCGTTGGTGAGGCTATCTTTTGGTATCGACAACACCTGTTTGGAGAGGTGAAACCCGGGGCATTGCATGCTCTTGGTGTGTTCGAGAAGCTCGGGCCACGGATTATGCAGAGCACACTAGAAAGCTCCTCAGGCGGATCGACCGTAGGGCTCGGAGACTTGGACTTGGAGACACATGAGGCCTGGTGAATTGGCTGACGATGGTGAGTTCCTCGAATCAATGCTACTTGTCGTGTGTATTTATTTCGTGTTCTGTCGGGACCACAGAATTCGAATGATGGCATCGACCCGAGTCTTTCAGGTGACCCTTTCACTGCGCCTCTTCTTTCCCCGCGGCCAGAACGCCCTCTATTTTATCCACCCCTTCAGTTCACACGCCATTCCGCACTTTCTGTTTTACCGCCCGTCGTTGATCTGCACGCCGTGTTATGTCTCCCTGTCTCTTGCGTTGTATCTGTTTTACATGTGCATATATTATGGGTTTTCTGTGATAATCCATGTTCTGGTTTGGTGACACAACGACTGTCACAAAGCTGCCCGCCGCGACCGTTTCCCATAAATTGGGTGAACCCTGGCTCAGAAACGGCGTCAGTAGGCCCGCCAACAAGGGGGTTTGTCGCTGTCCCAAGGAATCTCTCCACATGCACTAGTTGAGCGAGTGACTGGTATTCCTCGAAGCTGATTTCTCCTGATGGCGGTACATCCAAAAGTAACCCAAGACATCGCGGCAGCCCCGGACGGTCAAGTCTAGTCGAGCTGGTTGACAACATGTACACGTTCACGCTAGTCCTAGATCATTATGAAGTGCCATCACGGTGTTGATCGAGCCGCGTCGCATTATCTTATCACCTCGGTATGGACGGGAGAAGGAAGAGCAAATTCCGACCCTGCATCGACCTACACAATGGACAGGTCAAACAAATCGTCGGGGGCACGCTCTCGGACGACGATCCAAATAGCCTGAAAACGAACTTCGTGGCAAAGTACATTTCACCTCCCTGGTCTAGGACCAGATCCATCCTCTAACTGTTTGACGGTTTTTGGATAGCGAATCTCCTGCTCACTATGCTCGACTATACCGAAAACATGGATTAGAAGGCGGACACGTTATCAAACTGGGAAAGGGCAACGACGAAGCCGCAAGAGATGCGCTCGATGCCTGGCCAGGAGGGCTTCAGATTGGCGGCGGTATCACCGAAGCGAATGCACGGGAGTGGTTGGACGCGGGTGCTTCCAAGGTATGCACTTGGACTTGTCAGCTTGTTGTAGCTCGACCGAGTTCGTCTCAGGAAGTCATGGGCAGATTATCGTGACGTCTTACTTGTTCCCTGATGCCAAGTTTTCGTTGGAGAGGTTACAAAAAGTCTCATCCGTTGTTGGAAAAGATCGGTTGGTGGTCGATGTTAGGTATGTACCGTGAAAAGTTTTGGTGAGCGTGGGTTCCGATTGTGCTGCAGCTGCAGGAAGAGGGGAGACAGGTGGCTTGTCGCAATGAACAAATGGCAGGATATCACAGATATGGAGGTCTCGCGAGGCGAGAGAGATTGTGCAGAGGAACGGATTGTACGCTAACGACTATGCCACAGATTCTCTGGACCTCCTCTCCCGATACTGCAGCGAATTTTTAGTTCACGCTGCGGACGTGGAAGGACTCTGCCAAGGGATTGACGAAGATCTCGTCACCAGTGAGTCGATTCGACTTTTATCTCACGGATCCGTTCTTGAATCCGAGGTAGAGCTGGGAGAATGGGTCAAGGTGCCGACGACATATGCCGGGGGTGCAAAAGGTCAGTCCCTATTGGTTCCCCGGGGTTGTGCCGTGCGGCTGACCGACCCGCTATCCGCAGATATATCTGACCTGGATCTCGTCGATCGACTATCGGATGGCAGTGTCGATCTCACGTATGGAAGGTGGGGGTTATCCCTTGCCCTCGCCTCGTGTCCTGACCAAACACGCCCTACACAGTTCGTTGGACATATTCGGTGGATCGTTGGTGAGATTTGACGAGCTCGTAGCCAAAAGTCTGTTGTAGAGTCAGTAGGGCTAGCCGAGGGATAACCGAATCGTTTCTTGTGACTTTGGGGCGAAGTGGCATGACGCGCTTAGTGACCGGAATCACTCGTCGGCACTTTCTCCTCTCCCCAGTTCCCTCTACAATCCTTCGCTCAGCAAGTTTTCGACACTAACCGTCGGCGGCGCCCACCGCGGTCAAGCCAAATAACCGAGAGCGCCCGCCGCACCATCCAGAACTGCAAGCCCTCACACACGTTACGATTCCAAGGGTCGAGGTCGCCCGGCGCCCCCTTACACCTCTGAACCGAATAACCTTCAAGATTACTCAGAGTCCCCAATACAATCCCCCAGCCTCGTGCCCTCTTTGGCGCCAGTAACTTTGTTCCGCGACACCGCCCAACCTCTCTAGGTCATAACTCCAACTCGTTATCCATAATTTCTCGACGGTCGAACGACCATGGTGAGTCGATGGATTTTGTACTGCCGAGATAGAAACGCCAGGGAGAACTGTTGTTGCTGCTGTTGCCAACGTTGATCATATAACGCGAGCGAGCGACACACGTGAAGGGAAGCTTCCCCCTGGGGACTAGAGGATATACCACCGGCCATGGGTTCTCCTTCTCCTCCTCACCCCTCCCTTCCCCTCCACTTTGATAATGCCTTCTCCCATTCGGCTGAAACGATCCCTGATTTCTAACAACCGTTCTCAGCAA
>Ga0307512_10006090_pt1 | contig 12339 bp, 10 predicted proteins | sample 14_EM_MG_FD_200267 | JGI IMG/M metagenome (GOLD analysis project Ga0307512, IMG submission 200267) | Populus trichocarpa ectomycorrhiza microbial communities from riparian zone in the Pacific Northwest, United States - 14_EM | ecosystem: Host-associated > Plants > Roots > Unclassified | place... | reverse complement strand
GCCTGGGGTTGCGCTCGGCTTGGGGTTGCGCTCGGCTTGGGGTTGCGCTCGGCTTGGGGTTGCGCTCGGCTGGGGGTCGCGCCGCTTGGACCGGCCGCGCCCTCCCCGAAGACGGTGGCACCCGGTCACGCTCGCTGGAGTGTGAACTCGGCGACCAGGCCGTGCAGCGTGGCCGCCGTGTCCGCTAGCGCGCGGGCCGACTCGGCCGACTCGCCGGTGACCTTGGTCGTCATGCCGGCGGCGTCGGCGACGGCGGTCACGCTCCGGGAGATTTCGGCGGTAGTGGCCGTCTGCTCGTCCACCGCGCTGGCGATTGTCGTCGCGATGTCGTTGACCTGTTGGACGATCTCGGCGATCTGGGTGACCGCCGCGTCGGCGGCCGCGGATCCGGCCTGGATGCTTGCGACGTGGCTGGTGATGGCCGTCGTGGCCTGAGCGGTCTGTTGCGCCAACTGCTTGACCTCCTCGGCGACCACGCCGAAGCCTTTGCCGGCGTCGCCGGCGCGGGCGGCCTCGATGGTCGCGTTGAGGGCCAGGAGGTTCGTCTGGGACGCGATCGTCTGAATCAGCCCGACAACGCTGTTGATCTCGTTGCTCGCCTCCGACAACGTGGCGATGACCGCCCCGGCGCGGGCGGCGGTGGCCACCGCGCCGACGGCCACCGTGGCTGCCTGGTTGGTGTTGCGCGAGATCTCGGTGATGCTGGCGATCATCTCCTCGCTGGCCGCCGACACGGAGTCGGCCTTGGCCGCGGTGCCGTGGGAGTTCTCGATGAGTACCGCGTTGCCGTCGAGCAGTTGCTGGGCGGAGTGGGAGAGTTCCACGCCGCAGCCATGGATCTGACTCACCGTCGAATTGAGGCGCGCGACGGTGTCTCGCATCGCGTTGCCGAGCAGGTCGTGGTCGCCGCGCGGCCGGACGGAACGGGTGAGGTCGCCATGGGCGAGGGCGGCGACCAGGTCCGCCGACTCGCGCATGTACGCGGCGAGTCGCCGGAACGAGCTGGCGAGCTGGCCCAACTCGTCGCCGGATTCGTAGTCCACCGTTTGGGAGACGTCGCCGCCGGCCAGGTTCTCGGCGACGGCGGCCACCCGCCGCAGCGGCCTGGTAATCGAGGTGACCACCAGGATCGTCATTCCCAGGGTCAACGCGAGCAGGACACCGGTCAGGACGATGACCACGATCGCGGTACGCCTAGCGGCACTTGTGGCAGCGTCCGCGAGCCTCTGGATCGTGCCGGCCTGGAAGTCCTCCAGCTGCTTGTACAGGGTGATCTTGTCGGTGGCGATCTTGAACCAGTCGCCGGCGTTCACGCCGAACCCGCCCGTGGCCGCCTTGTCGAGCGCGGTCTGCTCGAGGGCCGCCACCTTCGAGAACACCTCGGACGCCTGGTCGGCCGACCAGCGCGCGAGGACCTCGGGGCTGGCCGCCCGTTCGAAGACGGTGAGGTAGGCCCGCTGCGAGGCCAGGAGCGAGATGACGAGAGCCTGTTGGCCCGGTGCGAAGCCGTCCGCGGTGAACACCGTTGCGAGCTGGGCCCGTTCGAGCCCGGTGTCCTCCTTCGCGCTCAACAGCGCAAGGTACGCCTGTAGTCGTACGCCGATCGCGGGGTTGCGATTTTGGCCGACGGCGACCGCGATCGAGCCGAGCAGGGCGTGGTTGATCGCCGTGTACCCGGCGATGATCGGCCCCGGCGGCTGCAGCGCGGCGGCCTTGGAGCGCAGCTCGGTCAGGCCGGTCAGCGATCGGCGCAGGTCGATGAGGGAAGCCTGAACTACCGCCGGCGAGTTGCTGGTGTGATCGTTGATGAAGGCGTCCAGCCCGGCCAGCCGGGTGTCGGTGACCGCCTGCTGGGCCGTCAACTCTGGGCCGAACGCGGTCCCCTTGGAGCTGGTGAACTGGGCGGTCCGGCCACGCTCGCGCTGGGTCTCGTGGAGGAGGTCGCCGATCTTCACCGACAATCCGGCCAACGTTGCGACGCCGGACGACTCGGTGGCCAGCCGCTGATTGTCGACGATCACCACGGTGGCGAAGCACGCCAGCCCCGCGGTGGCCACCAGCAGACCCGACACGACCTTGGTCCGAATCTTCGCGTTCCGCCACAGTCGCATCCGAACTCCACCCCGTTTGATCCTTGAGGGCGGGGAGCTGTCCCGGCCCCTCTGAGATCATCCTTCGATACTGGCGGCTACGCGCCGAAATCGGCTACACCGCGGAGAGTCACCGAGACCGGGCGGCGTGGCGGCCGGGGACCGCCACGCCACAATGCGGTGCTGCGGGTGCTGCGGGTGCTGCGGGTGCTGCGGGTGCTGCGGGTGCCGCGGGTGCCGCGGGTGCCGCGGGTGCCGCGGGTGCCGCGGGTGCGGTGGTCAGCTCGTGGTGCAGGAGACCGTCGGCCAGGTCCACGTGCCGTTGGTCTGCACCGTCACGCCGAAGGTGTTGCCGTTGCCGTTGGGTTTGGCGACGAGTACCTGGGCGCTGGGCCAGGTCGCGGTGATGTTCCAGGTCGCGATGATCTTTTCGGGGGACGGTACGTTCATCGTCACGGTCCAGGCGCTGGAGCCGGTGACCGCGACGTTGAGGTTGTAACGGTCGCTCCACTGCTGGCCGGCCGACAGCGTCGCGGTGCAGCTGCCACCGCCGCCGGTGCCGCCGGGCGCCACGGCGCGGCCGGTCTGCGGGGAGATCATGCCGGCGCACAATCCGCGGCTGGCCAGGCCCTGCGCGATCCGCGGGATCGCGGCGAGCGTGTTGGCCGGCCACTCGTGCATGAGGATGATCTGGCCGTTGGTGAGCCGGGCGTTGGCCTGCACAATCGCGTCGGTGCTGGCGCCGTTCCAGTCGGCCGAGTCGACGTCCCAGATGATCTGGGTGAGGCCGTACTTGGCCTCGACCGTCTGCACGGTCGCGTTAGTCTCGCCGTACGGCGGGCGGAACAGCTTCGGCGTACCGCCGCCGGCGTTGGCGATGGCCTGCTGGGTCCGGGCGATTTCGGAGTCGATCTGCGCCTGGCTCAACGTGGTGAGGTGCGGGTGGGTGTAGCTGTGATTGCCCACCCACATCCCGGCGTTGACCTCGGCCTGCACCTGCGCCGGGTAGGCGGCGGCGAACTGGCCCTCGTTGAACATGGTGGCCCGCAGCCCGCTCTGCTTGAGCGCGTTGAGCAGGCCCGGGGTGTGATCGTTGGACGGGCCGTCGTCGAAGGTGAGCCCGACATAGCCGGTACAGGCGGCGGCACGCGACGGAGTGGCGTGCACGGTGACGGCGGCGGTGCTCGCCACGACCACCGCGGCGACGGCCAGCCCCGTAGCGAGGGAACGTTTCGACAGATATCGTGGGGTACGCATGCGGCGTAGGTCCTCCGTGTGTCGGGTGTTCGGGGCTCAGCTGGCGCCGCAGGAGACCGTCGGCCACGTCCACGTGCCGTTGGTCTGGATGGTCACCCCAAAGGTGTTGCCGTTGCCGTTGGGTTTGGCTGTCATCACCTGACCGCTGGAGTCCCAACTGGCGCTGGTGTTCCAGGTGGCGATGATCTTTTCGGGGGACGGCACGTTCATCGTCACGGTCCAGGCGCTGGAGCCGGTGACCGCGACGTTGAGGTTGTAGCGATCGCTCCACTGCTGACCCGCCGACAGGGTCGCGGCGCAACTGCTGCCCCCGCCGGAGGACGTACCGCCCACCGTGATGGTGGAATTCCCGCTGCTTTGATATCCCTCGGTTGCGAGGATCATGTAGTCGTAGCTACCCAGCGGCATCGCATGACTGGCCCAGGCGGAAAAATGGTTGCCGGAGGTGATGGTTCCGCCCGTCTTCTTCGCCTGCCGAACGCTCCAGTACTGATTGAAGGTCCGGATCCCTTCGATGGAGGGCTGATTGACTCGCGTCGTCTCGTAGATATCGTAGGTGCCGCCGTCGCTGGTAACCGTGCCCTTGTACGTACCCGTCGGCCGGTAGGTGCCCCAGTTGTCGACGACGTAATATTCCACAAGCGGGTTTCTCGTCCACCCGTAGAGCGCCAAATACGCATTGCCGGACGGATTGAAGCTGCCCGAATAGTTCACACTCATGCGCCCGCCGGTGCTCCAGCCCTTACCGGCAACGAAATTCCCGACGTTGCTCCACGAGGTGCTGTAGTTTCCGCCGGAGCCCAGGTTCATGGAGACCGATCCACCGCCATCGGTCCAGAACGAATAGAAGTAGCCATTATTGGTGCCGGTTTGATTCGAGGTCACGATCGTGTCGGCGTTGGCGGTGCCGGGCAGGATCGTGACGGCGACCAGCGCCGCGGCGCAGGCGCCGGCGATGAGCAGCCTGATGCGGCCGCCGCTGCGGCGATGTGGATGGGTGAGGGCGTCGCTCATGTGCGTGCTTCCTCCTCGTGACGGCTGGCCTGGCGGCCAGGCAGCGCGATCCGACCCGGTGGGTCGCCGGCTGTACCGGCGTCGCGCGTCGGCGTCGTCCGGCGCGGCGGGGATGGCCGGTCGCCGTGGGGGATCTTGATCGATAGCAGTCAATGTCTATCGGTGGCGCCAGTATTGGTCTGACGCAGACGGGTTGTCAACAACTTCCGGAAACACTCCGGAAATCTATCGGTCCACCTGCTGGCCTCCCTGATCGACCAACAGCAACGCTCGCCATCATGATCCGAGCCGAGGAAACCGAAACTTCCGGAGCCGCGGCCGGGCAATCCCACCGACGGCAAAGAGCCCGAGCACACTGAACGGGTGGACAGTCGAGAACCGGCCGGCTTCCGGCTACCGCCAGCCGTCGTCGCCGCGCTGGCCGACCGGTTCGAGGTTGGGGCGGTGTCGTCGTGCGTGCCGATCACGCAGGGACTGATGAACCCGAACTGGCGGTTGGCGACGGCCGCCGGCGTGTTCGCCGTCAAACAACTGCGTGACGCAACCCCGGCCGCGGTGCGCCGCCACCATCAGGTGCTACCCCGCCTCGCCGAGCGAGGCCTGCCGGTGCCGGCGCCCCGCGCAACCCGCGCCGGCGATTCCCTCTGCAAGATCGACGGCCATTGGTACGCGATGATCGGCTGGCTGCCGGGCGTCCACCGCCCCGGGTCGCAGCTGAGCCTGCCCGACTGCCGGCGCCTCGGCGAGTTGGTCGGCCAAATCCACACCGGACTGCGCGAGGCGCTGCCGGAGGCGCCGCCGTCCCTTGCCGACGACCCGCGGCAGGTGGCCGACACGGTGGCGGAACTCGACCGCCTGGCCCGCGCCGCAGCAGCCGGCCGCGACGACTTCGACCGGTTCGCAACGACCGAGATCGCCTGGCGCCGCAGTCTGTTGCAAGAGGTCGCCCGGCAGCGACCGCACACCGCGGCGGCGCTGCGGCCGGTCGGCTGGACCCACGGCGACCTCAACCACCTCAACCTGCTGTTCACCGGCGGCCGGGTGTCCGGCGTGCTCGACTGGGACCGCCTCGACGTGCGCACCTATGGTCTGGAGATCGTCCGCACCGCCACCCTGCTGTTCGGGACCGGCGACCACGGCGGCGGCGTCGACCTGCCGCGGATCGCCGCATTCACCGCCGGGTACCGCGCGCAGGTGGCCATCAGCGACGACGCCCTCCGCGACGCGGCACACCGGCGCTGGTGGACCCACGTCTGTGACACCTGGTTCCTCCGCCTGCACTACGACGACAACAACCGCTCTTGCGATCACCTGTTCCGTACCTCGGGAAGGCTCCTGCGCTGGTGGACCGACCACCGCGCCGCCCTCGACGCCGCCCTGACCGCAGGTTCGCAGTAGATCTTGCGGTCCCGGCCGAGTGTTGTGCAGTTGGTGTCACGGTGGTTGCCGATTTGAGGGCTTGGCGGCAAGATCAAACGGGCCCGTCGATGGTGGCTTTCACGGATTCGCTCCCGCTCGTGTTGTGTGGGCGCGGCGCCAGGCCGTGGAAGATCAGGTCGAGCAGGGCGGTCGCCTGCTGGGCCGAATCCGGCTCGGTCTCGGTGACCAGCGCGATGGCGTTCACGAGCTTGAACATCTGCCCGACCGATACTCCGGTGCGGACAGCGCCTGCCTCCTGAGCCCGCGTCACCAGCCCCTGCGCCGCCGAGAACACCGCCGCACGGCATGTCGAGTCCTCCTCGCCCAGGGCCGTCAGCAGTGACGCGGCCAGCCCGCGCTCCGTGCTTCCCTGGGCGATCACCACTCCCAGCCACTCCCGGAGCGCGGCGCCCGGCGCAGGTGCGGACATCAACTCCTCGGCGCGGCGGCACAGGCCGTCGATGTGGTCGCGGAAGACCGCCTCCAGCAATGCCTGTCGGGTGGGGAAGTGCCGGTAGAGCGTGGCGTTTCCGACCCCCGCGCGCTTGGCGATGTCATCCAGCGGCGCGTCGACCCCCAACTCGGCAAAGGCCACTCGCGCGACGGCCGTCAGCCGGTCGTAGTTGCGCTGGGCGTCCGCCCGCATTGTCGCCTCCGCGTTGCCTAAACAGGGACTGTCCCCATATAGTACGGCCCGTAACTGGGGAGAGTCCCCGTTTAGGAGATGCCATGAGTTCCCCGCTGCCGGAGTTCGTCCGGCACGCCGAACACTTCGCGGTGGAACGCCGCAACGGGGTCCTGTTGCTGCGCCTGCACACCGGCGGCGGCCCGGCCGTCATGTCGCTCGGGCCGCATCGTGCTCTCAAGAGGGCCGCGCGGCTGCTCTATAGCGGCGCCACCATCGCGGCCACGCTCGGGATGGTCAACGAAGTCGTGCCGGACCCAGCGATTGCTGCCGCGCGCCTGGGAACTGGCCACCGAGATCATGACCGCGCCCCGCGCCACCCGCCGGCTCACCCAAACCGTCGTCCAGCGCCCCTGCCAACGCCGCCTGGTCGACGACCTGGCCACCTGACGCGTTCCGATACCCACCACTCGGAGGAAACATGATCACTGTTCTCGTGACCGGCGCCACCGGCGCCCAGGGCGGTGCCACGGCCCGCGGTCTGCTGGCCGCCGGCCACCGGGTCCGCGCCCTCGTCCGCGACCCCGACACCCCCGCCGCCCAGGCGCTCGCCGCCGCCGGCGCCGAACTGGTCCGCGGCGATCTGGGCGACCGCACCTCGCTCGACGCCGCCATCCGCGGCGCCGACGGCGTCTTCAGCGTCCAGCCCACCCTCGGCTACCCCGGCACACCACCCGGCTTCACCATCGACGACGAGCTTCGTTACGGCCGCAACGTGGCCGACGCCGCCGCCACGGCCGACGTCCGGACCTTCGTCTACGCCTCCGTCGGCTCGGCCGACGCACCGCACGGCATCGTCCGCTGGCAGAGCAAGGCCACCCTCGAGCGGTACGCCCGCGACCTCGGCCTGCCCATGACCGTGCTGCGGCCGGTCCGCTTCATGGACAACCAGATCCACCCACACCTCGGCGTACGCGACGGCGTCCTGACCGACGTCATCCGGCCGGACGTGCCGGTCCAACTCGTCGCGGCCACCGACATCGGCGCGTTCGCCACCCTGGCCTTCACCCGGCCGGCCGAATACACCGGCCGGACCATCGAGCTCGCCGGCGACGAACTCACCATGCCGCAGATCGCCCAGGCCATGCAGCACGCGCTGCGGCAGCCCATCACCTACCGGCCCATCCCGCGCGACGCGCTCACCGGCCGCGACGGCGACGCCGTGGCCGGCTACGACTTCGCCAACGGCGGCGGCTGGCACGCCGACGTCGACGCGCTGCGCAAAGAGCACCCCGGCCTGATGGACTTCGCCACCTGGCTCCACCGCGAAGGCGCCGCCGCCTACACCGCATCCCGCAGCTGACCGCCGAGCGAGCCGACGACTGCGATGCTGTACGGCATGAATGCGAGTCGAATGACCGCCGTGGAAGAGCTTTGGCGGAGGCACGCAAAGGAGGCCTTCCCTGCTCGTCTGACGTCCGTTGATGTATTGGGCATCGAGATGGTGACGCTTGATGCGGACATCGCGGGTTGCGTCGGCACCTGGCTGCACAACGGCGGAACGCTCGATGATCGGCGCTGGAATGTTCTCGCAGCCCGTAAGCGCGAACTCAGCCGAGTGCTGCCGGAACTGGCAGGCGAGGAGACCGCCTACTTCCGGAGGCTAGACGAGATGGTTGAACTTCTCCGGCATCCATAAGGTGCTTCTGAGTGGTCTTCCGTGCCGTGCAGGATCGCGGTCGCCTGCTTTTGCTAGGCGCCGCCCGGTTGGCTTTCGGCGGCCCCGCGAGCGTGCTGGTCTTGCTCCGGCGTGCCTGGGGTGCCGCGGGTCGAGATCGTGACGGTGCCGATCAGGTATGGCGAACTTCTCGGGGGCGAATCTGGTGGAATGCCGGCGAGATGGGCGCGGATCTGGTCGGCGTCGGGCATGTCGAGGTCGGTGTAGTGGGTCAGGGCGTGCTGGTAGTGGTGGCGGGCGTGGTCGGTTTCGCCGAGGGCGCGGTGGGCGTGGCCGAGGCCGGTGTGGGCGCGAGCCTGTTGCCAACGGTCGTCGATGTCGGTGGCGATGGTGAGGGCAGCGCTGTGGTGGGTGATGGCTTCGGTGGGGTGACTGGCGGCCTGGGTGGCCTCGCCGAGGCCGTTGAGCGCGGAGGCCTCGCCCGCTCGCTCGCCAGTTTCGCGGAAGATGGCCACGGCCTGCTCGTGAAACGCGGCGGCCCGGGTGGGCCGGCCGAGGTCGCTCTGGAGTATGCCCTGGCAGTCCAGCACATTGGCCTCGCCGGCGCGGTTGCCGAGCTCCCGGAACAGTACCCGTGCCTGCTGGAGGTTGGCGCCCGCCGGCCCGTAGCGGCCCAGCCGCACCTCGGCGCTGCCGAGACCGTTCAGGGCACGGGCTTCGCAAAGCCTGTGGTCGATCTGCCGGGACAAGACCAGGGAATGCTCGAAATGGGCAGCGGACGTTTCGTGGCGCCTCCGCCGCCATTCCAAGACGCCAAGGTTGTTCAGCGCGATGGCCTGGCCGGTCCGGTCGGCAGTCTGCCGGTACAGGGTCAGTGCCCGTGCGATGAAGTCGACGGACTGCTGGTAGCGGTTGGGTTCGGTGAGGCTGAGACCGACCAGTGCGCGTGCTTGGCCGTTCAGGTCACCGGTTTGCTGGGACAGGTGCAGGGCCTGCTGGAAGGATTCGGACGCCGGCCCGATCCGGCCGAGCCACTGGTAGGCGGTGCCGAGGCTGGTCAGTGCCTCGGCCTGTGCGGTCGGGTCGCCGGTGTGGCGGGCGGCGGCGCACGCGTGGCCGTGGATGGTCAGGGCGTCGGTGTTGTGGCCGCCATGAAGGTAGCGGAACAGGGTGGGCGACAGGTGGACGGTGTGGGTGGGCCAGCCGTGGGTGGCGGTGTGGGCGGTGACGGCGACGAGGGTGGGGCGTTCGGTGTCCAGCCAGGCACGGGCGGTGTCGGGGTCGGTCAGCGCCGGTGCGGATCCGAAGGCGGGGATGCGGGGCCGGCGGTGGGATTCGGCCGGGTACAGGGTGTCCATCGCGGCGGCGGCGCTGGCCAGGTAGAAGTCGAACAGGCGGGTCAGCGCGGCGCGGCGTGCCGGTGGCGGGTCCTCGTCGCTGGAGCGGTCGGTGGCGTAGCCGCGGACCAGGTCGTGCAGGGTGTAGCGGCCGGGCGCGGCCAGGTGCAGCAGGTGGTCGTGGCACAGGTTGTCGAGGTGGAGGGTCGTGGTGGCCAGGTCGGCGCCGGTGAGGGCCGCTGCGGCGTGGGTGTCGAAGTCCTGGCCCGGGTGCAGCGCGACCAGTCGCAGCAGTCGTTGCCGGTCGGCGGGTAGCTGCTGGTAGGACAGGTCGAGGGCGAGGTGGACACCGGAGTCGAGGCGTTGCTGGTGGCGGCGTTCGTCGAGGCGGTCGGCGTGGTCGGTCAGCGTCCAGCCGGATTGCGTACGCAGGCGGGCGGCGGTCAGGCCGAGCGCGAGCGGCAGGTGGCCGCAGCGCTCGGCGATGCGGGCCCCCGCGCCGGGGTCCGCGCCGACCGGAACGCCGCGAGCGGCCCGGGTCAGAAACGCCGCGGCTTCCGCCGGGGTGAACACGTCGACGGGCAGGTGGGTCGTGGCGTCCAGGTCGGTCAGGTCACGTCGGCTGGTGACCAGGACCGGGCAGCCCGGGCTGTCCGGTAGCAACGGCCGGACCTGGGCGGCGTCGGCGGCGTTGTCGAGCAGCACCAGGGTGCGGGTGCCGGCCAGCCGCTGGCGATAGACCCGGATCCGTGCGGGCAGGTCGTGGGGAATCTGCTGGCCCGCTACGCCGAGCAGGCGCAGGAATCCCTCAAGCACCGCGGCCGGGTCGGCGGGCGGCTGAGCCGGGTCGGGATGGAACCCGCGCAGGTTGACGAACAGCACCCGATCAACCAGTTTCTCCCCGGCCAGCAGGTGCCCAGCGTGCACTGCCAGTACGGTCTTGCCGACCCCGGCCATCCCGGCAATCGCCGACACCACCACCGCCCCGCCGGTGACGACGTTGGCGTGCAAGGCCCGGCGCAGCCGGTCGAGTTCGGCGGTCCGGCCGGTGAACTCGGCCAGGCCCGGCGGCAGGCTGTCCTGAACCCGCACCTGCCCGGCCGCGGCCGCCTGCCCGGAGACCGTCTGGAGCGCCTGCCGCCACTGCGCCACGTACCCCACGTCCGGGTGCAACGCTGCCACCACCGCCACCACCAGATCGGGGTTGATCCGCCGCCGACCAGACCGGAAACAACTCACCACCGTGGTCTTGCCCACCAACTCACTCGCCGGCCGCCCGGCCCGCACGGCCGCGTTGACCCGCCCGGTGATCTGCTCGTACGAGGGGTCACCCGCCCACGCCTTCAACAACCGCAGCCGCTCAACCAGCTCATCCAGGCTGCCGGCGCCCCCCGGATCAGGGAGTTTCTTGAACGTACCGACCTTCCGCCCTGATCGCGGCACCGCACACACCTCCGGCATTTCCCCAGTCTGCCCATTGTGGACCATCCACTCTCGCGACGAATGTCGGCTACAGGACACCTCGGGCGATTTGCCCCAGCCGCGCCCGACCCGCCTCGCCGGCGTTCCGATTCGGTCCGGATCCGGGCGTCCGACTACCCGACGCCGGATAGTCGAGGCGCTGCCGGCTTGACGCCGAATCCGCAGTGCAAGCAGGGCCGCTGCCCGGGGCGGTCGGTGAATTCCGGTCCACACCGGACCTGAGGGCCGACGACGGCCCGGTGCAGCGCGGTTCAAGGTCGGCAAACGTCGTTCACAGGAGGAGAAGTGACGGTACGAGAACGTGCCCGGGCGTACGGGAATGGGCTGCCACGCCGAGGGCGGCTGCTGGGCTTCGGCCACGTAGCGCAGCCGCTCGATAGGCGTCGGGAAGCTCACGACGGCCCGCAGGAACTCGGCCGTCGACATGCGATAGACCTGCCACCAGGAAAGGTGGCTGTCACAGAGCACGACGGGCCAGGCGTCCGGGTCGTCTCCCTCGGTCAGCCAGCAGAGATGTAGTCGGAGCCGACCGTGGCCCACGGCAGCACCCCACCTGGTCTCGGAAATACCGGGTACGGAAAGCCACGCTCCTCGGCCTCACTGTCGAGTAGGTCAGCGTAGCCGCGGATCTCGGCGGCGTACTCCTTCCGCTTGTACTGGTGCGGATGCAGCAGGGTGAGAAAGGTTTGGAAGGCCCCGGGCGGTAGCACGTCTGCCACTTCCCGAAATTCGCTCGGATAGCGGATGCCGACTGCCTTCTCGACGGTGGACCACCGAACCGGTGTCCCGGGCGCCGACCAGCGGACAGCTTCGAGCAAGGCACGAACCGCGGGGGAAAGAGAGGTCATTGGTATTGGCACCCGCCAGCATCAGTCGCGGCTGATAGAAAACCCGAGGACCACGGCGCGGAGACGATCACGTGGCCGCCGCACCGTAGGCGGTTATTCCCCAAGGCCGCTCGATCATCTGCACGGCGACGAGCATAGACCGGCAGATCGACGAGCGACCGAAGCCCAGCAACCAGGATCGCCGCCGATAACGCGGAGTGTTACCGCTGAGCTCAGTCGGGTGGCAGCAGCATGTCGTTCTTCTCGGGATTGCCGGAGAACCCGCCGTACACGCGGTTGGGGCCAGTGACAAGCGGACCCACGCCGGCCTTGGTCAATTTGCGGACGGTCGTACCGTCGTCGAAGCCGTTTTGGACGCAGCCGGCGTAGCGCATCGTGACTTCCGCGGTAGCGGTCGCGGACCGTACCAGAAGCACGATGATCTGGTCGCCATGCGCCACCTCCGGTGCGCAGTCCGCCGGGTTGTCCGGGCCTCCACCGACCGGTGCCGCGGCGATTTGTCGGATCTCCTCCGCTGCCGTCGCGCCGTCCAGGCGCAGGCTGGAGAGCAGACGTTGCGAGGACAGCCGGGCTATGCATTGCCCCTCCA
>Ga0307512_10006089_pt1 | contig 12339 bp, 10 predicted proteins | sample 14_EM_MG_FD_200267 | JGI IMG/M metagenome (GOLD analysis project Ga0307512, IMG submission 200267) | Populus trichocarpa ectomycorrhiza microbial communities from riparian zone in the Pacific Northwest, United States - 14_EM | ecosystem: Host-associated > Plants > Roots > Unclassified | place... | reverse complement strand
ACACCATTCAGTACTTTGATCATGTTCTACTCCGACTTTTTTACATACTAACTACTGAAATTAAGGTGTTTCCACACTGTTCAGTATGTGAAACTACTGAATTTCAGTAGCTCTCGAGTTTATAGTGTACAGTAGAGTAGTTGACTTTTGTGTCCTCAGTTCTCGTGTCTGACGCACATGCTCTGAGGCCCGACGCGTGCCCAGAACTCATCTATTAGCACTCGTTTGCTTTCTACATTACCTTGGGTAGGGGTTGTCCTCTCGGGTTCTCGTCAGTGACCACCAACCCCTCCTAGTATTGCATGCCGTTCCATGGTCAGCAGTGACGCTCAACTTCCACTAGGTGATATTTGTGTGGAGATATTGGCCATGTCGCATGCCGTTATTATTGTTGAAGAACGTGGGGCCGCGAGAATGATGTCGCGCGTGTTGTACTGTATAGACATGCGTGCCGCGCATTTTCATCACGACTCATTTCGTCGGGCCGGGGCCCATTGACCACGCTGTCATAATACGTAAAAAGGCGACGTTAGTTTTAAGGTCACATGCATCATTTAGAACTCAGATTGATGGCCAGTCACAGCTGTGACAAAGCTCATTTTTCTCATCTAACCCGTACAACAAGTATTCAGGTCAGAAACCCATGTGGACTATGTTCAGGGAAGGTGAAAGACACAGTGTATTGATTTTCGTGGAGATCGGGCCATAATTGGGCGAGAAATGCAACGTGGCCGAGTGAGGGTACCTTGCCTTGCTGAAAGGTCCTCGCGGCAATCGCAAGTAGGTGCAGCATTATGTGCGCTAGGCGCGTTTCCTTGTCCTCCCGCAGGCGAAATTCTACCTTCGTTGTACCTACCTACCCTTCTGGTAGTCGGTCGCCTCAGTTTCATGCACTACTTGCCCGCGCAGACACTGGGATAAGCATCTCCAAGTAGCTTTTACACTTCTGGCCATGGACGGGCAATTTATCCTTTCAGGCATCGGTTCTCTGCCCCCCCGCGTGCGACTCTGTTCGTGTGTACGAATTAAATACATATAGAATTGTACCCATAACCCACTATACTTTTCGCATGGCGCGTGATATAAACACCCAGCATTACACGCATAAACAAAAAATATGAAATATTCTCACGGATGACCACAATGAATCAAGGGTCCTGAAGGGAGGGTCTGCGTTGAAGATTATACCGCAGTCTACGGATCATATTTCTGATACACCGAAACAGAACGGGTACCGTAAAATCCTTTCTGCGCGTAATGGCGGAGCGGCGTGCGGATTCACTCAGTGAATCTCGAATCTGCGTGAACCTCTGGACCACCTCCTCGATCGTAGGGCGAACTCCTGGATCTTCAGCCGTCATTGCGTTGATTAGTTCCTGCATGAACCCAAATCCGTTGTACTTCTGCAACATTTCTGTCAGCACTAGAACATCTACAGCCAAGTGACTCTGACCTGCATGAAGTTTTCACGTACAAGTTTTCCGAGGCAGTAAATGTCAGTACGAAACGGATTACATGACCGTTCATTCCGATGCTCTGGTATCGGGCCATCATATATATCATGGCCACGCGGCGGTAAATCGGAAGCGTTTCGTGCACGGTATTGACGGGACAAGCCAAAGTCAATCAGATAATAATGGTCGAGGGGTCTCTCTCTGATGTCCTGCGCTTGGTTATTTTGAGTTGTGTCTGATCCTCGAAGAGACGTTGCTGATGGACCACGCATAATGCACTTTGCAGTGCAAGCCCTAAAACGGTCTGAGAAGCTTTTCCACCCAAAGCACTAAAACGCACCTATGGGCAATATTTCGTTCGTGCATGAATCGAAGACACTGAGTGATTCGTAGCCCATCAGAATCGTACGTCCAGGAGAAAGCGAGAAAGGTCAACCTACCTCACAAATTTGCATAAAGAACGACACGAATTCCTCGTATGTTTGGAATGGGTGGTCATCGAATGGGCGCAGGAATGGCATTACTATCAACGTCTGGCTGGTGTTGGGGAAAGCGATAACCTCCAGTAGTGGAACGCAATGATTGCTGCGGTTCTGAGTGACCCCCAACTCGTGCTGCCCTGCTTCGGGGAGAACTCTCTTGATCAGGACGCTTTCTCCGTCACGTAGCCGAATGGCATCCATTACATTGGGTAACTACAGCAGTGTGTGTGGTCTATCAGTGTTGGGAAAAATAAGGGCATGGGACTCACAGCATGGGTGCGCCGATTCGAAAGACGAAGCTCATAACCGCTATCCTTGATGCCATTGTAGTGCTCTTGCCACCATGACTCCCCCGTAACAAGTTCATCGACCATCCCAGCAGTGTTATCCAAGTGAGAGTCGGGTGATTTTACAAGTGGGCTAGGTAGTTGATGTTCGATTCTGGGTAGTTTTTGTGTCGGCTGAAGATTGGGCTCGATGGAGAAATGGAGACATACCTGGAAGGAGGCCGAACAAGGTTGAGGTGGGGCGATTAATTAGAGCACTGATTTGGCATTTAATATGGAGGTACACGGAGGTCCACGTGTAAACCAGGCGAGAAACGTGCGGCTGGGAACACCCAACAGAGTTGAGCATAAGGCAGTGCACACAGTGGGAAAAGGCACAAATCACCAGAGCTCACTCCGACTGCATTGTGTAGTCTCAGTTTGCCCGCCGAAGTAATGGAATCGGGATAAATGTAATAGACTATGAAGCAACGTCATACGTCTCGTCAAGCATACCAGAAGTTGAACCCCTGGCCAGGGATGACGCTGATAAAATAGGGGCTCCTAGGTTCCTAGGACAGCATGTAAGCAGGAGACGGACCACGAAAATATGCCATCTCACAAAGGTTCCAAGTCACATTGCCAGTCCGCGGACATTTGAGGTCGGCCAACGTCAGCCATCATAGGTATCCCTGGGATGAATAGCTGGTACTGTGTTCCCAGCTACTCAGTGACGATAACTCTGGGGTGTAATGTATGGACATCGCATATAACGGAATACCTCGATCATTATCAAGATATGACATACCGAAAATGAGGAGTAGGGTGTGAAGGAACACCTGAGGAGCGTGGAACGAGCGACCCCACAATGAAGAGATAATGAGGATGTAGCGTGGCATCAAGTTGTTACGGTGTGAAATGGAAAGGGTTGCCCTATATAGGCTGATTTTTGATTTTACCCTTCGGAACGTTCTGAACTCCTACTATACGCGCTACTGCAAGACTTGGATAGAATTGGGGACGAAATGAGGGTTCGGTGAGGCCATTGAAAGCCCTAGAGTATAGCAACGTGGCCATTGTGTCGGTCACCGGACTAGAAGCTCTCAAAGCGCATAGCACAGGACCCTATTCAACAACGGTGTGAGTGTAAATCTCTGAAGTTAAAGCAGGGACCTACGACTCTTGAGTGCTCTATCCACATCGAATGGGAAATGGAAATACAGCTTTTCCATGAAGAAAGGACGAAGGCAGGGGTCGGGGAAGGATGCAAGATACCTATCGTACTCGATATATACTACTTACACATGGGGAGTGCGTTTGAAGGGGTTTGATGATGCATATCGTCCGCATCAACACGCGTAGTCGGCACCCTTTATACACACAGTCAGCAATGACTCGGAAATCACAGCCTTGCCGTTTCCCTTTCCCACGCCGGCCCGTCTGTTCACCCCATCCCGCCAGTGAGAGACAAGCATTCAAGCATCTTTCGACACCCTCCTCGGGGAAGCTCCTGCCGATCCGAAGATTTGGGGGGGTCACACACCGCCTCCGCTGCTCTCGTTCGACTCGCGTCTCCATCAGCTCCCTGACTGACCCGCTTCCACCCACGCCCTGCCCATGCCCGGGCCGCTCACCTCAGGCTATCAGGCTATCCTAAACAACTCCCGAGTTTTCTGACAACCCTCTTCGGCACGAAAGGAGGTGGTCAGCTGCCCCTAGTCTTCTTAGGTTAACGCAGGCTTCATGCCCGTAGAAGAGCTCTTCGAAGGACGATTACCTGGCCCATACACACATCCACCCCCTGTATCAATGACCCCCTGTGTCCCCTCCCTGTACAACTGCATTTTGCATTTGATTAACCCCCACTATGTACTCGCGAGTGTCTCATGTTTTCGTAGTACACGAGAGCACGAGAGGCCGCGCCTTGACTCTATTCTCGAGCGATATCAAAGTCTGTCGTAAAAAAAAGTACGGATTGTAAAAAAGGTACATTCCTCAAAATCCCGTCTGCGTCAGCCTGCTTTCTTAGCCAAACAATGCGCCTCCTCATTCTCCTTTTTCTCTCACGCCTCACCCTATAGGGCCTGCATGATGCCGTGCTAAGAAAACACGTGTTGACGGTGCGGGTCGCCTCAAGGCAGCAACTAGGGCACAACGTGTATGTGGCGCGACCCTAGAACTGTCCGAGGGAGAGGGGCGATTGTGGTGTTTGTGGTGTTTGTAGCTGAACAAAACATTCCAAGTGGTCTTACTAGTACTATGCCCAGCTTTCATAACCCGGGGTATTTACAAGGCGGGTGAGTATGCCCCACAGCTCACAAATCTATGGCATCACGCTATGGGCCGCATCGAAATCCAGGGTAGAGAGAGCACACCACGAGGATAGGCGTATCACAACCGCCTGTACTGGGTACTGGAACGCCCAATTTACCAACGACCTGGGACACCGGAACGGCATAATGGTATTCGTCTTCCAAATTGCCTACGCCTTGCACACACCACGTTCGCATAGAATGATGACGGCACAGACTGAGCAGATCCCTGAAAATGCCAGTACCAGTAGAATCGCGATCTTTGCTTTTCTCAAGATGCCTCCTTGTAATCCCGCAGAGTAAATACAGCATCCATTTTTTGAATGCCATTCCCTCATGATCGAGACGAGAGTGTACCTCGTCTTACCTTAGGCGCACGTTGGTCCGAGTCATAGATCCTCTCCACTGCCGCTGCGTCTTCTCGTCTCATTCATCTAAATCATCACCAGATCTTATACCTAACAAAAAAGTTACGGAAACGAAATCACAAAATACGGTTCATAGTACATTATATTTGCCTCATGTGCTCGGCATTATAATATTCACTCGTTTTATGACTCTGAACAAGAGAATGGACAATACGTCTGAGGGGTGCCCAATCAGTGATTCGGTGTCGCGCGAAGCGATTCGGGCACGAAAAACACACACGTGTGAAATACATAAACTATGATTGTCCAACTAAGTCAGCATCTGCACCAGCCTGGGGGCCCTTCTGTCGGGAATCAACAATGATAACTCTGACGCTGATATATAACCAGATCGGGGCACTGTCATGGCCACCCGATAGACAGAAAATGGCCACCTATCATAGATGATACTCGGGCTGAGGCTTCTCATATCGTTGGACGATAAAAGAAAATCGAAACTCACAAATAACCATTAACCCCATGGCCTAGTGCAGGGCTCCATCTCCCTCTCGGCTCCCTGCAGCGAAGAATATGTGGAAGTTCCTGGCCCAACGCCGCCTTCGATTGACGGTCCAGCATCCAAATGAGCACTCCTGGGAAGCGATAGCATAGACCTCCACGGATGCTGGAAGTCTTCCTCGAAGGTAGTGAAGTCAAGGCCCCGAGCGTGTCTTCGTGCCCCTGACGCGGCGGTAGGTGGAAATCTGAGGTTCGAAACGAAGGATGCCTGCGGTGTGCCCAAGGAAGAGGAGATGGCCGAAGTGGATTGGAAAGGCCCGTCATCCTCTGAAGTTATATCTTCACTGTGGTCAGGTCGGGACCCAGAGGGCGTGGCCGTGTTCGGCCAAGCAGATGCTTGGTGAGGGCATTCGAGAGGGATGTGAGCGTACGCATTGGTCGCGGTATGGTGTTGTGGTGTCGCAGTGGGACGGTTACCCGTCGTGGGCAAGTGTTGTATAGTCAGTCGAGTGGGGGAGGTGGTTGGGGTGAATGCGCTGTCGTGATGGAGGACAGTTTGAGTTTGGAAAGAGATCGTGCTTGTGTGAGGCGCCTCCGCCGTTGTGCGGGCGATTGCCTCGTTGACGTGCGGCTCAGAATTCGAGCGATGTCCTGGAATGTTACAAAAAGGATAAGTCGATGGGCACAACAACGCAGGATCATCATCAGCGAGGGTGAGAAAATCCTTCAGGGAAGTGGTGGTATCTTGATGTAAACAGGCGTAAACTTGGCGGGTGTTTTTCAAGATGCTGATGGCAACAGGTCGGTTCGCCGAGTTGTGAGCTGACTCGACAATTTTGTTCCACAAGGAACAGAAATCGTTTCTCAGTTCGGGAAGAATACGCTGAGCGTTAAACTCAGAAACGGCTTCAAGGGTCTTGGATTGTGAATGGATGTCACGTCCCCATCGATGCACAGAATAGGCATGGATCGTGCGCCGACAGATGTGGGTACAGTTGGCAAGCAATAAGCTATCACCGTGGTCCAGATAATCCCGGAGGACAGACTCCGAAACCCCAAGCTGGTGCATCGTGAGCTCAAGCCAACGAGCATCATGTTCTTGCACTGTTGCCACGATGACGGAGACTACGCATTGTGAATAATAAGCACTGAATGAGTCACTGTGATTAATCCCCTGCAGGAAGAGCCCGAACTCGACGAAATTTAGAAGTCCGCTCCAGTCCTTGTAGAGAATACGATCGAAGGTTCGTCGACTGATGGGAAGGGATGCCGTATCGATCGCCTTGCTGCAGATCTTGATCCGACGCTGCTTCACTGATTCAGAGATCAGATTGGATGACAGTGTACGGTACATGAAGCCAATCAATGCCTCTGACATATTCTCGCCGTTCGATCCTTTGAAAGCGCTCTGCAGATACGAGTCAACTACTGAGCTACAGAAGCCAGGGATTCCTGCAAAAAATGTTTCAAGTTCGTCGTCCTCGTCCAAGGCCTCAAGAGTGCGTAGTAGAGAGCGGCCGTCGATATCAGATGGTAGCTTTAGAGCAAATTCTTCAGCTGCCTTCTCCATGCCATAGGAGAACAATCCATAATAATAATCCCTGAAGTTGCGAAAGGAGTCGTATGTTGCGTGACTAAAGTAGTTGAAAGCTGTGAGCCGTCGGAGGAGTCGAAAGACAAGGTAGAGTAAGCCGGTATAAAGGGACCAGGCCAATGATGAGAGCGGGGTGGTGTAGGGGCTGTCGTACCGAAAGATTGGCACGAATGTGACGCATGTATATAGAAACGTGCTGGCCCCGACCCATGAAGCCACAAATTTGAAGACTGTGGAATCAGTGTGGAAAAGAAACACGACGAGGCCTGCAAAGAAAAGGAAAAGGGAAAGGTGTAAGAGGGTAGGTAATGCCTCTACTGCCTGGGTAAGGCGCAATTTGTCAACTCCTTCGGCAAAAAATGCACGAATCCGTGCTCGACTGCGCGGATGGTGCCGTCGCTGAGTGATCTTGAGGTATCGACGTGCCCATCGCTGTTGCAATGTTGCGAGAAGAGCACAAGTAAGACTAATAACAAGGCTCAGGGACCAGAGTGTGTTAACCAAGACGGCATGCCTTGGCGGAGGAAACGTGGGGGATAGTTTGGATGGCGTGAGAGGGTAAGCGACATGTGACCCACTACCGACTCGGAAAGCGAGGAGCTGATGGGTGCTCGCGAGATGCAACATTTGGGTATCTTGCAGGCTTTTCCCGGGCCGGAGATCCTGGATTGACACCGCGAGCAACGTCGCGACGGCAGCAGAGAACAAGCCCGTCTACGGATGTCCGAGTCCACATTGGAGGCGAGGAGGGTATATAAAAAGGCTCACAAAGATTAAAATCCCGTCAGCGTCCGCTTTCCAGTTTTCGGCCATGATCTTATCTTCTTCCCTTGCCATCGCCAAATACATGTTGAAAAGAGGCCACGATCCATCAACTGTGTCCGAATTTCGCTGTACGTCTCCATTAAAATATTGGTGAGGTGGTGGGTGATGATGGTGGGCACCTGTCTCCGTATAAGATGAATGGGTGAGTCGCGAGAGACAGTTGGGTAGCAAACGGCGTACGTATTCCGAGACGGCGAGACTCCTCGGGTATACCATCGTTGATGGTACGTCCATGAGCGACCTGAGGCATAGAAAATAGTTATGTGGAGGGCGGTAAGTAAGAATTTGGGAGGGCGTCGATAGACATTTAAAGGAACTCGGGCTACAGCTAACTTCATAATCCTCGTGGAAAACGCAAGGCAAACACCGAACCTTGGTAGGTGAAAGTATAACATAGTAGACGTATGGGCAGTGTACGTACAGTCAGAACGTGTGCTAGCCAGGTAACTTACGGCCCATATACCACGACGGTGGCAACCGAAACACGGGCGTACACCCTGGGTTTCCTTTACAGTCAGCTAAGAGATTTCACCTTCTACGATCAGTTCATGGGATTTGAGTACCTGGCAGAGGTGTGGCCACTACTCCCATGATTGGGGTCGATCCTTCACAGTGATAGGACTCACCACGAGTTGACACCCAAAAACAGCGTGCAATTAAACCATGCACGGAGCCGTCCCTTCTCGAACGTCGAAAGTCAGGCGCAACTTCCGCGCAAGTTGCCGGGAAATCATGGTAGTAATAGAACCGGAATCGGTAATTGACTTCTTGTGGTAGGCTGGGGTCCGCAACTGGTCCACACCATCCGCGATGCAATGGGGTGATAATCGGAGACAAAATTGATTCCATTCGTTGATTGCTCGGATACACGTTGGACCCTCCGATCGTTTTCCGCTCCCACCCCTCTCCAAGTCACATCGAATTCGAATGGCCCAACCTCACCATAGACGGATGCGAGAAGACGGATGGGAGAGGAGTCAGAGGACTAGAATGAGGATAACAGAGGAACAGAGGAATTTCAGAGAGGTTAACGATATTCAGGCTGGGTGCGCGTCCAGTAGACGCTTGCATTTCTGTGTCCAAAAACGAGAGGGCTGAGGCATCGCGCTCGGGCATTACAATTACCATGTCGAGCGAGCACACCTGCGATTGCCTTTCTCAGGCATTTTTGTTTACGGTTTACGGAAACTGCCGAATCTTGAGCTCCGACAGAACGAAACTCAGAACGCTCGGCTCGTGCAGTATCAGGATAGGGGTTAAGGAACGTTCTGCTGAGGCGCAGCGCTTACGGTGCACGCTCAGTGCTCAGTGCATCCGAGCGTCCTCCTTGTAGCTTGTTTTATGTAGGTGTTGACATAAAGCAGAGTAATGAAACTAACTCGCATTGACACAAACGTTGTAACTTGTAAGAACGGACAGCTTAGGCATCACACATCTTGCTGGGTACTGTATTACAGTGGTAATCAATGATATGTGATGCACTATTTCGATCCTTTGGCATAGTATATCCCATCTGCGATCATCAAACATGAGTCCAAGTTGCGGGTATGATATACTGGGGTTTCCATGCAGATTTGGAAGGCCCACTCAGCCTACAGGCTGGTGTGCTTCCCAAGTCTGAGGTCACATGAACCTATATTCCAAACCTGCAGGAGACCACACTGATAAGTGATCATAAATGCGAACAACTTCGCTCTGTAATACAGTGATTTAGCAGAATGACCATGGGACATGTGGTGGTAAGTGGCAACCAGGAGGAAAAGTCATGATGAGGGAGTTCGAATGAAGACTTTTTGGGCCTCAAATTCTCAGCCTCTCAGGCCAACATAAAAATGGCATCATTTCTGTTGTTGTGCCGCCTTTGGATTGGAGGAGAGCAGAACAGTTGAGAATGGAATGAGATCTGGGATGCGAGCCCGGGCCGGAAGTGGGGACGATATTTCGTGCGCTGATCAGATGTTTGGTATCCTTCCTATTCGCTTTGATGGGGTCTCTGGGACCTGGGTCTTGCACTTGCGGGGTGCGGATGCAAGAACAAGTGAACGATATCATATATCGGAGTCAACATGACGCCCCCCCATACCAACTTACTGTGGTTTTCATCCTATCCTGAGGCTATCCAGCCCTTCCCCAGCGACTTCTAACTGCTTAAAAAGTTCGCCCTAAGACGTCCATCACATATCCAACTCATATCTGCGGCTGCGAATTATTACTGTAGGCCTACGGAGCCTTGGATAAAGACATTGATGACCGACTTGAGAAATTTCCACTTGTCACCGTTAATCTCTATGGCCTGCACCACACCTGTTTTGTTCCCAGTCACCACTAATCCGGTCTCCGATTTGATCCCCGCTGCGTGAGAATTTACGTCACGTGTCAGGTCATTTTGTCAGTTTTACAAGCCAAGCAGCTCGTCCCAATTTCAACACAGCGTCGCAAGTCCCGACCAGAATACCCTGCCAAGCTTATCTACAAGGCGTATGCACATTCCAATGCTGGAATAACAGTATAGGTGCCATATTATTGGGTGCTAGCATGTACACATATCAGGGCATGCGGAATATTCCCACCAATAGGAGATCAAATTCAACTCAACTCAAACCTGCAACGGCAAACACCAACACATGGGCTACGTTCACCGGACAGCGCTGAAGCACCCCCTCCACACCTTAAACGGCTAATACAACAATCCTAGGGCTATGGAATATCAAGAAGAACGTAGGTCGCACTCTCCTGAGTCCGACACACCTCCTCATGCACTGAACCGCGGCTCTTGGACACGAACATGGAAAGGCCGAGTTCCAGTTACCAAGTACGACAAGCCCGAAGGTCTGTACTCTTCGGGCTTTAAACAGTGGACCTTTCACGGGTTTCGGTGACACTCAGTCCGCCCTGGTTTCCACATGCTCCACCCCCATTTCGTTATCGAGTTTTACCGTCGCTCCAAAGAGTAACGAACATCTTTCTCCTCCCGTGGTTCCCTCTCCTGGAATGTGATTCCTACAGATCCGGGTTCGTCCTCAGCCCCCCTCGTATCCCAACATGAACATACGCATACCAATACAGTTTCTCTGGCCTCCACGTTTTCCATCTCTCTCCCTCTCACCGCACCACGCGCAACCTTCGACTTGTATCTCAACTCTGCGGAGAACAATTCTGATGCTACTTCACACAAGATCCATCAGTCCCCAAGCACGAAATTTGTCGCGTCCCTCATCATCGTCACCACCCTGTCCCCGAAATAACCCAACGAGGTTGGACATAACCTCGATCGCCCCTTAATTTTCGAAAGTGTCAGTTGAGGGCGGAAACGTACACTACGCCATCGATGTAGCAAGTCGATGGCACAGACAACTACCTGATGGACTGGACCGATTCGGATTGCGGTTCCTGTGTGCTGACTGCATACTGTCTCTCTTTGGACCCACATTGCTTCGTTTTGCCTCGCATACGGGCTTTTTTAGTACGGTTCATCACCTGCTGTGCCTCAGATCTACCATAAAGAGCTGAGGTCAGTGACCCTTTTCTTGCATGCCATCCTGACACGCACCTACCAGCTTGCATCCCAATAGACCTTCGCTGACGTTTGGCCTTCCAATAGGACATCAGGCGTGAAAATGTCGTTCTCGATCGGTCACAGGTTCAAGGCGCTAAGCAAGGGAAGTGACGACTCGAGTCTTAGGTCACCTTGAACGCTAGGGCGGGCCGTGAGTCTTGGTTCTTTGTGCTGAATGTGGGACCAGGACCAGGTCCGACTCAAGAGTCAAAGTGCATTCAGGCGTGTGGTGGAAGACGAGGTGGGTGTGCACGCGGGTACGAACTGCATGGGACGACACTTTGGACAAGCTAAAATCCCACCATACGATATTTAACTACAGGAAATGAGGATACAGAGATAATTATTCCACCAAACACCATTCTAGAAAACAAAAACGAATTGATAGCAGGCATACTTTCGGATATACTGCCTATTTCATAAAGAGAAGTCAAAAAGAGATGCCGTGACTCCGACATTGCCGGGATTGGCGCAATGCAACCAGGGTAAAAGTCAAGGAGACAGGGCCCACGTGTCGAAATGAGCGAAGAAGCTCGCCCGATGCGATTCTGTGGAGCACGAGTATTAGCTGACAAATTTCTTATCATCCCTTCCTTATTCCCCCGGACTTTAGTTAGGATAAGTAGGTGTAGAAACCAGGGGACAGCGCGTGCGTTTTGACCCCAAATAATCGCTTGCTTTCTGCTGCTCGTCCGCCTGCGTGAAGTCAACCCCCAAGGGGAGGTAACCTAGGCGGCTAGGCCTAGTAGGCCATTGGCAGAACACGGGCACAGGAGGCCCGGGAATTGCACATAGTGCTCCATACTGGGGTAATAGCGAGGCTTAGGAACCGCTTGAGAGAATCTGCATGAGGTTTCTGAAACAAAAGAACGGCTGTGACGTGAGCACGGTGGCGAAAAGAGTGGCGGAGATTGAGAGCGCCCAGATCGGATCGGAATACAGATAAGTAACCGGGAGGACTTACTGTCGTTATTTTTTTGAATA
>Ga0307512_10006088_pt1 | contig 12347 bp, 11 predicted proteins | sample 14_EM_MG_FD_200267 | JGI IMG/M metagenome (GOLD analysis project Ga0307512, IMG submission 200267) | Populus trichocarpa ectomycorrhiza microbial communities from riparian zone in the Pacific Northwest, United States - 14_EM | ecosystem: Host-associated > Plants > Roots > Unclassified | place... | reverse complement strand
TTCCTGGTCAACGTACCCATCGGCGTGGTCGTCCTGATCGTGGCGGCCCGGATCGTGCCCGACACCCGCTCGCACCACCCCGTCGGCATCGACCTGCCCGGCACCGTACTGTTCGCCGCCACCCTGACCGCCCTGCTGGTGCCGCTGACCGAGGGGCACTCCCTGGGCTGGCCCTGGTGGACCTGGCTGATGCTCGCCGTCGCGGTCGTCCTCGGCGTCGTCACCTATGTCGTGGAGAAGCGCACCGAGCGGCGCGGTGAGGTTCCGCTGCTGCCGCCGTCCGTGCTGCGCCTGCCGTCGATGTCCCGCGGGCTGACCATGGTGTTCGCCTTCAGCATCGGCTTCGGTGCCTTCATGTTTGTCTTCGCCCTCACCGTCCAGAACGGCCTGCACGCCGACGCCCTGCACAGCGGGCTGGCGATCCTGCCGATGGCCCTGCTGTTCTTCGCCGGGTCACTGGCCGCGCCCCGCCTGATCACACGGTTCGGCCGGGCAGCGCTGTCCGCCGGCGCCGTCGTCCAACTCGCCGGACTGGCCTCGCTGGTGGCGGTCCTCCTCGGGAACTGGCCGCACGTCAGCCTGTGGGCGATGGCCCTGCCGCTCGCCCTGGTCGGCGCCGGACAGTCGATGCTGTTCGCCGGCCTGTTCCGCAGCGTGCTCGCCGACGTTCCCACGCACATGGCCGGTATCGGCAGCGGCGTGCTGATCACCCTGCAGCAGAGCGGACTGGCGCTCGGCGTTGCCACCCTCGGCACCCTCTATCTGGCCCTGGCCCCGCACAACGTCGCCCACGCCTTCGCCGCAGTCGAGTACGTGCAGATGGGCATCGTCGCCCTCCTCGCGGTCGGCGCTGCCGCCCTGCCGCGCTTCAACAAGGCCACGTCGGCCGCCACTTCCGTCGTCGACGCCTGAACCAGCCCCTTGCGAACCTGAACCAGCCCCTTACGAAAGGGAGCAGTGATGAGTCCTCCTGTCAGTCGTCTACGCCCTGTACTGGCGGACCGGCAGGGAGAGTCGGGGGCCGGCGGCGTTCTTGGAGTCGCGGACGTGGATGGCGGCGGCGGTGGGGGCTATCTCAACGCAGTCGCCGGGTCGTTGCTGTCGCTGTAGCTGCTCTTGAACGAGTGGAGTTCTGTGGCGCTCATAGTTCTCCGAGCGTGCGCTGGATGAAGGCCAGAGACTCCCTCGGCGTGCGAGCCTGCGCGCGGATCGTGCCATACCGCAACCCGAAGGAGACGAAGATCCTTCGGGTTGGAGACCGGGCGACCGGGCGACCGTTGAACACACCATCGCAACGCCCGACGGCCGTCCCGTCAGCGAACTTCAGCACCTGGATCAGGCCCTGTACTTCGGCATGCTCCTCGCGTTCGGTCGGCATGACCTGAAGCGTGACCTTGCGCAACCGCCCCACCTCCACGCCTCACCCGGCAAGGCTTCCTCACTCAACCTGGACGTGGCCGCTACCAGAAACGGACTTACAGCCGCTCTTCGAGGGCTGGGATCGGTACGCCCGTCGGCCGCCACTCTCGCCTGATCAACCCGAACACCCACGAGTCGGATACCTCGCCGTTCACGACGCAGTCTTCCCGCAACGTCCCTTCACGCATGAATCCGATCTTCTCCAGGACCCGGGCGGATGCCACGTTGCGCGTATCGGCTTCGGCCTGGACTCGATTCAGGTCCAGTGTGTCGTATGCCCACTGGAGCAAGGCGTGCGCGGCCTCCGTCGCGTAGCCGTGGCCCCACATCGCTTCGTCGAGGATGTAGCCCAACGACGCGCTGCGGTAGTCCGGGTTCCATCCGGTCAGACCGCACCAGCCGACGAAGGCCCCGTCAGAAGCGCGGTCGATGGCCACCCGGGCTCCGGTGCCTTCGTCCGCCATCTTCCGGCACGTCGTGATGAAGCGTTCGGCGCGGGCCCGTTCGTTCCACGGCGGGGAGTCCCAGTAGCGCATTGCGGAGGTGTTGCTGTGCAGCGCGAAGAGGCGGTCGACGTCGGCGCCTGTGAAGGGGCGCAGCTCCAGGCGAGCGGTGTGCAGTGTGGGGGTGGCCAAAGTCATGCGCACCATCTTGTGTCCTCATGGGGCGGGCAGAACACCGAATATTCGATCCGGGTCCGGCCCTCACGACCAGGGCTCCGCCCACCAGTAGATCGTGCACAGCACGGCTACTCGGAGGCCCGAGCATGGTTTCGAGATGCAACCACCTCTCACAGCTGGGCTGTCGGCTCGGTGGCGGGCGCGGACGCGACGGAGCGCGTGCCGACAGCAGGTGCCAGGATGATCGCCACGGCGGTGAAGGCGAGGACGACGATCATGGCAACGCGAAGGCCGTAGTGATCGCCGAGGAAACCGAGACAAGGCGGCCCGACGAGAAACGCGACGTAGCCGATCATCGCCACGAGGCTGACCCGCGCGGCTGAGTTGGGCCCGGAATCACCGGCCGCCGAGAGAGTGACCGGGAAGCCGAGTGAGGCTCCGAGGCCCCAGAGGAGAACGGCGGCGCCCGCGAGGGCGGCCGAGTCGGCGAAGACGACAACGGCGATTCCGAAGGTCGCACAGATGGCGCTGGCTCGGACAACGGGGGCGCGGCCGAGGCGGTCGATGAGGAATCCGCCGGCGAAACGGCCGATGGTCATGGCAGCGGCGAAGCCGGTGTAGACGGCTGACCCCAGGGCGGGGTCAACGCCGTGGCCGTCGACCATGAGCAGGGGCAGCCAGTCGTTGGCGGAACCCTCGGCCAGTGCCATGGCCAGGATGACCCCACCGATCAGCAACAGCCGTGGGTCCTTCCAGACCCGGACCGGGGCCTGTGTGGTGCTTGCGTCGGACTGCGAGCCGTCGTCTCGGGTCTTGCCGACCCCATGGGGAATGGAGCGGAAGGCATAGACAAACATGGCTGCCGTGACGGCGGCCATGGCGGTCAGGTGCCACTGCACAGGGAAGGAGACAGCGGTACACAGGATTCCCAACGCGGCCCCGACGACGGTTCCCAGGCTGAAGAAGCCGTGGAGCGTGGGCAGTACCGTCCGTCCCGTGATCTGCTCGACGTCGGCGCCATCGATGTTGATCGCGACCTCTCCACCGCCCATTCCGGCACCGAAGAGGAACAGTCCGGCAGTGGTTACCTGGGCGGAGGAGAGCATGGTCCCGAGGCCGATCACCGCCATGCTGAGGATGATCAGCATGGTTGCGGCGCCCATGACGGGCCGGGTGCCGAACCTGGCCACGAGCGTTCCGGAACTGAGAATGCCGATCATGGATCCGACTGACAGCCCGAACAGGACGATGCCCATCTGCGCGGTAGAGACATCGAGTCGGTCCCGGATGTCGGGTGTCCGGGTCACCCATGAGGAAATCGACAGGCCGGGTATGAGGAAGAAGAGGAACAGCGCCGCCCGGCGGCGGCGCGTGGCCGGGTCCATCAAGGGCTGTGCTCTTTCACGTGTGTCGGTCGACTGTTCACAGGACCGCCGCCAGCGACTCCAGCGACGCCCGGTAGTCGGGACCCACGGGGGCGAGGATCGCACTCGTGACACCCGCGTCGAACAAGTCCGCCAAACTGGACCGTGCGTGTTCCGGCGTGCCCGCCACGGCGAGCTGTCGCACCCATTCGTCCGGCAGGGCGCGGGCGAACTCCTCCGCACTGTCACAGCGTGAGCGCAGGGCGACGAGGTCGTCGTAGAAGGGAAGCGGGGCGATGTGGGGCCGCCAGTCCGGTTCTCCGACCACTGCGAGGGCGGGACGGGCGGCTGCCAGCGCGACGGCGGGATCGTCGTCTATCGCCGCGATGTTGTACGCGACCAGACGGTGGGGGCGGGTGGGCGCGATGTGCTTGAGGGCTTCTGTCACGTAGGCCGGTGTCACCGGTTCAGCGAGGAGAGTGCCGTCGGCCACGTCACCCGAAACGGCCAGGGACTTGGGACCGCGCACGCCGGCCAGGACGGCGGGGGCCGCAGCCGGAGTGGAGCTCTCGTGCAGTCGTACTCCGTCGATATGCACGTACTTCCCGTGCTGATCCACGAGTTGGCCGCTCAGCAGCGACTTCAGAACGGTGATGTACTCGGCCAGGAGGGTGAGAGGGCTCTTCGGCCATGCGCCGACGCTGCGCATCCAGGACGGCATGCCGTGGCCGACGGCGAGGTCGAGGCGATCGGGATGCAGTTGGGCGAGGCTCGCGATCTCCATCGCGGTGAAGGCCACATTGCGGGCGGCGGCCGGCAGGAGTCCGACGCCGACCCGGATCCGCGTGGTGGAGGCGAGGACGGTGGCCGCCTGCACGAGTCCCCCTCGGTAGCCGAGGTCCTCGACCACCCACAACTCGTCGAAGCCGTGTTCCTCCGCACGCCGGGCGAAGGGGATGATGTCCCGCGTCGGGGTGTCGCGGGGCAGGAGGACGCCGATGGTGCCGTCCCGTGTCGTCATGGTGATCTCGACCTCCGCAGGTTCACGCCGCATGGCGGCTGGGTGGTTCGTCGCGCGCCGGTCGGCCCTGGCTACGAGCCTTCGACGTCTGAATCCCGGTCTGGACACGGCAGTGAGGATGCATGCTCGGCGTCAGGTCCATTGACCGCGACGGTACCGGCCGGGACATCGCGGGCCTGCGTGAGGGCCCGGTCGATGTCGTGGGACCAGCCGGTGGCGGCCGGCCCGCAGTCAGTGTCGTTGGCTACGGCGAGCGGCGAGTGCTTCCTCGTCGGAGTCGAACGCAGGCTCCGTGAGGACCGGGCCGAGTCGGTTTTTTGGACAGGTGTAGACAGGTCCGGAGGTCGGGGTCTAGGTTCTAGACATGCCTGGACAGGTTTACAAGCATCATCGTGTCGCTCATGTGCTCGCCGAGGAGATCCGTGCGGGCGTGCATGCCGACGGCAGCAAGCTGCCCGGCGAGCACGCACTGCGGGAGCGGTTCGGGGTGAGCCGGACGACGGTACGGCAGGCCCTCGGGGTCCTCGGCGAGCAGGGACTCATCGAGACGCACGCCGGCATCGGGTCGATCGTCACCTTTGACGGCGCTCCCCTCGACCAACAGCTCGGCTGGACCCGTGCACTCGCCGCACAGGGCACCGAACTCACGACCGAGACCCTACGTTTCGAGCGGATACGGGACGATGCTCTCGCCGACGAACTGGGCCTGGAATCAACCCGGTTCATTGCCCTCGACCGTGTCCGCCGGCTGGCCGACGGACACGGCGTCTCGCTGGAGTTCAGCCGCGTGCCCGCTGTCGGCAGCCTCGCCGACCTGCCCGAGCGCGGACTGGACGACGGCTCCCTGAGCCGCACCCTCGCGGCTGCGGGCCGCGTCCCCGACTCCGGTGAGGCGCACATCGCCGTCGCCGGACTCGACACCGACGAGGCCGCGATCCTGCACCGCTCGCCCGGCGAGTCCTTCCTCCGCGTCTCCCAGGTGTTCCGGGGCGCGGACGGGGATGTCGTCGAGAAGGTCACCAGCCTGCTCGATCCGTCCCGGTTCCAACTGCACGTACGGACTGGCCGAGGAGCCCAGCTGTGACTTCCACACCCGATCCAGCCCTGCTCGACCGCGCACTCGGTGCCTTCTACGGGCTTGCGCTGGGCGACGCCCTCGGGATGCCGACGCAGGTCATGTCCCGCGCCGATGTCGTGCGGGTCTACGGCACGCTGAGCGGCTTCGAGCCCGCGCGGTCCGACAACCCGGTGAGCGCCGGAATGCCGGCCGGATCCGTCACGGACGACACCGACCAGGCGGTGATCGTGGCTCGGCTCCTGGTCGAGGGCGACGGACATGTCGACCCCAGGCGGTTCGCCGAGGAACTCCTGTCCTGGGAGAAGGAGATGAAGGCCAAGGGGTCGTTCGACCTGCTCGGACCGTCGACGAAAGCGGCCCTGGACGCGGTGACGCGCGGCGTCGACCTCAAGGAGGCAGGCAAGCACGGCACGACGAACGGCGCCGCGATGCGGGTGACGCCGGTCGGAATCGCGTTCGACACCGCCGACGCGGAATACTTCCTGGACCGGGTCGTCGAGTCCTGCCAGGTCACGCATGACACGACCGTCGGGATCGCGGGAGCGTCGGCCGTCGCCGCAGCCGTCTCCACAGGCATTGCCGGTGGTTCACTCGACGATGTCTTCGAGGCCGCGATCACGGTGTCGGCGGCCGGCGCCCGGCGCGGCCACTGGACCGCGGGCGCCAGCATCTCGGCGCGTATCGCCTGGGCACGCGAACTGGTCGCCGGCCTGGACACAGCAGTGGCGCTCGACCGGATCGATTCGCTCATCGGCACCAGCGTCGCCAGCCAGGAGTCGGTCCCGGCCGCGTTCGCGGTACTGGCCCTCACCGACGGTGATCCGTGGCGCTCCGCGCTGCTGGCCGCGAACCTCGGCGGTGACAGCGACACGATCGCTGCCATCGCGGGGGGGATCGCGGGCGCCGTGGCAGGGCTCAGTGCCCTGCCCGGTGACGCCGTACGCACCCTGCAAGAGGTCAACGATCTCGAACTGGAGCCTCTGACACGGCAGTTGCTCGCCTATCGCACCCGCTGAACCCTTCCCCCCCTTTTTTTCCCTCTGTTTCCCTCTGTACCGAGCACAGGCAAGGAGGTCACGCGATGGCTTCAACGAAGAACGACCGCGTCGGCACCGTGGAGACCCGTGGGATCGAACCGGTCCCCGACAGCGAGCGGCATGGTCACGCAAGCCAGATGTTCTGGACGTGGTTCGCCGCCAACATCTCGATCCTGGGTCTGCCGCTCGGCGCGACCCTCGTCGCCTTCCGCGGCCTGAACATCTGGCAGGCCGTCCTCGTCGCGGTCGGCGGTTCGGTGGGCTCGTTCGCGCTGGTGGGTGCGTTGAGCATCGCGGGCAAGAAGGGCGGGGCGCCGGCCCTGACACTGTCACGTGCGGTGTTCGGGCAGCGCGGCAACCACGGGCCGACCCTGGTGACCTGGCTGAGCCGGGTCGGCTGGGAGACGATCACCACGACCACGGCGGCGTACGCGCTGCTCGCCCTGCTCAACACGGTCTTCGGGGCCGGCCGGGGCACGGTCCTCACACTGTTCTGCCTTCTGGTCTTCATCGCCTGCACGCTGATGATCAGCGGGCTCGGGCACGCCACCATCATGTGGATCAACAAGTGGGCGACAGTGGTCTTCGGAGTCCTGAACCTCGTGGTGATGGGCTTCCTTGTGGCGACCGTCGACTGGTCGAAGGTGCTCGACAACCCGGCCGGCCCGGTCAGCGGCGTCATCGCGGGCATCGGTTTCATCGCGGCCGGCACCGGCATCGGATGGGCCAACGCCGGTGCGGACTACGCCCGTTACCTGCCGAGGGCGATCCCGGGCATGCGGCTCGTGCGCGCCTCGGCGTTCGGGGCCGGTATTCCCCTCGTACTGCTGATCTCCCTGGGCTCGCTCCTCACGGCCGGTGACCCGACGCTCGCCACCTCCGCCGATCCGGTCGCGGCGATCAACGCGATGCTGCCGTCCTGGATGGCGGTTCCGTATCTGATCGCCGCGTTCGGCGGACTGCTGATGTCCAATCACCTCTCCACCTACTCGGCCGGACTGACGATGATCACGCTCGGCATTCGTGTGCCGCGTGCCTGGGCGGTCGTTCTGGATGTCGTCCTGATGTTCCTCGGCGGCATCTACTTCATGCTCGTCGCAGACGACTTCTACGGCCCGTTCAGCACCTTCCTGACTCTGCTCGCCGTGCCTATCTCCGCCTGGATCGGTGTCATCGCCGTCGACATGATCCGAGGCCGTCAGTACGACCCCGCCGGTCTGATGGACACGGGACGCGGCGGCCGCTACTGGTACACCGGCGGGTTCCATCTGCCCGCCGTCATCGCGTGGCTGGCCGCGATCGCAACCGGGCTGCTCTTCACCAAGGCCGCGACCGGCGCGGACGATGTGTGGTTCGCCGGGCCGTTGGCCGATTCCTGGCTCGGTACGAACGGCCTGGGGTGGCTCATCGCGATCGTCACAGCCGGTGCGGCCTACACGCTGCTCGGACGACGTCCACCGGTGACCGCAGACTCCGCCACGGGTTCCGCCACGCTTGAGGAGGCCACCCGATGAACAACGACTACCGTGTCGTCCTCGCGGGGAACGTCATCGTCGACCTGGTCATCGACGTGCCCACGCTGCCCGAGCGCGGTGGCGATGTCATCGGAACCCGCACCGAGCTGTACGCGGGTGGAGGCTTCAACACACTCACCGCGGCCAGTCGGCTGGGTGCCGAAGCCGTGTACGCCGGGCTCCATGGCACCGGCCCCTACGGAGAGTTGGTGCGTGCCTCGCTCGCGGCGGAGGGCATCGGGCTGGTACTTCCGCAGCGCTCCGACGGCGACACCGGGTTCTGCGTGGCTCTGGTCGACGGAGGAGGCGAGAGGACCTTCGTCACGAGCTTCGGGGTCGAAGCACGCATGACATCCGACGAGGCGGAGACGATCGCCGCGTCCGTGCGCGGCGGCGACCTGGTGCAGGTGTCCGGCTACAGCCTGGTGACGCAGGTGAACGGCCCTCTGCTGTCCCGCATGGTCGCAAGCCTCGCGGAAGACGTACGGGTCTGCCTGGACCCCGCGCCTCTTGTGGCGGACATCCCGGCCGAGGTCCTGGACCCGGTCCTGGCCCGGACCGACTGGTTGAGCTGCAATGCGCGGGAGGCCCAACTCATGACAGGGATGGCCGAGCCGCGGGAAGCCGCGCACGTGCTGCGCGGGCGCCTCCGGAGCGAGGCCGGGATCGTCGTACGGGCCGACAAGGACGGATGCTGGCTGGCGGCACCGGGCTTCCATGACGTCGTGCACGTCCCCGGGTTTCCCGTGGACGCGGTCGACAGCAATGGCGCCGGCGACGCACATGTCGGCGCATTCCTGGCGCTGCTGGGGCGCGGAGCATCCGCCTCCGACGCGGCGCGCGGGGCGAACGCGGCGGCCGCTCTGGCGGTGACACGGCGGGGTCCTGCGACCGCGCCGACCTCGGACGAACTGGCCGCGCTGCTGGGCGAGAAGAGATCGAGAACGTTGGGATTGAGCTGACGGTCTCAGGCCTTGACCCGAGACGGGACAGGGCATGCCGCCGACTCTGAGAGAGAGCGATGCGCAGGAGTCGCGGGAGGGTGTGGCGCGAAGCGTCCCGTGGGTCGACGGAGTCTCCCCCGGGTGAGTCCGGTTGTGGCGCCTACTGGTCAGTCGGTGCAGCGCGCCCTGGCTCAGGAACTGGGCCGCATGCGCGCGATGTCGGACGGGCAGCTCCGCAATGGGCGGTGACGGCCGGCCTGTTGCTGCTCGCAGCGCTCGTCGCCGCGGTCGGCGTGACCTGGTACGCCCCGCCCAAGGACCCGCCAGGTCTGTCGATCAGGCAGGGCGGGACCACCCGGTGCGGCGAGGTCGTCTCCGCGCGCCGCGGCACCGTCGGTCTGAAGGCTGACGGCGTCGAGACCACCGTGGACCTGGCCCAGGCCGACTCCGTCACCCCAGTCCCCACCTGCCGGGGGACGACCCCGGCGCCGTGAAGAGGCGGCACACGAGTTTGGGCCCATTTGGGCTGGGTTCTCTGTCGAGATCGTGTTCCGAGTGATCGCGGGTCGTCTCAGGAGTGTCTCAGTAGTGTCATCGGGAGACCTGGGCAGGGAGGGCCGTCCGTGTGGTGGATGACGGACCGCGAAACAGCCGCGGCCGCACCACTTGAGAGGCCTCAACTGCCATGAAGAACAAGCGTCTTGGGATGATCGTCGTATCCGCCGTTGCCGGTGCGCTCGTGCTGACCGCCTGCAACGGTGAGGACGCTGCGACGGGCGCAGGGGCCAGCGCCGCGTCGGGCAGCCCGACTGCCGGCGGACACGCGTCGGCCAGTAGCGGGCACGCCGCCGGGGGCCAGACCGTGCAGGGTGCCGGCCGGTGGGACAAGAACAAGGAGGACGCGACCTTCTTCGGGTCGGTCCTCAACGGTGCGAACGAGGTGCCGACCGAGGGTGGGCCGGCCGTGGGTGACAAGGACGGGCACGCGCTCGCCCTCATGCGAATCCAGGGCGACCAGGTCTCCTACGCGTTCACCTTCACCGGGATCGGGACGCCGACCCTCGGTCACCTTCACAAGGGTGTCAAGGGTGTCAACGGCGATGTGAAGATCCCGTTCTTCACGAAGAAGCTGGAGGACGGCAAGAAGTTCGTATACGGCACGGTCACCGTGAATGATCAGGACCTGCTGGAGGGCATCAAGGCCAACGCCCAGAACTGGTACTTCAACGTCCACACCGCAGAGTTCCCTGGCGGTGCCGTGCGCGGTCAGGCCTACAAGCTCTCTTCCGGCGTCGACGTCCCCGACACCATGACCCCGGAGACCCTCAACTCCCTCGTCAAGAGCCCCGAGTAGCCGTCACACCCACCAAGCCCGCCCGGACGGCCTCTCCCAGCGCGTGAGTGTCCGCCCGAGCACCTGCGTAGTAGAGGGGCGGCGCCGCCCGACGTCGGTCTCGATTCCACGAGGCCGGTTCGTCGAAGGCGCCGCCCCATACGGGCGTTCGGTCAGGCGACCGGGAAGTTGTCGGGCGTCGCGATGCGGTCACGGATCCATACGCCCGCGGGCTTCAGGGACGAGGTGCCGGTCCAGGGCCCGTTGCTGTCGCAGGTTCCGGTCTTGAAGACGGCCCCGGAACGGTTGTCGTCGGAGAAGTTCCAGTTCGTCCAGCTGATCTTCTTGCTCGCCATGAGGTCGAGGTAGCGCTGGGACATGGCGAAGTCGTTGCTTCCCTCGCCGGCGTAGTTCTGGGTGCCGAACTCGGTGACGAAGACCGGGAGCCGGTCGGCGGCACGCGAGAGGGTCGCCAGGTACTCGTCGCGGTGCGAGTACGCGTAGAAGTGGAAGGTGTACATGATGTTGGCCGCCCGGACCGGGTTGTTCACCACTTCGGACTCGTCGGCGCCCTCGGAGACGCCGAACGAGGACCATGCGCGGGTCCCGATCAGTACGGGGGCGTCGGAGTCGATGGCGCGGATCGTCGGGATGATCTGCTCCGCGTAGCTCTTGATCCGCGACCAGCTCACCCCGCTGGGTTCGTTGGCGATCTCGTAGAGGATGTTGTTCTTGTCCTTGTTGCGGTTGGCGATGTCGGTGAAGAACTGTCGCGCCTTGCTCAGGTTGGTGTTGGGGTCACCCGGTGTGAGCATGTGCCAGTCGACGATCACGTACATGCCGCGGTCCGTCGCCTGCTGGATGAGCGAGTGGGCGAGGTTGGTGAAGTGCTGCGGGTTCGTCTCGTACCCGCCCTCCTGCACATAGGTCGAGACACGCAGGACGTCGGCCTTCCAGTCCTGCGCCAGGGCGTTGAGCGAACCGCCGGTCAGGCAGTGCGGGTACCACTGGGTGCCGTGGGTGCTCATGCCACGCAGCTGGATGGCGTTTCCGCGGCTGTTGCACAGCTTGGTGCCACAGACCTTGAGCTGTCCGTTGACGCCGACCGGTGTGGCCGCCGCGGGTGCCGCGGCCTTCCGGTCGGTGGTCGTGGAGGCGGAAGCGCTGGGGAGGACGCTCACGAGCAGGAGCAGGACGGTGCTGAGCAGGGCGGCGGCGAGCGCAGTGGGGCGCAACGACCGTGGGGGTGCCGTCATGCGAACTCCGATCACATAGCTGTCCGATAGGAAACTTTCCTATCAGTAGAGAAGCAAGGGACTCCGCCCGTATCAAGAGTCCTGACGGCATCCACGGTTCGTGGCGTTCACATCCGGGAGTGAACGTCGGGCGCACACGCAGACTCGAAGTTCATGCACAGGAGCGCGTGGAACGGCGCAGCAGAAGTCCGCCCTCGCGGCAGCCGCTCCCGGTGACACCATCCAGCTCGCCGACGGCACCTACGCGGGCGCAGTGACTACTTTGCTGATGCGGGGTTTTCGTGTTTGGCATGGAAGCGTGCCTTCTTCTGGCGGTTCCCGCAGGTGTTCATCTCGCACCATCTGCGGGTGCGGCTTTGGCTGGTGTCGAAGAAGGCCGCTTGGCAGGTTGGTGATGCGCACAGGGCCAGTTTTCCGTCCCGTTCGTCGGCGAGGATGCTGATCGCGTCGGCGGCGATTACGCCCAGGGCATCCTCCACGCAGGAGGGCGGCGGGCCGAGTCGCCATTGCCGGTTGCCCTCGGGCGTCAGGACGGCCGCGGCCCGACCTTGAGTGCTGAAGTCGTTGATGACCTGGACGGCGGGCGCGGGGAGAGGGTCCCGGCGTGCGGCGGCGGTCGCGGCGGCGTGGATTGCTTCCCTCAGCTCCCGGGCGCGTTCGAGCTGGGCGGTGGTGCAGGACTCCACGGCCAGGCCGCTGACCGCCAGCCAGTCGACGAGCCGGTCCGGTGTGGGGATGCGCTCCACGGCATCGCCACGACG
>Ga0307512_10006087_pt1 | contig 12348 bp, 6 predicted proteins | sample 14_EM_MG_FD_200267 | JGI IMG/M metagenome (GOLD analysis project Ga0307512, IMG submission 200267) | Populus trichocarpa ectomycorrhiza microbial communities from riparian zone in the Pacific Northwest, United States - 14_EM | ecosystem: Host-associated > Plants > Roots > Unclassified | place... | reverse complement strand
TCGAACTACGGCCTCGTTGCCTTCCGCTGCGGCCGCCTGGAGCGCGTTGCCGTATCTGCCGCCCTGAGCATTGATGTCGGCGCCGCAGTCGACCAGGAGACGAACCACGGCCTCTTTGCCATACGCTGCGGCCGCCTGGAGCGCGTTGCCGTAACTACCGCCCTGAGCATTGATGTCGGCGCCGCGGCCGACCAGGAGACGAACTACGGCCTCTTTGCCATACGCTGCGGCCGCCTGGAGCGCGTTGTCGTAACTGCCGCCCTGAACGTTGATGTCAGCGCCGCGGTCGACCAGGAGACGAACTACGGCCTCTTTGCCATTCGCTGCGGCCGCCTGGAGCGCGTTGCCGTAGTTGCCGCCCTGAGCATTGATGTTGGCGCCGCGGTCGAGGAGACGAACCACGGCCTCGTTGCCTTTCGCTGCGGCCGCCTGGAGCGCGTTACCATAGAAGCCGCCCTGAGCATTGATATCAGCGCCGCAATTGACCAGGAGACAAACCACAGCTTCATTGCCATTCACTGCGGCCGCCTGGAGCACGTTGCCGTAGAAGCCGCCCTGAGCATTGATGTTGGCGCCGCAGTCGACCAGGAGACGAACCACGGCCTCGTTGCATCCCATTGCGGTCGCCTGCAATGCGTTGCCATATTTGCCGCCCTGAGCATTGATGTCGGCGCCGTGGTGGACCAAGAGACGAACTACCGCCTCGTTGCCTTCCGCTGCGGCCGCCTGGAGCGCGTTGCCGCAGAGGCCGCCCTGAGCATTGATGTCGGCGCCGCGGTAGACCAGGAGACGAACCATGGCCTCGTTGCCTTTCACTGCAGCCGCCTGGAGCGCGTTGCCGTAGAAGCCGCCCAGAGCATTGATATCGGCGCCGGTAGCCAAAAGCTTTTCGGTGAATACAATTAATCCTTGTGATGCCGTAATTTGAAGTGGTGCTGTTCTCATAAACCCACCCCCCCCAGAGAAAACAAACACCTGGTATGCGAGATCAGCTTTATATGGTGAATCAGCCAGTTTCTGGAAAGCGCTAAACAAAGCTTGATGCTCATCACCTCTTTGGTCTGTCTTTCTTGTATGCTCAGGCCAATGAATTGCAGCGTAGTCTAGAAATTGAATCTTCTGCTTTCGCTGTTCCATATACTTCTCGGCATTGTGGTACCACAGATATGTTGCATTAACAGGTCCGACTGCGCATTCCTCGAAAGACAGGTACGACAAGCAGGATACAGCAAGGTGCTGGTTGGACTCCATAGATGAGAGGTGCAACGCGAGTGGGGGATCACCAGACAATTCCGCATTGTTCGCAACATCTATATTACTGAGGAAGTCCTTCGCTGACTGATGAATAAGATTGACAGTATGATCGGCTTCTATCCTAAGTAGCGGCCCGAAAACCAACCTAAGGACATGCGCCAGGTCTTTCTGCATATCATCCTTCATCGCGGCCATGGAAGTATGTTCCGGCAGTATAGCAATTGCTATTGTCAACTCTTGTAGGGTTAACGGACGCACAGCCCATACTACCCATCGAAGGATTGTCTGGGCAGTCGCAATGTCCTCTGTTGGTATCTTGCGCAAGATATTTATATACACACCTGGAAGATCTGGTGGTAATGTCTTGAGGGCGTTTCTAATCGCCCTGGGCGTTGTGGTCGTGGACTTTTTGAGATCTTCCAATATCAAGGAAACCCAGAGAAACATTCCATTAGCGCCATCTATCAGGCTCTGTCTTACTTCCTCGGCCAAATCACCTGCAAACTGCGGCTGTTTGTTGACTTCAGCGTCGACGAAGGCTGTTATATCGCTCTTCAAGTTATTTGCCACGAGAGTAATTTCTATGATTCCAGGCAAATTTGACGCAACGTGTGGACGACTTGTAATGATAATCTTAGTAGGCCGTGTGATAGTGCTAGCGCAAAAGAGATGCTGTAGATTATTCAAGAACTTTGTACGTGATCCTTCCTCACATTCATCTACTATAGTGAGCTACCATCAACATAAACTAGAAATTTAGCAAGATCTAATTACCAAGTGCGTCAATTATGATACACACATTTCCAGTATTGGCGTCATTAATGATTCGCTCAAAGACTCGCCAGAGCATACCGAAAGTCCAGATCGTTTTCTCCTTATATATAGCGTACCCTTGCTCAGTGGAGAAATGCACAATAGCGTCTGGAATGTACTTCAAAAGTTGGGCAAGTATGTTCACCAGAATTGCATCGGCAGTCCTTAACCGTTCATCCTTGTCGTCACAGAAAAAATAAGCTAGAGAAAGCTGATTGGATCCACGAATGACTTCCTCGGTCAGGAATGATGATAATACGCTCTTCCCGCAGCCTGGATCTCCACGAATCCAGATAATCGCTTGGCCATCGACATCGTTCCATTCCTTGTACCGATTGTCGTTCAGAAGCCATGTACATGTACCCTCTTGACGCCTAAGTCGGAGTTCATCACGGTAAGTTTCGTAATCTGACGGTTTCAAACTTTTGAGACAGTCGATGTAATCCTGAGAGCCTGATATCCAGTAGCTGGTTAGAGAACCACTTCATTACGCGAACATGACTGACACGTACTTCGAAGATTTTGTATCCTGTTTGCAGCCGCTGTGCAGTAGCCGTCAGCCCTCTTCCATCCCACTGCTAGAAATGAACTACTTTATACCATGCGACGACTTGGTAAAACTATCTACCCACTCATGAAGGTATCTCACTACCGTGTGATAAGTTGGATCCGCTGCTGAGGCGAACTTCACCATATTGGAATGGTTTTCATCCACGGGAACTCGGTGCTCGGTTGGTATATGCAGTTGAGCGGAAAACCGTTTGACCATTTCGGACTCTTCACCAACTCTCGCATAATTACCCAAGTCCAACTGGAGAACATCAGTGTGCTAAGCTTTGGCGAGGTTGTTCACTTACCCTTTTAACCGTCGGCGTCTTCACCGTCTCATAAAAGCTGACAATTTTCGGCTTATACTCCTCCCAGATATAGCTGAATTCTTCCTTTTGAACGTCGAGGAATTCTGAGCCTTCTCGCAACTGCTTGAGCAGATTTTGCCTAGACGTCTCGTATCCACCGGACTCCGCATCGACCATCTCTTCTATATCATACGTCCGAAGACCACCATGTGGGGTCCCGAAGAAGATTATAGACTTCATTGCTACTAGAATGTGTCTATAGGATGAATTTCGTTTTGACTCGATCAATGCCTGAGCGTGGGTGAGCTAAGATAGGTTCTTCAAGGACCGATAACCTACTTGCAAAATTAGTATACCACCGAGACTATGTCCAATGAATATGATCGGCCGGGTTTTCTTTATAACATTGTCAGCACATATAGTATGACTCACCCGGGAGGAAATAATGCACATACTGGAACAGAGCTCCTAGCATTTTCTAATTGCTGGATAAAATGTCGTTGATAATCCAATAGCCTATTTTCAGCAGCTTTACCGTGCCCAACCAGACTGCTATCGTAGCCGTATGACATGACCCGGATGTTCTGAACATCGTGTGGTAAGAAGTCCTTGAGCCACATTTGCTGAGTTTCACGGCTCCTCCACGATCCAAAAGCATGACCTGCAAGACCGGTCACTGCAATCACACTACAATAACTCTAGCATCAGTATTTTAGGGTAACTTCGCGGATGCATGATATAACGAACTCTGCAACCACTTCGCCTCTGGGGACATTCAACGGTGTTAAACCATAAAAGTGGCTGTCGATTATAAGAGCTCCAAGCTTGTTGTCGGATTCCAGGACCTGAAGATGTTTGTGACTCTCTAAGCGTTTGGTACCAGAAACCAAGTTAAGCAACCCAGTTTGAGTTGGAATAGCACCAGAACAACCTGGGTAGAGCGACGGTTGGCAATTTTGATGCGTGAGAGATGGATCAATAGTGTGCAGTGCATTCAAAAGATCATCTTCACTCCAACGTGGAGGAATGCCGGAAATCCGAAAGCATTTTGGTCGCTGATTCGAACTAGAGGAAGTGTGAGATCCAGACTGGGCTGGGCCGGCGGCAAGAAATCCGCTCTGGTTAGTATTCACTCGCTTGGAGTCTCCTGCCGATTGCTGAGTATGCGGTGGCTGCTTGCGTTTTCCTTTCTGAGGTCTAGGATTCGTATCGATTGTCGGTTGCGTGGGACCTGGTTGAGCGCTGGGTGACGCACCACCCTGGGAAATGATCCTTGTAGACCGTCTGCGTGTATCCGGAATAGTAGCCTTTCGAGAGTTGACTTGGCGGATGGGTCGTGGAGGCATTGTGTTCGGAAGACGTAAAATTCGATCAGTCGGGGGCTAAAAAATACGTTCGATTTCTGTGCAAAGTGAGCGATTAAAGATAATAGAATTGCCCGGTATGGGAACGGGCGCTTCGACGTAGATAAATAGATTCTCACTGAAGGTCAGGTGCTGACACGTCACAGGGATTCGTGAACACAACAGTGTACAAGGACGTGGTAAAACGCGGTCAGTTTTGCAGGAAGGTACTTAATTGGTAGAGAATCATGGCTTGGCAGAACACCAAAGCGTCGATCCTGGACACATTAATCTGATTCGCACACGACTTAGGGGCGACGAAATTTTTGCCTAAGGCACACCGCAAATAATAAACGGTGGCCGCAAATATTGGAGTTTGGCCAGTGCGCACAAAGGCTCAATATAGAAACCCAATCACTTGCACGACCCGTTGTTTCGCCAACGTTAAGTTTAACAATTCATAATCATCGCGATGTGATCCGATCCCATGCCGACCACCTCCGGGAGACGATTAATTTCATTCTGCCGTTCTCAATTCTCAGCCTTGCAGTTAAAAATTAGTCCCTGGAGTACGACATGTTCCTCGCTTCCTACCGAGCCACCTGTGTGTCCCAGCATCATTCTGCAAAGTGTCGTTTATGCACCAACTGCCAGCGTGAGAGCCCGAATCGGCAACACCTGAAAGGTCCGAACCCCGTGCACCGGGAAAAGAATTCTCTCCGCCTAGTGTCGAGTGCAGAATTTTGACCCCTGTCACTTCCCACCCCACCAAAAGTACCAACATAATTAAGTCCACTCCGATTGCAAAGTATATTATAGAATACATGAAATGTATTTAACCTACCACTTTTTTGTCCAGTGGATTCTGATTACCAATATTTCTAATATCCATTGAGTAGTTGTGGAAAAGCCCAGTTCAACGCGTACGGCAATTCTACATATTTTTCCACACCTACTGAATCTTAGCGATATGGTAAATCGAGCACGGGCATGCGAAAGCACATTTTATTGACCATATTTCATGAATAGTACAAGTTACGATCGGTCTAAAATTCAAGGAATGAATTGAGATCAAGATGTTGTGATTTTGAGAGCCGGCTGAAGCTGAAGCTCAAACTCAAGTGTCGACCTTTTCACATGTGCGGGTGCTGCGGAGATCTAGCTAGTTAAGAACCCTACTACATCCACTTTACGCATGTTAACCGGCTGCATGTTACCCAGTACTTAGATGCAGTGTCCCAAAACAACCGAGCTACATAAATCCAGATCTAGCCGCCACCAAGGCGGCCTCTAAACTGAAGCCGAGCCGAGCCGGACCAGATCCGTGAGCCGCTGTCAGCTATCTGACAACCTGCAGGCATTTTGTAGCGTAGGCTTTAATATGGCAGCGCAGTCTTTCCTGACTAAGAGCGACCGGCAAAATTGTGGCCGGGCCTAGCCGGCCTCGAGCCAACCGCCCACCACGCCGCTCAGGAATACTGCTTCGGTGGAGATCCTAGATTTTCGGAATATGTCATTTACCCAAAGAGCGGTCTTTAAAGTCGTCCTCAGTAGGAGCCCCACTCATTTCTACCAGTCAGCATATTTCATCGCCGAGTGATCGGTGATGATTTAGGCGCATTTACATAGATATTTGTCCGACGGCGCGCTTCCGGACTATCGCCCTTACTTTCACTCTTACTCTCACCCTAAGAGATTGACGCATCCAAGTACTCCGATACATGGAAATATATTGTCGAATTGGGGTAGATGATTGTACATGCATCAATCGCGTTTATAGAATCAGCTCTATGGTGCTTAGGAACGTACTTAACAACGCTCATGTCTTGCTCTGTTGCATAAATACATCCCAGCCTTCGTATAGCGGCTTACTACATTGGTACTAATACGGGCTAATGTATTCAGCCATCTCTCTGCATAGATGAGTACGTACGCATTCGTACATGGAATACCGCATATATACCGCCTTTATAGCCCTCTTAGATAGTACAATCAAGCTTCTCTATCTCTACTTTTAACATGCTCAAGCCGCAACTACGGGTGCCGGGAAGTCAGTCCCGGCTGGTTCACTAGGGATTCGAAAGCCACCCTTGGCACAGATCGGTCCAAATTTGTAGATATTAGCGTATGCACAGGCTAACTCCTACACGCTCGGGTTGTCGAATTGGTCACAAAACTCTGGTCGCCAATTAGAAGCAACGCCACCCCTTAATAACTGCTAACCACTATCTCCGAAATAGCTGTGGTGACCAATTCGACAAACCCGAGCGTATGGACAGATTTTTACGCAAAGGAAGTTATCAACAGACTATGAAGAGTTCTAGCCCTTACAGAAGATAATGATAGTCATTGATAGATATAGACACCAATTGGCCGTGGGGAAAGTTAATGATTAATTGCGTACGCTACCCACTTGATCTGGAAAGAATACCGCAGCATAAGATCTGTTGACATCACTGCAACCTACCTTTCCGGTTTTTACTGCTCATAGTTGCAGTAATGGCAGTATGAGGTAATCGAGGATATTAAATATGTGGCACAGGCAATGGCTTGCAGCTTGTGGCGGTGGCGGTGGCGGTGGCGGTGGATTTGTATCATACACAATCACTAGTTTTCAGAAATCTATAGATATTGTACTCTGATGGTTAGATATCTATGATTCCCAAACCGTCAAGATAGCCTACCATAGCACAGGCCGACCTGGCCGAGACACATATCTGACCGATCTGACCAGTTCGGTTGATTAAATCGAATACACAGTTTCATTAGAAATCTTAACTGCGTGTGGCCATGGTCTAGAACAACTGAACATGGTTCTGAAGTCCTATAATTATGGCCAGCACCAGCGCCAAAGAAGTTGGTTGCCGAACCCGATTCACGGCTAGGTACACATAAGCACTATACAGTTCATTAGTGCCCTCAGACAAGCGCTGCAGTTACCACGATCACAGCTATATTATCAGCGCCTTGGGCGCCTCAATCCGGTCAAAGCGTTTCGTCTGAACAGCAGCCTCCCGTCTTATTCAAGGGTGGAAACGGTCCGCCCGGGAGTCTTACAACGCCCGGCATCACCGCTAAATCTGAGAATTTACTTAGGGTGGGCGATGACATTGAATCCCCCCTGCCGTGGCGACCGGAGCCCGTCAAGGAGACTGCAGTCGCCTATCAGAACTTTCCATTCTGTTTAAATTAGAGATGGCAGCAAAATTGATTACATTTGGGTTTCGCTTCAGTAATATGAAATACAAAAGCACCAGATGTACATCTACGGCACCATAGTGGCATTCAAGTTGTGGCAACCACAACGCTATTACAGCGCTCTCGCGGTTGCTCATATGGGATCACACATACGCACTCGGACATTATTCATCACTCGACTGACCGGAATGGCCGCTGTTGAAATAGTGATGCTAGAGAAGCTTGATTGTGTACTATCTAAGATTGCCACAAGGCCATATATGCATGGTCATACAAGTGCGAATGCGTACGTACTCATCTACGTATAGATCCGGCTAAATCCCCATCAGCCAGACAGCAATCTCCCAGCCTCCCATACGAGCCATCATCTCCTGCCATACGAAGGCTGAGACCTATTTACTCAACACCCGCTGTTACGATATGGGGAGAACCGTGTGCATTGACTATGGTGCGATGACTAGGTAGTGGTCTAAATATTCAAGATGCTATGGAAGAAAAGAGTACAGTGTGAAGTCTAAACGAGCAGCCACAAACCTTAGGGCTCCAACTCATGTTCATATGTAACATCCGCCGGTTTCCAGTCTAGGGTTTAAAATACCTATGGATAACGGCTTCAAGTACATCTATACCATATATGATAGTCCGTGGTAACAGTGGCCGATTATATATGAATAATGCAGTGTCAGGGTTATTCTTATATATTACTACGATAAACAGAGATACTGAAGTCTCATGCCCGGTTCTAGTCACCACCTCAACGATTAACAGTTAGAATTCATCATGTTGGCTACATTTTAGTAGGTAATATGCATGGCAGGCCTTCTAGCTGCTTGCAGTGGCGGTGTAACGAAGGACAGCAGTCTTTGAAAGCTTCATACATTGTCACTCTGATTTCCAAATTACCCGTTTGTCCACGTTTCTTCATTTTAATGCAAACATGGACCCCGTCTCCTTGAATGCACCCTGTTCTGACTCGTTTGTTGGTCACCAAGCGGGGCATAGAGAACGAGAAGTACGAAGTCACCAGCGATCATTCAGAGTGTTCCCAGTAGTCAGATCAGTGAAGGCAACGGTTCGACTAGTTCTGGTTCGGGGGTAAACTACTCGCCAAAAACAAAAGTCTCCGGACACGCTGAATTGATTGATACACTACTTAACCAGTGACAGAATCGAGGATGGGCATAATTGATAGGTATCAGCCGTATATAATTGCTTCTATTCTGGATCTGGCATTGTTATTACCTCGAAGTGCATGATAATTTCCGAATAATGGGTATGTGCATACTTACTGCAACCAATCAACGTGTCCGGAGACTTTTGTTTCTAGCGAGTATTCAAGCGGTGCGACTCCACAGTTAAACTGGTTCGAACCATTGCTAGACTGGTTCGAACTAGTTCTGTTGCAGTTTAGCCAACGCTTATTTAGTCATACATCCGGAAGTGGCTTTAAACTCTGGGTGGGCACTCGAAGCAGTCTTGAAGTGATGAACATGCACCGAAATGACGGTGATTACAAAACAGGTTCGTCACGAGAGTGAAGCAGCTTATATTGTTCCCTCTGGGCCACGTAGAGGAGGATTACTTACATCAAACTTGATGCTAGAAGGAATCAAACTGGTTGGAACTAGTTCCGAACCAGCTCCTTTAGCATAGTGAACAGGTTCCATAAGGTGCAGTTTCACCCCTGAACCTGTACCGAACCGCACCGCAAACCGCCGGTCTGATCCGGTTCACTCTGAGCTGTTGCTTTCACTGTTCTGATCAACCGCCGGTGTTCTACAAATCCATAACCTGCCTGGGGCAACAATAGAAAAGCCTGGTAATCTGCCCGCAATTATAGAATTCTAAGGATATCTATAAATATCTATGCAGCTAGGGATATTTACAAATTTCGGCTAATATCTGACGATGCCTGTAGATTGCGAGTAGATCAGAGCTCATACTCCGAAGGTTTTCAATTCTTTCCTCAACCGTTATACAGTACAACCGTTATGCAGGAGACATAACAGTGATGACAACACTCCTCACCCAGCACAAAAGGAACATTATATACATGGGGCCCGGCTATGTTATTTGCTATCCACCCACATCTGCAAATATCTAACTACTGTACGATACGTTGGATCCACTGGTGAGGCGAACTTGACCATGTTCGAATGGCTTTGATCCACCGGGACTCGCTGCTCGGATGGTACAAATAGCTGGGCAGAAAATCGTTTAACCATTTCAGACTCTTCACCGGATCTTTCATAACCGCCAGAATTCGACTAGATTTGGAGAGAGTTAGATTTGCATACCATAGCGGAGTGAAGGCAAGAGTTATTGGAAACATACCCTTCTAACGGTCGGTGTCGGAGCCGTCTCATAAAAGCTGACAATTTTCGGCTTATATTCCTCCCAGATATATGTGAGTTCTTCCTTTTGAACTTCAAGGAATTCTGCCCCTTCTCTCAACTGTTTGAGCAGGTTATGCTTTGACGTCTCGTACCCACCAGACTCTGCATCAACCATCTCTTCTAGATCATAGGTTCTCAGACCCTGGTGGGGTGTCCCGAAGAACATTATAGACTTCATAGCGTTTAAGATGTGACTATGAGACGAGTTGCGCTTTGCTTCGATCAATGCCTGGGAATAGTCTGAGTTTGTGACCGCTTTCCCACGTACTGTAGACCTACCTGCATAATCAAAATCCCACCAAGACTGTGCCCAATGAATATGATCGGTCGGGTTTGCTTAAGAGAGACATGTTAGCGCATGGAATATAACCACTCCCGAAAACCAATATGCTCACAGGGACGGAGCTCCTGGCATTTTCTATCTCCTGGGTGAAACTCCTTTGGTAATCTAATAGCCTACTATTGGTTCTACTGTTCCCAACGAGACTGCTGTCGTAACCGTAGGTCATAATCCGGATATTTGGAATGTCGTACGGTAGGAAGTCCTTAAGCCACATTTGTAGAGTTTCACGACTCCTCCAGGATCCAAAAGCATGGCCTGCAAGGCCGGTCACTGCAATCACACTACAAAACGTATGACATCAGCATCTGCCCGCTTGTAGCTTTAACGTGGATTGGTAACAACTAACTCTGCAAGTACTTCCCCTCGGGGGTTGTTCAGTGGTGTTAGATAATAGAACTGATTATCAATTGAAAGAAGAGCCGCTGCTCTGCTGCCCGATTTTTGCACCTGAAGATATTTGCGACCTTGTAAGCGTTCGGTAGAAGGATCCAAGTTGAGCAATGCCGTTTGAGTGGAGCCGGAACATCCTGGATTGAGTGATGGTTGAAAATTTTGACGCGTGAGAGATGCATCAGCGTCGTGAAGAGCACGAAAAAGATCATTTTCACTCCAACTCAACGGAATGCCGGTTATCCGAAAGCATCTTGGGCCCGTGTTTGAGGTTGAATGGTCGTGAAGGCCCGATGCGGATGTGCTGGTGGTGACACTACGGGAAACGCCTTCAGTAGTACTTAAGTCCATAGAGCTCCCCGCCGATCGCCTCGTTTCGGCTGCCTGGCCGCGTTCCCATCTCGAGTTCGGGGGTGCGGTGTAAGTTCTGACGGCTCGCTGCCTTGGAGTGTTGGGTGAAGCAGCGATTGGAAAGGTCCTCGCTGACCTTCTGTAGGTATCTGAAGTGGTAGTGTCAGGATTGATGTTGAAACCTGGCGGGATGCGTCGTTGAGACATTGTGTTCAGAATATTCGAAATTTAGTGATCTGCCCAGAAATATGAACGGATGTGCGAGATAGTTAAAACACTCGGGGAAGAGTCAAATTTTTTAATCACGTCACTTGAACAGGTTACTAGGATGTCTGCGTACGAGCTACCCTGTTGTGTGTCAAACGAATGTTCTACGCACGGCGGTGATTGGCGGAGTTTCACTAGTCGTGGTACGCCTGCAGGAAACCCCACTTCTCACAACTAAAACTGATGGATTTGAAGGATAGGATAATGCAGGCCCCAAGATACCACAAATTGAAACAGAACAAGTAAAAAGAGAGGTGGCAAAAGAAAGCCAAACCAAACGCCAGTTATTATGCACCCATCGACCAAATCCATTACATCACTATTGCACTAATCCTTATTCCATCAAATTCCGTAACATACCACACCATTGCTACAAGATCCAATAACGAACATTCTCTCTTTCCAACCCCGCGAATCATGCATCCTGCACCACAACCCAATGACAAATCCCGCAATCTCATCTCCATTCACAAGCAATAACGCCCATAACTTTTGACCCGATAAGCACAAGCCGAACCAACTACACAACCCCGATATAAGACGTAAAAGCAAAACCAACTACACAAATCCTTCAAATAAAAACCACACAACTCCCGAATAAATCTATCTTCCTTGCGCAGTGGCGGTGCTGTAGAGGTTATTTTTGAACCCCTCAAATGTTAGCAGCAGGAAGAGCGTTCACAGGAAAGTCAACGGTGGAATATAGAGAAGGCGTTGGTGTGGGATATGGTGTATGCGTGATGAAGATAGAAACGCGAGCAAACTCTTTGACCACGAGGATACCCCACCATCCAGTACATCTCTGGTTCAGTAGGTATATCCTGTTCTAGTCCAGTCACGGAGGATGTCCCTCCGCGGAGAGACCGGTCTATTCACGGAGTGTACCCCTGCACCCCACCTCCGTGACTGGACTGGTTCATTCGCGGAGCATACATACAATTGCTAATTACACTCAACGTCGCGGTGCAACTACAATTACACTGTGCTCCATATCCTGACTTGAAACCAGCTCTTTTTCCTCGTTGGCCTCTTCCTCTACATCGTCCTCTTCCTCCTCCTCCTCCTCCTCCTTGTCCACATCCTTGTACTCCTCGAGACCCTCTCCTTGCTCAATATCCAGTTCTGTCAAATCACTT
>Ga0307512_10006085_pt1 | contig 12349 bp, 18 predicted proteins | sample 14_EM_MG_FD_200267 | JGI IMG/M metagenome (GOLD analysis project Ga0307512, IMG submission 200267) | Populus trichocarpa ectomycorrhiza microbial communities from riparian zone in the Pacific Northwest, United States - 14_EM | ecosystem: Host-associated > Plants > Roots > Unclassified | place... | reverse complement strand
ATGTATATACGTGTCAGCTCTCGTTGCCCATCCCTGGCTGCGATTATGTTTATATCTATAGCTCCAGTATCTTACATAACCCCCAGCAACCATCCACGAACTTCACCCCTTCCCAGCTCCACCGTCGTTCCGGCATCTTGTTATTCACCCGTCACCGCCACCACCATCACTGCCGCTCATGGCGTCGTCATCGGAGCAACAAGACACCCTGCTACCCCGCGGACGCAGTGCGTCCGTCTCAACGCCAGAGCAGGACTCAGCCAGAACAAAGTATGCCTGGTTGACACTGTATTTCAGTCTCAACCTGGCATTGACGCTCTACAATAAGGCCGTGATGGGCAAGGTGAATGGCCATCGCTGAGAAACCGCGGCGGCTATAGCTGATGGCGCAGTTTCCGTTCCCGTACCTGCTCACCGGTATTCATGCGGCCTGTGGCAGTCTCGGTTGCATGTTCTTCTACTACCGCGGAACGTTTACGCTCACGCGCCTGACGGATCGAGAGAATCTGACGCTGCTGCTGTTCTCGACACTGTACACCATCAACATCGCTATCAGCAATGTCTCCCTGTGCGGCCCGCCTCCCGCCCTGACGAACGTGCTTAGTGGTGGTCCCGGCTGACCGGAGACGGATAGACACCTGGTCACGATCCCGTTCCACCAGATCGTTCGCGCGATGACCCCCTTCTTCACCGTTATTATCTACCGTGTCGGCTTCAGCAAGACGTACAGCCGCGCCACCTACACGTCGCTCCTCCCCGTCGTCGCGGGCGTCGGGTTCGCCACCGCCGGCGACTACTACTTCACCGCCATGGGATTCATCCTGACGCTTCTCGGAGCGTTCCTGGCCGCGCTCAAGACCGTCGTCACGAACCGCATCCAGACCGGCCGACTGAAGCTCTCGCCGCTGGAGCTACTCTACCGCATGTCGCCGCTCGCGTTCGTCCAGACCATGATCTACGCCTACTTCACGGGCGAGATCGCCGCGGTCCAGGAGTTTGCCAGCGAAAACATCGGTCGGAGGGAGGTCATGATCCTCATCGGCAATGGAGCTCTCGCGTTTGCGCTCAACGTCATCTCGTTCACGGCGAACAAGAAGACCGGCGCCCTCACCATGACCGTTGCCGCGAACATCAAGCAGATCCTGACCATCATTTTGAGCATCTCCTTCTGGGGCCTTGCCGTGGGCTGGCTGAACGGATTGGGCATCCTGTTGACACTGACCGGAGGGGCGTGGTATGCGTACGTTGTCCCCCGTCCCCCCGTGATCCCGTTCGCCCATCTTATCCTATCACTGACATGCGCCGTAGCAAGGTGGAGCTGGAGGCCAAACAGGGGAAGCCGCCGGTTCCGGCCGTACAGTTGCAGGAGGTCAAGGCTGGTTAAATTTTGAAACTTCATGGACGGGCGATACCTAGAGGATTGGCACTACTTGTGAACGGACGGACTTTGGGGTTTTATTTTGTAGAGTAAATACCAGTTCCTGTGCTTTCACCCTGGACGGACGGAGGAGCAGACGGATGGACAGATGGACGGATGGACGGATGGTGGTTTTACCTCCGATGTGGATGTGTGTCGAGATACTGCTAGATACTGCTATCTGTCGTGTTACGTTTTAGTTATATACTGTGTTAGTCACTCGCTGTCAGGCGAGCCCCTTGGTATTCGTTCCCACGCATGAAGGGGCAATCTTTGCCATGCGCCGCCCACAACCAGCAGCATCCAGCGTGCTAACCCGAGTACGGAGCTGTCGACCGACCGACCGACATCACAGCTGCGCATTCCTTCCAGCTCCATTTAGGCACACTTTGCCTCACAAGCCAACCAGCAGTAGAATGAGTACTCCAGCAACCGCCCCCACGCAGCCCAGCCCAACAACAGTGGAGCTAACTGCGAGTGCAGGGTCGTGATGGAACCAGCTGCCGCGGCCCGGAGCGGTTGGAAGGAGGGGGCTCGGAAGCGAGCATATGATGCATATGTACGTCGTCGGTTGCACCACCTACCGACGCTGGTGCAACGTGCGTGCAGTCGTAGTGAGGCAGCGCGCGGCGGGTCAGGGCTGGAGATCGGTCCACGGCGGTCAGTACGTACGTATGTACTTGCCTAGGTACGTGCTGAAAGGCTCTGCGGGCCAAGGAAAAGAAACACATACATACATGGATGAGCAGAAGGCAGTAAACACAGAAGAAGAAATTCCAGTTGGCGCGTCATCGTGAGTGCAGGCAGTGCTTTTTTTCTTTTCTTTTCCTTCTCCCCTCCCTGCGCCCAGATTGAAACCTACGCGACGTACGGTGCAGGTCGAAGACCTCTCTTTTTTGCTGGTCGTGGTGGGCAGCATTGTTGGGGTTATAGGCAGTTGAATAACACAGCTTATGTCCTTCGGGACACATGGTCAATTTGAAACGATACAGAGAAGATTAGCATGGCCCCTGCACTAAGGATGACACGCTTCACAAAGAAGAGCTTCAAAGTTTTTTTTTAATTTTTTGGTTATGAGTTCGAACCACGTCAATAGTTCTTTTTTTTTCTTTTTTCTTTTTTTCTCCCAATAAAACTTAGAACTTAGAAGCTCTTCTTGACATCCTAAAACAACGACCTACCATCGATCTTTCCAAATAGTGGGTAGCTGAGCCCCAAACCAGCCACAGCCACAGCCTCCGACCCGTGCCAGTCCATTCACATCAGGAGCGGGGTATCCAGAAGCACGCAAGCGCAAGACCTGCCAGAATTCCAGGCGCTGCTCCTAGGGGCCGTGGCAGAATCGGGGCGGGCTGACTAGCGGTGGTTCACTTCGGCGTGGCTTGTCGGCGGAACACATCTAGTCGTGCTTATGTACTTAGTGGGTGTCCTGGCTGCTTGGTCCTACTTTGGCGGGGACCATTCGTAGTTGGGTCTGCGGTTGTGTGCGTTGCTGCTGTTCGATGCCCACGAGTGGTACTCACAATGGTTGATTTCGTCAAGATTGACGCTCTGCACGAGAAGCCACACGCCGGCCCTGCTCTGTGCCGTTCACATCCCTCGACAACCCACTCCGCCTCTCACTCCGTGCCACGGACAGGTCCGCTCGACAGAGCTCCGCCAATCGCTTGCGGGATATGCAGCGGAAGATGGACGCCATTGTCCTCTAGCTGAAGGTACTATGCATCTGCTTGTGTCTGTATGTGTGCGGTAACTGACGAGGCGCAGGGAAGCTTGCTTCTTCCGACGGATACCCTAAGGGAAATCTCCCTGGATCCTGTGAGGGTGGGTGCGACAGCTCTACGGACTATACTGGACGCCCTCAGTTCATCCCGCAGCTACATTGCACAACCCTCCAGCGAGTACGCAGCGCCTTTCAAATGGCGGCTGGCAGAGGCAGCTGGCGGAACTCGTGTCCGCGCGGGAGCCAAGAGCGCGGTGATGGCGTATCTGGCTCGGAGATGCCAGAAGCGATGGCGCCATGAGCCGGAACGCTGTGGCAACCGGAAACATCTCCGACTATGCGCCCAGAAAGTTCCCCGTCGGGCATGGGCTTCGGCGTCAAGGGACGGCGCGCGGTGCTGATTGACTCCGGCACCGAACCCTTCGCTAGGGCCGTCGCTGGCATCCTGCCGCACCCGTGGGAGACCCGTAGTAGGTACTTGAGAGTTAGATCAATCAAGACCACGTAGGTGGAAGTCCTAGAGGCGTTTGAGCAGGTGACGGAAGTCAAGTGCGAGGTGCAGTATCAGAACGGACAGGAATTGCTGAGGGGGCGCGAGGGAAACTGGAAAGGGGGGAGGGGACAACACTGGATCTGGTGGTGAGGGTGCAGGAGGGGCGTGTTGGTGCTGAAGGGGGAGGATGGAGTGGACGGAGGGGATGTAGCGGATGTTGAGAGCCGTGGAGAGACGCTCGTGTCATTGCTATTTCTCGACGAATGAAAGGGACCGAATGGACCGGGGAAGGCTTCTAATTCAGTGACTTCACCTACCTGCTCTTATGGTCCGTACGAGTGATCGTGACGTGAACCGTGGGAGTGATAGTGCTCAATATTCGGCAGTGCAGCACTAGCCGCATCATCTAGCTGGGTATGTATGGGGTTGGCCCAGCGAATGAGTCCAAATGACGATTCCATTGTTCTGGACGCTCTTGGATGCGAGGGCAACGATGACACTGCCAAACATGATAGTGCCGACAGCGGGGTAAAATGTACGCCACCGTAGTCTACATGGGCGGAATGCGAGTATGATTAAACAAAAAACATGATAGCGCCGCTACACGGTCGGCATTCCTCATTATGTGTACATATGATCGATGTACGGGCGCACAAAAGACGCTGGCCGGCTAGACCAGCATGGTCAAGGCTGCTGCCTGCTGCCTGCAGCTCAGCCTTCGCGAGTGACACCGCCCTCACTACCCCTCAGCTGACACCGCCCTCACTACCCCTCAGCGGCATTTAGCAACATATATGAGAGGATAACCGGAAAGCCCAAGTTGGAGCAAGACCGCAACTTTCTCGTCCTCCATGTCCACTCCATCCAACTGGCTACCTCCAGCGCCGCCGGAAAACGTCGAAGCCTATCTGCTCGACCTCGGCCAAACCGCGACCTCGACCGGGTTCGACATCGGGCCCAAGATTCCCGACAGCTTCGCGCTGGTGATCGACAACGCGCTGACGCGGAGGGAGTGTCGCGAGCTGCTCGCGTGGGGGGAGGCGCGCGCGCAGTGGGAGCCGGCGCTGCTCAACGTCGGCGGCGGCAGACAGAGGCTCCACACCGAAGTCCGCAACTCCGAGCGGCTGATCGTGGACGACGTCGAGGTCGCCGCGAAACTGCTGGAGCGCGTGAGGCCGTTCCTCGAGCGCGAGGGCGTCGATGTCGTCAGGACCCGTGGGCCGTTGGCCTCAGGAAAGAAGGTCTGGGGCAGCATAATGGACCCCCGCTTCACATCGAGTCCGTTCAGAATGACGAGGATGAACGAGAGACTGCGGTTCCTGAGGTATGGGCCGGGACAGTACTTCAAGCGTATGCACCCTCTACATGTGCTCCACTCCCCAGCGCCTGCTGACTTCCGCCAGCGCACTGCGATGGAACGTACATCACCCCCGACGGCAGGGAACAATCGCTCCTCACATTCCACCTGTACCTCGGCGAGAACAGTTCCGAAAACGTCGGTGGCGCCACGAGGTTCTTTCACAATTTCCAGAGATCGGACTTGGACGTCGAGCCGGTGCAAGGGTAAGCCGGACCGGACTACTATCTACATACAGGCACTGCGGGAGGTTGCTAACTAAGCACATAGGAGGATCCTCATCTTCCAGCACAGGTGGATGCTCCACAGCGGAGAGGAAGTGAAGCAGGGGATCAAATATACCTTGAGGAGCGATATCATGTACGAAGAGGCGCCCGAGTTGATGTGAATGTCCTTTTTCTGATTCTCGCTGGCCGTGTGCGTGCGAACTGGCTCCATTATGGGGATTTGTGGTTGGTGATGTTGTATATAATATCTCACTCGTTCTTAGTCATGGTGGCAGGCAGGGCCTCCCCTTTTCCCTTTCTCTCGAGGCTTTAGCCTTACTTGGACAATACACACAATCATCGCTATCAACAGGTTATGAGCATATTCAAAGCACTGCGAATAACCCCTCAATCGCATATTACCTCCCGCAACAAACTTTGCTTATCGCTCAATATGACCGAAATGTACAACTCGAAGTTTGCACCCATCGAAAAACGCACGTCGGACAACTACGACACCTGGAAACCGCGTATTTCGGCACTCCTCTCAGCAATGCTCGCACTCAAGATCGTCAAAGGCGAAGAAACCGAAGACGATCTCCCTATCGGAAACTCCCTGGCAAACGTCGCCAAACGTGAAGCTACGAGAAGCGACAGGCTCTAGCCACTACGGCAATCTTGCTCTCCTGTACCCACGAGGTCAGCACCTACCTATCCGGTATTACCGATCCGAAAGCAATGTGGGATACGCTCGCAGAGCAACTCAGCAGCGCGTCCTCGTTTGGTCGACGAGTCACGATCAGCAGGAGTTTCGACGGTACCCGTCCGGGGACCAGTGAGAGTATCTCAGCATATCTCCCGTCTAAACAACATGCGAGTTCAACTAGCTGGCACGGAAGAAGCTATATCTGATGAGAAGTTCTTGTACCACATCTACCTCACGGCTCCTGAGTAGTAGCAACCGATGCTCGGTAGATGCAGAAGTGGCCTGCAGGTATGGCCACTATTGCATCTGTATCTCAAGCTCTTCAAGGTGCCGAGCGGGGCAGGCTAGCCGGGAGGGCCGGTGGAGGTGGGGCATCTGGTACAGTACTATTCGCTCGCGGAAGAGGAAGAGAAAGAGGAAAAGGAAGAGGTAGAAGAAGTGAAAAAGAGGAGGGAAGCAGACAGAGCAGAAGACTCAACACTGTGCCAACTGCAACATAAATAATCAATGGTAGAAGGTTGTCAATCCACAAGCATCGGATTGAAGCATTGCATATACCCACCTTCCGATACTCACTGCTATCCGTCAGTGAATTCAATGATCGACACTACATTGTCAGTTTTGGAAACAACAGATGCCTCATAACCGACTGCAAACGAAATATTATCCCCTACTGAGTTCGGTGGTCCGATGTGGGGCTGGGTCGGGGGCCGCGGCGCCGGTCGCTCGGGGGGTTGCGTCAGCCGCTCGACCCGGACGAGGCGGCGCTCGGGAGGCGGTGCCGGGAATCGCTCTAGCATCTAGGCTGAAGATGAAGCTATCGCTCCATGATACTCAGCTATGGCGCAGACGTCTAGCCCATTCCAACCACACAGCCACGGAATGACCGGATATGCGAAACCTGTGTTCTAGCCAAGCATGAACGGAAGATCATTCGGATACCAGCACAGCGTGCTACTACTCCATTTGAACTCGTACACTCTGACACCTGTGGACCCTTCGCTACCAAATCCATTGGAGGCGCGACCTACTTCATCGTCTTTATTGATGACTTCAGTCAATATGCTTACGTCTATCCCCTACTCAAAAAGCTGGCCGGCACACGTACCGGAATCTTTCAGCTCATCCAGAAGAAGGTCGAAAACTGGGGAGACACCATCAAGAGATTTCGCTGCGATAATGGCCGAGGTGGATACGACAACAGACTGTTCCGGAGTATTCTGGCAGCGCAATAATCTTTGAACCGGCACCTCCCTACACGCAGCGCAAGAACGGAGCTGCAGAACGAACTATTGGTGTACTCGCGAGGAAAGCGAGGTCCTTGCTACTGGACTCGCGAGCACCAACTGAGTCCTGGGCGGAAGCTATCTGTACTGCCGCCTGCCTTCATGCAAGGACCACCATACGAGGTACACCATAAACACATGCGACTCGCTACCGGCAACGGTGACATTGCCGTCAAGCCACCGGTCGCTATCGGCAGCAGAGATATTGCTGATAAGCCGCCACTTTATCTTCATCGCTTCGGGTGTGTAGCTCACAAGTTCATACCGGAAAAACAAAGGATGGATGCAAAGACGGGAGCTCGCTCAAGGAAGTGTATGATTCTTGAATACGTACACAATACTACCAAGATCTGGAAGCTATGGGATCCGGGACAGATGAAGGTCACACAATGCTCGGACATCAAGTTTGACGGGGCGACGAACTTCCACACAGAGGGGCGCCCACTGGTGAACGAGAAAGAGTGCTCGGTCTTCCGGAGGAAGGGCGAGTTACACTTTCACCAGTACCACCAGCGTTGCAAGGACACGCACCACCAGCAGTCGAACACACGCCTGACGAGGCCGTCGCTGCTACAGAATACGCACCTGACGAGGTCGTATCTGTATCGGAACCGGAAAGACTGGAACCGAAGAGATCGAAACCGAAGAGGTTGGAACCGAAGAATTTGGAATGGTTGAAACCGAAGAGAACGGAAGGCTTGGGTCCTCTGGCACTGCGAATGGCCTAGCGCCACTGCGTATATCTATGGGGACTCGGCAATCTCATGGAAACGCACTTGTAGCAGGTTCAATAGAGGACGACCCCTGATCCTATAGGGGGATGCATTGAACAGCTCACTGCACGAGTAATGGAAAGAAGCTATGCGTCAAAAGTACGCCTCACTGCTTGAGAATAGCACGTTCACTCCCGTCACCAATGCCAATGGTGTGAAGCCAATAGGCTGCGGATGGGTATACAAGACAAAGCGAGTCCTCCGATACCTCAAAGCGGCAGCTAACATCAAGCTCGCCTTTCCCAACACGACGTCGACAGAGGAGTCCTCTAGTCGGATACACCGATTCAGACTTCGCCAGCGACAGGGCAGGTCGGAAGTCACAATGTGGCTGTATCTCCAAGGCGTACGGAGCTCCGATCTCATGGCTCCCACAAGTAAGGACTAGTCGCCTTCTCCACCACTGAATCAAAGTACATTGCCTGCTCCGATGCGACCAGAGAAGCTGAGTGGCTGGTACGACTGCACAAGGACGTTACCGTACCACGTCAGTCGCGACCGGCAAGAGCGCGGAATAGTCAACTTCACCGACATCTCCACCGATGACAACCTAGCCGATATCATGACCAAGGCTCTCGGTCCCGACAAACACCAACATTTCGCTACTGGTGTCGGCCTATGCTTGAGTTGGCACTCTTTCCTAGCAGGTTTCTCCGCTGGGTTTACTGCGTAGGTTTTAACGAGGCCAACGGGGAGTGTTGGGCAAATGTTCTCGTTATATGCGCTTGCCGCTTGCCTCCACGGGATACGGGACGCAGCAAGGGAGGAAGTGTTGTAATATCTCACTCGTTTCTTAGTCATGACGGCAGGTATGGGCCTCCCCTTTTCCCTTTCTCTCGAGGCTTCAGCCTTACTTAGACAATACACACAATCACCACTTTCAACAGGTGAAACGGGGGTATTTTGACGAGTGCCAATGGGTGTGATAAGCAGTTCAAGCCTTTCCGAGACGAGTGTCATGGGTGTAAGTACGGGAGACATCAGGGTCATCGCCGGCACCCGGCCGGTGTGATTCATGCACCAGGGCCGAGACCAATCAGACGGTTCAGTTGCTGCAGTGTACGCGATGCATTGCTGCATTTGGCGTAATCTAGATGGCGTGTCTCGGTCAAATGCATCTGGTGTGAGCTGCCGTGAAGCACATACATATTGGGACCGCTCCAACGGCTTCTGTTATCTGGTATGCTGCATGTCGGTAGATTGCTATAACTTCGGAAGTATCTTATTATTACCCGGGCCTTCGGGTTGGAGGTGCATTCGGTCGGATTGGGCGGCTGACCAACCGAAAGCCGACACAACCCGAGCCACATTGAGCTCTCGGGATGCCGAACGCATACCAAGTAGGTGTCAATAATGCGTATGGCTCCCAAGTGAGCTTCGTCGCGTTCGGGCATCCATCCGATGGAACTATGTCCGTTTTGACCACGTGAGAAGATTACTATTTCTCCTTGTCGGGTGCGACTGCTGTTTAGCCGCGAACTCGGGCCCCTTGCTTCGGATCCCTCAAACGGCTTGTCCTGATCCCAGCACCATGCACCTGTCCCAGCTCAGCTCACTCCAAATCTACATAACGACATCGACGCCGACAACGACAATCACCGTACCGCTGCCCCCCTACCTCCCTCGCTTGAACACCCTCGCGGACAGGCGGCGAGTTCTTCATCCTCCGCAGCTTCGGCTGGACCTACGACCACCATGAATTGCCCTACACGAGACACCAATCCGTACGATCTAGAAGGTAGATTGCAGTGCTCCCACCACCCCCCTTTGTGATGAGATCGTCGTCACTGACGAAGCCCCCATCAACACGAAAGGCCACAATCAAAATCCACCCCATTTCCCGCCCGAACTCACCACGCGATCGTCTCTCGTATGTCCTGCTTCCGCTCCGCACGACGCGCGCGAACGGCATCTGATTCCGGGTGAACCGAATGCTGCGCTATGCAGGGCTGATGTTCCTGCTTGGATGTAGGTTTGCGGCGGCAAGACAGATGGCGCGTACAACCTACCGTTACATGTTCTCGCACTGTTCATCATATTGGCAGTGTCGGTGTTAGGCATGTACATTTGGCCCAGCAGTGGTGGTGGTGGTGCTGCAGCTGCAGGTGGTGGTGGTGGTGGTGGTGTTGCAGGCGGTTGGTACTGACTGGTGACAGCATGTTCGTTCCCGTTAGTCGTCAAAAAAGCGCCGCAGCTGCGGGTTCCGCATTACTTCTTGTGAGAGCGCATGCCCTTCTCCGCTCCATGTGCGCCGTTACTGACAGCTTCCAGGTTCCTCTCACGACAGTAATTAGCCCCTTCCTCCATCCCGACTGGGGCGACACTCCGAGACCGCGTTGTTGACGTAATGCTAGCTTCGGTACTGGTGTCCTCATTGCCACGGCATTCGTACACGTGCGCTGCCCCATCCCGCCCCTGGGACCTGTGCGATTCTGACGCCCGCAAAAGCTCCTACCAACCGCGTTCACCTCCCTCACCGACCCATGTCTCCCCAGGTTCTGGAACGAAGGCTACCCGGCGATGGCCGGCCTCATTGCCATGGCCTCGGTTTTCGTCGTCGTGTCGATCGAGATGTTCTTCTCCACCATGAACGGCGGTGCTATGGGCGGCTGCCATAGTGGCGTCAGTGCTGGCTACGAGGTCCTCACCCCGACCACGGCGTCCTTCGGACATAGGCACGGTGGCAGCAGCGCCAGTGTGGCAAGCTTCACGAACGGAGGAGCAAACTCGCCCGGTGGAGCCATTCGGCCGGTGCGCCGAACTCGCAGGAGCAACAGCATAGGAAGCCAGCTCCAGAGGATCGAACTCCACGCAGATGTCTTGCAATATGAGGAGGCCTGCTCCAGTGAGGAGGGTTCACCCGATCCGGAGGAGTGCCACAAGAGCGAGGACGAAGGTGATGTGGACTCGGATGATGCCAACGAGGTCACGCAATTGAGTTCTCTGAATTCGAATGGTCGGAAGAGGGCGATGAGCACGAGTCATACGAGGAGGCCCGGTGGCGGACGGCTGACGGAGGAGCAGCAACAGAAGAAGAATTTACTTCAAGTTCTGCTTTTGGAGGCGGGGATATTATTTCATAGTGTTTTCATTGGTACATCTAACCTCGTAGCCCTGTACTTCTGCGTTGAAACTAATGTCCTCCCAGGAATGGCGTTATCGGTGGCTACCGGGTCGAATTTCATAGTTCTCTTGATTGCAATCACTTTTCACCGTACGTATGCACCGCTCACACTCCTCCATTCCAGAACTGATACCCGGTAGAAACATTCGAAGGCCTGGCACTGGGCTCACGCATCGCCGGCATCACCGCCTTCGGCAAGCACTCACTCAAACCTTGGCTTATGTGCCTCGCCTACGGCACCACGACGCCAATCGGCCAAGCTATCGGCCTGCTAACCAGAAACCTCTACGACCCAGCAAGCCAGACAGGCCTGCTCATGGTCGGCGTCATGAACGCCATATCTTCCGGTTTGCTCTTGTTTGCGGGGCTAGTGGAGCTGCTGGCGGAGGACTTCCTGAGCGACGAGAGCTACGCGATCCTCACGGGGAAGCGGAGGCTCCAGGCTTGTGCAGCGGTGGCAACGGGTGCGGCCGGTATGGCGTTGATTGGCGCGTGGGCTTGATGGGATTTTGTGGGGACGATGATGGGATATAATGTACTAACGGTCCATACATAACTCGTGTGTGAACCGGATGGTGCTGGATTTGGTCTTGCTTTGGGTTTGAATATATGAGTTGCATTTGTTTAGCCTCGGCAAGGATCGGTGAATTGGTGTTTGAATGATGGTTCGTGCGTAGGTCCTTCAGCCACGAGGTATCTTCCGTAGTCCGAAGAGAACAAGCGCACATAGCTGGAACTGTTTTTTTTTTCGTTTGCTCATTGATTGCGGTTCCTGTCCGTTGTTCTTGCGGCTCGTTGTGCCCTCCGCCCTAGCCCATTCCAGGAGAGTAGAGCGCACCCAGGAAATAGCAAATTCAGGACCGCCTGGCTGCACCTTATCTTGATGGTAGCTGACCTGTTTCAAGAATCTCCCAGGCAAGAATTTCGTGATCTGATCCTGTACATGGTCTTCCCCAGTCAACGCCCATCTGATGTCCAGCCCTTTGGCAAGAGTGAGGTCGATAGTGGAATGGTTCTTGCCGCCATGTCTGGTTGCTTTATCGGTATTCAGGATCTCGAGATTGTATTTGTCGATAAGGTTTTCCCAAAATTGGGCGTTCCTCTGCTGTCATCAGCGGGTTCCACAAAACACTGTGGGCGTTCATATCTCCTGCTACTATGACTTTTGGTATCACAGATCTTGAAGCGATCCTTGCCCCTCCCCCCCCACGCCGATCATCCACTTCCCAGGACTCTGGGAGACCGAGTGCCCCTCGATGCGCCA
>Ga0307512_10006084_pt1 | contig 12349 bp, 13 predicted proteins | sample 14_EM_MG_FD_200267 | JGI IMG/M metagenome (GOLD analysis project Ga0307512, IMG submission 200267) | Populus trichocarpa ectomycorrhiza microbial communities from riparian zone in the Pacific Northwest, United States - 14_EM | ecosystem: Host-associated > Plants > Roots > Unclassified | place... | reverse complement strand
TTAGCCTGGTCAACCTTGGGTGTTCTGTTCGTGAACGGTAAGCTATAAAGGGCGATCCCGACGCAAAATAAACGAAGTACCCCATGCAACTATTTCTGGATCGGCATTGTGGCTCGAGGGACGATGGGGCACGCAGTCGAAACCAAATACCTGTCATAACGTAAAGTCAGCGGCCGGCCGCCGCTCCGGTTAACCATGGGAATGCGTACATAAAGCCTTCGCTTGAAGACATCCAAGGTAGGCAACCCGAATACAGGCATTAGGATGTATGATTCCAAGATTTGTGGCTGCTCGAGGACCACTCGCTTCGTGCCTTCCCAATGAATTACTTCGTCGAAGGGAGGATAATCCAGGATACTTGACGCGATGTCAGCAGTGCATGGTGTAGGGATCAACTCCAAATAAGAAAACCAACGTGAAGAGCAACACAAGGAAAGATGCTCGTGTCTTGGTATATTCGCCGTAGACCGGACGGGGAGGATCTACCAATGAAGTCTGAAGCCAACTAAGAAGCCGCAAAGGAGGTCCCAACAAGAATGAAATTACCGAAAAACGAACGGAATCGCGCGACGAGTCCCGAGAGACTGAAAGCGTGGGGCTCGGGGGGGTCCACCGGTCTCTTCTTGTCATGGGAGGTGAAGGAGGGGTTTGGGGGCCCGGCATGTGGAGTCGAGGCTGCGGATCCAAATTTTCCTCGTCCAGAGGTTCCCCAGCTTTATCTGCCCTCTTTATACGGAACGTTGGGTTTGTTAGGTATCGAACGAGAATTTTGAGAGAACCTATAGGGAGTTCCATCGGGGCTAATTCCCAGACGCTCGTGAACTGCCCTGAGTGATCACGGGCGAACGTGTACATCTCTGAGGTAGATTAGTGTCGGCGTGCTGGGATAGATAGTTTAAAAGTGCGATTCACCTTCACAACCGGCGTCAGCCCATTGAGCCGGATGGAACCGCGCTCTCAGCTCGATCCCGAATCCTTCCACACCGTCACCAGAGGACATTCTTCGCTGAAGGTCGTTTCGCAGCTTCCACGCAGGTAACCGCCTCAGCAAAGTATATGCAACACGAAATATGGATATCCCTTGTTTGTACGCTCCGGATAACTCGTGACCTTGATTCCCTTCGTCTCCGTAGTCAGAGAAGGAGATCATCCAGGATTCGAGATGTATCGCGTCTGGGGGGTCGGCGACCTCTACATACGAGTTGGGGGATTCTGGGAGACTATAAACCAAGGCGAATCTTCCCTGAGGTTTCGGTACCCGTAAAACTACCTGTAGCTCGAACTGGTCCACCGTCGGTACGGAGGATGTTATCGACCGGAATCGGCGGAGCTCATCCTCGAAGAGGGTTGATTTCGGGGATTCAAGATTGAACTGTGGTATCGTTGGGACTGAGGTCAGGTTCCATGGTGGGAAAAATCGAGAAGTTGTTGAAAAGACGTGCCCATTTGTCCAACGCCGGCCCATCCGATCGCCACGATCGCCCCGCCGAGCCGTTTGAATCTTTGGGAATTAAGGTTGATTTAGTTGACCGAGCATCGTCAACCAAGTAGAGGAGTTTCGTATATACGTGAAACCCGACCCTATCCACATGGGGGTTTTCCACTGGAACTTCCTCAGACATCATGGGGTGAGAAGCGAACATGTCATTGATCTTGAGCGCAGTATGCCGTGTGTCAGTAGTGTAGCACAGCACAAGTACAATCGTAACTCGAGCAAAAATACATCAAGAAACTAGATTTACATTCCTATTTTCGTCGACTGCTTGGATTCTTCTCCCATATCGCGAGAACCCTAGCCAGCTTAGTCGGGGACTTCCTACTGGGTACATCATCGTCTGGAGAATTTTCCCCTTCCGAAATGCAAAATGAGCCTCCGCTTGATCCTCGGCTTCTCGCAGACTTCGCGGGGCTCGATGATCGGAAGATGGGGCTGAAGTGGGGAGGAGAAGGAGGGGTGCCGGGCGGACCGTACACGGGTAGTATGTCAGAATACCCACGCAGCAGAAAAGCGTCAAAAAGATCCGGCGAGGATATGGATTCTGGAGGTCCATCTAACGGTTCGTCCCTTGATACATTCCATAGGAACCGAAGGTCCGCGACCTTTTTCTCGTGATCGGAATAGACCCACCTCGTCTGTTGTAGTACCTTCAAACAGAGGAGGAAATCCTCTTTTGTCCCGACTTTTGGCGAACGAGCGATCATGGCGGCAACGGAGTAGATGGGTTCCGAGAGACCACACGCATCGTACTGCCCTAAGTTTGTCCTGCTCAGTGCTTTCAACTCCTCGATGATTGTCCCTAAAAGTGCTCTGCACTTGGAATGTGCGGTATTACAAGCCCGGAACAGTTGAGCGGACCTCTCTGACTGAATAGCCATTGTTTGATTGAGAACGATATCAAGGTGGTTGTCTGGAGACGCCGGGTCAGGTACAACTACAATAGAAATCGGAAGAGTCGTGACATACAGCATTCAAAAATGAACAACTTCCATATCCTCGAGTATTCGGAGCACTCCGCCCGAGACAACTTCAAGGTCTCCGGAGTTTTTAGAGCATTCCAGGCCGTATCAAGAGTCGACCATACTGTCTTGAGCCGAGTCTCATCGATATTCCCCCTGACAAACTCTGGGTTCGAAAGGATTCCTTGAACGAGCCGATATGCTGAAGCCAGTTTTAGTGGTATACTGAAGTGTTGGCGCAAGGCTGTAAAGTTCCGGATAGAATCTTTTTCCGTCGGGGAACCATCGGCGGGTGGAGAGAGGGGTGGAAGCAGGCTCTCCAGCGAGTACAGGTCGTTGGTCGTTCTGGAAGCACGTTGGTGACAACACTGACAATATCATTCACCACTTACAGGACCGTCCTCCCCCCCGAAGGACAGTGTACCGTCCAGTCCTGAATCACACACGACCAGAATGCTCTCACTAAAGGCCGAAGATCCTTCTTCAGTCTCTCTTCGGGAGACGTGGTATGCTTGAAATCGTGGACAAGGGACTCCACCGCGTTCATAGTTAGTTTGTGCAATGTCTAGGGTTGTTTGTGAATTTTGGATACCCCCGGCCGGACGACGAAGTAGCATACCGCTCGTTCAAAATCAGAAATTATCTCTACATCAGCGGGTCAGTGAGATCCGAAACTCCTGCGTTGACGCCACGGCACCTTTTGTCAACGGCAGAATGGTCAATAGGACCACAAGTCCGTCCCATGTTGGTTTCCTAACGATCCCGTACGAATCAATCAAGTATAACAACTCCTTCACCATGTTGTTGGTACGTGACTTCACGGAAAGTCTCCATTCTTTGGGGTCGGAAGATTGGTCCAACTTTCCTTCTTCATCGTGTCCGAAACTAGCGGCCCACACCACCAAACACATCGCAGTGAGCCTACCGGGGACATCTAAGGAGTCGGTGGTACCGTCCAGGGATTCCTCTAACCGTGAGAGGAAAACACTTGGCTCGAGCAGTGGTCCTAATCATAAAGGAGTCGTGAATGTCTGTTTCACATCACGGATGAGCACAACACCAAACTTACTTTGGGCATGGAACTGGTGCCAGAAGTCAGACTGGAAGAAATTTGGCCGTAGCATTGGTATCGTGCTCGGCGGTCGTATAGGCAATGTTAATGGCGTGTAGTCCGTCCTTCTAGGTTGTGTTCTTGTCGTCCTGTGGAAAATAGTGAGATGAGCACCGCCAGGTCCCATACGCACATCTGATCACGTACGGTTGCGCCTCGGATAATCGGGCCTCAATACCGGGGGCAGAACGTATGTCCCTGGAACAAACGTTTGGATGAGAAATGGGAGTTGCTCAAAGTCCCCCGAACACTCACTCCTCGTCCCTATGTGGACCTCCGTCAGCCTGCTCCAAGTGTGACAAACCAGATCGGGTGTGTTTTACGAGCATCGAAGAATCCGGAGGAACGACTAGGCTTTTCATGGTTCCTCGCTTGTCGGTAACATCCTGGCTATTAGCCTGAAACTGGGAAATGTGCGGGGGTATCATCTCCTTGATACGAGGACGAGTGGTTGGTAATTGAGAACTGCCACCGTGTGGCGCGTTCAGTAGGATGGCAGCCCGTGTTCATCGCGTCCAATAAGGATAAACCGGAAGAGCCGAACTAGAAGAGGGATGGGCGCTTCTGGCCAGTAACCATGATGATGATGATGTCCGTAACAGCATCCGAGTCGTGATTTCCACACAGCTTACCGTGTCGGTATCGTTCTAGCTCAGTCTGGGCGGGTGCAAAGGTGCAAAATGCTGGGATTGTAATGTATGTGGTTTACAGCATGATTGTACAGTCGCAGTTCTTAGCTTCATCACTTGTCCGCTTGCCCAATGACTAACGTAAGTTGCCAGTGCGGTGCTCGATGGCACCACCACGGGTGACATTTGTCGAGTTGAAGGGATTGCCCTGGATGGTATCACCAGAATGCTCCCTGCCTTTGTGTATCATGAACTTGATGACGTCCACATCGACGGATGTTCCGAAGACTGTCTCTAACTGCTGTTTGGACGGTTTGCCCAGGATACCCTGGCCGCCTTGGTTGGAGAAGAATACTTGGAAGGCTACGAGACAAGGTCAAGTAGTTGATAACCAAAACACTCGGTCAGACAGAACTCACAATCCACGACACTTGCGAGAGGGATCGTCCTAATCAGGTGACGCATCAGTAACCAACGAGGAATACGATGATCGCACGGATTTACGTGTCTGGGGAACAGTCAGTCGAATGTATCGTGAAAGACTCTAATCGGAGCTCACCTCCAGCTTTGTACTTCTTGTACTACGTGAGCGACGGATGAGTGGGATTGAATCGTGTGATTCGAAGTGCGTGGCGTACCTCTTCTGGGTTGACAATGATTTGATATTCGTCGGATGACTGGGTGTCGGGCTTGTAGATGATCTTGGTGATAGCTTTACCCATGATAACGATTGGTGAGAGATGGGATGGTGAGTGAGGAGGAAGAGATGGGGAATCAGGAGGGCTTCTTTAAAGGTCACCCGGATCTATGATGTCAGTCCACGTGAACATTCCCTCTTCCCCTTCGAGCCCGACCGCCAAAGACCGCCAACGTCTCCGACGGACATATTGCCTCATGAAACGATGGCCGAAAGAAATCGCACCACTTCCGCCAAGGACTCGTGCCATCTTACGTTCAACCGTGATTCTTGCATCACTCGTTCAAGTAGTTTCCGAGCTTATTCAGAATTCCCTCGATGCCAACGCCCGGTCGATCCAAGTTGGCATAGACTGCGACGAATGGTCCTGCTGGGTCCAGGACGACGGCACAGGGTTTACTATTGATGATCTGGAGTCTTTGGCCAATAATTGCAAAGCCGATTCTATGAGGTACTCGACGAGCAAAGTCTCAGGCGGCGATCACGTCTCATTCGGTTTCCGAGGCGAAGGTAAGCCAAGGTCCGCATGTCGATCGCCTAGGACCCGGAGCTGAGTCTCGGCTGCACTATTCCAGCCTTAGCATCGATCGCCGACTTGAGCATTCTCGAAATATCATCTAGAACGGCAAGGGCCAGGCAGTCCTGGTCTGTTATATTGAAGGTACGGGTAAGAGTCGTCATTCGCTGCCGTAAGCTTATGAATAGCGCCTAGGGGACGGATGCTTTATATTTCGGACCTTCGGTACGCTGGCAAAGACAATCAGCCGGTACCACCGTTTGCGTCAGAGATGCGTTTCATAGTGTAGAGATGTCCTGTTCATCTCCACGGACTTGGCTCACATCGGACGTTGAACTCTAGCTGCCTGTGCGGCGCTTGGCGCATACGCCGTCCGCTCGCACATTGGAACTAATTAGACGGGAGATCGAAACTTATGCCCTCATCTTCCCCAACGTCACCTTCCAACTCAAACATTCGAGAACACAAGCAAAAATCATGACCATCCCGAAGGTGCGGTTTCATCTCTAGGATGGTCAGAGCGCAGCCTAACCTCTGTCTCAAGACAGCCTCCACGCTCGATGCTTTTCGCCGTATATTTGGGAGGATGCTAGTCCAGCAAACCCATCTTATAGATAGCACTCACGATTCACTGAGGATAGAAGGATTTATCAGCTTAACTGGCACCTCAACTAAGGTTCGACCACCCCCTTTCTGAGTGGCTGTCGACTCAGACTCCCCTTAGGCATACCAGTTTCTTTGTATGGCAGATCCATGAAGTCAAACGAATGAATGACCTCTGGAATTTTGCAGATATTAACAAACACCCAATGGCCCCCTGTGATTTACATCGTTTACTTGATCGCAAATTCTCAGCAAGTACATTCGCAAGAGATGTACGTCAGAACCCCGCAGTCTACTCGTAAAATCCTGGCACCAACTGAATACAACCAGGCCTACGATGCACCAGAAGGGTCATCTTCACGTAATGGTAAACTCTCGGGCGCTCCCGTTTCATTATGTGCTCCGCTTCATTATGCATCGCTAGGTCCGCAACCTGGCCAAAGGAAGGGCGACAAGAGACCCGTGTATGTTCTGAATATCACAATACCGCCTATTTTCGTGGACAATCATGTTGAGCCCTCAAAGTCCACGGTTAATATCCAGGTTAGACCCTTCTATGCCTCAAAGAGCTGCAGGTTGACGCATCAATCCAGAATCACGCAACCCTACACTCCTTCCTCTCGAGCGTCGTTGAAGAGTTTTTAGTTCGAAATTCGTTTGTCAAGCCACCTCAGGTTCAACCCCGAGAAGGATCAGCTCAAAATCCGAGAAAGCGACGAAGGCTTGCAGATCACACAGTTTCCGTTTATTCACCAGGACCATCCCAACAATTATATCCCGCTGCAGAACTTGGCTATCTTCCTCCAGAGCAGGAACTCCTGCAGCCCTGTTGTTTTGAATGTTCCGGTTCTTGCGATGGATGTAGTTCCTGCTGTGATGAATGTTTGCGCTCCCGGAAGGAGAACAATCCCTCTCCTGATCTTCCTGAAGGTGCCCATTACAGCGGGGGCCGGTTGGATCTGGGAGAATACTCACTGAGCGATGAAGTGTTTGGTCCTCAGGTAAGTTTGAACCACCATCCCTCAAGTGAATGCTTACCGGGACTAGGCGGGTGAAGAGGTGGTATGGACTGACCCAACCACTGGCGAATATTTCATTGTTGATACGACCACTGGAAATTCACGGCGTGCATTGGGTCCTGGAGAGGGTAATGTCAATATACCCCGAAGAACTCTAGCCTCCAGAGGTCAAGACGACGCTGGGCAGGACGAAATACCGTCCTGGATCGGGGACGCGCTTATGGTATGCTTCAGGGCCCCATTATGTGACAGCTTACTGAAACATCGTCCAGGCAAATGATACTTATGTGCAAAAAGAGAAGCCTATACCCGTCGTGCCCTGCTCGGACGCTTTCATATCTGACATGCGACATTACGAGCTTCAGAGGCAACTTCAGTACAAACAGTGCGCTAGTCAAGCGACCAACTCAAGCAGCCGCTTCTCGCGGGACGATTTAATGGAAGCCACCGTTATCAACCAAGTTGACTCCAAGTTCATCGCGTGTCTGCTTCCTTCAGATCCTATGACCGATGACCTCGGCTACGGATCAACAGTCCCTCCTCAAGCGCCTCCTCGCACATTAGTGTTGGTCGACCAACATGCTGCAGACGAGAGAGTTCGAGTTGAGTGGTTACAGAGAGAGATCTGTCTTGGGCATCTTCGAAATGATGATGGGACTGGGGTGGAGCGAACGATGCTCGACCCTCCGGTTCCTATTCTCCTGATGAGGCACGAGAAATCGACTCTACAGCGGAATGGTCATATCAGAGACTTACTTGCGAGTTGGGGTATGGAGTTCGCCCCCATGGGCGATGCCGGGGAGGACGACAAACGCTTTGACGACAGCAACTATTCGCAGGTGATGGTGTCGAGTATCCCAGAAATTGTCGGCCACAGAGTACGTGTCAGATTGGCCCCACCCCCTCTTGGCGCTGATGAATGCGCCAGCTATCCTCGGGAGACGAGTTGCAGCATTTTGTCAAAGGGGTACTCGGGGATTACTCGGATGACACGTTCAGAGGACTGCCTACTTTATCTCTCCCGCTACACTGTGAAGATGAGTTCTCGTGGAAGAGAGCTTTACGACATTGTCCCGCCCAGCTCTTGGAATTACTCAACTCCAAGGCTTGCAGAGGTCAGATACGATAGCCACTTCGCTCGTCTAAAACATGGCGCTTATTTCTGATCCACTAGGAGCGATTATGTTCAATGATTCATTGAGTATCGAACAATGTGAAGAACTGATGGAACGACTGTCTCATACTGCTGTTCCATTCCGCTGCGCTCACGGAAGACCATCAATCGTACCGCTCGTTGATCTTGGGCCGCCGGCGGATTTTCGTGGTGCTACGCGTCAGGTAAACTGGGAGGCATATGAGGAGCATATCAGAGAGCAGGCGCGGACCACCCAATATCGATGAATTCCCTTTTGTATAATCATGTACGGTACAAGCCTAGAAGGAACCCAATCCTCGTCGAAATCCACACCACTGAAGTTGAATCTCGAGAAACTCACGCTCGTTCCCAAGAAGCGACGGTAGTCGCCGGGTGAGCGAGCGTGTTAGTTCCTACGTTGTCGTGTGTGTGTTTGGCAAACTTCTGATAGCATGTATCTATATGCCCCACGGACAATCATGGGGAACTGCTCATAATTGGCCCACGCATCGCGTTCCCCCATATCTGCGACGCCGGTCATCCCCAGTGGCCGGAGTTGAATGCGGAAGCTCCCTTCCCGGGTGACAACGATTGGAGGATCCCAGACATAATGCCATTTAGCGTCCCATGGAAAGCTCGGGTCGAGCATTGTCCAGCATGATAGGATGAGGAATTTCCCGGTAAGTTCATGAGTGGCCAGCTAGTTGACATGAAAACCGACACGGAGGATCGACAGGGGAGTCGATGGTTGAGGAGAGGATACGTGACAATGGGTGTTTCGAAAATGCGCTTTCTTAAGGGTATTTCAAACGAGGGGGAGGAAACAGATTTAGCCGTGATCAACCGTCGATCGCGTGCATCTTTACAGCACTACAGTCGCGGACCCCAATAGCAGGCGAGGCGCGCGATGACAAGATGGACGCTCATCTCTATTAATATTATATAAGGTTCAGGTTCTTCTGCAACGAGACATCCAAAGTTCACACATAACCAGGACACAGTGGTCAATGAACAGGATTACGTCGAACTCGGGTTATCCTGCGCCGATATCTGTCGAGCCCTTGAACGGGGAATGAATGGAAAGAAGCTGAACGACCTCAGCAAGTCCGTGTGCGATGCGATAAATCAACTAACGACGTGAGTTTAATCAGTGGTACACAGTTCGATTCCTTCTACTTATCATACTCCCGAACGAAGGACTGTCGCAGAAATACAACAGAAGGTCATCAAACAGAGTGGGCGGCATACAGTCTCTCGATTTCTTCACGCGAGGAACGACAAGGATGCGATTGCCGGTTGGAAGTTGGACCTCAATATGATCCTTGTCGTCTTCAATATGCGTTGAGTGTGCCTCTACTCTGTCGCTGCTGACTTCCCACTCGTTAGACCGAGCTTATTATGAACACTCACACAGTCGTTACTGACACGCATCAGAACGTGTTGAAAATGTACGAGGCAGCTGCCGGAAAAAAATTGGCGGTAAGTGACACTCGTTCTCTCCATGTCGTCGAATAAACCCTGACCACCGCCTAGACGACTCAGAACAGGTCAGCAATCTCGACTACCGATGGATCCAGCCACTCATATTGCATCCAGCGTACCTGGAGAATCTCCACCTCCACCGCCGAGAGTCTTCTTTGGACGTGATAAGTTGATCAAGAGGATTGTCGGATTCGCAGAAAACCTCACGCCGATCGCTCTAATCGATGCTGGTGGGATTGGCAAGACGTCCACCGCCCTGACTGTCCTCCACCACGAGCGCATCAAAAGACGGTTTGGCGAGGACCGCAGATTCATCCGTTGCGATCAGTTCCCTGCTTTGCACACTCACTTTCTCCACCGACTCTCCAAGGTCATCGGCGCAGGCATCGAAAACCCCGAGGATCTGTCCCCCTTACGACCATCCTTATCCTCAAAGGAGATGGTTATAGTTCTCGACAATGCAGAATCCATTCTCGATCCACTGGGAAAGAGCACGAAGGAGATCTACACCGTTGTGGACGAACTGAGCCAGTTCAGCAACATTTGCCTTTGCATCACCTCCCGGATTTCCATCGTCCCTCCCCATTGCAAGGCTATCCACATCCCGACATTATCAATGGTAGCTACCCGCGACACGTTCTATCGAATCTACACGCACGACGAACAAGCCGATAGGATCAACGACATCTCAGAAAAGCTCGACTTCCATCCACTCTCCATCACCCTGATGGCTACTGTTGCCCAACACAATACGTGGGACACTGATAGACTGGTCAAGGAATGGGAGCGACAGCGAATAGGAGTACCTCATGCGCAACACTCCGGGAGCCTCGCGACGACGATCGAACTTTCGCTCGCCTCGCCAATGTTCCGAGAACTCGGTTCCGACGCCCAGGAGCTTCTCGGAGTCGTTGCCTTCTTCCCACAAGGTATCAATGAAAAGAACATTGATTGGTTATTTCCAACCATCTCCAACGGACCGAACATGTTCGACACATTCCGCATCCTCTCCCTGACGTATCGAAGCAATGGATTCGTCACGATGTTGGCGCCGCTCCGAGATTACCTCCGCCCCAAGGACCCGAAGCCATCTCCACTCCTCATCACGACCAAGGAATACTATTTCACTCGATTGTCAGTCGATTTCGATCCTGAAAAGCCCAACCACGAGGAATCACGATGGATCACGTCAGAGGATGTGAATGTCGAGCATCTGCTCGATGTCTTCACGTCAATCGACGCAAACTTGGAAAATGTCTGGGATGCCAGTATCTATTTCATGGATCACCTCTCCCGGCACAAACCACGGCTTATCATGCTGGGACCAAGGATTGAAGCACTCCCGGACGACCACCCCTCCAAGGCGCCATGCTTGTGGAACCTCTCGTGGCTGTTACACTCGGTTGGAAATTTTGCGGAATGCAAACGGATTCTCACTCAGACCTTAAAGCTCCGGAAAGAGCAGGAAGACGTTGCTATAACGTTGAGCTACTTATCTGATGCAAATCGGATGATGGGCCTCTACAAGGAAGGGATACTACAGGCGAAGGAAGCATTAGAAATCTTTGAACGACTTGGTGATACGGCGAGACAAGCGGAGTGTTTGATCAACCTCGCTTGTGTGTTGCATGCCGATGAACAACTCGACGCTGCAGAAGAAGCCGCATCCCGCGCGATCGATCTCCTCCCGGAAAAGGGCAAACAAGTTCACGTCTGCTTAGGTCACCGTATTATTGGCAATATATATCGCTCCAAGGGCGATACGGAGAAGGCTATTTACCATTATGAGGTAGCCTTCGGGATTGCATCCTCTCTCAACCTGTACTATCAGCTGTTCTGGACCCATTACTCCCTGTCGGAGCTGTTTTCCGAGGAAGGCAAACTCGATGACGCACGAGCCCACGTTGAGCGCGCCAAGTCGCACGCGGCCAACGATGAATACCTTCTAGCTCGCGCGTCATGGCTGCAGGCTAGGTTTTGGGATGAACAGCATATGTTTGAAGAGGCGAAATCCGAGGCATTGCACGCTCTCGGTGTGTTCGAGAAGCTTGGGGCCACGAATGATGCGGAGGTGGCCAGACGGCTCCTCAGGCAGATCGACTATGACGCTCGAGGAATGGACTCGGATCTAGCCATACCCGATGACCCAGCTAACGATGGTGAGCTCCTCGAAACAATGCTACTTGTCGTGTGTTAACTTCGTGTTCTGTCGGAATCTGAATGATAGCGTCGAAACTTGACTTGGGTTTTTCAGATGTGACCCTTTCACAAGTCACCAACGCCTCGCCCCTTCACTCCGTCTCCCGCTGAGATCCTGAATATCACTATTATCCACATATCTCCCTCTTCAATCTTTCCCCCGTTACGAGAACACCTCTTTTAATCTACCTCCGATCACACATCGTTCCAGATGTGTTGTTTCACCTTTCGTCGTTGGTCTGCGTGCCGTGTTGTCTTCTTATCTCTTGTATTATATCTGTTGTACATATTCATATCTCACGGGTTTTCTGTGACAACTCACATTCTGGTTTGGTGATACTAGGACTGCTACAAATTCGCTCGCCTTGACCGTCCCCTGCAAAGGTGTGGATCCTGATCGAGCAACGCCAGTGAACCGCCCAACTGGAAATTCATCGCCGTCCCAAGGTACTACTACATCTCTCCACAATGTATCAACGAAGTGACGGAAACCGTTTTTT
>Ga0307512_10006083_pt1 | contig 12350 bp, 11 predicted proteins | sample 14_EM_MG_FD_200267 | JGI IMG/M metagenome (GOLD analysis project Ga0307512, IMG submission 200267) | Populus trichocarpa ectomycorrhiza microbial communities from riparian zone in the Pacific Northwest, United States - 14_EM | ecosystem: Host-associated > Plants > Roots > Unclassified | place... | reverse complement strand
TCGGCTCACGACCCTTGGGGGTTTGAGGGCATGTTGGTTTGAGCCGTCTTGGTTGAGGGCGGCTTGGTTGAGGGCGTCGGGCCATCCCCGACCCAAGCTCGCGGTCCCGAACCTTCCGGACTGAGCAAGCCCTCCCGGCCTGCCCTCTCCAGGCCTGGCGGCCTTCCGAGCACAGGCCACTCGGCCTTGCTGGGCGGACTCCCTCAGCCTCGATCCACCGATGATCTTGCCGCGATTTTCCGTCTCGCGGCGGGTGGGGCCTGGCCAGGCGCGATGTCCTGAAGGGCACCCATAGGACGCTCAACGCCCTGAAGGGCACCCTCAAGACAGCAAGCCACGTCCCCAAAACGCCCCTCACAAGCCACACACAGCCCGCAAAGCGCGCCTCGCCACAAAGCGCGCCTCGCCCGCCGGACCTTGCGGGCGGGCAGACCCCAGGGAAGATCACCGGTGGATTCAGGCTCAGCTAACGATCGGTCGACCACAGCGACGCTTGGCAATGTCTGCCAACTCGGGCGCTACAGATGCCCTCCACGTCACCTTCTCTTCGAGATGGCTGGCCTGGCATGCACCGACTCCTCGCGCCCCCACCTCCCTCGGCTCCGCCATCGGGAGGCAGGGGCACTCCGAGTCGGTCAAAGATGCGCTGGGCTAGATCGCTGCCAGGCGTTCCCTCAGGGTGTCCAGGCCCATTTGGCCCAGGTAGAGGGCCTGCATGTGGAAGTTCTTCAGGTTGAAGTTCTGGCCCTGGCGGGTTTTGGCTTCTTCTCGGGCTTCCAGCCACAGGCGCTCGCCCAGCTTGTAGGCCGGGGCCTGGCCTGGCCAGCCCAGGTAGCGGTCCACCTCGTCTACTACCAGTTCTTTTTCGGTGATCGTGCGGGTCAGCATGAACTCCAGGCCCAGTTCCGGGGTCCAGGTTTCGGTTTCGTGGAAGTTCGTTCCCCTGGGGATCTCCAGCTCCAGGTGCATGCCGATGTCGATGATCACCCGTGCGGCGCGGAACAGGTTCTCGTTGAGCATGCCGAAGAGGTTGCCGTCGTCGGTGAGGTAGCCGAACTCGCGCATCAGGCGTTCGGCGTAGAGGGCCCAGCCCTCCGAGTAGGCCGGGACCCAGGCGAGCATTCGCTGGAACTTGTTCAGGCGCTCCTTCTGGTGCATCGCGGTCGCGATCTGCAGGTGGTGGCCGGGGACGCCCTCGTGGTAGACGATGCTGACCTCGCGCCAGGTGGTGAACGAGTCCTTGTTCGGCGGTAGTGACCACCACATGGCGCCCGGTCGGCTGAAGTCGTCGCTGGGGTGCGTGTAGTAGGCGCCCGCGCCGCCGCCTGGTGGGGAGATCTTGCAGTCCAGGCGCATGATCTCGGCCGGGATCTCGAAGTGGACGCCGCGCAGGTCGGTCAGTGCCTGGTCGGACAGCTTCTGCATCCAGTCGCGGAACTCGGCGACACCCCGCACCTGGTACTTCGGGTCGGCGTCCAGCGCGTCGGCCGCCTCGGTGAGGCCCGCGCCCGGCTTGACGCGGTTCGCGATCTGGAGCATCTCGGTCTCGAGCCGCTGGAACTCCGCCCAGCCCCACTCGTAGGCCTCACGCAGGTCGAGTGCGGCGCCGAGGTAGCGCCGGGAGAAGAGGCGGTACGCGTCCTCGCCTACCGCGTCCTTCTCGCCCGCCTTCGGCAGCAGCTCGGTGCGGAGGAACTCGGCGAGGTCGCCGTACGCGCTGGACGCGGCCGCCGCGCCGGCGTCGAGGTCGGCCCGCACGCTGTCCGGCACGTCCTGTGCGGTGGCGACGAAGCCGGTGAAGAAGTCGGCGCTCCACTTGGCGCACTGCTCGGCGACCTTGGTGACCTGTCGCCTGGCGGAGACATGGCCATGCGCGGCCGCGTGCAGCAGGCCGGCCCGGTAGCTCGCGACCGCCTCCGGCATCCGGGACAACCTGGTCGCGACCGTCGCCCAGTCATCCGCGGTGGCGGTCGGCATCAGGTCGAAGATCTCCCGCAGCGACTGCGGCGGGCTCGCGAGCACGTTCAGGTCGCCCTCGACCAGCCCGGCGTCGTACAGCTCGGTCTCGACGCCGAGCCGTTCGGTGAACACCGCCTTCGCCACCCGTTCCGACTCGTCGGCCGGCGTCACCGCCTCGACCTCCCGCAACGCCCGCCGTGCCAGGTCGTTGCGGGCCGCGTGCCCGTCAGGTGAGAGATCCGGCAGCTGATCGTCGTAGCCGGGGATGCCCAGAGCCGTCGCGTCGGTCGGCGACAGCCGGATGTGGTCATCTACAAAGGAATCGGCGATGTTGTGCACGGTCATGGCGCGGACGCTACCGAGTCCACGCCTACCAGCACAGGGATTTCCCCACGAGGTGTGGTGCTGGCAGGATGGCGCGGTGCACAGGGTCTCCAGGGTCGTCGGACTAATCGTGCTGTTCGGCGTGCTGGTGTGCTCGCTGTCCGGCTGCTTACGCGTTCACGCGGCGTTGGCCGTGTCGCCGGACGACAAGGTCTCCGGTGACCTGATCATCGCGTCCTTACCGGTGGACGAGCAGGACACCGGACCGAAGCTGACCATCCCGCCGGAGCTCAACGACCAGGTGCGGGCCGAGAAGTACACCCAGGACGGCTACGTCGGGCAGAAGGTGACGTTCACCGACCTGCGGTTCGTCGACCTCGCGCAGCTGGTGCAGACCATCTCCGAGGCCAAGCAGTACCGGCTGTCGCTGCGGCGGGCCGGGGACCTCGTCACCCTGGCCGGGTCGATCGACCTGACTCAGGTGCCCAAGGATCGCGCTGACGTGCAGATCAAGGTCGCGTTCCCCGGTTCGGTGAGCCGGACCAACGGTGACGAGGACAACGGCACGGTCAGCTGGTCTCCCAAGCCTGGCGCGGTGACCGAGTTCGACGCCATCGCCCAGTACTCCACCGCTGGTGGGGACTCCTGGGTGCGGTGGGCGATGTTGGTTGGGGGCTCGGCGTTGCTTGCCGCCATCGTGGCCACGTTGCTGGCGTTGATCGCGCATCGGCGCAGTCTCAGCGCGGATCGGGCTCAGGCTGCTCAGTAGGTGGCTGGTGGCTTACCGATGCCGTCAGCCCACTGGTTGTGTTGCTCGGCCGGGGACCAGGCCCAGGCGGTCCACCACGATCTCCTTTGTCGCCTTCGAACGGTTGAACGTGTAGAAGTGCAGGCCAGGCACGCCTTCGGACAGGAGGCGTTCGCACAGTTCCGTCGTCAGGTTCATGCCTTCTTCTCGGAAGGCTTTGGGGTCGTTGGCGTAGGGGTCCAGGCGGTTGGCCAGGGACGCCGGCACTTCCGGTGTCGGGGCGCCGGACAGTTCGACCATCTTGCCCAGGAGCTTGTTGGTGGTCAGTGGCATCACGCCGGGTAGAAGGAGGGTTTCGCAGCCCGCGGCGGCCACTCGGTCCCGGAGGCGGAGGAAGTCGTCCGCCTCGAAGAAGAGTTGGGCGATGGCGAAGTCCGCGCCCGCTCGTAGTTTGCTGACCAGGTATCTCGTGTCCGTGTCCAGGTCGCCGGACCGTGGGTGGCCGTAGGGGAACGCCGAGACGCCGACGCAGAAGTCGCCAAGGGAACGGACCAGGCGGACCAGTTCCTCGGCGTATTCGAGGCCTTCCGGGTGCTTCACCCAGTCGCCGTTCGGGTCGCCAGGGGGGTCGCCACGTACTGCGAGCACGTTGCGGATGCCCAGGGAGGCGTACCAGCCGATGACGTTCCGCAGCTCCGCCACCGAATGGTCGACCAGGGTGAGGTGCGCCATGGAGACCAGCGTGGTCTCGGTCACCACGCGGCCGGTGGTGCGGATCGTGCGGTCGCGGCTGGAGCCCCCCGCGCCGTACGTGACCGAGACGAACGCCGGGTCCAGGCCCTCCAGTGAGCGGATGGCGTTCCACAGCCGCAGCTCGTCCGCGTCGTCGCGTGGGGGCATGAACTCGACGGAGAACACCGGCCGGTCACCGGGAATGCGGTCCACCACCGAAGTCATGCACCAAGGGTAATCAACCGAGCTATACGCGTCCTCAAGCCCACCCCGGCCGCGCACGACCAGGACCGAACACGCACGATAGGTACGTGACCTTGGAGCGCGTGAACGCCGAGAGCGACATCGACAAGGCTGTGCACCTGCACGTCGAGGCCCTGCTCCAACGCTACCTCGCCGACCGCCGGGCCCAGCTGCCCGAGCTCGCGCAGACGTTCGCCGCCGCGGTGGACACGCTGTCGGACTTCGCACTGCGTGGCGGCAAGCGCATCCGGCCCACCTTCGCGTGGTGGGGCTGGCGGGCCGCGGGCGGTGAGGGCAGCGGGCCGCGGGCGGACGCCGTGCTCACCGCGGTCACCGCCCTCGAGCTGATCCAGGCCTGCGCGCTCGTCCACGACGACCTCATGGACGCCTCCGAGCTGCGGCGCGGCCGGCCCACCGTGCACGTCCGCTTCACCGACGCCCACCGCGCCGGCGCCTGGCTCGGCGAGCCGGAGCGGTTCGGCATGGCCGCCGCGATCCTGCTCGGCGACCTCGCGCTGGCCTGGGCCGACGACATGTTCTCCGGCGCGCCGCTGTCCGAGGGCATGCGCACAGCGGCCCGTGAGCCGTGGCTCGCCATGCGGTCGGAGATGTTCGCCGGCCAGTACCTCGACGTGCTCGCCCAGGCCGAGGGCGACGAGTCCGAGGAGCGCGCGCTGGGCGTTGCCCGGCTCAAGACCGCCGCCTACACCGTCGAGCGGCCCATGCACCTCGGCGTCGCGCTCGCGGGCGCCGATCAGGACACCGTCGGCGCGGTCCGCACGTTCGGCACCGACATCGGCGTCGCGTTCCAGCTGCGGGACGACCTGCTCGGCGTGTACGGCGACACCGAGGTCACCGGCAAGCCCGCCGGCGACGACCTGCGGGAGGGCAAGCGCACGCTGCTCGTGTCGCTCGGCCTGCGCTACGCCGACGAGGCAGGCCGGCACGCGGACGCCGACCTGCTGCGCGGCGCGCTCGGCAACCCGGACCTCACGCAGGAAACCATCGAGCGGGTGCGTGAGCTGCTCGTCGAGGTCGGCGCGGTCGACGAGCTGGAGCGGCGGATCGAGCGGCTCTCGAACTCCGGCATGGCCGCCCTCGACACGGCCGGGCTGGCCGAGCCGGGCCGCACCCGGCTCGCCGACCTCGCGATCGCCGCGACCCGCCGGGACCGCTGAATGCGCCAGCTGACCGGTCCCACCGACCGGGTGGTGGTCGTCGGCGCAGGTCTTTCCGGCCTGTCCGCGGCACTGCACCTGACCGGGGCCGGCCGTGCGGTGACCGTGCTGGAAGCCGCGCCTCGTGTCGGCGGCCGGGCGGGTGGCGACCGGCTCGGTGACTACCGGATCGACACCGGCGCGTCCGTGCTGACCATGCCCGACCTGCTGGACGAGGCGTTCGCGGCGGTCGGCTCGTCGCTGGCCGACCGGGTCGAGCTGACCAGGCTGGATCCTGCCTACCGCGCGCGCTTCGCCGATGGCAGCACCATCGCCGTCCACACCGACGCCGACGCCATGGAGGCCGAGGTCCGTCGCGTCGCGGGGCCTGCCGACGCGGCAGGCTACCGGCGACTGCGCACCTGGCTCACCGACCTGTACCGGCTCCAGCGCGACACGTTCATCGGCGCCAACTTCGACTCCCCGCTCGACCTCGTCACCCCGAAGCTCGCCCAGCTCGCGGCGCTGCACGGGTTCGGCAGGCTCGGTCCGGCGATCGGCCGTTTCCTCGCCGACGAGCGGCTGCGGCGCCTGTTCTCGTTCCAGTCGCTGTACGCGGGCCTCTCACCGGCCGACGCGCTCGCCGCGTACGCCGTGATCGCCTACATGGACACCGTCGCCGGCGTGTGGTTCCCGCGTGGCGGGGTGGCCGCGGTCGCCGAGGCCATGGCCGCTGCGGCGGCCGACGCCGGCGCGACCGTCCTGACCTCGACCGGCGCGGCGTGGCTGGAACGCAAGGACGACCGGGTCATCGCCGTCCGCACCACGCACGGCGAGCGGATCCCGTGCGACGCCGTCGTCCTCACCCCTGATCTGCCGGTCAGCTACCGGCTGCTCGGCATCTCGCCGCGCCGACCGCTGCGGCCGCGCTGGTCGCCGTCGGCGGTGGTCCTGCACGCTGGGGTGACCCGCAGCTGGGACGCGCTCGCGCACCACACGGTGTTCTTCGGCGCGGAATGGGACCGCACGTTCGACGAGATCCTGCGTCGCGGCCGGCTCATGAGCGACCCGTCGCTGCTGGTCTCACGGCCGACCGCGACCGATCCGGGCCTCGCGCCCGCCGGCAGGCAGGTGCTGTCGGTGCTGGCGCCGTGCCCGAACCTGGCGACCGGGCCGATCGACTGGGACCGGGTCGGGCCCGCCTACCGGGCGGAGCTGGGCGCGGTGCTGGCCACGCGGGGGCTCACCGGATTCGACGAGGCCGTCGAGATCGAGCGGCTCGTCACGCCGGCCGACTGGGCGGCCCAGGGGCTCGCGGTCGGGACGCCGTTCTCGCTGGCGCACACGTTCCCCCAGACCGGCCCGTTCCGGCCACGCAACCTGGTGCGCGGGGTGGCGAACGCCGTGCTGGCCGGCTGCGGCACCACACCGGGCGTCGGCATCCCGCCGGTCGTGATCTCGGGGAAGCTGGCGGCGGCGCGCGTGGTCGGCGCTCACCGTGGCCAAGCTGTAAAGTCAGCCAGCCGCGTCCTCGTCCGTTGACTTGGGATACTCCTCCCCGGACCGACAGGCGCGTCCGGATGGGGAGTCGCACGATGCTGAGAAGGCCGGGCCGCTTACTGGCGGTGCTCGCGGTGGGTGTGCTCGGGCTGACGGCCTGCACGAACGATGTCACCGGTTCCCCCAGCGGGGTCAAGATCGGCCCGCTCACCAACGCCGAGGCGTCCTCGGCGGCGCTGATGAGCTTCGCCGAGTCGGCCGCCGTCAGGTACCAGGGCGCGCTGAAGGCGTCCGACGGGTCCAACCTCACCGTCGACGTGACCGCGACCAGCAGCTCCGAGGTGTTCGGCACGATCACCGTCGAAGGGCTCGGCGCGTCGATCCTCGTGCTCGACAAGAACCTCTACCTGAAGGGGGCGCCCGACTTCTGGGCCGCGATGGCCGCCCGCTTCGGGGTCGCCTCCGGCGACGGCACCGCGCTCGGCAACCGGTGGGTGAAGCTGCCGACCGTGCTGCTCGGCGTCGAGTTCGACGACATCTTCACCCCGGACGTGGTCGCCCAGACCGCGGGCAAGGCCACCAAGAACGCCGACGAGAAGCTGTCGACCAAGACCGCGAAGGTCGGGTCGGTCGACGCCATCGAGGTGCCGGTCAACGGCGGCACCGTCTACCTCACCAAGGACGCGCCGCACAGCCTGGTCAGCGTCGCGCTGGACGAGATCGGCAGCGCCGCGAACACCAAGGCGAAGGACGTGCAGGTCACGGTCACCGACGTGTCCGGGAACATCAACAAGATCTACACCGACCTCGCGACGCAGGCCAAGAACGAGCTGGGCACCGCAGTCGACGCGCTCACCTCGATCACCCAGGGCGGCAACCGGTTCGACGCCTGTGGCGCGCCGAGCTGCACGATCGTCGTCGACGTCACCAACCCGGGCAAGAAGGCCGTCAAGATCCACCTGAAGGCCGACTGGACGGGCGACAACGCGCCGCTCGGCACCTGCGAGCAGGTCTCCGAGCCGGTCGCGCCAGGTGCGAACGCGACGATGAGCTGCGCGATCACCACGCCGCAGTGGGTGAGCTTCTACCAGCGGGCCAACTCGGTGGCCGGCACCCACCCGTACGGCGCGGTGTGGACCGCGCTCGCGCTCGCCGACGCGCCGGACCTCAAGGAGATCGAGGCGCGGGGCGCCGCGAAACCGGCGGACGCCAAGCAGAAGAAGGAGACCGAGAGCGGCTACGCCGTGTACGAGATCACCAACTCGGACGGTGTGTGGAAGTACGGCGTCGTCGCCGCCCGGTACTGGCGCGACCACGCCAAGGACCAGCTGCCCGGCTGCCTCGGCAACACCAAGGCGGTGTGCACGTACTCGCTCGTCACCACCGCGGAGAACCCGGTGTCGGCGTACGCGCTGGCCACCCAGCTGGTCGCGACCTACCAGAAGGACAAGGGCAAGTGCCCGCCAGGCCAGTGGGTGAGCTGCGCCAAGTGAGGCTGGACGAGGCCTACCGGGCGTGCCGGCGGATCAACGCGCGCTACGGGCGCACGTACTTCCTGGCCACCCGCCTGCTGCCGGCCGACAGCAGGCCCGCGGTGCACGCCCTGTACGGCTTCGCCCGGCTCGCGGACGAGATCGTGGACAACGCGGTCGCGCCAGGCGACCCAGGACACGCACTCGACACGCTGGAGAAGGCGCTCACCGAAGCCTTCGCGGGCTCACCGCCCGCTCATCCGGTGCTGATGGCGCTCGTGGACACCGTGCGGCGGTACGACATCGACGAGTCGCTCTTCGCCGAGTTCCTCGCGTCCATGCGGATGGACCTGACGATCACCGAGTACGCGACGTTCGCCGACCTCGCCGAGTACACCCACGGCTCGGCCGGTGTGATCGGGCTGCAGATGCTGCCGGTGCTCGGCACCGAGGGCCCGCGCGCGGAGGCGGCGCCGTACGCGGCCGCGCTCGGTGAGGCGTTCCAGCTCACGAACTTCCTGCGGGACGTCGGCGAGGACCTCGACCGAGGCAGGCTGTACCTGCCGGCCGACGAGCTGGCCGCGTTCGGTGTGGACCGCGGGATGCTGATGCGGGCACACCGGACCGGGAGGACCGAACGGCCGGTTCGCCGGGCGCTGGCCCACCTCGTGTCGTACACACAGGCCGTCTACCGCCGTGCCGAACCCGGGATCGCCTTACTGCGCAAGGACTCCCGGCCGTGCATCGGCACCGCGGCGCGGCTGTACCGGCACATCCTCGACGAGATCGTCGCGTGCGACTACGACGTGCTCGGCAGGCGGGTGGTCGTGCCGACACGCCGCCGGTTGCGGCTCGCCGCGCCGGGACTTGCCCTCGTGGCAACCCGAGCACTGCCCTTTGGGGTGGCTCGCGGCACCCGTTAACCCGGTCCGGCACGACTGCCTCACACGTCGCGAAACGGTCATTCTCGCTGATGGGCCACGGTGGTCGTGGCCGGTCACCGGGAGGAAGTTCGATGACGGTGCCAGACGGAGCCCAGCTCTCCGAGGACGGCAAGTATTGGTGGGACGGCGCCGACTGGCAGCCGGTACCCGAGGACGGCAACGACAACAGCAACGACGGCGGGTCGGCGGAGGTCGGCCAGCTCAGCGAGGACGGTCAGTGGAAGTGGGACGGCAGCCAGTGGCAGCCCGTCGACGCTGACGGGGAGGGCGGCGGCGACCTGGCCGGCGCGCTCGCCGCGCAGGGCATCGAGATCTCGCCGGAGGCCGCCGACGCCGGCTACCTCCAGCAGATGCACGAGCACCTGAGCAACTGGTACGGCGGGCTCGACGACAAGGGCAAGGCCATCATCGACTCGCTGACCAAGAACGGCGCGGACACCATCCTGGCCGACCCGGAGGTCGGCGTCGTGGACGAGGGCGACCCGTTGATCACGGCTTTCGCCGGCACTGACAAGACACTGGGCGAGTCGCTCGACGCGACCGGCCAGGCCCTCCAGGGCGCGAACTGAAAGGGGTTGGCCAATGTCGTGGGACGAGTTCACCGCGTGCGCGAGCCAGGACGGCGTGATCCTCGCCGATGCCGGCGAGGACGCGGTCAAGCAGCTCACCGAGTTGTGGGAAAGCCAGCCCTGGTACATCCAGGCGGCCCTGTCGAAGGCAGCCGAGTACGGCGGCACGCTGCTGGAGGAGGCGCTGGTGGCGGCCGGCATCGCGGCGTCCGAGGCCATCGCGGCGGCAGCCGCGGGGGTCGGGCTCGGCGCGATGATCGCCGTGGTCGCCGACTGCTACGACAAACTGTGACACCGTGAGCCCGTTGTGAGCCAAGGGATCGCGCTGGCGCTGGCCCTTCTGCTGGTCAGCGCGGGCCTGCCCAAGCTGTGGCGCCCCGACCACGTGGTCGGGGCGCTTCGGCGCGTCTTCGGCCAGCACGGCCCGAGCACCCCGGTGCTGCACCTCCTCGGCAGGCTGCTCGGCCTGTGGGAGCTGGTGCTGGCCGCGGCGATCGTCGTGGTCGGCGGCGTGGTGGTCGGGGTCGCCGTGTCGGCCACCTTCACCGGGTTCCTCGGCTTCGTGGTGGTCGCCGTGCGGCGCGGGGCGTCGTGCGGCTGCTGGGCGTCGCTCACCGAGGGACCGGCCGGCGGAGCCGAACTGGGCCGCACCGGCATGCTTGCCGCCGCCGCGGCGTACCTGGCCGTGGCGGGATGGTCACCGCTGGCCTTCGGTTGGGCCGCGGTCGGCTGGGCCATGGCGCTGCTGGCGCTGATGTGGCTGGCGGCGGTGGTCGGCGAGCGGGTCGGGCCGGTCAGGTCGGCCCGTGTCGCGCGCAGGCTCGCTCTGCGGGCCGCACCGACCCGCTACGGCCGTGCCGTGGCGCGGCTGACGTTCCTCATGGGGTTCGTGCACACGGGCACGGACGCCGAACGTCAGCGGTTCCTCGACGCACTAGTCGCCGAGCAGCGCACGCGCAGAACCGACTCTCAGAACGCCAGTGCCTGAGCCCGCCGCTTGACCTCGCGGCCACCCGTGGCACGCAGCGCCTCGATCGGGGTGCCGCCCGGCAGCGTCTCGTCGGGCTCGAACAGCCAGCGCAGCATGTCGTCCGGGGAGAAGCCGGAGTCCGCGAGCACCGTGACGGTGCCAGGCAGGCCCTTGACAATCTCGCCGTCGTCGGTGAGGAACAGCGTGGGCACGCTCAGCACCCCGTCCCTGCGGACCGCGAGCAGCTGACCGTCACGCAACGCCTGCCGCACCTTCGTCACCGGCAGTCCCAACCGGTCGGCCACATCGGGCAGCGGCAGCACCTCGACCTCGGGACCCAGCACGTCATCGGCGGAGGGGATCGCACTCACACCCAAACGATGCCACACACCGGGCCCGTCCGCGTATACCAATTTGAGAATCCCCTCGACTGGTCAGACCTGAGAACTTGGCGTCCAAATGGACCGGTTCGGCCCGCGACCCCTTGAGCCTTCCGTACCATCACGTCGTGGACGAAAGGGGACTCGGCCTTATCGGTGCGTTGCTGGAGCAGCGCTACCGGGTCGACGCACTGCTCGCCCGCGGTGGCATGTCATCGGTGTACCGCGGGCTGGACACGCGGCTCGATCGCCGAGTCGCGATCAAGGTGATGGACGCGCGGTTCGCCGATGACCGCGCCTTCGTCGACCGCTTCGAGCGGGAGGCGCGGTCCGCGGCCAAGATCCATCACCCCAACGTGGTCGCCGTGCACGACCAGGGCGTCGACCGGTCGCCGGCCGGCGACCTCGTGTACCTGGTGATGGAGCTCGTCGACGGCGGCACGCTGCGCGACCTGATCAACGAGCGGGGCGCGCTCGACGTGCCGACCTCGCTCGCGATCATCGAGCCGGTGCTGGCGGCGCTCACGGCCGCGCACCGCGCCGGGCTGGTGCACCGCGACGTCAAGCCGGAGAACGTGCTCATCGGCCACGGCGGCGAGAACGGCGCCAGCACGGTCAAGGTCGGCGACTTCGGCCTGGTCAGAGCCGTGCACAGCGCGGGGACCACGAGTGCGAGCGTCATCCTCGGCACCGTCGCGTACCTCTCCCCCGAGCAGGTCACGACCGGCGCGGCGACCGCGACCGGCGACGTGTACTCGGCCGGCATCGTGCTGTTCGAGATGCTGACCGGCAGCGCGCCCTACTCCGGCGACAACGCCATCTCGGTCGCCTACCGGCACGTGAACGACGACGTGCCGGCCCCATCAACGCTGGCGCTGGCGGGCACCATCCCGCCGGAGCTCGACGACCTGGTGGTCCGGGCGACCAGGCGGGACCAGTCGGTCCGCCCGGAGGACGGCGCCGCGTTCCTCGCCGAGGTGCAGAAGCTGCGACTGCTGCTCGGCACGCAGCGGCTGACCGTGCCGGTGCCCGCGCCGACGATCGCCGACCGGACCATCCCGGTGGCGCCGCCCGTCGCGCGGCCAGGTCCCATGACCAACCCCGGCGGGCTGAACCTCGCCGAGACGCCCGCCGAGCGGACCATCACCACCGGGCAGCCGGTGTCCGCCGCGATGCCCGCGGTCGCGAACGCCACGATCGTGCGGCCGGCTCCCGGCTTCAAGCCGACCGGCCCGCAGGGCACGCGCGCGATGCTGCGCACCGACCTCGACCGGGCCAGCGCCGCGACCGACTTCGTGGCGCCGGCAGGCCCGCCGTCCGGCCAGATGCACACGCAGCTACCGCCTCGGCCG
>Ga0307512_10006082_pt1 | contig 12351 bp, 11 predicted proteins | sample 14_EM_MG_FD_200267 | JGI IMG/M metagenome (GOLD analysis project Ga0307512, IMG submission 200267) | Populus trichocarpa ectomycorrhiza microbial communities from riparian zone in the Pacific Northwest, United States - 14_EM | ecosystem: Host-associated > Plants > Roots > Unclassified | place... | reverse complement strand
GAATTTGTTGGTAGGAGAAACATCCGTTCCATTCCCCCCCCCCCTCGCCCCTCGAGCAATCCTAATCCATTTGGTGTGAATCGCGTATTGGAAAGTACGTTGATTACTCGTTAGATTGTGCGTTGAGAATATGGGTGGATGTTGGTAACAGCTAGTAACGCGGGTCATTTCTCATGGAACCGTAGCGTCAGCGGTCTTTCAGAAGGCTTGACCGCACGCTGTGACTGGACCACCTCAGGAGAACACAAGAGACTGTACGAGAATAGGTATTTTGGTATGATTAGGTTCGAGATAGATATCACAAACAGTACAAACTAATCGACAACGCGCCCCTTGAAATCGTTGTGTGCGCGAGGGTTCCGGGCCACCTCGCCACACCGTTTCTCAGGATCCTTCAAGCATCCGACAGAAAGTCCGAACCAGGTCTAGCCGTTATGATACGTGCCGTGGTCTGCTGGGTAGCTCAACCATCCTTGGTCCTTGGAGACGATGGTGATCACGACTTTTCCCAATGTCTTGCCCTTAGGAATCGGCCGAGAGACGGGGTAAGCAACGCGACGGTCACGAACGGTGACATTTTCTGTGGTTTCAACCCCCGGTCTAGGATTTTCAGCTGGCTCGCGTCTTCTGACTGGCTCCATCGCCGCGTGTCTCGATAAGTGCAGGAAGCTGCACATGTGTTCGCCAAAACGATACCTGCGTCCACCGCTCCCGCTGTGATGTGGCGGCTTGAAACAGGAGAGGAAAGAGGACACCGGTGTGCCTCCGAATAGGTTGTTCAAGCCGTGGTGCTATCTGTGGTGCGCTTTGCATCGTATGTCGGAATCATCGCTGTAAACCAACAAAACGTTAGACCTGGAGTCACACTCAACACCAACAAACGTACCCTCGACGTGTTCCCACTTCCCAACCGTAGTTTCGTCGTCAGAGTCATCCGCAAATACCACAGACACCGGGGGCAATGAGGTGTTTATCTGTGAAAGAAACAAGGATTTTATTTTGAAGTTTGAATTAGTTTCTTTCAGATAAAGGCGGATAGAAAATGCTCGACATTACGGTGATAATATAGACGGGAACTTCTTTCATTGGCTAACGCGTGACTTTACTTAGCATTTCTTCACTCGTTCTATTCGTCGAATACTTATTCAAACTTCACAATAAACTCAAAATTTCTTCAACGGAAAAATACTCTGTTGCCCCCTGTGATAGGCTGGAATCCAGCCGGATGCGGCTTTGCTCGATGCTTATAGTTTTCTGCGGAAAATCCCACAAATTTAGGTCAACTCATGGCTCTGGTGTTCTCGTTTCGCTACAGCTTCATTAAATACAATCAAGTGGTCAGTTGACTATGTTTTACAATCCCTTTGAGAATGTCTATGCGTCTTTCAACACCTTCTGGATCTCGTTGAGACCTTCGTCTTGCTTCCAGAAGTCGTCCGTATCCTCCTGCTTGGCGAAATCAGAGACTTGTACCGGGTCGCGCTTGAGGGATTTCAAGCAGATATCCTTGACCTGCCGCTCAACCTTCTCGCTCTCGAGTTGTTCCTCGCTTCCTCTCCAGAACACCCTCTCGACAACAGAGCTCACGACCCACCTCATAAAGAGGAACTCGTGACTGGCCAAAAGGGCGACGAGGGCGGTCCACTCCAGAATCGACTGAGCGGTTGGGATCTTCCCATAGTAATGACTGTTGAACATGTAGACAAGAGCGGGGTTCATGAGGGCGGCGATCCATGTGAGGCTCTTGAGGCACTCGAGCCATGGACCGATGGAGTCCGTTCGGGCAGGGATGGGCCTGCGAAGGTGTTTAGAGACTTTAAATGCGTCAGAGCGGAGTTCGACGTAGTTGTTGACCAATGCCATGACTGAGGAGAGTATGGTGTCAGGAAAAAGTCTTAGAGCTACTTGGAAGTGACGCACCGGGAGCCAAGGGCCAAATGGTCGACCAGATGACCACGTAACCGAACTGGGTCACCATTTCGATGTAATCCTCAAAAACGTCGTAATCCCTTCCCAAAGCGACCTCTTTCCGAATCCTGACCAACAACTCTCGTTCTTCCTTCTTCTCTTCTCCACTTGTCGCGCTCGATTCCGCCACACTCGAGCTCTCATTCTTGAAATCCACACGCTTCCCCTTTGCCTTCGTATTTCCACCCGCAGCTCCTCCTTGTACGCGTCCAAGGAACCGCATAATATACGGAAGACCGACCTCGAGGAACGTTCCAACGATCTGGTTGGTGACCGTGTAAGCGTACATCTGATTCTGCAGCCTCGTGGTGTTGATGGTCGTCGTGACGTTTCCGATATCGTGTTCCCAAATCCCCGCAGACGCGGCATCCTTCGCGACTTCAGCCGTCTCGTTCAACCCATGTTGAGCGTTGAGTTGGGAGTGGACGTAAGCCATGATCTGTTGTCCAAACGGGACATAGACGAATGTGGAGAGCATCAGGCCGAGGTAGGCTACGATCGCTGAGAGGGCGAATCGTTTGATCGTTAAAGAATAGTTGTAGGCCGATTGGTGTTTGTGGTTTTCGAGGTTTGTCAGTCGGGTGGCGTATTTTTGGTACACTCCGAGGAAGTTGGGGACGCAAGCCATAAAGAGTATCGTATTGAAAAGGCCCTTGAAAAATGGATCAAAGACTTGTGAACTCGAGGGGGTGATTATTGTATACTCCACTTACGACGTGTTGGTGGAGTGGCCCGGTGTACAACCTCGTGATGAATGCCTCGATGGCAAACAGTGTGGTCAAAATACCTCCAAGCACAGCGACAAATCCAAGAATTACGGGGATACTCGCCGCCACTCGAGCCGCTTTTTGAAGATCCTTCTGCAACGGGGAACTGCCGTCGCTGGTGTAGTCGTGCCGAATCTTTTCGACTTGGAAAGCACCGTAAGTTCCCCACCGGACAGAGATCTTGCGCTCAACAACCTTCCAGTACTCCACAAAGGTAGTAGCCCATAAGATAAGTGCGATGGAGTAGTAAGGGGAGTAGGATGCCCCGAACAGCCAGAATCCGCCGCCGATTGCGGAAATGACGGTGAGAGCTTTGGCGTAAGTCGCGAGGAAGTGGAAGTACAATCCCACTTCTTCTCCAAACTAAAGTTCGCAGGTCATTAGAAATAGAGCCGAACCAGAATTGAGAAGATGACTGACATGATCCTTGATCTTATCCAAGTCGACAGACCCAACATCATGAGTAGACCACGCTTTAAGCCACCTCTCGTTAAACTCTTGGTCATGAATTGCCACAATGTTCGTAACGCGGCTCCATTGTTTGGTGTTGGGAACGACTGCGAGTCCACCATCTGCGGCCGTCCAAGTGATGTAATCGTGAATGAGCCGAACGCGATCAGCGTCTGAGAGGCTGATGTTCCCGGCCGTGATCGAGTCGAGGTTGTTCACTGGGAGTCCATGGATGAAATTCGAGTCCCTGTGTATTCGGAAGTTCAAAGAGAATTCAAAGCTCGTTAATCCCACGTGAACCCGGTACAGCCACCGCTCCGACGACATTATCGAATGGAGAACGAACCTTTCGGCTCTGGCCAGCACTTCGAGCTTCTCTTGAGGACATTTGACGAGGACCATAAGATCCCCGAGTTTCTCCCCTCTCTTCCCTACGGTATGTAACCCAGACGTCCTCAACAGATTCAAAAGGCGCGTGTACTGCTCCTCTGCTTCCTGGATATTCTCCTTGACTTGGGCCTTGTTAATCGACACGGCCCCAGCGGAGAACAGTATAACGAGGTCTACATGAGGTGGCATGGTGGTGGTAGTTGATTAAACGCTGAAAGGTGTGTTTTGAGACAGACGAGGCGGTGGTGCTACCGCACCCCCTCGGCCTGGACTGAGGTCTTTTGTATGACGTCTTCGATGGAAACAATCGGAACCCTAACCCCACCTCCCCTTATTGGTATAATTTCGCACGGTCACTCGTCCCAGCACCACAGCGAGAAAACTTCGGGCCCTTCATAAGTCTCCGTTCATGAACTTTCCAGGCGGTGTTAACTGGCATTGTGCCTGGAATACGCGCAACCTGGCCATGATGCTCGTGGATCTCCGATTGTTGTTGCCCAGTACTCAGTACTCGCCGGCACCAATGAGTTGCCAGCTTTCAGTTCAGGCAGCAGCCAATGGGGACGGTCTACGTCCCAGGTATCATGAACAAGGCGCGTGGACCAACCATGAGTGGTGCACATGCTCCCACCTCTCTTCTTCACACATCACGGTGACTGTGCTTCTTTCTGTAAAGTTATAGGGGGAAGCTGGAAGCTACCTCACGGTAGCAACACTCAGAAAACAGACAGGGCGACGTAGTGGATTGCGGAAGAGAGAGAGCTGGGATCGCTATCAAATCCTCGAAATATATAGTACGAAAATCAACATGATGTAGTAATCTCGTGATCGAGATTACAGAAGCGAAGATCTTGACGATCGATCCCCGCAGCGCCTCGCCCAAGAATCTGATCCAAGTGACCCTACACCTTTCCATTATCGTGGAAGTTGCCACCCGAACTAACTACCTGCGCACTAGAAGACTTATACCACGTCGATTGATATCATCAGCCTCACCCATCACATGCGTGCAATTCACGTTCCATACACAAAGAACACTGTTGCTGGACTAGCATGTTATTACAATAATGGGGTCGTAGTTCGGTATTCCGCAGCAGCGTCTCTCTTGCGGCCTCCCTCCTCTACTCTATCGGGAACGCCCCACGCATCATGCTGGAGGGAAAACTCCGGAAAAACACAGAAACCGTCGAAGAAAAATACTCTTGCAACTTTCTACGTTCCGAGAGCTCTCGCAGAGAGAGAATGGACCTCAATCGACGCCGATGTCTCGTCGCTCCCGACGTATCGACCTGACGTTGTTCCGCAGCCAAGACCAAGATCGACACGGACCACGACGAACTCCTCGACTAGAGGTGTAATAGGATACCCGATCCTAGTGTTTTACTTCTTTTTTTTTTCTTTTTTTTTTTGGGTGTAGCAGGAGCCATGTCAGAGTGGGACCTGCGCTCGGCGAAGTTGGTCGTAATGTTTCATCTTATATTTGTACAGAACGACACTCACATGCCCTCTGTAGCACTGGGATGTCCCAGAAGTGGTCATCACGTAGGTCTTCCGTTACTTCCCACACATCTCCAACCAAAATCTTCTCAATCCGTTTGATATGATAGCATCATGGGTGTGACCGGAAGCCGCAAGTCTACGGTATGTTTTCTCCCCAAACCGCGGCCTTTTCAGGGTTGACGGATTGCCAAGGAAGCTAATCGTGCATCTCCACCTGGCCATGAATCACATAGTTCGCTAATCTCGTCAGCGGATCCAACCTCGCCGTTGGCAAAGGTTTACGATCTTGCACAAATACCGTCCAAGTTGCGGGGTCTTTCGAGTTGGACGGTCGTCGTGTCGTTTTGATTGATACACCCGGATTTGACGATACCACCCGGAGCGACACAGACGTTCTCAGAATGATCGCCGCCTTCCTTGCAACCTCGTAAGTAAAGCTCTAATATATTACGCCGTTCGTTTGTGCAAAGTGACGCGTTGTACTTACTTTACATACACAGATATGAACAGGGTGGCACACTCGCCGGTGTCCTTTACTTCCACCGGATTTCCGATTTCGAAATGGGTGAGATATCGATGAGGAACCTCAACATGTTCCGGAAGCTCTGTGGAGATGGCACCCTGCAGAATGTCGTCATCGTCACAAACATGTGAGGAGAAGTTAACCCCAGGGTTGATGACGCACGCGAGGCCGAGCTGATGAGAGAGGACTTCTTCTTCAAACCCGTTCTCGACAAGGGCGCCCAGATGGTCCGTCACGACAACACCGTTGCCTCGGCAGAAGGCATTATCCGTCTCGTCCTCGATAACCAGCCCCTACCGCTGCGCATCCAGGTGGAACTCGTCAACGAGCGCAAGGATATATCCAAGACCAGCGCCGGCGAAGAGCTAAATCGAGAATTGAACGCTCAAATTAGGAAACGCCAGGAGGACATGCGTATACTCAAGGAGGAAATGGAGCAGGCGATAAAGGAGAAGGATGAAGATACAAGGAGGATACTCGAGAATGAGAACAGGAGGATGCGGAAGGAAATCGAGAGGTTTGAGAACGACGCCGACAGGTTCGCAGCCGACTACAAGAAATAAAAGGAGAGGCTCGAAGCCCGCCTCGCGCGGGTGGAATTCGAGGCGAAGCAAGATGCGGATCGGGTTACAGCTCAGTACCAGCAACAGATTGACGACTCCTCAGGCACTCCCTCAAAGCCAACGCCGCCGCTTCGGAGAGGGAGAAAGCGCCAATGCTCCAGAGAATCGAGGAACTCTCGAAGAGGAGAGATCACGCTTGCAGTAACCCAGTTAAATTCGGATTTTGTCAGTGATTGAGGCAATTTTTTACATCCTTCTCCCTCTCTAAGAGGGTTTTTCTGTCCTTCTTCGATGGCCATGTATTGTTTGATCTTGTGTATTGTTGCGCATGTACAACGGTCCGAAAATTATACGAAATGCCCCAGTGTCCTATCGAAATCGGGAATTTGCATGAGCACAATGGCAACAGAGACGTGCCTTCGCCCTGCAAGGTTTCGAAGGCCTCCTGCCGTGCTTACCCTTGTGATATAGTCGAATCCGGACCAGAACCGTAGACAAGGGCGTACCAGAAAGCAGCAAGAGCAATTCTTTCGTGAACGGGAACGCGAAGAAAGGGTGTGTCAGGAGGTGTCAGGTCAGCGGACCTCAAAAGGCGTTAAACGAAAAGAAGATCAATGGACCGGATTGAACACGATCGACAACGAACAAGGCTCGACAGTCAACATACTTGACGGCCTCGGTTGAGACAGCCTTCCTCGAATGGTGTTCAAGGAACTTGCGAACATTGCCCTCAGTGCGTACATTCTTTCGCCCCGTCATACAGCCGAAATAGATGCATAATATGCGATCTCCACGAGAGGTCTTACGACAGAGCTTGCATCACCTCCAGCTGGTTTTTGGCGCAAGGACTCCGCCTTAGGTATTTCGGGTTTCAACTCTGGGCAGCCGCGGGAACAGAGCAGCAGGGGAGCAACCGAACACTGCGTCCATGATTACAACTACGCCAGCTATTTCTGGGTGGCACTCCATGGCAGTGGATTAGACGCATAAAGGGGACACCAGGAGGTTGGGAGAACTGTACCTCCCGCTGGCGAACACCGTTGGCAAAGTCTCTCTTTGCCAAAGGCTTATTACCTAACGAACCTCAAGAAATCTGATCTCTACCGACGACCCCTGAACTTGTTTCCTATCCCCATCCTCGGATATTCAGACCACCACATTCGACATCTACTCGGATGTGATCAACGGCGGTGATTGAATGGTTCATCCACATTATCTACGCTTTTCAATAGGTGAGATCCTGGGAAGTCTGAATAGCCATATTTTACTAGAAGATTTCCGTACTGTTATACCAATTGTTAGTGTCAAGGGAAGGCAGAGGAACAGAAGTGCGGTGAGGGGGAATGGCCAAGTTTGCGCACGCAGGATCATGTCATCCGTATCTCTGTTTGCCTCCGCCCGTTTTGTGCACCAGCTCTGGGCTCAAGGGTGGTTCTGCCCCACACTTCCTCTTAGCTCAAACCGCAAGACCTGGCGCGGCTGAAAAACCTGAGGTAATCGACTCGTTCGTGTATATATGAACCAGCCTTCCTTGCACTTTACCGTTCCATTCCCACTCATACTGCTACCTGAGGCAAGATACGCAATGTTTACCCCGAATCAATACTAGTTAGTCGCACCCCCGATGAGGGCGAATATTTTCCACCAACTACACCACTTTCTGTACCTGGACCTTGAAGCGCCCCTTGGCGGATGATCAGATCGCCCAGCAGGTGCGACAATTGATCGATGATCAACGTTAAGGCCTAAGGGACGAGCAACGCATACCTCGAGTTTAATGTGAGATTTTCCAGCGGTCTTGGATGTCATATCAGGCATGATGCTCAGCGACGTGGAGTGTTTCGAAAACCACTATATTTAACGTCCCGGTCACTGAGGAAGGGCATGCCTTTGCAACCCCCGGGATAAAGGATTCACATGGAGTGTTGCATTTCTGAAAGATTCCTGTTAGCGATAGAGAGAAAATCACGCTGTGTATTATTTCCGCGTATCTAATCCGATGTCCTTACTATGGACGCGTTGTGGGAGAACTCAGAACGCTCTCCGCAAGAACCAATTTGAAATCAATTTGAAATCATCACGCGCCCGTGAGGGACGTTGCCGGTCCCCAAACGAACGTCAAAACCTTGCGTCATCCAACCAATGAGCCCCACTAACAGTGACCGGAATGGAGTATTTAACGAGGACAACGAGCGGTACAGTCTAACTCAACAACCTACTTCACCATGTCTGCCTCCGCACAAAACATTCCGGCTACGTCCAAGACCCTCGTCCAAGAGGTTCGCAACACTCGCTTGGAATCCTGATGACCTCTAACCGTATCTCAAGGGAAAAGACATCATCCTCAAGGAAACTCCCACCCCAGAACCAGGAAAGAACGAGATTCTGATCAGGACCCGAGCCATCGGTCTCAATCCCGTCGACGTTAGCCGTATGTGAAACCCGTTCCGATCCCCTTGGGAGAATACTCACGACCTCATCTCGAATCCCATTCCACTTTGCGCGGTATCTAGTCCACAAGCTCTTCCCCTCAGAGGGTGCTTACATCGGGTGCGACTTGACAGGAGAGGTTGTAAAGCTCGGCCCGAATCTCAAAGTCGATCTGAAGGTTGGAGATCGAGTCAGTGCGACCGTTGCTGGCAGTAAGCACTCGAGCCATCTCGTGTGTCCGAAGGGTAAATCTGCTGACCCTCAAAATCTCTATTTTTTAGACGCGGTTAGGGGGCGTGGTGCTTTCGCCGAGTACGTCAAGACGCTGTCCGACATTGTCTGGAAGATTCCCGAAGGAACGTTCTCATTCGAGCAGGCTGCAGCCACCGGTTCTCCGTGCGTCTCTCACTCTTCATCTATGTGATCGTTTCCTCGCACAGGTCTCTGATATAACTACTAGCCTCAATACAGCCTTCCAAGCTTTGTACGGGGCCAAGGAACTGGAACTCGCGCAACGCTTCGACTCTACACCTGCCAAGGGGGCAGACGAAACGTGGGTCTTCATCTACGGGGGAAGTTCTGGAGTCGGTCAATTCGGAATTCAACTCGCCAAGCTCTCGGGTTACAAGGTCGTCACCGTCGCTTCCCCTCGCAATCACCAGTTCTTGAGGGATCTTGGAGTGGATGCAGTCTTTGACGTTTGTATATTCGCCCTATTACTAACGCTTCAACTCTGGTGGCTGATGCACGTGTGCCCGTACCTTTGCAATACAGAGATCCTGACGTGATCCAAAAAGTCAAGGATGTGGCAGGAAATAATATCACACATGTACTCGACGCCATATCCGAGAAGGACACCCAGTTCGCCTCCTTAGCAGTCCTGGCGGAGGATAAACCTGGAAAACTCGCTATTGTGCTTTCTCACGCTGAAGGGATCCAGGATGTCAGGAAGGATGTCCGAGTCACGAGTTCGTCCATCCCCAAATCATCTGCTTGATCGAAATCAATGGCTAACCTTCTCTCCGTGACAGTGATCAGCATTTTCACCACCTACGGTTATGGTTTCCGCACCAAAAAGCCCGACGAGGATGCCAGGCGTGCTCTGGCCGGGTTCCTGCAGGAGGTTCCAGGATTGGTCAAAGACGGAAAGTTGAAACACATCCCGGTGAATAAGTTTGACGGAGGATTGGAAAAGGTCGTCAGCGATGGGTTCGACTACATCGCGAAAGGTAAAGTCAGCGCGGAGAGGATTGTATTTGCGGTGTGAGTCTGGATTCCGAGAGTCTGTAAAGCGAAAGGGGTGGGTGTAAGAAGTACATGTTTTTCGCCTAAATATACGTATCCTCCGGCTTGTAAAGTATACCTCCCTCCAACAAGGCCTCATCAGGAAATTTACAAATCCGTTGATCATGTTGAAATCGGCACAATTAGCGGGCTTCAACACGTAAAACACACTTTGGATACACCATAGTGAGGTTTTATCAAGCACGTTAAGCACAATTTTGAGAGTTTCAAGCACCTCTTAGGCACGATTCAACAAAAAGCACGATCAGCAGATTTGTGAATAGTTTGCTGATGGCCTTATCACCGCTTGCATCCGTTCCACATCCTCTCCATTCCCCGCTTCTAATTCTGAACGGATTCAGTTCCTATCTCTTATAATCGTCAGTATTGTGGTGAGCTGAGGAGTTCCAGCGAACGACAAAAATGATAAAACGTGTCAGTATGTCGAAACAAATGAAAACATGCGAACGAAGGCGCTGAAATGCTCGACGCGATCGTCGGTTTAATTTTCAGACGCCCCCGTTCATCATATCTGCGATGTCGAGCGTTCAAATTGGCCGGAGCCTCGAGGGGCAAACCGAAAACGGCAGCTCGCCCCCTGAGTGACGCCAGCTGAGAGTCACGAGTGTGGGGATCGTCACGGGCTTTGCGTGACCACGGTGACGTTGCGCGCCATGCCCAGGGCCGCAGGTCCCTGACACGTCAGTAACCATCGCCCGGCAAGCTCAGACCATAGCAAACATTGCCCGGAAACTTCGGCTTATACATCGTCCGGCAAGCTGAGATAAAGCACTGCCCAGAAAGCTCGAGAATTTCCAGTTAACCATACTTAACAGCGTCACAATGTCGACCATCTCTTATGCGTATGGTGCATTTCCATGAATCTCACCCATCCCTATCTACCCCGGCTTTTATGATGCCTTACATATGACAACGTCATGACGTTCGACAGGTTTTTCTGATGACGTTGAGCGGTCACTTGGCGGTCACCTCAGGGGAAGGCCGCCGTTACAACTCATCATCCGGAATGTCACCCAATGATATGTCATTGTCAAGGCCTTACGCCATCCAGCTGATTAGCCTTATCAACGGTGACCCACTCTAGTTGAGAGGGGTATTTAACGAAGACGGCGGTGCGATCCAACTAAACACCCCACCTCACCATGTCCATCTCTGCTGAAAAAATCCCGGCTACGTCCAAGACCCTCGTCCAAGAGGTTCGCCACACCTGCTTGGAATCCTGATGACCTCTAACCGAATCTCAAGGGAAAAGATATCGTCCTCAAGGAAACGCCCACCCCAGAACCAGGAGAGAACGAAATTCTGATCAGGACCCGAGCCATCGGCCTCAATCCCGTTGATGTTAGCTGTAGGTCGAACCCGTCCTAAACCTCCTGGAAGAATACTCACGATCTTATCTCATCTCGAATCCCTTCCCACTCTGTGCGGTATCTAGTCTACAAGTTCTTCCCCTCAGAGGGTGCCTACATCGGGTGCGACCTGACGGGAGAGGTCGTAAAGCTCGGACCGAATCTCAAAGTCGGTCTCAAGGTTGGAGATCGAGTCGGTGCGTCCGTCGCTGGCGGTAAGTACTCGAGATGTCCCGCGTGTCCGACGGATAAGTTCGCTGACCTTTGGAATCTTTGTTTTTAGACGCGGTTAGCGGACGTGGTGCCTTTTCTGAGTATGTCAAGACGTTCTCCGACCTCGTCTGGAAGATTCCCGAGGGAACGTTTTCATTTGAGCAGGCTGTAGCCGTCGGTACTCCGTACGTCTCTCGCTTTCCATCCGATCATTCCCCCGCACAAGGTCTCTGATATAACCACTAGTCTCAATACGGCCTTCCAGGCCTTGTACGGAGTTAAGGAACTGGGACTCACTCAACGCTTCGACCCTGCCAAAGGGGCAGACGAAACGTGGGTCTTCATCTACGGAGGAAGTTCCGGAGTCGGTCAATTCGGAATCCAACTCGCCAAACTTTCGGGTTACAAGGTCGTCACCGTCGCTTCTCCTCGCAATCACGAGCTCCTGAAGGGCCTTGGAGCAGATGCTGTCTTTGACGTTTGTACCCCCACTCTGCGATCGATGTTTTAAACCCTGGTTACTGATGTACCCATGTCTGTCCCCGCAGCATAAAGATCCTGACGTGGTTCGAAAAGTCAAGGACGCAGCGGGAAATAAGATTTCACACGTTTTAGACACGGTGTCCAAGGACACCCAGTTCGCCTCCGTAAAAATCCTGGCGGAGGATAAACCTGGAAGAGTCGTCATTGTGCTTCCTCAGGCTGAAGGGATCCAAGACGTCAGGAAGGACGTCCAGATCACGAGTTCGTCTGTTCCCGAACCATCTGCTCGATCGAAACCGCTGACCAAGTTTCTCTCTGTGACAGCGATCAACATGTTCACCTCCTACGGTTTTGGTTTCGGCCCCCTTGGGCCCGACGAGGACGCCAGGCGTGCTCTGTCTGCGTTCCTG
>Ga0307512_10006080_pt1 | contig 12354 bp, 13 predicted proteins | sample 14_EM_MG_FD_200267 | JGI IMG/M metagenome (GOLD analysis project Ga0307512, IMG submission 200267) | Populus trichocarpa ectomycorrhiza microbial communities from riparian zone in the Pacific Northwest, United States - 14_EM | ecosystem: Host-associated > Plants > Roots > Unclassified | place... | reverse complement strand
TTTTGGGAAGTCCGAACCAAGGTACAAGGTGTTTCAGATATTCAAGTGCTACACCTGTTCCATCAATCGTTTTAGTGCATGGAATGAACTTGGCTGCTTTGGAACATCCTTGGTTGACAATAGTGAGGATTGAATCAAAGCCTTATGACTTGGGAAGGTCCATAATAAGGTCCATCGATACGTATTGAAAAGGGCCTTCTTCAACAGGGGTATCAAAACGTTGTAAGGGTGCTTTTGATCAATGTATGTTAGTTTTCAATTCTTGGCATCATGCACATCCTTTGACATATTGTTCCACAAATTCTCTGAGTCTGGGGCCTTCATATTGTTCGCATACTAGTTCCCAAGTGTTCGAAATGCCAGGATGTCCTGTGGCAGGGGAATTGTGAAGGGTTTGAAGAATGTCATGTCGAAGGTCTAGATCATCTTCAAGGAAAATTTTGTTGGCATGTGTTGGCGCGAAGAGGTGATCAGGGAGAAGGACATGTGGTTCATTAGTATCCACCCCCTTGTTAAGGTCTTTTCTTTGTGACAACAAATCAGTGATGGTGTTTGTTGATCCAGGAATGTGTTCAAGAGTGTAATCGAAGTCTTGAAGGAATTCTATCCATCTAGCTTGTCGTCTGGTGATTTTATGTGGATCACGGAAGTACTGCAGGTTTTTATGGTCAGTACAAACGCGAATTGCATGTGTGGCCCCAAGAAACAGTAGATGGCCACATTTGAATCCAAAAATTACACCAGCGAGTTCCTTATCGTGTGTGTTGTAGTTCTTTTCCATGGGAAGGAGACTTCTAGAATGGAAGGCAATGGGATGAATACCGTCCTCAAATTCTTGGGCAATAATGACTCCAAGGGCATAGCCAGATGTGTTGGTTTCCATGACAAACTGTTTGGTCCAGTCTGGGGTGCGAAGTACTGGGTAATTGCTACATGCCCTGTTTAGTTCTAAAAAGACATTGTTGCATTCATCTGTCCAGATGAATTGTTCATTTTTGCAGGTAAGATCATTTAAAGGACATGTAATATCAGAGAAGTTCTTGATGAACGCTCTGTAGAAATTGCAGAATCCTAGGAAGCTTCACATATCTTTGACAGTTTGAGGGGTTGGCCAATCAGCAATTCCTTGAACTTTGATGGGGTCCATCTCGACAGTTCCATTGCCAATAAGTACTCCAAGGTATTTGACTTCTCATTGGTGAAATTTGCATTTTTCTGGTTTGAGGAATAGGTCAAATTTCTCAAGTTTATCCAGAATATGATTAACGCGAAGTTCATAGAGTACCTTATCATCTTCTGTGGCAATGATCATATTGTCCATGTAGATGCAGAGCCATCCTTGAGCGATCTCATCTTGAAAAATGTTGTCCATCATTGTCTGAAAGGTAGCAGGGGAATTGGTTAGTCCAAAGAACATAACCATTGGTTCAAAGAGTCCTTTGCTAGTTTTGAAGGCGGCCTTGTACTCATCGCCTTCTTTAATATGGATGTTGTTGTAGCCCCATCGAATGTCAAATTTAGAGAAGAGGCGTTTCTCTGCAAGATCATAAATGAGTTCTGAGATTAAAGGCAAGGGGTATTTATTGGGGATCATCCATTTGTTCAGATTTCGATAATCTTGAACTGGGCGAAATTTGCCATCTTTCTTTCAAATAAGGAAGAATCCACTTGCATAGGGAGATTTAGAACAGCAAATTCTTTGTAGACATAGATTTTGAGAGAGGAATTCGCATTGTTCTTCCTTCTCTTTGGGAGATAGTGGATAAACTCTACAATTGATCAATGTAGGAGCATCTTCTGTCAGTTCAATTGCATGATCCCAAGGTCGACAGTCTGGAAATCGTTCCAAGGCTTCTTCTGAGAAGACTTTTCCATGTCGATGGTATTGCTTGGGGACAATTTCTTGCCGAGTACATTTCTTTTTATCGGCAGCATCTTGGGCTAGTTGTGAGGCGACGGTAGTTTTGGCAATTCTGGTTTGGAGCCAGACTTCGTCGCCTTCCTCCCATCCAGGAATAGATCTTACCCAGATAGGCGTGGTTTCTTTTTGTCTGGTACCTCTGAGAATGGGTTGCCAGTTATTAGCCTTAGCTGTGGAAATGGTAGTGAAGCCATCTATTTGGCCATTTTGCCAGTCTACGTTTGGATTAGAGGCTTCAAGGAAGGGGTAGCCAAGAATAAAGTCATCTTGTCCAATATCGGCAACGTAAAAGGCGTGAAGTGCCTGTTCCCCATTATTATTGACTGTCAGGTCTACCACTTCCAAGATTTGTCCAGCCTTGTTGTCAGTTCCATCTACATTTTGAACTTTTCATGCTTTGGGTAGTGTTCGCATAGCAAGTTTGAGTTGTTTTACTGCGCAGGGGTGAATAAAACATTCTGTGGCACCACTGTCTAAGAGTGCTTTTTGATCAACTCGTTTTCTTCTGGTTCATAGCTGAAAGGGGACTTGTATTGCATGTTTTTGAGCTATGTACATAGAACCAGAATTATTTAGAACTGCCCAAGCAAGAGCCGTAATACTCAGGTGTCCTGAAAATCCATATCTTCTCCAAGGGCACGAATCTCATCCATGAAGGCGCAGCGATCTTCTTCAGATAGGTGTGCTACTTGTGCAGCAAGGGACATAGAGGCAGAGGGGGTTTCAGAGGTGACTGGCTTGTTGTTGTCCTCAATTTGAACCATACGAGTTGAGCAAGTGCATGTCTTTTTATTAGGACAGTTGTGAATGAGGTGGCCTTGTTTCCTGCACTCAAAGCATCGACCAGTTTTGTGGTATTCCTTGTGTTCTTTGTCATTTGTGGCTTTGCAGATTACAGCAGATGTATCCATGGCGTAATCATCTTGAGGAGGGAGGTGTGGTCAAGGGGGTTGTGTGCGATTTCCTTGCCTGCACCAGTTCTGATTGTTAGATCCAGGGTTGTTGCTACCAGGGCGATGCCAGACCCACCCGGAGGTCTGTCTTTGTCCTTGTCCTTGAGTATGGTTGGTATTGAAAGTCCTATATTCTGAATGAAGCGATTTGGTCTTCAAATAGATTTTTTGTTGACATTGAACTGTGGCCCTCTATTGTTTGTAGGTCTTGGGGTTTTCCATTTTAATACATGCATCAGCAAGTGATCGTGGAAGTCCAAGGGCAAAGGTTCGTAGATTCGTGTGGTCATTCATATCTATGTCGGCACATAGGGCATGGGTTTCAAAGGCAGCAAGGTATTCATCAAGATTGTCGTTTTTCATCTTGAGTTTCTTTAGTTCATCTTGGGCCCTTTCACATTCTGCATAGTCAGAGAAGGCTTCTTTGAATCACTTTTCAAGTTCCTTCCAAGCATTGGATCGGCGTGGAATCATGCTTGGATCTTCTACAACATGTCGAAGCCATTGATCAGCTACGTCAACCCATCCTTCACACTTCGGTCCTTCAAGGAGTGAAAGGAAGTAGATGCTATGCATGATTGGATCTCTGGCAATATCAGCTTTGTAGTTCATGAGCATAAATCAATTGAAGGAGGCTAGGAATCTTGTGGTTTGGGAGCGTTCTCCATTGTACTTGTCTGGGTGGATGCCCTCAAGTCGGCATGCTTTTTCTTCCTTGTTGTCTTGAGGAAGATTTTTGAGAGAAAAGGGGTCATCTCCAGTACTGCAGGGTCGGCGTGGGGGTTTGTCTCGTGCTGTTTGGGATGATCACATTCCAAAGGATCCAAAGACATCTTTGTACTTTGGTTTGTAGTCTTCATCATCGTCTTCATTGCTAGAGGGATCATCAAATGGAGTCAGTGGTCTTTCCTTTTTTTCTCTTTCGACCAATGCTGTTGCAGCTGTTATAGCTTCAGCGAATGGTATAGTTCCTTTGGGTTCAGATGGTCCTTCAGCATGGGATGGTGGTCGGGTTGGCATTCCACTTTGTTCAAGAAGAATAAAATTGATCCCAGGAAGTGGGTGGTTTTTGAGTCCTAGTTCACTTCAAGCCAGTCGGAAGCATTCGAACTTGTTTTCTTGGAGGTGTACTTCAAACCATATGCCATAGACATTACTGACAGATATCAGTGCATTGTTGAATCTAGCATAATAGCCCATATAGGGTGCGCCAGTATCTTGACTACTAAGTAGATGTTGTACGTTTTCAGTGAATTCAGCGGGTATGCTATCCTTTGGTTCAGGAATTGTATTGAATGGGCATTTGAGGTTACTCAATGCTTCGGGGGAGGTATCTTCAGATTCAGGCAGGTAACGAATGCACCAATCCTTAGATCAGCTTTTCCCTTTCACATCTCTGGGGGTCAAAGTCATTTTGTCTTTGGTGAAGGGAAGCTTGTTCTAATGTCATGGTCAGGTCACTGTGTCTTTCAGTCGTTCGAATTCTGGAGTTTCTGGATAGGGGTATTTCCCAAATAGGAAGTTGACCCGATGTCTTGATTAGGAAGACGTCCTAATCCAGTAATCGTGTCGGCATTTCAAAGAGGAAAGGTGGGCATCGGGAGTTGGGTGTCAGGATTGGTCATGTGAGATGTCATGTGACTTATTGAAAGGTTAAAGGAGATCACGTGATACATCACATGACTTGTCTGGGAGCGAGCGAAGATTACACAAGTCAAGATGCAACTTGGAATTGAGCGAGGTACAACACATGACCTCAAAGACATTTAGAGATAAGAAGGCGAATAGCGACCAAGTTGACTATTGCAGAGAGGATCTTTCAGAGAGAAGTTGCATGTGTTCAAAGAAGTGACAATAGCCTATATTGCACAAATAGAATGAGCTTAGAGAACTCGTTCTATGCTACTGGAGACAGTATATATACAGAGGAGTCGCAGAAACTACTGGAAGGTCATAGAAGGTAATGGAAGGTTATGGAAGGGGGTGGAAGCCTATGGAATCGTATGGAAGTCTCTAGAAAATGCAAGATCAATCCATAGGTAAGTTATGTAAGCATGGGAAAGCAGTCCGGAGTCAAGTATGGAATTTGAAGGAAGATATTAGGTAAGAAAGGAGGCAGTCTGTGACATCAAAGGATGTGCAGTTTGCCAAACTACAAAGATTAGACCACCAGTCAAAGTACCGCTCAAGCCCAACGAAATACTACAAGGAATATGAGATACCATCACAATGGACTTCATCACAGATCTCCCAACCTCAAAAGGATATGATAGTATCCTCACTGTCATAGATCGACATAGTAAAGCAATTATCCTCTCCCCCTGTAACAAGAGCATCACAGCAGTTGAGACAAGCCAATTACTCCTAGATAACATATGGAAACACACAGGTTTCCCCTTAATAATAATCTCAGATTGAGGACCACAGTTTGCGGCACAAGTTACACAAGAGCTGTCATGGTCAGGTCACTGTGTCTTTCAGTCGTCTTGGTTCTGGAGTTTTCTGACAGGGGTATTTCCCAAATAGGAAGTCGACCTGACATCTCAATTGGGAAGTCATCCTAATGTGGTAATTGTGTCGGTGTTCCAAAGAGGAAGGGCGGGTGTCAGGTGTCGAGTGTCGGGATTGATCACGTAAGACGTCACATGATTAGTCAGAGAGGCAGTAAAAGATCACGTGATACGTCATGTGACTTGTCTGGGGGCGAGTGAAGATTACACAAGTCGACGTGACTTGGAATCAAGCAAGATACAACACATGATCTCAAAGACGTTTAGAGATGAGAGGCAAATAGCGACAAAGTCGACTATCGCAGAGAGGATCTTTCAGGGAGGAAGCCACATGCGTTCAAGAAGGTACAATAGCCTGTATTGCACAAATAGAACAAGCTTAGAGAACTCGTTCTATGCTACTTGGAGTAGTATATATACAAAGAGGTGTGGAAGTTACTAGAACATTGTAGAAAGTAATGGAAGGTCAGAGAAGGTAATGGAAGGTTGTGGAATCATATGGAAGTCTCTAGAAAATGTGAGAACAGTCCATAGGTAAATAGGTAAGCATGGGGAGAGCGGCCCGGAGTCAAGTACAAGAAAGGAAGAAAAGGATTAGGTAAGAACAAAGAAAAGGGGCAGTCTGTGACATTACCCCCTTGTTAACGTCCTTTAGACATCAATGTCATCGTCTACGGAGGCGCAGTGGCCGCATTCAAAGTTAGGGTGAGAAGGGTAGACCTTACAGTCTTCAAACTTGTTACAGAAGTCGTGGGGACGGAGACAGTCAGTACTGTCATGGCCGCGACGTGAGCAATGTCGGCAGTATCCGAGGCAATAGCAGTCTTTGATGTTGTGACCGGTCTTGCCACACCAATTGCACATCTTACCACTGTCCTTGCCCCATGCATGAATGGCTCGATCGCGAATGGTGACTTGGGCTCGGCGGCCTCTCTTGCCCTTGAAATAAGGAGCCTTGTGCATGTCATGGTCAATGCAGCAACGAATACAGGTTATGGTATTAGCGGCAGCAAGACAGTCCGAACTCCGGTACATGGCCAGACGTTCATTTTGAAGAGACTCTTTTAAGGCCCCGATACGATGGGTGATCTGGCAAGCCTTGGAGTGGTGAGCGCAGAAATATTGGACTTCACCTTGAAGTGTGGCGTCATCCTCGATCTTCAAGGCCCAATCTACTAGGTCAGTAAACTGTGCTCCTTGAGTCAACAGGAGTTCATCCTTGGGGGAGATGGCCATGTGGTGTTGTCCTACAGCACAGGCATGAAGGGGCGAGAGTAGATGGTGCAACCACGTCCGTTGGTGGCGAGGAGTTCAGGAAAGGTGGTGTGGAGATCGTAGGAAATGAAAGGGGCAATGACATCTTCATCGCCGTCGGGGATGATGAAGAAGTGACGCGTACCAATGGCGTCGAAGTTGTCCTTCCAGCCAGGACCGGGGAAGACACCTGGTTGGGGGCCTGTAGGACTGGGAGTGCGTCCTTCTGTGTCAGCATCCATTGCTTTGGCTTCCAATGTCTTGGTTTCGGCCTGTTGGTACAAGACCATAGCCATGGGAGAGATAGGTGAAGGAGAACGGGATGGAACATCCTCAATGAAGGCGGGAATGATGGGGGAAATATATGTGGAATTGGTCGCCGAGGTGACTGGGGGCATGATTGACACACTGTCATGAAAGTGAGGGGAAGGAACGGGAAGTGGCTTGGGACTGGGAATGGGAGGACTATTGGGGTAGGTTGGGTCGATGTAATCTGCGAGCTCTGTCCCAGGGTATGTGGCAGGCGGAGAGGCATGGATGCCTTCATAATCATCGACATCATTAAACGTTGTACTGAGGTGGGCCATCATGAGTGTATCAGGGGTGAGGACGGAAGTGGGGACAGGAGGGCTTCTGTCGATGGGAAGGAGGGAGCAGACAGTGGGGAATTGATGGCGGACTTCCTCTTCCTCAATGTTGAGAAGATGAGCGATGTGCTCAATCATTTGCTTGTGGGGGAGTGTCAGTTTGTCACTGGTGGGGCTGTCTGGAGGAGGAGAGGTAACAATGTAGGGGGTGTTGCCGGCGCTGTTGGTGGGAGAAGACGAGCATGAGGGAATGAAGATGGGGGAAGAGGAGCGAGACATCGTTGGTATAGTGGGGCAGTCGTGTGGGATGTAGCAAGCAAAGGGGTTGGTTAAGTGGTGGACGCAGAGAGGACAGTAGGCTGGGAGAGTTGGTTTGAAGGAATCCAGTGTGAAGTGAGGATGAGAATCGTTTGAGAGATTTTGGTGGTCTCTTTATACTGTAGGTTGTCCAGCCATAGCAGAGTTTGTTAACATAAAGTCTGCCAATGCGTCTGGGGTGTGTAAGTCCTTGTGATCAATCCAGGAGTCGTCAGAGTGTGGATAGCCCTTCCAATGCACGAGGTATTGAAGTTTTCGTCTTCTGCCATAATGTCGTGCATCTAGAATGTTCTCGATTTTGTATTCTTCTTCACTATCGATGATCAGAGGTGGTCATGTAAATGGCGTGCCATATTGCTCTGTCTCCTTATATGGAAGGAGGAGATCCATGTGAAACACGTTGTGAATCTTCATTGACGGGGGAAGTGCAAGTCACATGGCCACAGGACTGATCTTTTGTGAAACTTTGAAGGGTCCATATCGCTTTGGGGAAAGTTTGCGATTGCCGGCAATAGTGAGGTTGCGACCTTCAAGCCAGACTTGGTCACCTTCTTTAATTTCCGTTAGTTTCTTGTTGTCCTTGCGGTTTTGTACGTGTTGAAGAAGTTTTTGGGCTGATTGTCTAGCTTCATCTAGAAGGCACAAACGTGTCTCCGCAGCAGGGGTAGAGGATTCTAGATGTTTCAGAATCACCTGTGGTTTGATTCCAATCAGAAGTTCATAAGGTGATCGGCGAGCGACATCGTGTTTCCAGGAGTTATGAGCAAATTCAGCGACGGGTAGTAATTGACTCCAAGCGGAAGGTTTCCCAGATGTCCAAGGTTGCAAGTATTGTTCAATCCAAGCGTTCATTCATTCTGTTTGTCCATCAGTGCGAGGATGGAAGGCTGTAGAAAGATTTTGTTGGATTCCAAGTGCTTTGCACATTTCTTTCGCAAATGCAGAGGTGAACCAGGGATTGTGGTCCAAGATGATTCTTTTGGGAAGTCCGAACCAAGGTACAAGGTGTTTCAGATACTTGAGTGCTACACCTGTTCTGTTGATCGTTTTCATGCACGGAATGAATTTAGCTGCTTTAGAACAGCCTTGATCGACAATTGTGAGAATGGAATCAAAGCCTTGTGACTTGGGAAGGTCCGTAATCAGGTCCATTGATACGTATTGGAAGGGGCCTTCTTCAACAGGTGTATCAAAACGTTGTAAGGGTGCTTTTGATTGATGTACGTTGGTCTTGGATTCTTGACAGCGGGCGCATCCTTTGACATATTGTTCCACGAATTCTCTAAGTCTGGGTCCTTCATATTGTTCGCGAACAAGTTCCCAAGTGTTTGATATGCCCAGATGTCCAGCTGTGGGGGAGTCGTGAAGGGTTTGAAGGATGTCTCGTCTTAGATCTGAGTCGTCTTCAAGAAAAATCTTGTTGGCATGTATAGTTTTTGTTGGCATGAAGAGGTGGTCAGGGAGAAGAACATGTGGTTCATTGGTATTTACCCCCTTGTTAAGGTCTTTTCTTCGCGACAACAAATCAGCAACGGTGTTTGTTGATCCAGGAATGTGTTCAAGAGTGTAATCGAAGTCCTGTAGGAATTCTATCCATCTGGCTTGTCATCCAGTGATCTTTCGCAGATCGCGGAAGTACTGTAGGTTTTTATGATTGGTACGAATGCAAATGGCATGAGTAGCTCCAAGGAATAGTGGGCGACCACATTTAAATCCAAAGATTACACCAGCGAGTTCTTTGTCATGTGCGTCGTAATTCTTTTTGGCAGGAAGAAGACTTCTGGAGTGAAAGGCAATGAGGTGGATGCCATCTTCAAATTCTTAGGCAATAACCACTCCAAGGGCATAACCAGATGCGTCGGTTTCCATCACAAATTGTTTGGTCCAGTCTGGAGTGCGAAGTACTGGGTAATTGCTGCATGCTTTCTTAAGTTCTAGAAAGGCATCATTGCGTTCATCTGTCCAGATAAATTGCTCATTTTTGCATGTAAGATCATTCAGGGGACAAGCAATATCAGAGAAGTTCTTGATGAATGCTCTGTAGAAATTGCAAAATCCTAGGAAACTTTGCACATCTTTGACGGTTAGGGGTGTTGGCCAGTCAGCAATGCCTTGAACTTTGATGGGATCCATCTTGACGGTTCCATTGCCAATAAGTATGCCAAGATATTCGACTTCTCGTTGGTGAAATTTGCATTTTTCTGGTTTGAGGAATAGGTCGAATTTCTCAAGTTTATCTAGAATATGGTTGACACAAAGTTCATGAAGTACTTCATCATCTTCAGTGGCAATGATCATATCGTCCATATAAATGCGGAGCCATCCTTGAGCAATTTCATCTTGGAAGATGTCGTCCATCATTGTTTGAAAGGTAGCGGGGGAATTGGTTAATCCAAAGAACATGACTGTTGGTTCAAAGAGTCCTTCGCTAGTCTTGAAGGCAGCCTTGTATTCGTCACCTTCTTTAATGCGAATGTTGTTGTATCCCCATCGAATGTCGAACTTTGAGAAGAGGCGTTTCTCTGCTAGGTCATAGATGAGTTCCGAAATTAATGGTAACAGGTATTTGTTGGGAATCGTCCATTTGTTCAAGTTTTGATAGTCTTGAACCGGGCAAAATTTGCCATCTTTCTTTCAGATGAGGAAAAATCCGCTTGTGTAGGGTGATTTGGAGCGGCGAATTCTTTGTAGACGTAAATTTTGAGAGAGGAATTCGCGTTGTTCTTCTTTCTCTTTAGGAGATAATGGATAGACTCTACAATTGATCGAGGTGGGAGCATCTTCTGTCAGTTCAATTGCATGGTCCCAAGGTCGGCGGTCTGGGAAATGTTCAGAAGCTTCTTCAGAAAAGACCTTCCTGTGACGATGGTATCATTCTGGGACAATCTCTTGCCAAGTGCGTTTCTTTTTGTTGGCAGCATCTTGAGCTAGTTGTGAAGCAACAGTCGTTTTGGCGATTTTCATTTGTAACCAGATCTCATCGCCTTCTTCCCATCCAGGTATCGACTTTACCCAGATAGGTGTAGATCCAACTTGTCTAGTTCCTTTAAGGATTGGTCGCCAGTCATTAGCTTTAGCTGTTGAAATTGTGGTGAAACCATCTATGCAACTGTTTCGCCAGTCTATGTCTGGATTTGAGGCTTTGAGAAAGGGGTAACCAAGAATGAAATCATCTTGTCCAATATCGGTAACATAGAAAGCATGAAGTGCTTGTTCACCATTATTGTTGACTGTTAGGTCTACCACTTCTAGGATCTGTCCAGCCTTGTTATTAGTTCCATCTACATTTTGAACTTTTTGTGCTTTTGGTAGTGTTTGCGTAGTAAGTTTGAATTGTTTTACCGCGCGAGGGTGAATAAAGCATTCTGTTGCACCACTATCAAGGAGTGCTTTTCTATCAACTTGTTTCCTTCTGGTTCGTAGCTGAAAGGGGACTTGTATTGCATGTTTTCGAGCTATGTACATGGAACCAGAATTATTGAGAACTGCCTGAGCAAGAGCCGTTATACTCAGGTGGCCTGAAAATCCATGTCTTCTCCAAGAGAACGCATTTCATCCATGAAAGCACATCGATCTTCTTCTGACAGATGTGCTACTTGCACAGCGAGAGACATAGATGGGGAGGAGGGCTCAGGGGTGGTCGATTTCTCGTCGTCTTCAATTTGGACGGTACGAGTTGTGCGAGCGCATGTCTTTTTGTTAGGACAATCGCAAACAAGATGACCTTGCTTTCCACATTCAAAGCATCGGCCTGTTTTTTGGTACTCCTCGCGTTCCTTGTCATTTGTAGCCTTGTGGATGACAGTGGAAGTATCCATGGCATTGTCATCTCAAGGAGGAAGACGTGGTCGAGGAGGTGCACGATTTCCTGGTCCGCACCAGTTCTGGTTGTTGGATCCGGGGTTATTGCCTCCAGGGCGACACCAGACCCATCCAGAAGTTTGCCTTTGTCCTTGTCCTTGGGTACAGTTATTGAACGTTCCGTATTCAGAATGAAGCGACTTGGTTTTCAAGTAAATCTTTTGTTGGCGTTGGACTGTAGCCCTCCATTGTTCATAGGTTTTGGGGTTTTCCATTTTGATACAAGCATCAGCAAGTGATCGTGGAAGACTGAGGGCGAAGGTTCAAAGATTCATGTGGTCATTCATGTCTATGTCAGCATGCAGTGCTTGGGTTTCGAAGGCAGCAAGGTATTCATTGAGATTGTCGTTCCTCATCTTGAGTTTCTTCAGTTCATCTTGGGCTCTTTCACGCTTGGCATAGTCAGAAAAGGCTTCCTTGAAATGCTTTTCAAGTTTGAGCCAGGCGTTGGATCGACATGGGATCATACTGGGGTCTTCTACAACATGGCAAAGCCATCTATCGGCTGCATCGACCCATCCTTCACATTTTGGTCCTTCCAAAAGTGAGAGGAAGTAGATGCTGTGCATAATTGGGTCTTTTGCGATGTCGGCCCTGTAGTTCATAAGCATGAATCGATTGAAAGTGGCCAAGAATCTTGTGGTTTGGGAGCGATCTCCATTGAATTTATCAGGGTGAATACCTTCAAGTCGGTGTGCCTTATCTTCCTTATCATCTTTAGGAAGATTTTCGAGAGAAAAAGGGTTGTCCCCAGTGCCGCGAGGTCGGCAAGGGGGTTTGTCACATGCTGTTTGGGATGATCGCATCCCAAAGGATCCAAAGACGTCTTTGTACTTTGGTCTGTTGTCTTCTTCTTCTTCTTCATCACTAGAAGGATCATCGAATGGCGTCGGGGGTCTTTCTTTTTGTTCCCTTTGAACTACTTCTGTTGCTGCTTTTATGGCTTCTTC
>Ga0307512_10006078_pt1 | contig 12358 bp, 11 predicted proteins | sample 14_EM_MG_FD_200267 | JGI IMG/M metagenome (GOLD analysis project Ga0307512, IMG submission 200267) | Populus trichocarpa ectomycorrhiza microbial communities from riparian zone in the Pacific Northwest, United States - 14_EM | ecosystem: Host-associated > Plants > Roots > Unclassified | place... | reverse complement strand
GCACCAGGCCGTAGGCGACGCCGGCCAGCCAGCCCACGCCGCCGATGCCGACCGTTGCCGACAGCGCCGCCAGCAGAACGGCCAGGATGGCCAGCCCGGCTAGGGGCCCGCGGGACGACGCTTGCTGCATTGCGATCACCGTGTCTCTCGAAGTGGCGAACTATCTCGGCTTCCTCCACGAACACGCTCCGTCGGCGCGAACGGTTCAGTCGGCTAAGAGAAAATCCCGGGACCAGGCAAGATCCAACGCGTGGGTATGGTTGCCGGGACTGCCGCCGCCGGAGGGATGTTCGCGTGACCCACGACCGGGCCTTCTGGCTCGCGGAGCCCGGCAAGGGCGAGATCAGGCCCGCGATCGTGCCTGCACCCGGGCCCGGCGAGGTGCTGGTGCGCACGCTGCACTCGGGCGTCAGCCGGGGCACCGAGACGCTGGTGTTCCGCGGCGGCGTGCCGGCCAGCCAGCACGAGGCCATGCGCGCGCCTTATCAGGAAGGCGACTTTCCGGCCCCGGTCAAGTACGGCTATCTGAACGTCGGCGTGGTCGAGCAGGGGCCGTCCGAGTTAGTCGGTAAGACGGTTTTCTCCCTCTATCCGCATCAGACCCGGTTCGTCGTGCCGGCCACCGCCGTGACCGTGGTGCCGGCCGGCGTGCCCGCGGACCGGGCCGTGCTGGCCGGCACCGTGGAGACGGCGGTGAACGCGCTCTGGGACGCCGCGCCGCTGATCGGCGACCGGGTGGCCGTGGTCGGCGGCGGCATGGTCGGCTGCTCGGTGGCGGCCGTGCTGGCCGGCTTCCCCGGGGCGCGCGTGCAGCTGGTCGACGCCGACCCGCGCCGGGCCCCGGTCGCCGCGGCGCTCGGCGTCGGCTTCGCGCTGCCCGCGGAGGCGACCGGGGACTGCGACGTCGTCGTGCACGCCAGCGCCACCGCGGCGGGGCTGACCCGCTCGCTCGAGCTGCTCGCCCCCGAGGCCACCGTGATCGAGCTCAGCTGGTACGGCGACAAGCAGGTCAGCGTGCCGCTCGGCGAGTTCTTCCACTCCCGGCGGCTGGTGGTCAAGAGCAGCCAGGTCGGCGGGATCGCCCCGGCCCGGCGCGGCCGCCGCAGCTACGCCGACCGGCTCGCCCTGGCCCTCGGCCTGCTCGCCGACCCGCGCTTCGACGCGCTGATCACCGGACGGTCGGATTTCGACGAGTTGCCCGAGCTGCTGCCCCGGCTGTCCGACGGATCGCTTCCGGCCCTGTGTCACGTCGTGAACTACCCGAGAGAAGGAGAGTGAGCAGTTGTTCAGCGTCACCGTTCGCGACCACATGATGGTCGCGCACAGCTTCGCCGGCGACGTGTTCGGCCCGGCGCAGAAGCTGCACGGCGCCACGTTCGTGGTGGACGCCACCTTCAAGCGGCCCGAGCTCGACGACGACAACATCGTGGTCGACATCGGCCGGGCGAGCGAGGAGCTGAAGGCGATCGTCGGCGCGCTGAGCTACCGCAACCTCGACGACCTGAGCGAGTTCAAGGGCGTCAACACCTCGACGGAGTTCCTCGCCAAGGTCATCGCCGACCGGCTCGCCGGCAAGGTGGCCGCCGGCGAGCTGGGTCCGGGCGCGCACGGCCTCACCGCGATCGCGGTCACGCTGCACGAGTCGCACATCGCCTGGGCCGGCTACGAGCGGACGCTGTGACCCCTGCGCTGCATGTGGTGCTGCCCGGCGACATCGACGATCCGGGCAACCCGAGCGGCGGGAACCGCTATGACCGGCGGGTGATCGACCAACTGCGGCGCGGGCGCGAGGTGCGCGAGATCACACTGCCGGGCGATTGGCCGCGGCCGGGCAACCCGGCGCTGGCCGAACGGCTCGCGGAGTTGCCGGACGGCGCCGAGGTACTGCTCGACGGGCTGTCCGCGGGCGGCGTGCCCGAGTTGCTCGAGCCCGAGGCGAAACGCCTGCGCCTGGTCGTTCTGGTGCATTTGTCGCTCGGGGACGAGACCGGGCTGGCGGACGGGCAGGTCGCCGAGTTGACCGCGCTGGAAGGCCGCGCCCTGCGGGCCGCGACCGCGGTGGTGACCACGAGCGAGGGCGCGGCGCGGCGGCTGATCGCCCGGCATGACCTGCCGGCCACCAAGGTGCACGTCGCCTCGCCCGGCGTGGATCCCGCTCCCCCGGCCGTCGCCTCCGCGAGCGGCCGGCGACTGGTGTGCGTCGCGGCGGTCATCCCCCGCAAGGGCCAGGACGTCCTGGTCGAGGCGCTGACCACGCTGGACGACCTGGACTGGGACTGCGTCTGCGTCGGCGCCCTGGACCGGGCGCCCGACTATGTCCGAAAAGTCCGGACGAACGACCGCGTCCGCTTTGTCGGGACGCGGGCCGGGGACGGACTGGCCGCCGCGTACGGCGAAGCGGATCTTTTGATCTTGCCGTCGCGGGCCGAGACCTACGGCATGGTGGTGACCGAGGCGCTCGCCCGCGGCATTCCGGTGCTGGGCACGGCCGTCGACGGGGTGCCCGAGGCACTCGGCCTGGCACCGGACGGAAGCCGGCCGGGCATGCTTGTCCCCGCGGGCGATCCGGCCGCCCTGGCCGGAGCGCTGCGACGCTGGCTCACCGACGCGGACCTGCGCCGAGGGCTGCGCACGTCCGCCGCGGCGCGCCGCGAAGGGCTGCGCGGCTGGGACGAAACCGCACGAGACCTCATGAAAGGCTTCCGATGACCGGCGAATTCAGTACCGGCTGGCTGTCCCTGCGGGAGCCGGCCGACGCCGACGCCCGCGCGATCGACCTGCTCGAACCGCTGCGCACCGCGCTCAAGGGCCGGGCCGAGCTGGTCATCCGCGACCTCGGCTGCGGCACCGGCTCGCTCGGCCGCTGGCTCGCGCCCCGGCTGACCGGGCCGCAGCACTGGATCATGGAGGACCGCGACCCGGCCCTGCTCGAGTACGCGGCGACGCACATGCCCACCGCGGACGGCGTGACCGTCGAGACCAGACTGGGCGACGTCACGACCCTGACCGCGGGCGAGCTGGCCGGCACCGACCTGGTCACCTGCTCGGCGCTGCTGGACATCCTCACCGCCGGGGAGGTCGCCGCCCTGGCCGCGGCCTGCGCCGGCGCCCGGTGCCACGCGCTGCTGACGCTGTCGGTGGTCGGCGAGGTGACGATCGAGCCCGCCGACCCGCTCGACCAGCAGATCGCCGACGCGTTCAACGCCCATCAGCGCCGGGTGCACGGCGGCCGGCAACTGCTCGGGCCGGACGCCGCGGCGGCCGCGCGCCGGGCGTTCGAGGACGCCGGCGCGGCCGTGACGGTCGCCGCCAGCCCGTGGCGCCTAGGCCGGCAACGGTCAACACTCACGGCGGAATGGCTGGACGGCTGGCTCGCCGCGGCCGCCGAACAACGGCCCGACCTGCCCATCGAGCAGTACCGTGAGCGCCGCGCCACAAGTGATCTTGTGATCACTGTCGGTCACACCGATGTGCTGGCGATATTCGACTGAACCGGATGCCACCCGTTCGGCGTATATGCCCTAGACGGGCTTACCGAGGGGGGCGGCGTGACGCGATCGGTCTGGGCATGGGTACGGATGCTCGGCGGTGCGGGGATTCTGGCACTGCTTTTGTGGCGTCTGGGCACCGGTGCGTTTCTGGACGGACTGCGGGTGATCGACGGCGGTGCGCTGCTCGTCGCATTCCTGATCGGGCTGACCACCACGGTGTTCAGCGCCTGGCGGTGGTGCCTGGTCGCGCGGGGTCTCGGCATGCGGCTCCCGCTCGCCGCGGCGATCGCCGACTACTACAAGGCGCTGTTCCTCAACGCGGCGCTGCCCGGCGGGGTCCTCGGTGACGTCGACCGCGCGGTGCGGCACGGCAAGGACGAGGGCGACGTCGGTCGCGGCGTACGGGCCGTGGTGCTCGAGCGGACCGCCGGGCAGGTCGTGCTGATCAGCGTCGGCGTTGTGGTGCTGCTCACTGTGCCGTCGCCGGTCCTGACCCACCTGCGTGGGCACGCCGGCACCGTGCTGATCGGCGTCGCGATCGCCGTCGGCGTGGGCGCCCTGTTGTTCCTGGCCTGCGCCCGGCTGCGGCACGGCACGTCGCGGTGGGCCTCCGCGGCCCGCACCGGCGTCGCCGAGATCCGCGAGGGCCTGCTCGCCAAGCGGAACTGGCCGGGCATCGTGCTCGCCTCCACGGTCGTGCTGGCCGGGCACCTGGCCACCTTCGTGGTCGCCGCCCGGGCCGCCGGCTCGACCGCGTCGCTGCTGCGGCTCGCGCCGCTGATGCTGCTGGCCCTGCTCGCGATGACCCTGCCGGTGAACATCGGCGGCTGGGGACCACGCGAGGGGGTCACGGCCTGGGCTTTCGGGGCGGCGGGCCTGAGTGCCACGCAGGGCCTGACAATCGCTGTCGTGTACGGGTTGTTCGCCTTCGTGGCGGCGCTGCCCGGCGCGGTGGTCCTGATCGGCCGGGCCGTCGCGAAGGGCCGGGCGACCCGCCTGGCGGCCCGGGCGACCGAACCGCAGCCGCGCGTCCAGCTCCCGGCTCCGGCTCCGGCTCTCGCCGCGGTTCCGGTCCCGGCTCCGGTCCGGGTCCTGGTCACCACCGGTGCTTGAGCCTTTGTCAGCCCATTCCGCCGAACCGGTCCGAGAGCGCGTATCGCAGCAGGACCACGTCGCCGATCTGCCGCGTCTCCACGAGCCGCGCCGGGCGTTGCGGGCCGCACGGGAACGGGCCGTCGCGGACGAACCGCGGCGCCCGCGAGTCGCCGACGAAGAACGGTGCCACCACCAGTTGCAGCTCGTCGGCGAGGCCGGCGGCCAGGAACTGGGTGTGCATCGTGCCGCCGCCCTCGACCATCAGCCGGTCGATCCCCCGCTCGCTCAGGTCGGCGGTGACCCAGCGCAGGTCGACCGGGTCGCCGCCGTCGATGACCGTCGCCACGAAGCCCAGCGTCGCCTGCGCCCGCCGCACCACCGGGCTGGCACAATAGACCAGCTTGTCGACCTCGCCCAGCGCGAAGAACGCGGCGCCGGGGTCCAGGTCGCAGCTGCCGGTCACCGTGACCTTCACCGGCGTCGGCCGCCGCCCGAGCGCCACCCGGGCCTGCCGGCGCTCGGCCGAGCGCACCAGCAGCCGGGGATTGTCCTGCCGCACGGTGCCGGCACCGACCAGGATCGCGTCGCAGCTCGCCCGGACGGCGTCGACCCGGTCGAAATCGGCGTCGTTGGAGAGCAGGAGCCGCTCAGCGGTCGCGTCGTCGACGTAGCCGTCGATCGACATGCCGCAGCTGAGCAGCACGTACGGTCGATCGTTCACTGACGTGCCTCCAGCGGAGCGACCGTTGTCACCCCGAGCCCAAAGATAATCCGGCCACGCGTTACCGGCACATTTACAGCATGTTTCGGCATGGTGACCCTGATCTTGGGGTACCCCGCCAAAGACGTTCAAGCACCGGGAGGACCGATGTCAGAAGCCCTGCAGCTGCCCCGCACCATGGTGCCGCCGGCCACGGTACGGCGGCAGGTGACGGTGCCCCTGCGCTTCGCGGACGGCTACGCGACGACGGCCAAGGTGCTGACGTTCGAGGGTCTGGTCGACGATCAGGAACACCTCGCGCTCGGCCTCGGCGACTGGAAACGGGCCCTGCGCCGGGCCGCCGCGGGCGGGCCGGCGCCGCTGGTGCGCCCGCACAGCGAGTGCCTGACCGGCGACGTCTTCGGCAGCCAGCGCTGCGACTGCGGGCCCCAACTGCGCGAGGCGGTGGAACGCATCGCCGACTCCGGCGGGCTGCTGCTCTACATGCGCCAGGAGGGACGCGGCATCGGCCTGTACGCCAAACTGGACGCGTACGCGCTGCAAGAGGCCGGGATGGACACGTACGAGGCGAATGTTGCCCTGGGTCGTGGCGAGGACGAACGGGACTATGCCGCGGCCGCGCAGATGCTCTTCGCCCTCGGGGTGGACCGGATCCGGCTGCTCAGCAACAACCCCGACAAGGCCGACCAGCTGGACAAATGCGGCGTGGGGATCACCGAGCGGATCCCGACCGGGGTGCACGTCTCGCCGTCCAATGTGCGCTACCTCGCCACCAAGGCGAGCCACACGTCGCACACCCTGGCCCTGCCGTTCGCAGATTAACCGGTTCACCCACCCGGCGTCGTGCGTATCGTCTCGGCTAGGACGATGATGGCGCGGGGAGACAACGCGGCGAAAGCGCGGGTGACATGGCAGCGGAGCGGTTCGGCGATCCGGACGTCATCACCTCTGCCGCGGCACAGATGCCGTTCATCATCGTCGTCTGCGCGGGACCCGAGCAGCGGCTGTGCTGGTTCAACGAGGAGACCCGGGCGCTGCTGCCGGGCCGGGACAACGCGCTCGGCCGGCCGCTCGAGGAGGTCTTCACCGAGCTCATCGACCAGCGCTGGATGGAGTCGTTCTACCGGGTCTACCGCACCGGCGAGCCGGCCACCGGGGCGGAGTGGCGGATCCACCTGAACCGGCCGGACGGCTCGATCCACGAGATGTATCTGAACTGGACCATCACCGCCTGGCGGGACGAGGACGGCGGCATCCGCGGCGTGATCGGCGGCGCCTTCGACGTCACCGAGATCGTCCGCGGCCGGGTCGCGGCCGAGCGGCAGGCCGAGCGGCTCCACGACGTGGTCATCGCCCTGCAGAGCGAGCTGTTGCCGGCCGGCCTGCCGGTGCTGCCCGGGGTGCAGCTGGCCGCGAGCTACCTGCTCGCCGACTCGGACCGGGCGGCCGGCGGCGACTGGTTCGACGCGATCAGCCGCCCGGACGGCCGGGTCGCCCTCGTGGTCGGCGACGTCGTGGGCCACGGCGTCACCGCGTCGGCCGTGATGGGCCAGCTCCGGGCGGTGCTGCAGGACCGCCTCGAGGCGGGCGCCGAGATCGTCGACGCGCTCGCGGCGGTCGACCGCTTCGCCCGGCGAGTGCCCGCCGCGCACGCCGCCACGGTCTGCGTCGCGGTGCTCGACCCGGGCGACGGCTCGCTCGCCTACTGCACGGCCGGCCATCCGTCGCCGCTGATCATCACGGCCGGCGGGGCCACCCGCTATCTGCCCGGCACCGGCGGGATGCCGCTGGCCACCACCGGCCATTTTCCGGTGGCCGCCGACCGGCTGGGCGTCGGCGACCTGCTGCTGCTCTACAGCGACGGCATCCTCGAACGCCCCGACCGGTCCGTGCCGGCCAGCGCCGCCGAGCTGGCCCGGGTGGCCGCGGACGCCGCCGCCGGGCGGGCCCTGCACGAGCCGGACGCCACCCCGGCCGAACGGGTCTGCACCCAGACCGTGGAGCTGCTGGTCCGGGCCACCGGGCACAGCGACGACATCACGCTGCTGGCGGCGCAGCGGGTCGCCCCGCCGCCGGTGCTGGACATGTTGCTGCCCGCCGAGCTGACCTCGCTGCGCGCCTCCCGGCGTTCGATCGCCGGCTGGCTCGAGCAGGTCGGCGCGACCACCGACGACACGTTCGTGCTGCAGCACGCGCTCGGCGAGCTGATGACCAACGCGATCGAGCACGCGTTCGGCGGCGAGCTCGGCCGCGACGAGGTCGCGCTGCGGTTGCTGCTGACCCCGGACGGCCGGGTGGACGCCGAGGTCACCGACCACGGCCGGTGGCGGGAGCCGGCCCGGCAGTCGCTGCGCGGCCGCGGCCTCGCGCTGACCTCGCAACTGGTCGAGACCCTGCGGGTGGTGCCGGCCGCAACCGGCACGGTCGCCACGGTGACGCACCCGCTGACCCGCCCCGCGCACGTGCTGACCGGCGTCAACCCGGTCGGCGCGCCGGGTTTGCCGCCGGAGAGCGACGGGGTGCTGCTGATCGAGCAGCCCGACGACGACGGCTCCCGGATCACGGTGAAGGGCGACATCGACGCGACCACGGCCGAGCACCTGCAGCAGGAGTTGCTGCACCGCACCCGCGGCGGCAACCTGCCGCTGTCGGTCGACCTGACCGGCGTCACCCATCTGTCCAGCGCCGGGGTGGCCGCCCTGCACCACGTGGTCGAGCGGCACCGCACCGGCAACGCCGAGCTGGACCTGCACGCGGCGGCGGGCAGCCCGGCCGAGATAGTGCTGACCCTGGTCGGTCTCCCTCGCCGAGTCGACTGAGTCGCGCCGGTCAACCTCGGCGCAACGCGCACGTAATCGAGCGCGCAACCCGCCGCACCGGACAGCGAGCGGCTGCGGCCCGGCCACCCACCGGACGGCGGCGCGTCCACTTTCGGACATCTTCGGTTGCGACCGTGCAGCCGTGCCGATTGATCACGCCGCCCGGGGGCTCGCGGCGCCCCGGGCTGTGGGCTGCGCCGGGTCGGCGCTCATCGCCGGTTTCGCCTGGACGGCCGGGGACGCGGGGCTCGCTCTGGCCGGGGTCTACAGCGGACTGGCGCTGCTGGGCCTCGGCTGGTGGTGGTACTGCCGGTCGTCGGGGAGCGTGCGGGACTCGTACGTCACGCTCGGGCTGTGGGTCGCGCCCCTGTTGGCGGCGCCCGCGTTGTTCAGCCGCGACGTGTACAGCTATCTCGCCCAGGGGCTGATGCTCGAGGCCGGGCTGGACGTCTACCGGTTCGGACCGGCCGCGCTGGGCGGGGTGGTCGCCGAGCAGGTGCCCGCAATCTGGCAGCACACGCCCAGCCCGTACGGGCCGGTGTTCCTGGTGGTGGCCCGGGCGGTCACCGGGGTGGTGGACGCGCACCTGCTCGCCGGGGTGCTGGCGATGCGGCTGGTCGCGGTCGCCGGGCTGGCGCTGCTCGCGGGGTCGGTGCCGGTGCTGGCCCGTTCCGCCGGGCTCGCCGGGACGGACGCGCTCTGGCTGGCCGTACTCAATCCGCTGGTGTTGATCCACCTGGTCGGCGGCGCGCACAACGACGCGTTGATGGTCGGCCTGCTCGCCGCGGGTCTGGCGGCCGCCGTGCGGCACCGGCCGGTGCTCGCGGTGCTGCTGGTGGTCGCGGCGGCCCTGGTCAAGGCGCCGGCCGTGGTCGGGCTCTGCGCGGTCGCGGCGATCTGGGCGACCCGGCTGCCGGGCCGCTGGCCGGCAGTGCGCGCGGCCTGCGTGGTGGGCGCGGTCGCCGTCGCCGCCACGGTTGCGATCACCCGGATCGCCGGCACCGGGTACGGCTGGATCGGCGCGCTGTCGACGCCGATCTCGCCCGGCAACTGGTCGCCGACCGGGCTGCTCGGCCGGTGGACCGCCGACCTGCTGGCCCACGACGACGTCGGCGCCGCGCTCGCGGTCGACCTGTGGCGCTGGGCCGGGATCCTCGGCACGCTGATCGTCGCCGCGCTGGTCTGGACGTACCGTAACCGCCTCGGCCCGGTCTACGGCCTCGGCCTGGTGCTGCTCGCGCTGGTGCTCTTCGGCCCGGCGCTGCGCCCCTGGTACGTCGTCTGGGGGCTGGTCCCGCTGGCCGTCGCCGCGCACCAGCCGCGGGTGCGCCGCGCGCTCGCCCTGCTCTGCGCCGGGCTGCTGCCGATGGTGCTGCCCGACGGCTTCCCGGCCGACGGCACGAAGGTCCTGCTGGCCGTGCTCGGCGCGGTGACCGGCGCGGCGGCGTTCCTGGCGGTCCGGATGGCCAGCCGCGTCCCGGTGCGGGCGGCCCGGTGAGCCCGGCCGGCCCCGGCCCGCGGGGGCAGGCGCTGCTGGTCGCGGTGTGCACGGTCGCGGTCGGCGTCTTCCTGGTCACCGTCCCGACCTTCCGGCACTTCTTCGACCTCGGCGTCTACCGGGGCGCGGTCGGATCCTGGCTGCTCGACGGCGGCGACCTGTACGCGTACCGCTACCAGGGCACCGAGTACGGGTTCACTTATCCGCCGTTCGCCGCGCTGGTGTTCAGCCCGCTGATCGCGCTGTCCTGGCCGGTCGCGATCGCGCTCAGCGTGCTGCTCAACGCGGGCGCGGTGGCGGTGCTGCTGCGCTGGTTCCTGGTGCCGGTGCTGCGGCGCAACGACTGGCCGGTGTGGACACCGTGCGCGCTCGCGTTCCTGGCGATCGTCGTGTTCGAACCGGCCCGGGACACGTTCAGTTTCGGTCAGGTGAACTTGGCGCTGCTGGTGCTGGTGTGCGCGGACCTGCGGGCGCTGCGGCGGGACAGCCGGTGGGCCGGCGTGGGCATCGGCATCGCCACCGCGATCAAGCTGACCCCGGCGGTCTTCATCGGCTACCTGATCGTGGCCCGGCGCTACCGGGCGGCGGCGGTCGCGACGGGCACCACGGCCGCCGCCACGCTGCTGGCCGCCGTCGTCGCGCCGGGCGAGTCCCGCACCTTCTGGACCGATGCGCTGTGGGACACCGACCGGGTCGGCAAGCTGGCGTACGTCTCGAACCAGTCCCTGCGTGGCGTCGTGGCCCGGCTGGACGGCGGCGCGGCCTGGTGGCTGCTGCTGGTCGCCGCGGCGCTGGCCGGCTGGTTCGTGCTGGCCCGGCGCGCGGACCCGGCCGCCGGCTTCGCGCTGACCGGGATCCTGGCCTGCCTGATCAGCCCGGTCACCTGGGTGCATCACCTGGTCTGGCTGCTGCCGGCGCTGTTCCTGCTGGCCGGCGACGCGCTGGAGCGCCGGGACCGGACCCGGCTGGTGCTGCTGGCGCTCGGGTACGGCGTGCTGAGCAGCAGCGTGGTCTGGCTGTGGTGGGCCGGAACGCAGGGGTGGCTGGCCGCGGTCGGCAGCAGTACGTACGTCTGGATCAGCCTCGGCCTGTTCGCGGCCGTGGGCTTCATGCGGAGGGAGAACGATGACCGAGCGACTGCCCGAGTGGGCGGACCCGGCCGTACCGGAGCGGGATCTTGATCGGCAGGGCCTGAGCCGGCGCACCATGCTGCGGCGCACGGGGTTGTTCGGCGCCGGCTTCGCCGCGGCGTCGGTTGGCGTGCCACAGCCTGCCTCGGCCTCGGCGCGTTCGGCTCCCGGCAGCTATGTCTATCTGGTCGGCGACCACCACGTGCACACGCAGTACAGTCACGATGCGAAGTACACGCCAGCGCAGGCGGCCCAGCGCGGCGCGCAGTTCGGCCTGGACTGGATGGTCTGCACCGAGCACAGCAATTTCGGTCACGAGCAGCCGGGCGCGGCCCTCGAACGCGCCGACATCCTGAAGGCCCGGACCGAGAACCCGCGCATGCTGATCTTCCAGGGCCTGGAGTGGTACATCCCGGGAGCCGAGCACGCGACGGTGTTCACGCCGCCCGGTCCGGACGAGGCGGGCCTGCTGACCCGGTTCGAGCAGCAGTTCGACGGCAAGTTGCTGCCGAGCTCGGACGAGTCGCTGGCCGTCGCCGCGCTGAAGTGGCTGGCCGCGCAGCAGGTTGAGGCGCTGGTGCTGGCCAACCACCCGTCGCGGCTCGGGATCGACTCGCCGCACGAGTTGCGGGCCTGGCGGGACGCGGCGCCCGGCATCATGATCGGGATGGAGGGCGCGCCCGGGGCGCAGGGCGCGGCGATCCCCGGCCTGCGCTCGGCGACGAGCATCCGCGGCGAATACGAGAACAAGCCGTCGGCGCAGTCCTGGCCGGGCTACCCGCTGGCCGCGTACGTGACCTACGGCGGTTTCGACTGGATGACCGCGACCGTGGGCGGCCTGTGGGATGCGCTGCTCGCCGAGGGCAAGCTGTTCTCGATCACCAGCAATTCCGACAACCACCGGACCGTGTACGACACCCTGCGCAACGGGGACTGGCCGGCGGGCGCGACCTTCGACACCACCGGGAAGGTGCCGGATCCGGTGGACACCGGGGTGCCGCAGCCGGGCAGCGACTTCTGGCCGGGGCAGTTTTCGCGTACGCACGTGGGCGTGACCGGCTACGGCTACCGCGAGGTGATGGCCGGGCTGCGGGCCGGGCGGGTCTGGGTCGACCACGGGCAGCTCGTCGACGGGATCGAGGTGCGGCTGACCGGCTCGGCTGGACGGTCCGCGACGCTGGGCGAACGGCTGCGGGCCCGCCGGGGCGAACGGCTCACCCTGACGGTGACCGTGACCAGCGCGTCCCGGCCGAACTTCCACGGTGTCCTGCCACGGCTGGCGTATCTGGACGTGATCCGGGGCGCGGTGCACGGGCCGGCCGCCGATCGGGACGGCTGGACCGCGCCGGACACGCGGGTGGTCGAGACGGCCGATGTGTCGGGGCGGTCGGGGACGTACACGCTGCGGTTTTCTCTGGGGGTTGCGCTTGCGGACGGGTATGTGCGGGTGCGCGGGGCGGACGGGCGGCGGCATGGGCCGGGGCTGCTCGGGGCGCGGATCGATCCGCACGGGCCGGTGGCGCACCCGCCCGGGGACGGCGATCCGTGGCTGGACACCTGGCTCTACACCAACCCGATCTTCATCGACGTGAGCTAACAGCCTC
>Ga0307512_10006077_pt1 | contig 12359 bp, 14 predicted proteins | sample 14_EM_MG_FD_200267 | JGI IMG/M metagenome (GOLD analysis project Ga0307512, IMG submission 200267) | Populus trichocarpa ectomycorrhiza microbial communities from riparian zone in the Pacific Northwest, United States - 14_EM | ecosystem: Host-associated > Plants > Roots > Unclassified | place... | reverse complement strand
TGTCCCCAGTGTCTCCCTCTCTCATCATCCCATCGGAATGTTTGTTCACTCAAAGAGTTCATCGCCTCTGATCCTGGCTTGTAGATCAGTGGGCTTGTCACCATATTTGCTGATGCTTGGACAGAAATCCACACCATTGAAGCAAAAGCTGGGTTCTGCTATGGCATGGCTAGATCAGTTGCACTTATGGGGCAGCAATGGTGGACTTTGGGATGAAAACTGAAACAAGCAACGGGCAAAGCTGTTTGAGTGGGTGTTCAGAATCAACTAGAACATACTGTCACACTCATTTTCTACTAGCAATCTAAGGCTGATCAAGGACACTGGGAACATGTTATACAATTGCATCAACTCTGGAGACTACAAGGAATCCCAAGACAACATTCAAGCTGTGTCCAGGATCGCTGAAGACATCCATGACACCCCCTGACTATCAGGTTTGTAGCGACAAACTGTATGTGATGGGGTGCAACTGAAGTTAGGACACTTTGACAGATGGCACAACAACAGGCAATATATGACCAGAACCACAAGTTGATTGTGAGTCCATAGTCTATGCACTGAGAGTGTATCTGACGTTGATCATGGCTCTTAGGACACTGGTTGGGTCCTTTGGTCCTTCCTCTCAAACTCTACTCACGCGTGCGTCACACAGCAGACATATCAGTACTGGACAACTGCCATGGGCACAAGGAGCCGAGCATTGCCATGGTAGCCACTGTGGGTGCCTCAAAGGGGCATGAGAGATTATGCTGGACAAGATTGGGTCATGGGCCAAAGACTTCAAGCGGTCTCCTGTCTTCTGGCTGAACAGGCTCGCCAGGACTGACAAGTCTACGATTGCCCAGACAGTCAGCGAGCAGGTGTTTGTTGACAGATGGCTCATTGTGTCTTTCTTCTATTCCCATGACTTCAAGGACTGTAGTGACCTTCACTTTGTCTTCCCCACCCTCACCTTTCAGTTGGCCTACAAATTCCCAAACTTTCAATCAATCCCTGTCCCCCTCCTTCAATTGAATCCAGATGTCGCGCACAAGTCACTATACCGGCGTACTTGTTACAAAATGTTGTAAATTGATAGCAATCAATCTGAATCGTTGAGAGTTGTTTTAAATTGATAAATATTGAATATTGGATTATACACAATACCAAACACAATTGATATGAGTTGATTAGAGTTGACTTGAGTCGCTCGAGGTCGTCCAGAGTCATTCATTTTTAATTAATAAATATGAAAAATCATCCAGGGTCGCGACTTAGTTTCATTTTTCAATATATCTTAACTTCCGGCGATCTCGTTTCCGGAATCGCCCAGAGTTGTATCCGATCGTTCGAACTTTTTACTGGGGCTGTACAGCCACGGTTGTAAATAGATTGGTAACTTCAACCTCTCAAAATCACCTGCACTGTGGTCACAACCGGCTCCAAGCAACCGTGCGTCCGCAGCAGAACCTTTCAGATCCTCTTTGGCGCCTCCGCAAAAGAAAAACAACGGGACTTGATCACATGATTCGCTTCAGTTCCATAGGGCGCATCCATTGGATCGGACACCATGATAAAAGGTGCTGCAGGATTACTACAAACCGCGATCGAGACGAGGGAAGATGCTATGAGACGCGATTGAGTGAACGTAGAACATGTCACTAAGGAAGGCGGTGGGAAGAAAAAGGACAGAATGTAAAAATTGGTCGAGAGAGGTAATGCTACAGTGTGATACGGAATCCATAACCGTGAAGGGAGATGAGAGGATGAAGGGAAGTGGAGAGAGACCAAAGGAATAACTGATAGATATAGATATAAGAACTGTTTGAGGGTCGGGGGATGTCTAGATCGCGACTTATCTCAAAGTCGGCAAATTTGGGGGTCGGGTGATGAAGGGTATGTCGACGTGATAGATCGGGATCAGTCAGAACAACTCGATCTAGAGACACCCTTTGTGTGGACAGATTCTTCGTTCCAAGTCTTGAGAGTCTCTCGCGACGTTCGTCTCGCCGACTTCCCTCACTTCCTTCCTAACCTGCGCGGGCAAGGGGCTTGCGAGCGCATGGGAGACTGCAGTAAAGAAGTGGCTCCGATCAGTCCAAGTCAAGAGGTAACGAGCGCGGAAAAACTAACAGAGAGCGAAGAGGGAGAAGAGAGCGATGATGAAAGCAGAGCGCTGCATATCGAGAGAGTCGAAATCGAACGAAGGGAGAAAGAGTTGAGGCGAAGAGAGGAGAGACAGGATGATGAGGGATCCCATCTTGCGAAAACCGTCGCTCTTAATATCTGAGGTGTGCACAAAGGCTGCGTCGGTAGGTGGGAGCACGAGCGCTGCCGAGTAAAGTAGCATCAGCAAAACCGCCCCCCTCTGGTAGCGCTACCCGAGCTTATTTGGCAAAACTGGCTGGCGTTAGTCCCACAAGCTGAATGAAATTTTGCTAAGCGGTCGGGTAGCGCTGCGTAGGAGGGGGGACGGCTTTGCTGATGCACTCGCCTGATGAAATCACTGTAATCGTGATTTCAAAAAGGCAAGACCTTGTCCCAAAAGGGAAGGCTGAAGACTGACAGGAACCCGCCCGATGCGAAGGTTATTACGCGGAAGACATTGTTCGTCCAAAGGTAAGTAATCAAGAATCTCCAATAGCGGGAAAATGATTATACGCGATGTGCGTTCGCAATACCTATATGCGATTCATGCAGAGAGGTACCCAGAACTCCTGCGCGGGTTTGCAAATGGTTGACCCTGGTGCTGGTCCGAATAGACTATCGTATCGCTTAGGGAGTGATTCAGTGCGATCCAGAACCAGTGGCAGGATCTGTAGTTACGCTCTGTGTGCGGGCAAGGTGCATCGACGTGTCGCGCGGCCATGGACGTTGAAAAAACAGGAAATGAAAGGCGCACATTCCCAAGGGAGAGCATGACGACGAATCCACAGAGATAGGGAGCTTTTGGGATCTCTCTATGAAATGCAAACGAGAGTGAATTACGCGAGGGCGGAACGAACACGCAGGACGCCGAACTCAAGATCGGAGCGGGGTTGAATGCCCAGTCAGGACAAGGTATGTAGGGAAGGAAGAGTCAGGGGCTGAAGATGACCAGTGTGGAGACCCTGTTCGTTCCTTCTGTGGTGGAAAAAGTCACTGGCGTGCGGTCAGTGGCGGACGATAAATCGGATGATGTAGGGATGCACACCCACGTAGTTCCCACTCATCGCTAAGAAACTGCGGGTCGACGTGAGAACCACAGCACAGAGGTCGGAAGTTGACGTTGAGGAGAGACAAAGACGGAAGCTGGAACACTGAAAGAAAATCGCGCACGGGATCTCTGCCATATAAGATCTACCCTCATGTCGTGATGGGCGTCTATATAGATGCCCTCACCGCCGACTGTGATCAGTCTACGAAAGTACAGAAGTAATAAAATGCGGTTACATGTGTAACTATTGCGCAATGCCCGTCCCATAATATCTACCTGGACCGTGCTCGATGCGGCCTAGCGATTGTTCCTAAGGATATTGCTCGCCTATGGCTCAGGAGACGACCCCAAACCGCAGGAAGGCAGTGAAAGTGGCGGTACCTCGTCTTACCTAACATACAACACAATCCGTGTCTTGAACGGTTTCGCTAGTCGAGTTTCCATCATCACTTGGAGGGTCCTGTCCTGCGAATAATGAGCACTGTCACTGAATCACCGCGTGAACAATGCATTCAGGAGCGAAAACAAGGGAATACGCGTACGGGTACTGAAGCCCAGAACTCGTCGCGTTCTCCGCAAAGTGCGCGACCAGTTCGTTACGCCCCGGCCTCATTTTTGCGGGTGTCAGAGGCTGAAGTTGATAGGACTTCGTCTGCAGTCGGAGTTGTATTGGAGGTTTCTCCCGTCAAAGGTCAGGCGAGGACGCTGACAACGGGGAGGCCACAGCTCTCCCTTTCGGTAGGGGTCATGGAGGTAGACGCACAGACTTCCTCCGAGGCTCGGTTATAACGATACGCGAGTTGAGCCAAGTCGGGGGACTGGGTTAACGATAGAAAGTGATATCACCCACCGCCCGAGCGTGCTCGTCTCTTTGTCAGGCGCGAGATAGAACTTTAGACACCGTGACTATCGACCTGCGGACGTCAAATATATGCAGTTGACATTAGTCATCCCGGAGAGTCGTCAGCACGGGGACAAACCTCGGGCGATGAACTCGAACACGATCTTCCCAGAGATGGACGTGCGCTTATGGAACTGGGTGATCTCGAAGCGAGCGATGAAAGCGCCGATTTTGTCAGCAGTTTCTTCCACTTCAACGTAGTCCGTGGGGGAAACACCACCAAGTAACAGTTCGCCCGTTCCAGAAAGGGCACCATAAGCAGGGTGTCTTTAAAGGTAGCTGAAGAATCCCAGATTACCCGCATCGACACGCTCAGAGGGGACTTGGATCCATTCTATCAACATGAAGCTACTACTCTCAATGATCCCCTCCGGTCTGTGGGTTCATTCCATGTTCAGAGCGAGGATGACGAAGGAAGGATCACGTTGGAGACCGCCATCCCGAGCGACGGCGGGAACCTCGGCCAGTGTCAAATCCTAGCACTTGCAGTCAGGGCTATCATGTCCGTTGCAGCAAACTTCTGATCTTGGATGAAGGTAAACGCCTACCCGGGTGACCTTTACAGTTTGGGACTTTGTGCTCACGAAACTCCCTTTTAACCACTTCGGCCACAGTGGCTACAACACGGATGCGGTCATCCATAATTCGCTCCGTACCAACCCCGGACCAGATACCAGATGTGACCCGCTGTTCATGATCGCCCATAGGCTACGGACCATCATGGACGCCGATAAAGTCGTGAGATACATTGATGCCGTTCTTTCGCATATCACACGCTGAATAATGCACGTTGGTGGTTGGAAATATCGTCGAATTCTGCAACCCAGCGAGCTCCTCCAAATCAAGGAGGGGAGGTTCAAAGCGACGGTAGATGACAAGGATACCCTTTACAATATGGTCCAGCAACAGACAGTTGAAGGTTTGTTTACTTTGGTGAATATCATCGTTCTTTCACGTTTCGTGTCCCGTACAGTCCGATAGCACATTTATTTAGTGGCCATCAGTATACTATATACGAGGAACATCTGTATCATTACCGGCTTAGGATCAATATATCGCCACTTTGGGTGAGAACCCGTATCACCGAAAATGAGCCGGATCCTGTCTCTCGTTGAGCTGGGAAAACCAAGGTAGCCGTGCAAAGAAAAGGAAACGAAAGGGTTCGTTTCGACCAGTCGGATGGGTCGGACACGGTTTCGAAGATTTCAGATACTTCCACATGTCTTCCGAAAAGAGACCTTGAGAAAATTGGCACTTGGGTTGAACGCAAGGTAGATGCGGTGAGAGTGAATTTCGACGTATTCTATTTTTGAGCTCGTTGCAGGTCCTCTTTTCCACCAGAACAAGATCTAATTTTGCTCTAACAAAGGGCGCTTCGCGAATGCCTAGAAGCGAAGTCTGTGAGTACAACGATAGTGAGGATCGGAAAGCATTTCGACCCAAGTTCATAAAGCGGTAAAAGTCGGCAAGCAGATAGAGGCTCCCCGCGAGTATACTTGGTGCGTGGGCGACGGACCTTGGCAGTATCATAAATCGTCGAAGGTGGCTCGGCTTTAGTCCAAGGGCATATCATCGGGAAGGGAGAACTCGACAATCGCAACGTTCACTCTTTCGCTGGGATATATCCGAGACAAAGGGAGGGGGAGAAGAATGGAGCGAGCGTGTCCAAGGGACTTTGGGTGGGGGGTGGGGTGGCTCGAGTACGTGGGTCGGATTGAGCGAGTCGTTTGTGGTAGACAGACCAGGAAAAAGGGTGGCAATAGAATCCGCGGGTGTCCGGACGGAACCCTGAATGTGAGTTCTAATCGTCAACGAGAATACCTTTCTCGCTGGGCAAAGTATAGAACGGTTCAGGGGGCAAAGAAGGGGTATTGAAACAGGCGTAAGACTGCGAGGACCTTCTGGAGGGAGCTCAGCCGGCTCGACAACTTGGACAAATGACCTCGGATGGGGTCCCCAAGTATGACGTTCCTGATGACCTCAACCTCTGGCCCTCCAACAAGAACGTTTTCCCTCTCCTTGCAATCCCCACTTCTCTCCCGCAATCTCCGCCAGTGTTCCGAAGAACCCTTGGTGATCCAAACCAACGTTAGTCGGAGCGGACACGACAGTGACTTTATCGGGTATCGCGTTGGTCGCGTCCCGCCCATTCCGGCCCCCATCACCACGAATTCCTCGCTCAACTCCTCGACTTCGCCTCGGACTTGGTCACAAATGTGAGTGGCAATAGGTTTGCTGTTGATTACAGTCGATTCTCGTATGTATAAGAGATGTAGACAGTAGAATCTGCCGACGGAAGGTGGAGGGGACGAGGCTTAGAGAATGGAGGAGGGTGGAGCGGAGATGCTGTCTTTGTCGTTGGTCCCCGTGATGTGGCCTGCAAGTTGGGAGGTGCGAGAGGAATAGGCGAACGCGATTCGGTCAATTCAGAGCAGTCTGTGCAGGAGATAGTCACTTGAGCCCAAGGCGCGTCAGGGGAAGAGAATGGACAACCGTGAGAATCATCTGCAGATGTCCCGCGTGGCCGTGGGTTCGAGGGGATAGTTCCAATAATTCAGAAAAATGCTACCTGCCTACATCTGGTGTCGGATATCGTCATCTTCGCTAACATAATTTGTTTGGGGACGGCCTTCCATTTCTTGTCGAATGGCGAAATCACATGTTCTAGACGAATGAATTTAACGCAGTGAGAAATTAAAACCAGCCGTACGTCCGCAGTCTGCTATCGTGGCTTTTTTGGATTCGGATCGGGTTTCTGGGGACTCTCAGATGGTTAAGATTTCCGGGTAATGCGGGATGTTTTCTTCAGATTCCCAGGGCTCGATATTCAATGGGCAGAATTGATCAACACGTCCCAAATCTACACAGCGTAACGTGCAGTGTCCGCGCTCGAATGCTTCCCTGCACAAAAAACAAATCACATTGCACGTACGTAGGCCACACGCACGTTTCCGCCTCTGCCTGGACAGAGCCAACAGTAGGAAGTCTGGAGCGTTGGTTTTTACACATCTCGTTTCGAGTGTATCATCATGACCCGGAACGAGCGCTCGAAGATACCCATCCTGGGACCCACCAAATCCATCCCCGAATAAGTATTGTCGCCAACACTGATTGTCGTAGCCTAAGCACGTCAGTATATCGCACCGGGTACTCATTGGAGGGTGTCGAACGCCGGAAGGGTCCGCGCTTTCGGGTGTGGCCGGAAATGGATCGCAGTGATCGGATAATCCCGCAACCCTCTGACCACCAGAGAAATGGGGATATCACCTCGAGACTACCTTTAAATAGTGTAAAAACCAACGCCACAGACTCCCTACCCTCGACTCTGCCTAGCCCGAGGCGGAATCTTCTCCCAGGGGAAACCTGGGTGTCCGTGTGAACATGGGGTGCGTGCGCGTGGCCGACGTATGTACGTACGGTTTTGTGCACATCAAACCGCATACATCTCTCCTCATCCCCTCTTCGCTACATCGGCAAGGGGATCGCCGCTCGTAGCCCTAAGACAACGGCGCCGAGCACGCCCATCCACTTATGCTCCTAGCTTTGGTTTGGTTAGGACCTTGATATTTGTGTTCACTTAGTCAACGCCAATGAAGTATCATCATCGTCCATAAAACCCCATGACGTAACGTGTGAGCCGATGGATGCCTGGATCCCCTGTCCAGGTACTTATCGCTGCCAAGCCTCCCATGGAATGTATTTGGAATCCGATGTAACGTTGATGAGCGCATGAGCCTTGACCAGATTCACCATCCCATATAACTGAAGCGAGAGTCCGATAAGACTTTTTTGATTCTCATCAGGTTCGCGGGACTCGTAGGGTGGTATATTTTGTTACAGCCCTTACAGGGTACGAAAACTATTGTGGCGCAAGGCGTTATAATAGGTTATAATCCTCGGTCGAGACCGAGGAATCGTAAGGCCGATGGTCGGTTATAATTCCGGTTTTACAGAATTGTAATTGATTGCCGGGCTTTCCACGATTGGCTGACTCGGATGACATTAATCTTCAAAACCTATGACCGTGAATACAACTCTCATACATAGGTCTGTTTGCACGAGGCAGGCGATGACAGCATGAACGCTCGTCTTTATTAGGGTTCTAAACCCTCTTCACAATCTGCACGCCGCACCGCTTTCTCGCAGCTATCTTGAGTTTCGACCATGGCCACCAAGTTCCAACGACAGAAGGGGCAGGATGGTGCTCTCTCCTCGTTGAATTTATCCATCGATGCCCTTAATCTCGCAAAGACTGTCTCGAACATCACACCTGCCAAGGCTGCGTTCAATTCTACCAGCGTTCTTCTAAGTACGATCAGAGTGGGTTTCCTTACCACCCACGGTCGATTGTTGGCTGATGTATACAGGACTCAATGATCAACGAAGCGGACTACGTCGAGCTGGCGCTGGCCTGCGCTGGCGTCTGTGAAGCTCTTGGCCGGGGGATAAACAGAAGACGGGTGGATCAACTCACCCAGTCCGTCCTCAGGGCGATCGAGCGATTGACGGTGTAAGCTAAATATATGATGCTTACACAGTGATACTTACTCGCAAAGCTCTCAATCGCAGGACTGTGGCCGAGATCCAGAAAAATATCATTAAACGGGGTAAACGAAATTCAATCTCTCGACACTTGCACAGAAAGAACGACAACGCGGCAATCGCTACCTGGAGGCTAGACCTTGACAGGATTCTTCGTGTCTTTAAGGTGCGTCCGACCACGGCTGTATCACCACCGCTAACCCTCCCCTTCTAGACCGAGCTCGAAATAAAAACGCATGTGACCGATTCTAACATTCGTCACGCCGTTGCGAACACCCGGGCCGTTGTTTCCGATGTTCATCGCGACATTTCAGATGCCAACAATGTCGTTCCCAACCTCCGCCACGGTGTTTCAAATACTCATGTCGTCGTTTCCAACATTTGCCGCAACACACTGGAAAACCATGGGAATACAGACAGCCAAAATCCTGTGGTGATTACCTCTTGTGCTCTGTCCGTCACCGAGCAACCACTTACGGCAGTCTAGACTCACGCCAGGTCAATCTAAACTATAAATGAATCCAGCGTCTAACCTTTACATACAGCGCGCCGGGAAAATCATCTCCGACACCAAGACATTCGCACAGAGCCGGCACAACGATTTCTGAGGTTCATCGCAACGTTGTGAATACCCAGGCCATGGTTTGTAAAATACTGAAAAGCCAGGAGGAGGGTTCCGGTCAAGATCGGCCGGTGAGTGTCACTCGGTAGTGCTCTATCCATCATCGAAAAAAACACTGACCATCGCATAGGCTCAAAACAGGTCAGCGGTCTCGATCAATGGTGGATCCGGCATCTCACATTTGCACCTAGCACACCTGGGGAATCACCACCTCCACCACCCAGGATCTTCTTTGGACGGAGCGAGTTGGTCGAGAAGATTGTTGGTTGGGCAGAATGCCTCATGCCAATTGCTCTGGTTGGTGCTGGCGGGATTGGCAAGACATCCGTCGCTCTGACCATCCTCCACGACGATCGCATCAAACGACGGTTTGGCGCAAACCGTCGACTCATCCGCTGTGACAAGTTCCCAGCCTCCCTCCCTCACTTCCTCCGCAGACTCTCCAAGGCCATCGGCGCGGGCGTCGAAAACCCCGAGGATCTGACCTCTTTGCGACCATTTCTATCCAGGGACATGTTCATAGTCCTCGACAACGCAGAATCAGTACTCGACCCGCACATAACGAGCGCCGAGGGGATATACGCGGCGGTGGAGGAGCTCAGTCGGCTGAGCAATATCTGCCTCTGTATCACTTCTCGGATCTCTACTGTCCCTCCCGACTTCGAGTGGCTCGAAATTCCAACGCTATCAATGGAGGCCGCATGTGACACTTTCCATCGAATCTACAGGCACGGGGAACGCTCCGAACTGATCAACAATATCTTGAAACAACTCGACTTCCATCCACTGTCGATCACGCTACTCGCCACAGTTGCTCATCACAACAAATGGGACACCGATCGGTTGGCCAGGGAGTGGGACGAACGTCGGACGGACATACTCCGGACGGACCACAGCAATGGCCTCGCAGCCACGATTGGGCTGTCGCTCTCATCGTTGATGTTTCAAGAACTCGGCCCCGACGCCCGAGATCTTCTTGAAGTCGTGGCCTTCTTCCCTCAAGGGGTCGACGAGAACAACATCGACTGGCTATTCCCCACGATTGGAGAGAGGATGAACATATTCGACAAGTTTTGTGTTCTTTCTCTGGCATATCGGTGTGACGGCTTCATCACGATGCTGGCACCAATCCGCGACCACCTTTCCCCGAAAGATCCGGCATCGGCTCCACTCCTCTGTTCGACCGAGGGGCGTTACTTCAGCCGATTGTCGGCTCATGTCTACCCTGGCAAGCCCGGGTTCGAAGAAACGAAATGGATCATGTCGGAGGATGTTAATATCGAGCATCTGCTTGATGTCTTCACAGCGATCGACGCGACGTCGAACGTTGTCTGGGGTGCTTGTGCCGATTTCATGAATCACCTCTGTTGGCATAAACCACGGCTCTTCACCCTAGGGCGGAGGATAGAGGCACTCCCAGACAACCATTCATCCAAGTTGGAATGCTTGTTCCAACTCTCGCAGCTGTTCCAGAAAATCGGAAATTACGCTGAATCCAAACGACTTCTTACCCACACCCTAAAGATCTCTCGAGAGCAGGGGGATGACCACGAACTTGCTCGAACATTGGGGCAGTTATCTAACGTACATTTGTGGATGCGCCTCTCCAAGGAGGGAATACCGCAGGCGAAAGAAGCATCGGAGATTTACGAACGGCTCGGCGATACGGTGGAGCAAGCACACTGTTTGATCGAACTTGCTTGGTTGCTTCATGACGACGGACAACTCGATGCCGCAGAAGAATCCGCATCCCGCGCGGTCGATCTCCTCCAAAACACGGAGGAACAATACCAGGTCTGTCGATGTCACCGGGTTCTGGGCGTATTGTATCGTTCCAAGGGCGAAACGAGGAAGGCTATTCACCATTACGAGGTAGTCCTCAAGATCGCGACTTCTTTCGACTGGCTCAATCTGCTGTCTTGTGTTCATTTCTCCCTGGCGCAGTTGTTTGCCGATGAAGGAAGGTTTGACGACGCGCACGCTCACGTCGAGCACGCCAAGTCGCACGCGATCAACGATCATGACCCGTTCCTTCTGGCTCGTGCGATGTGGCAGAAGGCAGGGTTTTGGCATAGACAACATAAGTTCGAAGAGGCGAGATCCGAGGCGTTGCGTACTCTCGATGCGTTCGAGAAGCTCGGGGCCGTGAACGACGTGGAGGGTGTTAGGGAGCTCCTCCGGCAGATCGACCGTGACGCTCGAAGGGATGGACGGTCTGGTTATCCTTCGCGGATTGGATGACGACGGTGAGGGTCCTCACAATAGTGGTATCCGTCGTGTTTATTGATTCCTCGTATTCAGACAGGGCCGCTAAATCCAAATGACGGCATCGACACTTGCCTCGAGTTCTTCAAATCCATACTTTTGCAAACCACCAACGTCTTCTCCCTTCACCCGTCTCGCGTTGCGTTCTCTAATACAGACGCTGTCCTATTCCTCCCCATTTTTCTCGCATTGCAAGGTCGCCCCCTTCTTCATTTACTACCCCATCCATCCACACACATTATTTCATATTTGCCGTCCTACCGCTCGTCCGCGATCTGTACCCTGTGACATGCCTCCCCACCTCTTGTGTCGTGTCTGTTTTGAATATGTCTATCTCGTAGGTTACCGGTTATCCGTGACTGTAAATGTTCTGATGTATGTTATAATCAGTAGCGTAGACAACCGACAATCGGAGCGATGGAACGACAGTTTGCGTCAAGGTAAGTAGATGTCTCGATTCTGAAAAGAACAAAGGCAAACACGAAGGAATCGCTGTGATTATTGCAGCGGAGCTCCCATCGGGGAGGTGGTTTTGACGTCATGCAGGTGGCTCGAACAGAGAGGGAAAGTGAATCCGAATCACAAGAAAACGTAGGAGGTGTATGTAGAATTCGGCGCATCGACGAGTTTTGTCTCAAACCCTCGCAGTCGTTCGTGTTCATGTAGAACTAAAGTAAACAGTAGAGCATGCGCAATGAAGTTATTTACGTTCAATGTCGCCAATAGTATTTATACCACCCGAACCACCGTGTCGGAATTCCTTGAGACACCCGATCATCCAGACCTCTCAAGATTCTTCTGGGCTCTTCTGTGCTTCCTTGAGCTCAGACCTCACGCTCGTACATCCCGCT
>Ga0307512_10006076_pt1 | contig 12360 bp, 14 predicted proteins | sample 14_EM_MG_FD_200267 | JGI IMG/M metagenome (GOLD analysis project Ga0307512, IMG submission 200267) | Populus trichocarpa ectomycorrhiza microbial communities from riparian zone in the Pacific Northwest, United States - 14_EM | ecosystem: Host-associated > Plants > Roots > Unclassified | place... | reverse complement strand
CAACGTGTTGTGTTCTATTTGCGAACGTTCCTTTGTTTCTGCGTGTAGTGTGGTAGTAGCATATATAGATGTACATTAGATATAAAGAATAATACTGGACTGAGTCACTATGCCTGGAACCCACTGCGTTTTTGGGAATGCGATGAGAGTATTTGCTGCGATGTTCTGTGCCTTGACAGCCTGCGTGACCGCAGTGCCATGACACACATCGTCCGGATGCCATTTGCCCTGGCACAGCTGCGTCCCGAAGGAAAATGCCCTGACACGGCTGCGTCCAGAAGGAAAATGCCCTGACATGGCTGCGTTCAGAAGGAAAATACCCTGACATGGCTGCGTCCAGAAGGAAAATGCCCTAACACGCTTCGTCCGATAGGCAGATATAGTGGCGAGCTGCATCCGGACGCATGGTGCCATGGCGAGCTGCGTCCGGATGCACTGTGCCTTGGCGAACTGCGTCTAAGTTAAGCAGGTTGCGTCCACAGCATCCAAAGCGTCTAGTACGTCTGGACACATACGATGCAATTTTTTTTTTCCTGATGTGAATCTGGCAAGAGAATCAAGTAAAAGAATCAGCGAGGGAATCCAGGGAGAGAATCTAGTAAAAGAAATCAGCGAGCGAATCGATCAAGTGAATGGGTGTGAGAATAAGCAAGAGAATCAGCGAGAGAATCCAGTGAGCAAATCCAGCGAGCAAATCCCACAAGTGAATCTGGCAAGAGAATCAAGTAAAAGAATCAGAGAGAGAATCAGAGAGAGAATTGATGAGTGAAACAATGAGAGAATCAGAGAGAGAATCGGCAAGTGGATCAAATGGGTGAATCCAGCACGGGAATCTAGTCAGTGAATCAGTACGAGAATCAAGGACCGAATCAGTGACAGAATCATCGAGAGAATCAGCGAGAGAACCGGTGAGAGAATCCAGTGAGCAAATCCAGCGAGCAAATCCCGCAAGTGAATCCAGCGAGAAAATCAAGTAAAAGAATCGGCAAAAGAATCAGAGAGAGAAGCGGTAAGTGAAACAACGAGAGAATCGGTGTGAGAATCGGTGAGCAGATCGAACGTGTGAATCCAGCATGGGAATCTAGTCTGTGAATGGGCGAGAGAATCAACGAGAGAATCAGCAACAGAATCCAGCGAGAGAATCTAGTGAGCAAATCCAGCAAGCAAATCCAGCAAGTGAATCCGTCAAGAGAATCAAGTAAAAGAATCAGTGAGCAAATCCAGGGAGAGAATCTACTAGTAAAAGAAATCAGTGAGCAAATCAAGTAAGTGAATCGGCAAGAGAATCAGCAAGAGAATCAGCAAGAATCAGCAAGAGAATCCAGTTAGCAAATCCAGCAAGCAAATCCCACAAGTGAATCCAGCAAGAGAATCAAGTAAAAGAATCAGTGACAGAATTGCAGAGAGAATCGGCAAGTGAAACAACAAGAAGATCGGCGAGAGAATCAGTGAGCAGATCTAACAAGTGAATCCAGCACGGGAATCTAGTCAGTGAATCAGCGAGATAATCAACGGGAGAATCAGCGACAGAATCGGTGAGAGAATCCAGCAAGAGAATCAGTGAGAGAATCAGCGAGAGAATCCTACCAGCGAATCCACCAAGCACATCCAGTGAACAAATTTGGTGAGCCAATCTACCTAGTAAATCCGATGAGCGAATTCGGCGACTAAATTCGGCAACAAAATCCTGCGACGGAATCGAGTGAGAGAACCTAGTAAGAGAATTCAGTGAGCCAATCGAGCAAGAGAATCTGCAAGAGAATCCAGCGAAAGAATCAACGAGAGAATCTTGTAAGCGAATTCGGCGAGGGAATCGAGAAAAAGAATCAGTGAGAGAATCCAGTGAAAGAATTATTGAGAAAATCACCAAGAAAATCACCGAGAAAATCCAGCAGACCGAGAGTGAGTGAATCTGACAAGAGGGTAGACTGGATGTGGGGTCAGGCAAGTGGCAAAACGTGATGGCGATTGTTAGTGTTCCTCGGAAACCTGGATGTTGCCATGTAAAGAAGAAAGAAGAAGAGGAAGAAGTGGAGATGGTTGATAAAAGCTATCTATCACTGCTGGCTAGTGACTCATCCAGTAGTCCAGCAAAACTCAATTCTCGCAGCAGGATTGATGAGGCAAGCCGACAACAAGCAATCACAGCACAGACGGAAATGATGTCTCTGCTTGGATTCCCTAGTAGCTGCTGCTTGATTGTCTCAGTGGATTCTTTCGCTGATTCTCTCGCCAATGCTCTCACTGATTCTCTTGCAAGATTCTCTCAAGGGATTAACTTGCTGTAATCACAATTCGATGCTCGCGTCGATTCTCTTGTCAGTTCTTGTTACACTCTAGGAAAATATGCATAGCCTACATAACGAGTGATGACGGATGTACGGAGTCACGGGTTATCAGGAGGCAAGTAGTTGCCTTCTGAAGGAGAATCACGGGAGTCATTTAAGAGAGTCTAGGCAGGAAGATAGGGAACGGAGTTAGCATATGGCCGAGGCTGTAAACTCCGGGATGAGGAGGATTGCAAACGAGCGAGGGAATTAAGGAACAGGCTTGGGCTAGTCTCCTGCGGGAAGACAGCCACGTCAGTTGAGCTCCTGCGGGAGAAAGGCCGCGTCACCTTCTGTGGAACAGGGAGATCCTGCGGGACAAAACCTGGTTGGCTCCTGAGGGAGAAACCCCGCCCTCGGTGCATGAGAAGTGAGTCTGGACTGAGGCCGACCCTGCTCCGATGCATGAAACTCATCTCCTGTTATCTACACCCTGGCCAGGGCCAACAAAGTCACCCACATTCCTTCCAAAGCCTCCTGACCTCAGAGGAATAGTCTGCCCGAGTCACCAGTTCACATGCCGAGTCATCAAATCTCATGCTATGGCGCGGCAGATAAAAAAGAGAGAGATATCCGCCCCGAAAGGAGAAATCGGCACGCTCAGACTTCGACACACCTCCGCACCCAACCAACGAAAACCCACATACAAAGATCTAAGATTATTCCGCTGTAAATTATCGAAAGTAGCCTGATTACCTTTGATTCTCTCCACATTCCGGTTGCGCTACAACCCCAGTGTCACAGTTCTCTCATTGTTTCTCTCGCTGATTCTCTTCCTGATTCTCTTACTGGATGCACTTGCTGGATCTGCATGCTGGATTCACTCGCTGGCTCTCTTGTTGATTCTCTCGCTGATTCTCTGTTTGATTCTGTTCCAGATTCTCTTGCTGGATTCTCTTGCTGATTCTTTTACTAGATTTTCCCATCAGATTCACTTGCTGGATTCGTTCGGTGGATTCACTAGCTGGATTCACTCACTGGATAATCTCGCTGCATTCGCTCGCCGCATTCTCTTGCCACATTCTCTCGTTGTTTCTCTTGCCGATTCGCTCGCCGCATTCGTTCGCCAATTTTCTCGCTGTTTCTCCTATTGTTTCTCTCACTGATTCTCTTGCCGATTCTCTCACTGATTCTTTTACTAGATTCTCTCGCGTTTTCTCTCCTTGATTCTCTCGTAGATTCTATCGTTGATTCTCTCGCTGGATTCTCTCACTGGATTCTCTCACCGGATTCGCTCACGGATTCCCTTGCTATTTCTCTCATTGACTATCCTGCAGTTTCTCTTGCTGATTCTCTTGCCGAATTCTCTTGTCAGGTTCGCTTGCTGGATTCCTGTGGTGAATTCTCTCATCAGATTCGCTTGCCGCTTCCCTCGCTCTTTTTCCCATTGTTTCTCTCGCCAATTCTCTCGCCAATTCTCTCGCTGATTCTTTTACTAGATTCTCTTGCGGTTTCTCTCGTTGATTCTATCATTGATTCTCTCTCCGGATTCTCCTGTCGCTTCTGTCGCTCTTTCTCCCATTCTTTCTCTCGCCAATTCTCTTGCCGTTTCTCGCACTGATTCTTTTCCTTGATTCTCTCCCGGTTTCTCACGTTGATTCTATCATTGTTTCTCTCGCCGATTCTCTCGCCGATTCTCTCACTGTTTCTCTCCCTGTTTCTTTCATTGATTCTCTTGCCGATTCTCTCACCAAATTCTCTCATCAGATTCACTCACTGCATCAGGAAAAAAAATCTGCGTCCGGACGCACAGGCTGCGTCCGAACGCACCAGGCACTCGGGACGATCTGGACGCACCCTGGCAGGGCACATACCGCTCCCAACGCAAAACGCACAGGCAATGTGAATTCGGACGCAGCATGCCATGGCACCGTGCATTCGGATGCCATATGCCAGGACGGCGTGCGTCTGGACGCAGCTCGCCATGGCATCTGCTTACCGGACGGAGCGTGTCAGGGTATTTTCCTTCTGGACACAGCTGTGTCAGGGCATTTTCCTTCTGGACGCAGCCATGTCAGAGCATTTTCCTTCTGGACGCAGCCGTATCAGAGCATTTTCCTTCTGGGCGCAGCCGTGTCAGGGCAAATGGCGTCCGGACTACGCGTGTCATGGCACCACGGTCACGCTGTCTGTCAAGGCACGGAACATCGTAGCAAATAATCTTGTCGCATTCGCAAACACGAAGCCGGTTTCAGGCATAGTGACTCAGTCCAGTTCTATTCATTCTATCTAATGTACATCTATATATGCTACTACCACACTTCGTGCAGAAACAAAGGAAAGTTGGCAAATATGATATGATGCGTTGAGCATGACGCGATGAGTATGATGCGATGAGCACAACGTGATGAGCACGACATGATGAGCACGACGCAATGAGCACGACAACTATGAGGAGGATGGCGATGAGCACGCTGCCGGCGGTGAGGACGATAGCAAGTAGGACGCGGTGAGTATGATTGCGGGCTTTGTGACATGGTTAGTGCAGCTCTCAGAGTGACAGACAGTGGGAAGTTGTACAATACAACGTGATGAGTACGATGTCAATGAGGGTGCCGGCGGCGAGAACGATAGGGGGTAGGACGCGGCGAGTGTGGGTGAGTCGGACGCAGCAAGTAGAGGAGCGAGTAAGACACGGCGAGTATGATGGCGAGAAAGGCGCAACGAGTAAGATGTCGATTAGGAAAATGTCGACCAGTACGACGAGGTGAAAGGAGAAGAAAAAAGGGGTCTATTCATGAGTGATGAGCCGAACCTTGCGAAAGCGCAAGCGTTAGTAGTGGATTGGCACTTTCTATTGCCAACGTACTCATCGCGTCTTTCACGCCATCATACTCGCCGCGACTTACTCGCCGCGTCCTACTCGCTATTGTTCTCGCCGCTGGCACCCTCATTGACATCGTACTCCTCACTGTGTATTGTACAACTTCCCGGTGTCTCTGTCACTCTGAGAGCTGTGCTAACCTTGTCACAAAGCTCGCCATCATACTCGCTACGTCCTACCTGCTATCATTCTCGCTGCCGGCACCCTCATTGACATCGTACTCATCACGTTGAATTGCACAACTTTCCACTGTCTGTCACTCCGAGAGCTGTGCTAACCATGTCGCAAAGTTCACCATTATACTCGCCGCGTCTTACTTGCAATCTTACTTGCCGCATCCTACTTGCTATCGTCCTCACCGCCGGCACCCTCATTGACATCATACTTGCCACGTCTTATGCACACTCATACTCGCCACGGCCTACTCGCTATGGTTCTCGCCGCTGGCACCCTCATTGACATCATACTCACGGCGTCCTACCTGCTATCGTTCTCGCCGCCGGCACCCTCGTTGACATCGCACTCGTCACGTTGTATTGTACAACTTTCCGCTGTCTGTCACTCTGAGAGCTGCGCTAACCATGTCACAAAGTTCGCAATCATACTGGCTGCGTCCTACTTGCTGTCGTCCTCAGCGCCAGTGGCGTGCTCATAGTCATCCGCCTCATAGTCGTCATGCTCCTCCCGTCGTGTTCATCTCGTCGTGCTCATCGTGTCGTGCTCAAGGCGTCATGCTCACGGCGTCGTGCTCAATGCGTCGTGGTCATCGCGTCGTGCTCTTCGCGTCGTGCTCAACGCATCGTGACGTATTTGCCAACTTTCCTTTGTTTCCGCACGAAGTGTGGTAGTAGCATATATAGATGTACATTAGATAGAATGAATAGAACTGGACTGAGTCACTATGCCTGGAACCCACTGCGTGTTTGCGAATGCGTCAAGAGTATTTGCTACGATGTTCCGTGCCTTGACAGACAGTGTGACCGTGGTGCCATGACACGTGTCGTCCGGATGCCATTTACCCTGACACGGCTGCGCCCCGAAGGAAAATGCTCTGACACGGCTGCATCCCGAAGGAAAATGCCCTGACACGGCTGCGTCCAGTCGGAAAATGCCCTGACAAGGCTGCGTCCAGAAGGAAAATGCCCTGACACGCTCCGTCCGGTAAGCAGATGCCATGGCGTGCTGCGTCCGGATGCACGGGACCCTGGCATAAGGCGTCCGAATGCACGGTGCCATGGCGTGCTGCGTCCAGATGTACGGCGCCCTGGCATACGGCGTCCGAATGCACAGTGCCATGGCGTGCTGCGTCCGAATTCACATTGCCTGTGCGTTTCGTGATGGAAGCGGTATGTGCCCTGCCAGGGTGCGTCCAGAGCGTCCCGAGCGCCTGGTGCGTCTGGATGCAGCCTGTGCGTCCGGACGCAGATTTTTTTTCCTGATGAAGGCGTGTGAGAAGACTGTGAAGAGACCACGACAGGCGTGATGGATAATGCGAGAACAATGAGCCCACGCAAGGCATGTGAGAAGACCACGACGAGACCATGTCAGGTGTGACGGATACTGCGAGAACAACAAGCCCACATAAGGCGTGTGAGAAGACCACGACAAGACCACGCCAGGCCTGACAGATACCGCAAGTACAATGAGCCCATGCAAGGCATGTGAGAAAACCACGACGAGATCATACCGGGCGTGATGGATACTGCAAGACTACGAGCAGTGCGTGAGTACACCAGAAGCGTGACTACGAGCTTGCCCCAAAGAACCAAGCCTATGTTACCTGTCGAGCAGTACGGAGTAGTCAAGGCAGGATCTTGATACTAGATTGCGTCCCCCTACCGACATCTAACGTAGCAACAAGAAAGACACAGTGGACTCCGCAGACCCCCTCAACCTGAGCGAATTCAGGAACGTCCCTGACGACCAGCGAGCACCGATTCCAGTAACCCCAGAGCAAAGATCCAGGCCACAGACCCCCGAGTCACCAGAACAGACCAGAAGAATGACGGAAGGACTCTACCTGTTGACCATGGAAATTTTGAAGGCCCTCCTAGCGGCACGCGACAGACCGCCGCAAACCAGATACCCAAAGCTTGGGGAGGCCGAACCGTTCGAAGGAGAAAAAGCAAAATTCAAAACGTCCCTGGCCCATTGCGAGATGAAGTTTACAACAGAGGGAAATCGATTTAGCGACGATGAGAAAAAAACGGGATACGCATCCTCCCTACTCCGAGGTTTGGCATGGAACTGGGGGAAAACCTTTCTGAACCAGGAGGGAGGAATCAACTTAACATGGGAAGAACTGAAAACTAACATGAAGCACGCCTTCGGCCAGATGGATGCCGAGGAAATTACCTTCAAAAAATTCCAGAAAATCCAGCAGGGAAATCGGACAGCAGCAACCTACTGGGCGGAATTCCAGCGAATCTAAGCAGATCTCCCGTACGTGGACAACGTATGCATTGGGCGATTTCGAGACGGATTACAGCCAGAAGTAAAAATGCACCTGGTCATAAGCGAAGTACCAGCCACCATCCTGGTAGACTATGCCACCGCGACCATCAAAACAGACAGCCGCCTATGCAACCTTAGAGTCATTAGTCGGCGCCCTGCAGATAGTCCAGAAGCACACTTCCATGTCCACACGAAAGAACCCGTCAGCACACTGGGGGATCCAATGGACATAGACACCACCCGACGGTTCAAGTTCGCAACAAGAACACCGACCCAGTTTCCCTGACGACCACAAATGGATGAATGCTACAATTGCGGGAAAATGGGGCACTTTGCAAAGGAATGCCCCCAGCTCATGAAGGCATGAGTCCCATGGAGGAGGCCATACTGGGCAGCAGAAGCCGCGTACGAAGAAGACACCATAAACAATGAAGCAGGGAAAGAACCCGAACCAGCAGGATATGACTGCCCTCGGGAATTGGCCTAGGCAGCAGCCACCCGAGGGCGAAACCCGTTGCAGAACCAGACCCACCCTACAGAATACAAACAACCAGGTACGACCACAAAGAAAAGATCATGATCAAAGTATGAATCATAGGAACCGACGGATATGAACACAACACCACTGCCCTAGTGGACAGCCTTGTGTCCGTGAACTTTGTCGACAAGGCTTACGCGGAAGCAAGAGGAATCCCAATGCAGCAAAAAGTGACACCAAGACAGGTCCTGACCGTGGACGGGAGCGAGGTCACTGGCGGGCCGGTAACCCACGACTCCCAAGTCCACCTCACAATCAATCATCACAAGGAAGACATCCGGCTACACTGCATCACAATCGGAAATGCGCCAATCATCAACAACAAAATCAAGGAAAACTCCAAGACCAGCAAAGATCCAATTCCACCGAAATATAACGAGCTCCTCGAAGTATTCACCGAAAAAGAACCTACGGCACCTCCGCCCCACTGCACTCATGACCAACACATTCCACTGGAGGAAGGAAAGACGCCCCCGTACAAGCCCCTGCGACCCCTGAACGAAGAAAAAACAAAGGGTCTCAAGGAATACCTCGAAGTCAATGAGAAGCAGGAATGGATCCGGGCATCAATCTCCAGCTGGGGCAGCAGGAGACGACTGGAAAACAGCCTTCCAAACCTGGTACGGACAATACGAGTACTGCGTCATGCCTTTCGAGTTGACCAATGCACCAGCGCCATTCCGACGATGGATGAACGAGATTCTGAGTGAATACCTTGATATCTTCTGCGTGGCATATCTGGACAACATCCTCATCTTCTCGCAAAATCTGGAGGACCACCGAAGGCACATCCGGACAATCTTGAGATGAGTTGAGGAAACCAGGCTCACGCTGAAAGCATCCAAATGCGAATTCCATACAACGGAAATAGAATACTTGGGATACGCCATATCACTGCAGCTACTGCGAATGGACGAAGAAAAAATTTTGACCATCAAAGAATGGAAGGAACCAACAAACATCAAAGGAATCCAGAGCTTCCTTGGCTTTGCCAACTTTTACAGGCACTTTATCAGAGACTTCAGCAAAATCACGGCACCCCTATCCTTCCTCACAATGAAGGAAAAAGGATGGGAATGGAGTGATAAACAACAAGAGGCATTTGAGACACTCAAGAAAGCAATGATTACGTAACCTATACTCGAACACTTCGATCAATAAAGACCTGATACCATCGACACAGACGCCTCAGATTGCGCCATAGGAGCAATCTGCTCACAACCCGACGAAAAAGGGATCTTGCACCCCGTGGCATACTACTGAAGAAAGCTCACGGATTCAGAGCGCAACTACGATATTCACGACAAGGAACTACTAGTAATTGTAGATGCACTACGAAAATGGGATGCTTATTGCAAAACAACGGGACCCAAAATCACGATTCTCACGGACGATAAGAACCTAGAATATTGGAAAACGAAGAAAGACCTTAACTGAGAGCAAGCCTGGTAAGGCAAACGACTAGCCAAATATGACTTCATGATCAAATACCGACCCGGGAAATTGGCCGGCAAGCCGGACATCCTGTCTAGAGAGTCAGGAGACTCTCCTTGGGAAGGGGATATAAAACATCGGCATAACCACAGCTGAATCCTGTTACCCGAGGAAGCTTTCAAGATGCCCCGAATCTATAACCACGCCAAAGTACTCCAAGCCAATACAACCGAAACCATCAGCCTTGAAATAAACAAAGAACTCCGGAGCAAAATCCGGACACTAAGCACTGCAGATAAAGAGATCCACAAAATCTGGAGGAAAAAGGCGAACGGGACCACCCGCGACGGAAAGATCGCACTTGGGCTATATCAGGAAAACAGCTGGTTGCTAATGTACGACGGCCTCATATGGATCCCTGACAATGAAACCCTGTGACTTTGCATATTAAGAGACCACCATAACGCGCAAGCCGTGCGACACCCGGGCTGCGAAAGAACCCTGGAACTCGTAAGCCAAAATTTCTAGTGGCCAAGACAAGGAAAGTGCGTCTACAAATATGTCGACCACAGTGACACCTGCCATCACATCAATCCAATCCAACAGGCGCCATTTGGACTGCTAATGCCACTCGAACTCCCACACCAGCCATGGGACACAATATCAATGGACTTTATCACTGCGCTGCCAACAAGCAACAGAAAAGATGTGTTATGGGTAATAATCGATCGCCTTACGAAAATGGTACACTTCGTTGCCTGCCATGGCACCATGAACCCCGAAGACCTAGCAGACCTCTTCCTCCGACAGATAATCAGACCCCACGGACTGCCAAGCAGTATTATATCAGACGGAGGGTCCGTGTTTACCTCAGACTTTTGGAAATGAGTAACGGAAGCACTCAGGATATCACGCAACCTCAGTACAGCCTTCCACCCGCAAACGGATGGACAAATGGAAAGGGTCAATGCCACCCTGGAGCAGTATCTCCGGGCATACTGCAACTATCAACAGGACAACTGGGATTGCCTACTGCCAATTGCCGAATTCTGCTACAACACACCCAAACCGGAAGCACAAAAATAACTGCCTTCTTCGCCAACTATGGATACCACCAGCGATTTCTGCCAGACCTCGGCACCAGGAAGAATGAAACAGCAGAAGTATCAGAATACGTTGAGGCATTATGGAAGCTACACGAGGACCTCAGACCAGATATCAAAGAAGCGCAAATGGCTCAAACGGAGCAGGCCATCAAAGCATGACATCCGGATTCAGTATTGAATTCAGGCGATGAAGTCTGGCTGCGTCGAAAACACATCCAAACAACCCAACCATCGAACAAGCTGGAACACAAGCAAATAGGCCTGTATATCATCCTGGAGAAAGTAGGCTCACACGCCTATAAGTTGGACCTGCCAACCATTGTCAAAATCCACCCAGTCTTCCATATCAGCCTCCTCGAACCCACATCCAATACAGAATCTATCCCTGGACATCACCAGCCGCCACCACCTCCCATTATCATCTAAGAACAGCAAGAGTGGGAAGTGGAGAAAATCCTGGACTCGCAACACCACAGAAACGAGATCTAGTATCGAGTCAAGTGGACTGGTTTCCACGACCCGGATCGTACCAGTCATCCTGCCCACAACTTCAAAAACTTGCCTGACATCTTCCCGCAATTCCACGAGGAATACCCTGAGAAACAATTCCCTCCAAACTAGAAATATATCTACCACTGCCACTGTCGATGCCAACGAAGGCTAAACCTTCACCAACGCGGAGCAAGCCAACACCGAAACCGAACACAATAACAATTGGGGCATCCCCACCAATGCCACCACCACGGACGGATGGAATGCCCCTCCACCAGCACCCTCGCCCCCACTGTCCGCTGTGGGACAGCACCACGCCAACGACCAAATCTCCCTACACTGGACTGTCTGCTACGACGATTACTTTGGCACTCACCGCCAAATGAAAGATGACAACTACAACCCGCAACGAGGAATCGACCGCCACCGGCGCAACCGCCGGCCCGGCAGCTGTCCCCACGCCCATCCATTCAAATTAGTGGAGGTAATCCGCAACCGACACCTAAACCCATGCAACGCCTGTGCAGACTGGCAGAAGGGAAAGCGGGTCTGCCCCGACTGCCAGTTCCTGGTGAACATGGAAGACCACCACCAACGCTGCCAAACTATGGCACTACGCATCCCGTTGGCCGACATCACGACACCTCAAGAGGATCAAGAAAACACCACACCCTTGGAAGATGCCACCACCGACGACGAGGCCCGCGCCGCTACCCTAGCAGCACTCTGAGATGAACAAATATCTTTGCTACATAACATCATAACCATGCTCCACCACACTGCTACCAGAGACGCACACCACAACCATGCCATATACCAGACGCTCACCCAGTGGATGAACGAATTCCACGACGCAGACCAACAACAACTCCAGCAAATAGCAAACACCCTGAGAGCCATCATCAATGAACAACGGCGAATGAACGAAGAACTGCAAGACCTGCAAGATGTAGGAGGAGGACTCCGGCTGCTGCAGGTGCTGCGGACGCTACCCCCAGCGTGGTGTCTAAAGTTCGGGTGACACGGACAGTGCTACGGGAGTGTAACATAGGGCTACATAGGACAGTCGTGTAGACAGTCACAGGCGGCACGCGGACACTCGTATAAATTGTCCCGTGCTCGCCTCTCTAGAATAGACATGCTTCTTGCTACCCCTCAACTGGTAGCAACACTTTTTCTTTCGTG